>OOBQ01000199.1_pt1 | contig 8743 bp, 8 predicted proteins | sample 1670941 | NCBI WGS metagenome assembly OOBQ01 (sample SAMN06348106, study PRJEB24527) | human gut metagenome | biome: human gut; feature: ankylosing spondylitis patient; material: feces | host: Homo sapiens | place: China | collected 2015-10 | reverse complement strand
TCTGATTTAAAAGCGCCCTGCCCAAACGTGCAGTATTATTCCCCGGTTCCTCCTGTAATAAAGTGTTATAATCTATTCTCGCTCCTTTATAATCCCTACGTTGCATATAAATATAAGCCCGGAAAAGTAATGCTTCCTTATTTGTCTTGTCTATATCAATCACATTACAATAATCCACATAAGCCCTGTCAAACAAATTTTTTTCCAAATAGAGTGAAGCACGATTGAGCAATGTAACAACAGAATATGGAGTAATATTCAAGGATAACGTGTACGAATCAATAGCATCATCTATTTTCCCCAATCTCCGCTGGACCGTTCCTAGATTAGTAAACAATAAAGCATTACGCATATTGGCAGGATCCATCTTCAATGCCTGTTTGAACAAAATTTCCGATTTTGTCAAACTGTCTTTTTTTGCCGCATCCAACGCACTGGTTATCAGTTCATCGTAAGTTTGCGCCTGCAACTGCATACATGCGCATAGCAACATAAGATAACATACGATCTGTTTCATCCGATTTTCTATATTAATTAATTCCGGTTGCAAAGGTAGAGGAATCTTTAACGATATTCCTTTAGTTTAATTAAAAAAAGCATAAGGTAGGTTTCTCGTTTTAAAGGGTATTCCGTATATTTGGCATACAATTTAAAAGAATAAAGAACATGAAAGTAGAAAAAGCGATATTCGCCGCCGGATGCTTCTGGGGCGTACAACATCAGTTCGAACGTATTCCGGGTGTACTAAACACTACAGTCGGTTATACAGGTGGTCCGGAAGCCAACCCCACATATACTCAGGTAAAAGCCCACATGACCCACCATGTAGAAGCTATTTTTGTAGATTATGACGCCGACATGGTTTCTTATGTGGATTTGTGCAAACTTTTTTTTGAAATACATGATCCTTCACAAACCGATGGAATAGGTCCCGACCTCGGACCGCAATATCGGAGTATGATTTTCTACATGGATGAAAAACAAAAATCCGAAGCTGAAGAGGTCATCGAACTGCTTCGCTCGAAAGGTCATAGAGTCAATACCAAATTACGCCCTGCCGAGAAATTTTGGGAAGCAGAAGACTATCATCAGCACTATTACGATAAAACGGGAGGAGAACCTTACTGTCATATACGCGTAAAAAAATTCTAAATTAAACAACAGAGGTGTGTTCAAATAATGGCACACCTCTGTTATTCATAATTATCCGGAACCTTTCATCATTTCATCAATGCGTCCAGATACATATAAAATTCAGGGTCCTCGCCAACTACCTGTTTAGCAATTTTCCCTTCAGGATCAATCACATATTTAGTGGGATAACCACTTACTCCATACATCACCGCCACATCCGGTTCACCTATATTGCGTACATTAATCCACGGCAATTGATGCTCAGCTACTGCTTTTTTCCATTTATCCTCTGTATCATTGCAGTCAATCCCTACAAATTCTATTTTTCCCTTGTATTTTTCATATGCCTTTTTCATTTCGGGAATTCCTTTTATGCACCATCCACACCAGCTTCCCCAGAAATCAAGCACTACATATTTACCTCTCAGAGAAGATAAGTCAAAATTCTTTCCATCCAAATCCTTCAAAGTAAATTCCGGAGCAGGATTACCTGGTTTCATTGCTTCTTTTGCTTTATCGCGAGCCAGTTCTCTCATTCTCTGATATAAAGGAGCCATCATTCCTTCCTTTACCCGGTCAGTCAAAACATTAAAAGCATCCCCCAACTGATCCCTTGACAACTGTGACATTACATATACTGATACATCTTTATCCGGATTCTGCCTAACATAGTCACTTTTTATTTTTAAAATATTTCCATACCATTCTTTTGCTGGAGCATAAACTTTACGGATAGAATCTCCGGGCATTCCTTTTTTCTCCATATCCATACAGACTACATTCAATGAATCTATTTTATGACTATATACTTTACAGTCCTCCACCACTTCATTATAATCGTCATAAAAGGAACCTCCCTCCAATTTATATTCATCCAATGAACCTGAAATTTTTATAGGTTGGCCAGGCAACAGCAAAAAATTTACAGCTTTCATCGATATGGCAGGGATACTGCCATCCTTATTGGGTTTCACTGACGGGTTACCATAAATATAAACCTGTTTCCATCTTGCATGGCAATCGTATCTGTCCTACGACTATCACGATCATTTACAGGAAAAGATTGTACCAATAATGTATCACTCTCGATACCAGTCAGCGTACCGCTGATTTCCGGTCGGTCCGAAGGCTGGCAGGCAATCATAAAACCAGCTCCTACCAAAGCATAAACTAAATTCTTCATTTGAATGTCTTTCAATTATTATCTTTGTTTTATTTGCAGCATCAAATATACTTTTTCTTATCCAATAAAAATAAAGAATCAGAAGTAAAATGGCATTCACTTCTGATTCTCCGTAAAAAAACTATAAATTTCTATGCTTTCTTGATATAATCCACAATCCAGGCACCCACTTCTCTCGTACCATACTTGCCCCCACCTTCAACCTGAATTTCCGGAGTACGCACATTTTCATCCAAAGAAGCATCTACAGCCTTACGAATCAAGGCGCCTTCCTCCTTAAGGTCAAAATACTCAAACAGCATGGCTACCGATAGGATTTGAGCCAATGGATTGGCAATATTCAATCCTTTAGCCTGTGGCCATGAACCGTGAATAGGTTCGAATACCGGAGTGCTTTCACCCGTAGAAGCAGAAGGAAGTAATCCCATAGAGCCACTGATAACAGAGCCTTCATCTGTCAGAATATCACCAAATGTATTCTCAGTCACCATCACGTCAAAGAAACAAGGATCCTGAAGCATCTTCATGGCAGCATTATCCACAAACATATAGTCTGTAGTCACTTCCGGATACTGAGGAGCCATCTCTTGTGCAATCTGCCTCCACAGACGTGAAGATGCCAGCACATTTGCCTTATCAACTACAGTAAGATGCTTACGGCGCTTCATGGCATATTCAAAAGCCACTTTTAAAATACGCTCAATCTCCGGACGGGTATACATATTGGTATCATATGCCTTATCATTATCCTGATATTTTTCACCGAAGTACATCCCTCCGGTCAGTTCACGAATACAGATAAAATCGGCATTTTCCACCAATTCGGCGCGCAACGGAGACTTATGAACCAAGCATTTGAAAGTCTGCACAGGACGGATATTGGCAAACAAACCTAATTTTTTACGCATAGCCAGCAAACCTTGCTCCGGACGAACCTTTGCTGTAGGATCATTATCAAATTTAGGGTCGCCTACAGCCGAGAAAAGCACTGCATCGGCATTCTTACAAGCCTGAAAAGTAGCTTCGGGAAACGGATCACCTACTTTATCTATCGCATCTGCACCACAGATCGCGTATTCATAACTTACTTTATGGCCAAACTTCTCACAAACAGCGTTCATCACATCAACGCCTTGCACTGAAATCTCCGGTCCGATACCGTCACCGGCTAAAACTGCAATTTTAAAATCCATTTTTTTAGTGATTAATGGTTAGCGGTCAGTGATTAATAGTTGGCGGTTAATGAAATCTGACGACACTGTTCATTAACCACTAACCACTAATCACTAACCATTATTATTTTCATATTCATTTTCTATTATATTCAGCATTTTCATGGTAGCCTTGATAGCAGCCTCCGTCTGGTCAGCATCCAGCCCACGAGTACGGAATACTTTTTCTTCAAAACTCCAAGTTATTACTGTTTGCACAAATGCATCTGTACGGCCCCCAGGAGGAATACTTACCGCATAATTGGTCAACATAGGGAATTTACGCCCTAATGTCACTTTATAAATTTTACGCAATGCACGCACAAAAGCGTCATACTGACCGTCACCGCTGGAATTCTCCTCAAACTCTTTTCCGTTAATCTCTATTTTTACAGTAGCCATCGGCTTCAATCCATGCGCCAGTGTCACAATATAACTTTTCAGTTTTACACTTTCGCTTACCACTCCATGCTTCAGCACATCGGAAACAATATAAGGCAAATCTTCCTGAGTAACCAATTCCTTCTTGTCACCCAGTTCGATAATACGTTCCGTTACCTTACGCATGGATTCTTCATCTAAATCAAGTCCCAAATCCTCCAGATTTTTACGGATATTGGCTTTGCCACTAGTCTTGCCCAACGCATACTCACGTTTACGTCCGAATCGTTCCGGCAACAAATCATTGCAATAAAGATTATTCTTGTTATCACCGTCGGCATGAACGCCGGCCACTTGCGTAAACACATTCTCACCCACAATCGGCTTGTTGGCAGGAATAACAATACCAGAATAGGATTCCACCACTCGGCTCACATCATTCAGACGGCTTTCGTCGATATTGGTCAAAGCATTAAAATGATCCTTCAGAATAGCTTGAACACTGGCAAGCGGTGCATTTCCTGCACGTTCCCCTAATCCATTGATAGTAGTATGAAGTCCTTTAACCCCACTCAGCACAGCAGCAAGTACATTACTCACAGCCAAGTCATAATCATTATGCGCATGGAAATCAAAATGAGTATAAGGATAACGTTTTTTCATCTTCCGCATGAATTCAATCACTTGCAAAGGATTCAAGATACCCAATGTATCCGGTAACATATACCGTTTGATACTGGTATCCTTCAATCCGTCCATCAACTGGAATACATAGTCAGAAGAATCCTTCATTCCGTTACTCCAATCTTCCAGATATACATTAACTGCAATATCCAGTTCATCGGCATAACGCACCACATTCACAATATCTTCAATATGTTCTTCAGGTGTTTTCTTCAACTGCTGTGTACAATGTTTCAACGAACCTTTACACAATAAGTTAATTACCCTGCATCCTGTACGTTGTATCCAATCTACAGAAGTACGGCCATCCACAAATCCGAGCACCTCCACTTTGTGAAGCAAATTCCGGCGGGCAGCCCAGTCACATATCATTTTAACGGCTTCAAATTCGCCATCCGATACACGGGCCGAGGCAACCTCTACCCTGTCTACCTTTAAATCTTCCAATAGCAATCGGGCAATCATCAATTTTTCATGGGGCACAAAAGATACTCCGCTGGTTTGTTCACCATCGCGGAGTGTTGTATCCATGATTTCTATTTTGACGCTTTTTCCCATGCTTCTATCTTGTCTTTGTTGGTCAGCAAAAAGTCGATATCATCCAATCCGTTCATCAAACAATGTTTCTTGTATGCATTAATTTCAAAATGTTCGCTTTTACCTGTAGCCTTATTGGTTATAGTCTGTTCGGGCAGATTTACTTCCACTTCCATTTTCGGATCTGCATGAATTGAATCAAAAAGTTCCTTCAAAAATCCTTCACTCACCACCACCGGAAGTACAAAATTATTTAATTCATTATTCTTATGAATATCAGCAAAGAAACTGGACACAACTACCCGGAAACCATATCCGGCGATAGCCCATGCTGCATGTTCACGGCTGGAACCAGAACCGAAATTCTTTCCCGCTACAAGGATTTGTCCACCGTAAGTAGGATTATTCAATACAAAATCCTTGTTCAGAGAACCATCCGGATTGTAGCGCCAGTCACGGAACAGATTATCACCAAAGAATTTCTCTTCACGAGTTGTCGCCTTTAAGAAACGGGCCGGAATAATTTGGTCTGTGTCCACATTCTCTAAAGGAAGGGGTACGCAAGTGCTTGTTATGATATTGAATTTCTGTTTCATTGTCTTCGCATTTTTAAATTAGTTCTCTAGGATCTGTTATAACACCGGTCACCGCCGCCGCAGCAGCTACCAGCGGACTGGCAAGCAACGTGCGAGCACCCGGTCCCTGGCGTCCTTCAAAATTACGGTTACTAGTAGATACCGAATACTTTCCGGCCGGAATCTTATCATCATTCATAGCCAGACAAGCAGAACATCCCGGTTGACGGATGGCAAAACCTGCCTCCTCCAAGATTTTGTCCAAACCTTCTTCACGAATCTGTGCATCTACCATCCATGATCCCGGAACCAGCCATGCAGTCACATGATCTGCTTTCTTTTTCCCTCTTACTAAAGAGGTAAAGGCGCGGAAGTCCTCAATTCGTCCGTTAGTGCAAGCACCCAAAAATACATAATCAATTTTCTTACCTAGCAAGGATTCGCCCGGCTGAAAGCCCATATAGTCCAAAGACTTTTTAAAAGAAGCACTTTTATCATCTACCGGAATATGCTCAGTGATTCCCATACCCATTCCTGGATTCGTTCCGTATGTAATCATCGGCTGAATATCTGCTGCATCAAAACGAATTTCTTTATCAAATACAGCATCATCATCACTCTTTAACGTTTTCCAATGAGACACCGCTTTATCCCAATCCACACCTTTCGGAGCATGTTCCCTGCCTTTTATATATTCAAAAGTCACTTCATCAGGAGCAACCATGCCACCACGTGCCCCCATTTCAATACTCAGATTACATAAAGTCAGACGACCTTCCATACTCAAGTTACGGACAGCCGAACCGGCATATTCCACGAAGAATCCAGTAGCACCACTGGTTGTCATCTTAGACATCATATAGAGAGCCATGTCTTTCGCCGTCACTCCTTTACCCAGTTCACCATCAATAGTGATACGCATGGTTTTCGGACGAGATTGTAAGATACATTGTGAAGCCAACACCATTTCTACTTCACTGGTTCCAATACCGAAAGCAACAGCTCCCATCGCACCATGGGTAGAAGTATGCGAGTCACCACAAACAATTGTCATCCCCGGCAAAGTCAGCCCTCTTTCCGGACCTACTACATGAATAATACCATTTCTTTTATCCATCATACCGAAATGAGCCAAGCCGAAATCTTTGGCATTCTTTGCCAAAGTATCTACCTGTGTTTTAGAAACCGGATCCTCAATCGGTTTATCCTGGTCATGTGTCGGAGTATTGTGATCCGGCATACAATATACATGATCCGGACGAAAGACTTTCACCCCGCGTGCGCGCAGTCCCGCAAAAGCCTGCGGACTAGTTACTTCATGACAATAAAGCCTGTCTATATAAAGTTGAGTAGGTCCCTCCTCAACCTTTTGTACCACATGGGCGTCCCAAATCTTATCAAATAATGTGTTAGCCATTTTTGTATTACGTATTATTATCTTTTAAACTTGTTGATACAATCAATATATGCTTCTACTGATGCAGCGATAATATCTGTATTCGCTCCGAAACCATAGTACATCTGTCCGTCATATTCCACCTGCATGTGTACTTTACCCATATCATCACTACCTTTACTGATAGCCTGGATCGTAAATTCCTTCAATACCATGTGGCGGTCAATAATTTTTTTCAAAGCCTTGATAGCAGCATCTACCGGTCCATTTCCGCTGGCAGCAGCTTCAAAGTGCTCTCCTGCAATATTCAGTCCTAAACTTGCCACCGAACGAACTCCCACTCCGCTTGTTACCTGCAAGTAATCCAGTTTTATATGGTTATTGACACTTCTATCGGCACCTGCCAATACCAGAATATCATCATCCGTGATATCTTTCTTCTTATCAGCCAGTTTTAAGAAATCCTCATATACCTTATCCAATTTGTCCTGTTCCAGTTCGACTCCCAAAACATGAAGACGATGTTTTAACGCAGCACGTCCGCTACGAGCAGTCAAAACAATAGCATTATCATCAATGCCCACATCCTTCGGGTCGATAATTTCGTATGTTTGTACGTTTTTTAAAACACCATCTTGATGGATACCGGATGAATGTGCAAAAGCATTGCGTCCCACAATTGCCTTGTTCGGCTGAACTGGCATATTCATCAAACTTGATACCATACGACTAGTCGGATAAATCTTCTGGGTATTGATGTTTGTCTGAATATTAATATCATTATGGCATTTGACAATCATTGCCACCTCTTCCAAGGAAGTGTTACCGGCACGTTCTCCAATGCCATTGATAGTCACTTCTACCTGACGTGCTCCATTTAACACACCACTAATCGTATTGGCAGTAGCCATACCCAAATCATTATGACAATGAGTAGAAATAATAGCCTTATCAATACCATCTACATGATCTACCAAATATTTAATTTTCGCCCCATACTCTTCAGGCAAGCAATAACCTGTAGTATCAGGTATATTCACTACTGTCGCTCCCGCTTTAATAACAGCTTCTACCACACGAGCCAAGTATTCATTATCCGTACGTCCTGCATCTTCCGCATAAAATTCCACATCATCTACATAACGACGTGCATATTTCACAGCAGCCACAGCACGTTCAATAATTTCTTCACGAGTAGAATTGAATTTATATTTGATATGAGAATCTGAAGTTCCAATGCCAGTATGGATACGTTTGTGCTTGGCAAACTTCAATGCGTCAGCAGCTACGTCGATATCTTTTTCAACTGCACGAGTCAGCGCACAAATGGTTGGCCAAGTAACAGCCTTAGAAATTTCAATTACTGAATTGAAATCACCCGGACTTGAAATAGGAAATCCTGCCTCAATCACATCCACTCCCAAAGCTTCCAACTGCTTAGCCACCTGAATCTTTTCCACTGTATTCAACTGACATCCCGGAACCTGTTCGCCATCACGAAGAGTGGTATCAAAAATAAATAATCTGTCACTCATAAATTTCAATTTTATATTTTACCATTATTATATTCATAAAAAAAAACCTTTCACACAGGGAAGTGAGAAAGGCTTTCGTATATCATTGTTCACACATACTTTTATGC
>OOBQ01000197.1_pt1 | contig 8774 bp, 7 predicted proteins | sample 1670941 | NCBI WGS metagenome assembly OOBQ01 (sample SAMN06348106, study PRJEB24527) | human gut metagenome | biome: human gut; feature: ankylosing spondylitis patient; material: feces | host: Homo sapiens | place: China | collected 2015-10 | reverse complement strand
GCAGGCCGGAGGTTACGGTTTCCGTGCGAAGAAGAGCAAGGCGTATATTGTATATATGAACGGTCAGGTGAAGAGAGCGAAGAAGGGTAGCCGTGAGCTGATCCAGCCGGGCTGTGAGGTGATTGTTCCGGTGAAGGAAAAGAGCAACTGGACTTTGCAGAACACTTTGTCCATAGCAACCACCAGTGCGTCGTTGGCTACTATGATTGCATCTATTGCTAATATCTTAAAATAGAAACAGTATGGCGGAAGATAAGAATTATACGAATAATACGGAAAGACCACGGGAAGACGAGGAGTTGGAAATTGATTTGATGGAGTATGTCCGTAAGTTGTGGGCTGCCCGAAAGATGCTGCTGAAGGTTGCAGGAATAGGTGCTATTGTAGGGGTGATTATCGCTCTGAGTATTCCCAAGCAATATACGGTGGAAGTGACATTGTCTCCCGAATCCGGTAAAAGCGGAGGGGGGAGCCTGTCGGGAATGGCTGCCATGCTGGGGATCGGAGGCATGAGTCTGGGCAGTGAGGCGGATGCGTTGAACGTATCTCTTTTCCCGGATATAGTAGCGTCTACTCCTTTCATTCTGGAACTGTTTAATGCACATGTCACCACGTTGGACGGTGAGGTGGATACTACTTTTGTAGCTTATCTCGATGAGCAGAAAGCTCCGTGGTGGGGTGCTATTATGGGATTGCCCGGGGCGGCTATAGGCGGGGTGAAATCTCTCTTCTCCGATAAGGAAGAGGAAGAAGGGAACAGGCTGGATCCTTTCCACCTGACAGAAGATCAGGCGAAGAAAGTGGAAGCCATGCGTAAGGCGATTACTGCTGATGTGGATAAGAAAACCGGCATCACCACAGTGACGGTGACTTTGCAGGACCCGATGGTTACGGTAGTGGTGAAGCTTCAGGAGTATATCACAGCGTACAGGGTCTCCAAAGCCCAGCAGGATTGTGCTTATCTGGAACAATTGTATAAGGAACGCCAGCAGGAGTATTATGTAGCCCAGCAGAATTATGCCAATTACATGGATGCCAACAAGGGGGTTGTCCTTCAAAGTGCTTTGACGGAGAGAGAACGGTTGCAGAATGATATGAATCTGGCATATCAGGTGTATAGCCAGGTGGCTACCCAATTGCAGGTGGCACGGGCCAAAGTACAGGAGGCCAAACCTGTATTTGCCGTTGTGGAACCTGCCAGTGTGCCGTTGCTGCCTTCGGGAACCAGCAAGAAGGTGATTCTTGTCGGATTTATTTTCCTGGCAGTGGCGGGCGCTTCCGCATGGATCTTGTTCGGACGTGAATTCTTTGAAAATCTGAAGGCAGGACTTAATGCTCCTCAGGAGGGGATGGAGAAGAAGTGATATAAAGATATTGACCTATAAAAACAGGGTGCATCTCTTTCGTAGGAGGTGCACCCTGTTTTTAGGTTCAATCTTCGGAAATGTTGCCCTGAACGTTACGATAGTCCGGTGTGCAGTTTTCGGTTTCTTTAATTTCACTGGCGAAAACCGGACAAACGCAGAATCAAAACAGCCTTTAATATAAACTTTGATTAAAGTCGAAATCCGTTTGATAGTCTTTCAATCTCGGATGTTTCTTGTCCTTGTCGGACAAAATAACCTTATCGGCCGGAAGTCGCCAGTCTATGCCTAGATCGGGGTCGTCCCATGCGATTCCTCCTTCGCTTTGCGGAGCATAATAATGGTCACACTTGTATTGGAACAACACCTCGTCACTTAGTACCGCAAAGCCGTGTGCGAATCCGCGGGGGATAAAAAACTGCCGGTGATTCTCTCCGGTCAATTCTACAGCCACATGCTTTCCGAAAGTAGGAGAATCTTTCCGGATATCTACAGCCACATCCAGTACCGCTCCCTTGATCACACGCACCAGTTTGCTTTGTGTGAAAGGAGGTTTCTGGAAATGCAGGCCGCGTAATACACCATAAGTAGAGAAACTCTCATTATCCTGTACAAATGTAGTCCTGCATACTTTTTCTTCAAATTCACGTCCCGAGAAGCTTTCAAAGAAATACCCTCTTGCATCATTAAAAATACGGGGTTCCAAAATGAAAACCCCGTCTATTGCTGTTTTTATAACTTCCATTATTCTAATCCCAGTTCTTTTATAACTTTCAGTAAATATTGTCCGTATTGGTTTTTAAGCATCGGCTGGGCCAGTTCCTGCATCTTTTCCGGAGTAATCCAGCCTTTTCTCAAAGCTATGCCCTCAAGGCATGCCACTTTCAGCCCCTGGCGCTTTTCAATGACTTCGATGTAGGTGCTTGCCTCGGCCAGCGAGTCGTGAGTACCGGTATCCAGCCATGCGAAACCTCTGCCCAATGTCTGTACTTTCAATTCCTTGTCCTGAAGAAATTGCTGGTTTACGGTGGTGATTTCCAGTTCTCCCCGTGCCGAAGGCTTGATATTCTTGGCTACTTCCACCACCTTGTTGGGATAGAAATAGAGTCCCACCACGGCATAGTTGGACTTAGGTTGGGCAGGTTTTTCTTCAATAGAGAGGCAGTTGCCTTCTTTGTCAAATTCCGCTACGCCATATCTTTCGGGGTCACTGACCCAATAGCCGAATACCGTTGCTTTCTTGTCCTCTTCGGCAGCACGTACGGATTCTCTCAACATGGCGGACAGACCGTTGCCGTGGAATATGTTATCACCCAGTACAAGGCAGACGGAATCATTTCCGATGAATTTCTCGCCGATGATGAAAGCCTGAGCCAGTCCGTCGGGCGAAGGCTGTTCCGCATATTCAAAGCGTACTCCGAAATCGCTTCCGTCTCCTAACAGTCTTTTGAAGCTCGGTAAGTCGTATGGGGTGGAGATAATGAGTATTTCCCGTATGCCGGCCAGCATAAGTACCGATATAGAATAATAAATCATGGGTTTGTCGAAGACAGGCAGCAGCTGTTTGGATACTCCTTTGGTAATAGGATAGAGGCGCGTGCCCGAACCTCCGGCTAGTACAATACCTTTCATATCTTTTTATTTTTTATATGTCCCTACGATTTGGATTAATAGGCGTTTTTCTCGCCCCGGAACATGTTGGTTACTGTTTTTATCATGATGCGGATGTCGAGCAGGAAAGTCCAGTTCTCAATATACCACAAGTCTCTTCTTACCCTGCCTTCCATTTGGGAAAGTTCTTTGGTTTCTCCCCGGTAGCCGGTGACTTGCGCCCATCCGGTAATTCCGGGTTTGACAAGGTGGCGCATCATGTATTTGTTAATCAGTTGGGAATATTCCTCTGTATGTTTCAGCATATGGGGTCTGGGACCTACAATGGACATCTCTCCTTTGAATACATTAATGAATTGCGGCAGTTCGTCCAGATTGCTTTTGCGCAGGAAGTTGCCGAACTTGGTCTTGCGGGGATCATTCTTGGTAGCCTGCAATGAATCGGACAATGCGTTCACTTTCATGGAACGGAACTTATAGCATTTAAAGATTTTCCCGTTTTCCCCGTTTCTCTCCTGTTTGAAGAATATGGGACCAGGTGAGGTAATTTTAATAATAAGACCTACAATCAGGTACATAAATGGAAAAATTGTAAGTAAAAACAGAGAGGAAAATGTCAAATCAAATAACCGTTTTGCCAGTCTGTTTACCGGGTTCTGCAACGGCTCGGTACGGATGGATAAGACAGGAACTTCACCCAATAATTCCAACTGCAACTGGCGCTTTATATAGTTACGTACATGAGGTACGCTATAGAAGCGGATCAGATTGTTCTCGCAATAGTTCATGATGGCCAGAATATCATCCTTTCTGCTGGATGGCAGACCACAGTACAGTTCGTGCACGGTGTTATGGGATAACCATTCAAATAATTGGTTTACAGGACCTTTAAAGGGAATCCCTTCGGGGTAATTAGAATCCTTCTCATCATAGAAAATGCCTAAAACCCTGTATCCGTAAGTCAAATCGTTCAACGTATGGTACAGCTCCACCATATTGTCCCCGTCGCCTATCAGTACAGTGGTGTGCAGGTTCCTGCCACTGCGGCGGAACATTTTCACAAAGAACCGCAATGTCAGTCGCCATCCTATAGCTAAAGGTATGAAAGACAGATAGAAAGCAAGCAGATAGATGCGTGAGAAGTTATCTACCTTAATAATGGCCAGCACCGTGAGGAAGATGACTACATGCAAGCTGATTGTTCCTAACAGGCGGCCTACAATCTGTTCCGGACGCACTATGCGGTTGTGCAGTATGACCCCAAAGATGGATATGCAGGGAATATAGCACAGGTTGGAAGTCAGCAGGTAGGTTTTCAATGAAATATGGGCTATGGCCTGTGAATCTATTCCTTTCAGAATAAAAAACACAAGTATCATAGAAAGGTTCAACAAGGCAAAATCACCTAATATCGCTACTAGTTTAATTATATCAGAGTTTTCAGTTGTCGGTTGTTTCATGACAAAAAAAATGTTAGTCGTATGCAAATATAGGACATATAAATTAAAACGCAATACTTTTTTTTAAAAATAATACTTATCTTTGCGGTCATACAACGTAAAAAATGAATCATATGAACATCAAGAATAATCACCTCGTTATAATGGCCGGAGGTGTTGGAAGCCGTTTCTGGCCGATGAGTACTCCTGATTATCCTAAGCAATTTATTGATGTACTGGGTTGCGGCCGTACATTGATCCAACTTACGGCTGACCGTTTTCAGGGGATCTGTCCTCCGGAAAATATTTGGGTGGTGACATCAGAGAAGTATGCGGATACTGTAAAGGAGCAGTTGCCCGATATTGCTGATGATCATATCCTGCGTGAGCCTTGCCGTCGCAATACGGCTCCTTGTATAGCATACGTCAGTTGGAAAATAAAGGCACGTAATCCTAAGGCCAATATGGTGGTGACCCCCAGCGACCACATTGTGATGAATATCGCGGAGTTTCAGCGGGTGATTAATTCGGCGATGAATTTTACGGCCGATTCGGACGCTATCCTTACCCTGGGCATGAAACCTACTCGTCCTGAGACGGGCTACGGTTACATTGAAGCTGATCTCAGTGTACCTTCTACCGCCAATAAGGAGGTATTCCGGGTGTATTCTTTTAAAGAGAAACCCGATCTGGAAACAGCCCGGCGCTATATTCAAAAAAATAATTTCTTCTGGAATGCCGGTATTTTTGTGTGGAATGTAAATACGGTGGTGAACGCCCTGCGCGTATATCAGCCTGCCATTTCGAAGGTGTTCGAGCGTTTGCTTCCTTATTATTATACGGACAAGGAGCAGGAAATGATTGACCGGAATTTCCCTTTGTGCGAGAACATTTCGGTGGATTATGCCATTATGGAGAAGGCGGATGAGATTTTTGTCCTTCCTGCCAGCTTTGGGTGGAGTGATCTGGGTACTTGGGGATCATTGCACGAGAATTTGCCGAAAGATGCCCATAATAATACGCAGATAGGTGAGAATATAAAGTTGTATGAAACCCGTAACTGTGTGATTCACACTACACAGGAAAAGAGGGTGGTGGTACAGGGACTGGACGGATATATCGTTGCTGAGAAGAATAACACATTGCTGATCTGCCGGTTGAGCGAGGAACAGCGCATCAAAGAATTTTCGGCGGAGTAAATATTCTTTCTTGTATATATTTTATTTCTGCATACATGGAGTGTATGCTGTCTGTCATCTGCCGTTCTGTTTGGTCATTCCGCCCTTTGCCATGCCGAAAGGCAGATAGCAGTAGATAGCTATGTGATATGAAATAACCAAGAGGGCTTGCATAAGGCCATTTACAATAAACGAAATGAAAAAAGTAGCTTTAATTTCAGGTATTACAGGTCAGGACGGTTCATTCCTGGCAGAGTTTTTGATTGAAAAGGGATATGAGGTTCACGGTATTCTGCGCCGTTCTTCTTCATTCAATACCGGTCGTATCGAACATCTTTATCTGGACGAGTGGGTTCGTGATATGCAAAAGACCCGTCTGGTGAATCTGCATTGGGGGGATATGACCGACAGTAGTTCGCTGATACGTATCATTCAGGCTGTACAGCCCGATGAAATCTATAATCTGGCTGCTCAGAGCCATGTGAAAGTAAGTTTCGATGTACCCGAGTACACTGCGGAAGCGGATGCGGTAGGCACGCTGCGTATGTTGGAAGCGGTCCGTATTCTGGGCCTGGAAAAGAAGACCAAGATTTATCAGGCATCGACTTCCGAATTGTTCGGACTGGTACAGGAAGTGCCTCAGAAGGAAACGACTCCCTTCTATCCCCGTTCTCCGTATGGGGTGGCCAAGCAGTATGGTTTCTGGATTACCAAGAACTATCGTGAAAGTTACGGTATGTTTGCCGTGAACGGCATCCTGTTCAACCATGAGAGTGAACGCCGTGGTGAAAATTTCGTAACACGCAAGATTACTTTGGCTGCCGCACGTATAGCCCAGGGATATCAGGACAAGCTGTATCTGGGAAATCTGGATTCTTTGCGCGACTGGGGCTATGCCAAGGATTATGTGGAGTGTATGTGGATGATTCTTCAGCATGATACTCCCGAAGATTTTGTCATTGCGACCGGCGAATACCATACGGTGCGCGAGTTCTGTACCTTGGCCTTCAAGGAAGTGGGCATTGAATTGCGCTGGGAAGGCAAAGGGGTGGATGAAAGAGGTATCGATGTGGCGACGGGCAAGGAACTGGTTGCCGTCGATCCTAAGTATTTCCGTCCCGCCGAAGTGGAGCAGTTGTTGGGTGATCCCACTAAAGCCAAAACGTTGCTGGGCTGGAATCCCCGTAAGACTTCTTTCCCCGAACTGGTGAAAATCATGGTGAAACACGATATGAAGTTCGTGAAGAAACTGTATTTAAAGGCTCAAATAGCAGAATAATGGAAAAAACAGCCAAGATATATGTAGCAGGCCACCACGGACTGGTGGGGTCTGCTATATGGAATAATTTGCAGCAAAAGGGATATACCAATCTGGTAGGCCGTTCTCACAAAGAACTGGATTTGCTGGACGGGCAGGCTGTGAAGAAGTTTTTTGATGAAGAGCAGCCCCAGTATGTCATTCTGGCAGCGGCACATGTGGGAGGCATCATGGCGAACAGTCTTTACCGTGCCGATTTTATTTATCAGAACTTGCAGATTCAGCAGAATGTGATAGGGGAGAGTTTCCGCCATGATGTAAAGAAACTCTTGTTTTTGGGAAGCACTTGCATTTATCCTCGTGATGCCGTACAACCCATGAAGGAAGATGTGTTACTGACTTCTCCCTTGGAGTATACCAACGAACCGTATGCTATTGCGAAGATTGCCGGGTTGAAGATGTGCGAAAGCTTTAACTTGCAATATGGAACCAATTACATAGCCGTGATGCCTACGAACCTTTACGGTCCCAATGATAATTTCCATTTGGAGAACAGCCATGTGCTGCCTGCCATGATTCGTAAGATTCATTTGGGAAAATGCCTGAATGAGGGGAACTGGGATGCGGTGCGTAAAGATATGAATCTTCGTCCCGTAGAGGGGATAGACGGTTCGCATACGGATGAGGAGATTCTCTCCATTCTGAAAAAGTATGGCATAACCGGGCAGGAAGTAACTTTGTGGGGAACAGGCAAGCCGTTGCGTGAGTTCTTATGGAGTGAGGAGATGGCTGATGCCAGTGTCTATATCATGGAGCATGTGGATTTTAAGGATACCTATGCTGCCGGCTCCAAGGATATCCGCAACTGTCATATCAATATCGGTACGGGGAAAGAAATCACCATTGCCCAACTGGCGGACAAGATTGTCAAGGAAGTGGGTTATCAGGGCAAACTGACTTTTGACGCTACGAAACCGGACGGCACTATGCGTAAGCTGACGGATGTAAGCAAATTGCACCGGCTGGGCTGGCAGCATAAGATTGATATAGAAGAAGGGGTACACAGAATGTACCAATGGTACTTGTCTAAAGGATGAAGATGTAAGATTATAGATCTTGCGGGCATAAGATTATAAATCTTTCACATGCAAGATTATAGATCTTTCAAGCATGACATATAAAAATTTCCGGCATAACTTTCAAGAAGCTATGCCGGAAACTGCCCTAAAAACTATGTAGATAGATTGTAAAAATCTTCTGCCGTTTTCTTTATTCTTTCGGGAAGCACTTTTTATTTTACCGCTTTCAGTGCGGCCTCATAATTCGGTTCCTGGGTTATTTCGGGAACAAGTTCGGTATAAACCACTTTTCCTTCCGGGTCAATCACTACAACCGAGCGTGCCAATAATCCAGCCAAAGGACCATCAGTCATCAATACACCATATTTTTCAGCGAAATCGGAAGTATAGCGATAATCAGACAAAGGAATAACGTTGGTGATGCCTTCAGTAGTGCAGAAGCGTCCCTGGGCGAATGGCAGGTCTTTAGAGATTGCCAACACCACCGTATTGGGCTGGTTTGCAGCCAGCTGGTTGAACTTGCGTACGGAAGTAGCGCACACGCCGGTATCCATACTGGGGAAAATGTTCAGAATCAGATATTTGCCCTTCCCGTCTTTTAATGTATAATTGCTCAAATCTCCTTTTACCAATGTAAATTCCGGAGCTGAAGTTCCTGCTTTCACAAATTCTCCGGCTAGTGTTACCGGTGTTCCTTTAAATGCTGTTTTTGCCATAATTTTATTATATTTTAGTTCGATACTGTAATGATAACAAATTTAAATGGAAAAAAGTTCATTCTTTTTTATTTTCTTCCTTTATAAATCAGGAAACCTACTATTAAAACTCCGATAGCTATAAAACAA
>OOBQ01000130.1_pt1 | contig 12502 bp, 12 predicted proteins | sample 1670941 | NCBI WGS metagenome assembly OOBQ01 (sample SAMN06348106, study PRJEB24527) | human gut metagenome | biome: human gut; feature: ankylosing spondylitis patient; material: feces | host: Homo sapiens | place: China | collected 2015-10 | reverse complement strand
TTTGTTGCTCAGGTGCTTATAAAAAATATTAAATTATAGTGTTGCGGAAATTAGGTATATCAAAAACGGAACTCCAGACGAACAGTTTCGGACATATTATTATCAAGGCAGGATTTATCAGAATCAAGGTGATGACGATTCTGCAATGCTCTCTTTTATGAATGCCTGTGATTTGAAGCAAGCAGTTACCGACTCGTTATTGCTGGCACATACATTTGTGGCGCAAGGTACATTGTATCTCAAACAGTACAAGACAAAAGAGTTCATTCAAAACAATATGGCAGCAGCGAAACTTTATGGAGCTATCGGCAGAGACTTGCTTGAAATCAAAAGCTACACCAATGCCATTGATGGGTATGTTATGCTCAACAACAAGACTGCAGCGGACAGCCTTATATCCATCTGTGTGCCTTTAGTACAAAAGAACCAAGATGGTGAAGCGTACCTGTTTCCCTCATTGCTTTCTTACACTGTGGAATTTTGTACTCCTGCCGACATCAAATCTTTTTTAGATCAGAATCAAGACTTGGATTTGACTAAAGACGACAAGATGAATTTTGCCCAAGGCTATTCAAAAATTGGAGACTATGGCAAGGCTATGAAGTTGCTTTCTGAAATAACTCCAGATCGTTTCACATTGGATTCTCTCAAATACGCTTCTGTAAAAATCGATATCTTGGAAAAACAGGGCAATTATGAACAAGCTCTGAATTTATACAAGGACTATTCTGCGATGCTTGAACGCTATCAAAAAGAATTGCTCTCGCACGATTTGTTGTTTGCAGACAAGAAACATCAGCTTGAGATAAAGAGCCTTGTAGAGATTAAAGGAAGAGACCGAATCATTTTGTATGCACTGTGCGGTATATTTGGATTGATTATGCTTGTGGGCTGGCTATATTACCGAGGACACCTAAACAGAGCCAAACGTATTTTAGCAGAAAAAGAGAATGAGAATCTAAAACTTGGGCAAGAGAATCTGCGCAAAGAAAAAGAGAAGGTTGAACTCGAACGAGACAAAAAAGTTCTGGAAACTGTCAACCTCAAATTAGAAATAGCCCAGTTGGAAAACGAGCGTAATCATCTGAAAAATTTACAGATAGAACAGCAGGAACTGGCAAAACCCATTCAAAATGTAATCAAGAAAAGACTTGACATCCTCAATGGCCTGCTTGCTAAAGAAATTACTCAAAACGACTGCTATGCGGAGCCATATAACAAATGGATAGAGACTCTTCATAATGACAAGCAGAAGTTCATGGATTCTACCCGTCTCGCTTTTGCTGCGTCACATCCAAAGTTTATGGAGTATCTTGAACAACATGGTCTATCCATGTATGAAATAAATTATCTGTGCCTGTATGCAATCGGATTGCGTGGCAAGGAAGTCGGAAACTATATCCAAATTAAGCGTCATTACATCATAAGTCATGAAATACGAAAGAAACTTGGCATAGACGAGCACGAAACAAATATAGGTCTGTATATCCGTAAACTGATGAGGAATTTGGAAAAGTAAACTTAGAGGCTACTCTGAAAAACTGTAGAAACGCCATCCAACGATGGCGTTTCTACTATATGTGTAGTGTCTGCATTCTAATTTTGTCCAAATCCAATGTGTTATACAATAGCTATATAGGTGCAAATTTTGATATACACGTAAAACTTTGACGCGCCTTGTAAAACTACTCACAACTAATATATCGTAAACTATTGAATATCAGAGAACAAAAAAGTTTAACGTAAAACTTTTGCTCTTGGTAAAAAACTTTATTTGTATTAACTTTGCCAAAATATTAATAACATTTAGCGGCAATAAAATGAGTATGAAAAAGGTAATTATATTAGTGGTGTTGCTATTGACAACAATGGCACATACCGCTTTCGCAGAGCAACGTGGAGTGTTCATGGAGTTTCATAGAAAGATAAACCCCGGAAAAAATATGCAAGTGAACCGTGCACCAATGCGTATGCCTATAGAGGTGGTCTATGATTCCGATACGCATAATATAAAGGTTACTGGTGAAAAGGGCATAGAAGCCGAGGTGTTTTCTTTACAATGTAAACGGAACTCTTGAGAGTCATTCTTCAACCTTGAATGCGGAATTTAGTGTTTTGGAATCTGATACATACACAATCCTAATACAAGGAGAAGGATGGTATGCTGAAGGAGAAATACAAATGTAAGTTCCCTTACACATGAAAGATTAAGAAATATAAATAGCCAACTGGTGGTAAGCATCATCGGCTAACAGTTAACATAATTATTAACTTAAAAAGCAGGAAAGAATGAAGAAAAATCTTTTCACGTTCGTTGAACGTAATGATTCCAACAAACAGTTTGAGAATCATTTGTGTGCCTCTGTACTGGCGCAAATCTTTGGAGGTGGCAATCACGCGAATTCAGTCACCAAGGTTGATGATAAATTGCAATTTTGCGACCCATGGACGGGTTGTGATGCATGGAACTGCGCACCTGATTGCCGATGCCAAGGCAACTTTGCATAACTAATAATGGAGAGGGAACATATTTCTTTAAAGTTCCCTTTCCTTAAAAGAAAATTCTATGTATTGGTCTAAGTATAATATAGTGTTTGAATCTCCATACGGAAGATTTATTTACAACACCTTTACTAACAATCTGATGGAAATGAACGCATCACTTATATCTTGTATAGACAAAATAATAAGTGGTGATTTTTCGTATTTATCAGAGGATGACGTATTGGCGCTAAAGAAGAATATGATATTAGTTGATGATGATACTAATATTTATCGTTCTATTAAGTTACAACGTTTAATGTCACGTTTGGATACTGGTTATTTAACATTGACCATAGCACCAACTACAGCATGTAATTTCAAATGCATATATTGTTATGAATCGGGTATCGCACCATTGTCTGCAAAAGCGAAATTAAACTTACTCGAAGATACAATTTCATTTGTCAAATTATTCAAGAACACAAAGTTTTTGCGTGTTACATGGTATGGCGGAGAGCCTTTGCTTCAGTTTGAGTATATAGAAAAATTGTCGCACAGACTAATGAATATGTTCGAAAACTATAACGCCCACATGATAACAAATGCATATCTATTAGACAAGGCAAAATCCCAGAAATTGAAAGAGTTGAAAATCTCAGCTATTCAAGTAACGATAGACGGTTTGGAGAAAGTTCATAATGAACGCAGACCTCATAAACAGAACAATAACAGTTTTCAAAGAATAGTGCATAATCTTGACGATTTGTTCTCAGTATATCCGGAGATTTCTATAGAATTTCGAGTTAACGTTGACAAGTCTAACCAATCGGAATATCATCGTATATACAACTATCTCAAGGAGAGGTATGGGAAATATAGCATCAACATCCATCCTGGATACGTCACCGATGACTTTTCCGCAGAATCAAATGGCTGTTGTTTTGAAGCAGACGAAGTCAATAAGTTTGTGTTAGAACAATATGACACTCATAATATACCGATTTCATTATACCCTCGTCCTATATTTGGAGAATGTAGTGCACGTCACATCACAAGTTTTGTCATTGGTCCTGAAGGAGAGCTTTACAAATGTTGGAATGATATTGGTATCAAGGGAAAAACAATAGGCACAGTTAAAAATGTGTCATTGTCCCATGAACTGTTGTTGAAATATTTATTGGAAAACGACCCTCTATCGGACGCAAATTGTGAGAGATGCTTCTGTTTCCCTATTTGCGAGGGTGGATGCCCGTATAAAAGGATATATCAAAAAGATAGTCAAGAAAGATTTTGCAAAGCAAAACGAGAAGGCATTGTAGAGAATCTTAAAAGGCATATTGATTATAAAATAAAAAACAATAGATGAAAGCATTACCAATCGTCATTATGAGTATGTTTCTGAACGTATCGTATGCGCAGAAAACAGATACAACTAAAACTTTTGTTCAAGGCAAAGAACTTGACGAAGTAGTTGTAAAGACATCTTATCTTACTCGCAAGGATGACCATATTCTTGCCATTCCTACCAAGGAGCAGCGTAAGCATGCTGTAACTGGTTACGACATGTTGAGCAATCTCATGGTACCGGGAGTGTCTGTTGACCGTTTGAAGGGAAGCGTGACAACTCCAAACGGAGCTGCAACTCTATATATCGATGGACGCGAAGTTGATTTCCGTGAGGTACAGTCATTAAGACCGAAGGATATTTCTCGTGTTGAATATTTTGATGTGCCGACAGGGAAATATGCCAAAGACACATATGCTATAAACATCATCATGAAGCCACTCAACAATGGTGGCTACACACAGCTTGATGCATCTCAGAACGTAGGATATCTTTATGGCGATTATAATCTTATTTCAAAATTTGTCACTGGAACCAAGAGTTTGAATCTTTGGGCAGGATATTCTTTGGAAAACCCAAAATCGTCTATGAACGAGAACGAGTCTTTTATATTCCCTGACTATCAACTGAATAGACTGCAGCGTTACAATAATGCTGCCAATAGGCAGACGGAAGAATATATACAGGCATCAATCAGCAACCGAGGAAGAAAATATATTTGGATGCTTAGAGGTGGTATGGCATGGAATGCTTCAAGAAATGATGTCAATAATGGAATGACGGAGTATTGGAAAACTGATGCAGCAATCAAGAACGGTAGTATTTTGGACATTGACACTCGAAACAAATCTTATCGTCCAAGTGTCTATTTTTACGGATTGCACACATTTTCTAACACAAAATCGTTGGATTATGTTTTTGATGGATATTATTCTCGAAACGATTATGACCGTCTCTATAACGATGATAATGTGTCTTTTCGTTCACTTGTCAAGGAAGATTATTATTACATCAAAGCGAATGCAAACTATTCTATGGCGTTCAGTCATAGAAATAGATTGGCTTTCAGTTTATACGAGTTCATGAGAATTAGTGATTCCGAATACATTGGGACTTCTGCATATAATCAAAATTTGCATTCGTCCGAAACCATCCTTTTTGCAGACTATTCCCAACGTTTAGGGAATTTTTTCTTTGATATTAATCCTGGACTGTCATTTCTAACATATCGTTTGGAGGGGATGAAGTCTATCAATCATCTTACACCGAGACTTCAGGCAAGAGCTACATATAAGATAGATAAAATACAGCAACTTCAATTTATGTTCGCTTTGGGAAATACTTATCCGAGAATAAATACGATTAACAATGTAGAACAGCAGATTGACCCTATAATCATTCTCAAAGGTAATCCTAAGATGGACAATTCAATTCTTTTGAATCCGAGATTAAGCCATACATTGAACCTTAACAAATTTGCTTTGCAAACGGGAGTGTCATACTTTTATCAAAATCATTCGATTATTTCGGATTACTATATTCGAGATGGGCATCTTATTAGCACTTTTAGAGATGACTGTGTCTATCATCGTCCCAGTGCAGATATGTCTATAACCTATAAACCTTCTGGTACACTTAATATGAAGTTATCCGGTCTATGGGTTGGACATTTAGTTCGAGGAGGAGCTGAGCATCGTAATTTGTCTGCATTCTCTGGGACTGCTATGATAAACTACTATGTTGGGGAATTTTCTTTTGGTGCATCCATAGCAACACCTTCAAGAAATTTGATAGACAGCCAGATTAACAGAAAGACATTTTGGCGGTATCAACTATCGGCAATGTGGAATCATGGGAATTGGGCTATCGAAGCTAATGCAAACAATTTGTTCATGATGAAGAATAACATTGTAGATGAATTATCTGCATCATATTATTCCTTCAAGCAAATAGATCAAAGTCGTAGTTATAATCAGTATGCAAATTTGAAAATTGTTTATAGTTTTGACTATGGCAAGAAGACATCAAAGTCACCAGATTACAAACATCAAAATAGTGAAAGTGCAATCTTGAAATAAGAAAGCACATAGAAGAACCAAGTCACGACACATATTACACAAGACAACAAGTTTTTGTGAAAAGTAATAATAGATTATCATTTTATGGCATTAACTTTCATAGCGGGAATATAACATTCATGAGAAAATTTCCAGTTATTCATCAATACGATTCTATGCAATGTGGCATAGCCTGTTTACAAATGGTTTGTAAATATTTCGGCAGAGATTACTCATTGGAGTCTCTGTCGAAACTTTGTTTTGCAACAACAGAAGGAGTTTCCATGCTTGGCATTAATGAAGCAGCTAACACTATTGGATTGCAAACCACATGTGCAAGAACTACAATTGGAATATTATGTGAAGCTCCCCTACCTTGTATTATTCATTGGAACCAAAATCACTTTGTGGTTTTATATAAGGTAAAGAAAGGGGTGAAATTCTATGTAGCAGATCCTGGTAAAGGACTCGTAACTTACAATCTTGATGAATTCAGGGAATATTGGATAAGTACCAGATCCAATGAAGAAGATAAGGGCATTGCTATGTTCTTGGAAACTACCCCTGCTTTCTTCACTTATAAGATTCAGGGTGAAGAGAACGTCAAAGAGGAAAGATCTTTCCGCTTTCTATTTGGATATGTGAAGAAATATCGCAAGTATTTTGGACATGTCATATTGGGATTAATAGTAGTGAGCCTCTTGCAACTAGTTCTACCTTTTCTTACCCAATCTATTGTAGATGTCGGTATCAAGAATCAAAACATCGGATTCGTCTGGCTTATCCTATTGGGACAGTTGATGCTTACTATCAGTCGCACTGCTATAGACTTTATCCGCAGATGGCTATTGCTGCATATATCCCTACGTATCAACATCTCTTTGGTAAGCGATTTCTTCATCAAACTTTTGAAATTGCCGATGTCTTTCTTTGACACAAAACTCATGGGCGACTTAATGCAAAGAATGAATGACCATAGCCGTGTGAACCACTTCCTCACGCAGCAGACCCTCAACATTACCTTTGCCATGCTAACTTTCGTAGTTTTCTCGGTGGTGCTATTTTTTTACAACAAATTGGTGTTTGCTATCTTCTTGCTTGGAAGCATTCTGTATAGTGGATGGATGACCTTGTTCTTAAAACGAAGGAAAGTACTTGACTATGAATTGTTCGAACAACAAGCCATCAATAATAACAAGACTTATGAGTTTATCACTTCCATGCAGGAAATCAAGTTGCAGGATTGCGAGCAGCGCAGAAGATGGGAATGGGAGGATACCCAAGCAGACCTGTTCGGGGTGCAGATGAAATCGCTCAAACTCCAACAGACACAGGAGGCAGGAAGCATCTTCATTAATGAGGTGAAGAATATCATCGTCACGGTAGTGGCTGCAACCGCAGTAATTCATGGGCAAATGACACTCGGTATGATGCTCGCTGTGCAATACATCATCGGTCAACTTAACTCGCCAGTAGAGCAACTAATGAATTTCTTCAATTCACTGCAAGATGTGAAGATTAGCTTGGAACGAATCAACGAGATTCACCAGATGGATGATGAGAATGGAAAGGAAGGCTTGCTAACTTCTATTGAAGATAAGAATGAGGGCATTGACATCAAGAACATCATGTTCAAGTACGACCCACATGCTTTGCGCAAAACCATAGACGATGTGAGCATTCACATTCCGCAAGGTAAGGTAACAGCCATCGTTGGCGCATCTGGCAGTGGAAAGACCACCCTCATCCGTTTGATGCTTGGTTATTATCCTGTCTTGGAGGGAAAAATCAACATTGGAAATACTGACATCAACAAACTCAACAAAAAGTGGTGGCGCAGACAATGTGGTGTTGTCATGCAGGATGGTGTTATCTTCTCGGAGAGTATCGCAAGAAATATTGCTGTTGATGATGGCGATATAGATAAGGAAAGGTTGTTGAAAGCTGCCAAGATAGCTTGCATCAAGGATTACGTGATGGCTTTGCCTTTGAAGTTCAATACCAAGATTGGGCGTGATGGCGTGGGACTGAGTCAGGGACAGAAACAGCGTATCTTGATAGCAAGAGCGGTGTATAAGAATCCCGACTACATCTTCCTTGACGAGGCGACCAACTCGCTCGATGCCAACAATGAGAGAAGCATCGTGGAGAACTTGGATAAGTTCTACAAGGGCAAGACTGTTGTGATTGTGGCTCATCGCCTAAGCACGGTGAAGAATGCCGACCAAATCGTGGTCATCGACCATGGTAAGGTGGTAGAGGTAGGCAACCATGAGTCTTTGACCGCCAAGCGAGGGGCATACTATAATCTTGTGAAGAATCAGTTGGAATTGGGAAACTAAAATGTTTTTGACATGGAACAGAAAAAAAAAGAATCAGATAATATCGAGTTGAGAAGTGAGAAGGTGAGGAACGTGATAGGCAAAGTTCCTCCTCGCCTCGTCAGCTTGGGGACTATAATTATTACCATCATAGTCCTCGCCCTCGCAGTCGCTTTCTATAAGATACCTTATCCTATATCCATAGAGGCTAATGGTGAGGTTCTCAATCAAAGAACAGTGCAAGTGTTTGTACCATATAAGTATTTGCATCTTTTCGATGAGCCAAGGACAGCTCATGTTTCTTTCGAGGGCAACGACAATGCATCTTATAACTGCAACATCATAAGCCATAATGCCAAACTCATATATAGAGAAGGTGGCAATTATTTTATGGCTATAGGTGTAGTAATAGCTTATGGTAAAACGATACCTGCACAAAGGTATCAAAAGGCAAATATTAGAATCGTCATAAGCGACAAGACATTGTGGCAGTATGTGTTTGGATAAGCTATGTTCAAACACTTGTTGCTATCTCCAGAAAGGTTCATATTCTACCATTGCGAAACTATATGCGGACATGATATTATTTGAGAGAACAAACTTTTCATGTTCGTATGGAGAAGCCCGTTCGATATTATCAATATAACACGATATAACTCAAAACAGTATTGTCATACACATAATACGCTGCAATTAGGATTTTCTGCCAAGATGAAAGTTTGGAAACACCTTAATGTTAAACCCTATTTTGACGTAAACATAAAACTTTGATTTGCCGTGTAAAACTTCTCACAATTAATGCTTTGTAAGCTATTGAATATCAGAGAACAAAAAAGTTTAACGTAAAACTTTTGCTCTTGGAAAAAAACTTTATTTGTATTAACTTTGCCACAATATTAATAACATTTAGCGGCTATAAAATGAGTATGAAAAAGGTAATTATATTAGTGGTGTTGCTATTAACAACAATGGCACATACCGCTTTCGCAGAGCAACGTGGAGTGTTCATGGAGTTTCATAGAAAGATAAACCCCGGAAAAAATATGCAAGTGAACCGTGCACCAATGCGTATGCCTATAGAGGTGGTCTATGATTCCGATACGCATAATATAAAGGTTACTGGTGAAAAGGGCATAGAAGCCGAGGTGTTTTCTTTACAATGTAAACGGAACTCTTGAGAGTCATTCTTCAACCTTGAATGCGGAATTTAGTGTTTTGGAATCTGATACATACACAATCCTAATACAAGGAGAAGGATGGTATGCAGAAGGAGAAATAGAAATGTAAAATCTCCTTACAAGAAGAAAGATTTAAAAAGATAATAATCCCACAGACCAGACTGTTAAAAGGTGCGGAATCCGAAAAGCAGAATGAGTAGGAACTAACTTTAAAAGCAAAGTATTATGATTAGAAAATTGTATTTTGTTTTGGTTTTGATTCTTGGATTGTCATTTAATTCTTGTACGAATGACATAAGTGAGGATGTATTGACTAACCATTCTTCCACATCATCAAACGATGAAGCAGAAATCATTAAGCTCACATCTGGTTTTAACATCAAGAAGGAGAATGGCGTGTATTCTATGGGAGACATCTTGCTCTCTGACGAGCAGGTGAAATTGCTCGATGAAACGGGTAGTATTTATCCAGTACCAAATAATACATTACCAAGTGACAGTTTGCTTGTCAGTCCGATGACAGGAACTAAAGTCATTTATCCTACAAGTATTACACGTGCGACAGGACGTCACCCAAACGAAAACGTATTTTGGAGTATGGTCAGATACGTAATAGATCCTAGTCTTACTGCTAATGAGAGAATAGTCTTGAGAAATGCCATTCAGCATATTGAGTCAAGAACAAATGTGCGTTTCTATAATGCTACAGGACAACCTACGGTTGATCCAACATATGGTTTTAAATATCCTTATGTTAATGTTAAGAATAATGAAGAAGAACCAACAGTAAGTAGTTCTTATGTAGGTCGTATAGGAGGTGAACAAGAAATGCTCATTGGTAGTAAGTGCGGTGTTGGGGTCGTTGTCCATGAACTGTGTCATGCATGTGCCATGTATCACGAACATTGCCGTTATGACAGAGATAATTACATTACCGTATATACCGAAAATGTAGAAGATAATGCATTGAATGATGTTAGAAAAATAACATCTAATTATTATACTCGAGGTGCATTTGACTTTAATTCGATAATGATTTATGGATCCTATACTTTTAGCAAGAATGGCAAACCAACAATGCTGAAAAAAGATGGAAGTACGTTCTTCCAAAATGATGTTCTGTCTGATTTGGACAGAGCATGGCTTAATTATTTTTATTTGCCATATATTGCCCGTTCTGATGTATATAGAGAATTGGACGATGTTGTTTATGATGGAAATAATAACATCTTAACAGAAGCACAACGCAAAGAGTTGCAAGCAGCATTAAACAATGGCAATCCTAATCCTCCATCAGGTGGAAGAATACCAAACATTCATTAATTTTAAAAGTTATGAATATACAAAAGACAAGATTCTGTTTCTATGCAATATTACTTATCGTACTTTCTTTGTTGGCAAGCTGTATAGATGATAATGAGCCTGTTGATAAGCAAGAGACTGTTACATTGTATGTATCTGCCAATATGGGACAGACATCAGGGCTTACAGGTACAATGCATGACTGTATGCTTGTAAAGGAAAAAGGTGATGACACATGGAATACTTGGGCACTCGAAGGAATTAAAGGCTTTAACTATGAGAAAGGGTATGATTATGAGCTTTTGGTTACTAAAACGATTTATGCCAATCCACCTGCTGATGGTGGAGCTTACGGCTATTCGTTAATACAAATCGTATCAAAAACAGCAATAGTTCATGCTAAAATTGCCAAACAAGCGTCTCTACAACAGACTTATCCAACCGTATCAGCAATTATTTCCGACCCAACTGTCAAAAGTAAGATGGAAGAAGCTTGGGCAAAAATGAAAAGTAATGCTTCTAGTAGTGGAAGAAATGAATATGGGTTCTATATCTACTACGATTCAAATAGTAAACAATATTCTTGTGGAACTATGGTAAAAGGTCCTACAATAGCAGGATGTGAAGGTACAAATGCAAGTGTTAGTTTAGGTATACCTACAAATAACATAACCGTTTGTGCATTTTTCCATTGTCACACAACTCTTGAATATTGTCCATCAACGGTCAGTAGAGCGACAGGGCCTTCATCAGCAGATAAGAGCTTTGCCACAACGAACAAATTACCTGGGATACTATATGACTATAGCACAAAGAAATTAGTTGGTGGTATGAAGAAAGATGCCTCATACAAAGTATATACTTTTGGCCCATCACAAAGAGTGTTCCCATAATTAGTATTATTAAATATGGCAATTATGAAAAAGATTATTTTTATATTATCTGTAATTTTAGGAACTGTTGCATTATATGCGCAATCCTTAAATTCAAGTAAGCGTTCGGAGGCTTTCAGCAAAAGTTCGCTCATTGAAACTGCAAAAAATGTAGCAATGACCTACGGTCCTGCATACGTTGCATATTTTAAAAGCGCAAACGTCTCAGATATTCAAGTTTTCCAAAAGGAGGATTATGGGGACAGCTTTCCTGAAATAAAAAAACAGATAGGAAGAAAGTACTATACTGTAACTTTTACATACGATAGCACTTCTGTAAAGTTCGCCTTTGATTATGCTGCTAAAGTTAGTATATGGGAAGATACTGGAGAACCTTTAGATGTAATCTTTGGTAATGGAATGGGGAGAAATTTTTTATTTCTTAACTTTAAAGAGCAAACAAATCATTCTGCCCAAAAGAGAATGAAAGTGGCTCCAGGCTTAATTGAAGAAGTTCCTTTGCAAACAGAAAAAGAGCCAGAAAACATTTGGAATTAGCAAGGATATATAACATTGATAGTCAAACGGGAATTGAATGAGAGAAATATTGGTTAAAAAGCTATCCAATAGTTTTGCATACACAAACAATTTCTGTTTGACTATATTTATAAAATGATAGGCTATGAGATATTTAATTGTATTTTTATTTGCGTTGTGTTTTGTTGCATGCCAACAAAACGACAGTATTGTGCCTGATGTTGCAAAATCAAGTAAAGAATATTCTGTTAGCGATAAGTCTGTAACAAGGGCAATCAAACATACAGAGAACCAACAAATGAAGAGAAACAGGTTTTAAGTACTGATTTCCCATATTTGAATACAGATAGAACCCGTTGGCGGAATTAATTTAGCGCATACTTAACCCTGCCAATCGGTCTGTTGT
>OOBQ01000128.1_pt1 | contig 12602 bp, 4 predicted proteins | sample 1670941 | NCBI WGS metagenome assembly OOBQ01 (sample SAMN06348106, study PRJEB24527) | human gut metagenome | biome: human gut; feature: ankylosing spondylitis patient; material: feces | host: Homo sapiens | place: China | collected 2015-10 | reverse complement strand
ATCTCTTCCAGTTGCGGTATTTCCTTTTCCAAAGCCTTGCATCTTGAATCATACTGCTCAATGTAGCTTGGTATCTTCTGTAAGGCATTCAGAAAGTTGTTTGCCGCTGCTATCGGGTCTGACTTGGCAATGTGACCGTAGTTGTACTGGTACTTGTAATTGCCCTCGACAAGAAAGCGGTTGTCAACAAATGGAAGACCATTCTCGAAACTTGTCTTGCTGACAATCTTGACAGGGAATCCGTAGATTTCTCCAATCCGCTTGTATTGTCCGCCAGTTGTCTCTTTCTCCGCCAACATTTGCAGATGCTTTCCTATAACCTCCAAGTTCGTGGACTCCACACCGTCAAGAGTGATGAGGTTGAGGATGTTGCCGTCCTTGTCCTTCTTCGCCTGACACATAAACTTGTCGTAGTCCGCTGTCATGCCTTTGAGTATAGCCCGATTGCTGTCCAGCTCTTCTGTCTTAGATTTCAGTTTCAGTTCTGAGTCACGCTTGCCCCTGTTGAACGATTTGCGCTCACCCTCCAGAGAAGCAATCTTCTTCTCCAGCTTCGCCTTGTCAAGCAAGTCGGTATTTCCGGAGAGAATAGCCATATACTCTGAAAAATTCATGCCCGATTTCTCGTCCATCGCTCCCTCGTCAATGGTTCTCGCCCCCAAGGCTCCGCTTTTCAACTGCGAGATAAAAGTCTGCTTGCAGTGCAGGAGGTTGAACTTGTACGAGTCAAGCGACTTTTCCACCGCATAAATGATGACATCCACCTTGTTGTCGGCATACAGTTTGGCAATCTCGTTACCAGCACGCACACCTCGACCGTCACGCTGTGCCAAGTCTGACGGTCGATCGGGTAGGTCAAGGGCATTGCTGCCCTCTTCCCCCCTAAGAACCGTACATGAGAGTTTCCCCTCATACGGCTCAAGCTTTTCTAAGCCTCTGTTTGTATGCAGAGACCGGCTCAAACTACTTCTTGTTTCCATTTGATTTGCGGGATAATTTAAAACATTCATCATGAACCAACAGATTGCATTTCTTTCCGTTTTGAACGGTTGGCATGACATTCCATGCCTTGTGCGTATCAATAGGCTCACCGCATATAGGACATTTGCGTCCTTGCTTTTCCCATAGGTACAGCAGTGACTTGCGTCCTTTTAGCGTAACAAGCATTTTCGACTTCTTTCTTTTATAGAAGTACAGACGACAGTCTGCATCAAACGGGTTCATGTCTCCTTTAATCTGCGTGTATTGCAGGAATGGAAACGATGAAGTCAGAGACAATAATGTCAATTGGTCTTCCTTTCCGTTTGGTTTCTTGAATTTTGAAGCGAAAGTCCATTTGTTCCCTCGAATGTCATGCCAATATCGGTCTTTTATCCACCGTTTCCCTTTCTTGGAATGACGGCGTTTTGCCCATTGCCATAGTGAGAGGAATATCTGATGGTCGATTCTGTGAAATGAATCACGTGTCGCCCCATGCTGATAATAACCTCCCCATCCTCGGATTTTAGAGTTCAACATTCTGATTAACGACTCCTGTCTGCAACCCTTGTTCTCCTTAATTACCTTACGGATATTCTCCATAAAGCGTTTCTCGGATTTCTTTGTCGGCTTGGTCAATATGTCCTTGCCGTATTTGCGGATATTAAAGCCAAGAAAATCAAAACCGTCATGCACGTTGGTTATCACCGTCTTTTCCTCTGATAAGGTCAGACCTCTTTCAGACATAAATTCAGCAACCAATGGCTTGATTTCATTTTCAAGAGTTTCCTTGTTCTCGCAAGTGATGATAAAATCATCCGCATAACGTACAAGGTTCACCATTGGTGAATACAACTTACCATTAACATGATGGCGCTTATATCTATCTGCAAGAGCTTTCTGCAATCCGTCCAAAGTCATATTGGCAAGTGTCGGAGAAATTATACCACCTTGCGGTGTTCCTTCCTCGGTCGGGAACATTTGCTTGTTGAAAACATAGCCACATTTCAACCATTTTCGGAGTATTGCCTTATCCATTGGGATATTGGCAAGTAACCACTCATGGCTGATATGGTCAAAACACCCTTTTATGTCACCCTCCAAAATCCATTCGGGAGAATATCCCTTTCGGAGAATGTTATGACATTGCTGTATTGCATCCATACAGCAGCGTTCCTTGCGGAAACCGTATGAACGAGTATCAGCTGTAGTTTCTGATACAGGCTCCAATGCCATAAGATAGAGTGCTTGCATGGCTCTGTCTTTCATTGTCGGTATTCCCAACGGTCGCAGTTTGCCGTTGCTCTTCTTGATATGAACTCTTCTCAGCGGCATTGGCTGGTAGCCTCTGCGTTTGAGTTGGGTTATTGCTTGCATTTTAGCTTTAGGGGTATCCCATATTTCTTTGTCAACCCCAGGAGTACAACCACCCCCGTTAGAAGTAACCCTCTTTACGGCTAAGGCTTTTGCGTAAAAAGAGTGGGTAAGCGTCCATTGCAAGGCTTTCACCTTGTTATGTCTGCCTTCCTTCTGAGCCTTTACAATACGAGCTTGAAGCTTCTTAACAGCTTGCTCCGCCTTAGTCCAGTCTATTCTGTCCCAATTTGATTGCAGGTTGTCAGTCGGCGCACACGATTGGTCGAGGAGATTTTCTTTGATTTTATCGTTCATTTGCATTCCTACTTTAAAAAGTTCTAAAAGTTTATTGTAAAGAATTACCATTTGGCTAATGTTGGGTATTTGCCTCCCAAACATTACCACAGAAGTCTGCCCACTTTCGTGGTAGGTTGATGTTGTCCCTTGTCAACTCGTGATAAGTGGCTCAAACCCTATCCGTCCCATTACAGAACGGCATTCGCTTTCTCTGTTATCTTATACCTGCACATCATTCAGCATCCATTACTTTCAGCTTACCTGTCTTTTGTCTGACAGGAGATGTACAGGCTTACCATGTTCCACATAGATAACTAACGGATAGGTTAGGTTCTGTCTCATCCTCCGACGGTCTTTACATCCGTGTAATCCTACCATGGAGAGGATTATCTGACCGCATCCCATTTTGGGTAGAGTGTATCAGTATCTTGCACTCTTTTACGACATTACGAAGTTTACTAACAGTTCGCTTACGCTAACCATACTATCCAGCCTCGCCACTCTACGGTATGATACTAACCATACTTGACTTCCCCTCACGGTTCTGTCTTGTCTTGTGAAAGTGTACTTTGTCCCGACCGCTTAATACAACATTAAGGTGCATCGGTCGGTAGGCTACCGCTGACGGAACAGCGGGTTAAAACTGATACTTAAAGTATCATTCCAACAATTATCTATGCGACTTCATGTCGCACCCACGGTGTGTCCAAATGATGAATAGCAACACACCGTTTTTGTGCGTTTACACCTGTACCCAACATAGATGTGGAGCCGAACAACACACGCACAGAGCCTTCGTTCATGGCTGCTATCACCGCCTTTCTTGCCCTCTCGTTCTTGCACTCCTGAATGAAGCGGATTTCAGATGAAGGTATTCCATAATCCTCTATCAGCTTACGCTTGATTTCAGAATACACGTTGAATTCCCCAGGTCTGTATGTGCCAAGATCTGAGAATACGAACTGCGTCCCCTTGTGATTGTCATAGCGTTTGTAATAGTCCGCTATCATCTTGGCACAATGGCTTGCCTTGTTGTCGGGATGGTCCTCACAAGTCGGGTCTATCATGCGCATGTCGAGAGCCATCTTTCGGGCATAGTCCGTAGCTATGAGCATCTTTGCCTTCTCTTCCGTTTCCGACAGTGGCAGTCTTCCGAGGATGGTGGCATCACCCGTCTTGGCAAACTCCATCAGCTTTTGGATGAAGTCCTCCTGCTCGGGTGTCGGTGGTATGTTATGAAGAATCTCGTTCTTCTCCGGTCTGTCCACGCCAACCGCCTCCGCCGTGCGATAGTCGGTTATCTCGTTGTAGAAAGCAGCAAGTTCCGGTACCTTGATGAAGTATCGGAAACGCTCCTTCTGTACGATGTTGTTGGTGACGTTAAACTCGAAGTCGGTAGTCTTCTTGGCGAAGATTGCCGCCCACGCATCGAAGCAGCGGATGTCCTGACGCTCCAGTTCCTTGGGGCGCAGGTACTTGAAGAGCAGATACAACTCTGTCAGTGAGTTGCTGATAGTTGTTCCCGACAGGAATGTCGCTCCCAGATCTCTGCCTGTCCGCTCCTGTATGGTACGGATAGCAAAGAGCATGTTGAGTGCCTTCTGGCTTCCCTCGCTGTTGCCGAGTCCTGCCACACGGTCGTGACGGGTGTTGAACATAAGGTTCTTGAACTGGTGGCTCTCGTCCACAAACAAGTGGTCGATGCCCATCATGCGGAAATCCACCACATCATCGGTGCGCTGCTCGATGCTGTAGGCTATCTTCTGCAACTTCACCTCCAGATTCTGCTTTCGCTTTTCCAAGCCTTTGAGCATTCCCCTCGACACGTCTTTGCCCTGCGTGCGTATCACTTCCAAGTTTTCCTCCACGGTATCAAGCTCAGCCTGCAATATCTGCCGCTGGAGTTCTGGCGATTGCGGTATCTTCCCGAACTGGTCATGCGACATGATTACACAGTCATAGTCGTTGTTCTTGATGTTGTTGAAGAAACTGACACGGTTCTTGGTGGAAAAATCCTTCTCCGAGGCATAGAGTATCCTCGCATGGGGATAAGCTGTCTGATAGGTGGCAGCAATCTCCGCGACATTGGCTTTCAGTCCGATAATCATCGGCTTGTGAGCCATACCGAGACGTTTCATCTCATGCGCAGCCATGCACATGATGAGGGTCTTGCCAGTTCCCACCTCATGGTCACATATCCCGCCACCGTTCTGCAAAAGCATCCATACACAGTCCTTCTGACTTGGGTACACACTCTTGACACCATACTTTCCGCCAAGGGCTTTCAAGTCCAAGCCGGGGAAGGTCTGGTGAGAACCGTCATACTTCGGACGCACGAAGCAGTTGAACTTCCGGTTGTACATCGTGGTCAGCCGATCCTTAAAGGAGTCAGACTGCTCTTCCAGCCATTCAGTGAACCCGTTGCGGATTTCGTCAATCTTGGCATTGGCAAGCTGTATGCCCTCGCTGTCACGCACCTTGATGTCGTTGCCGTGTTCATCCTCACCGATGCTCTTCATCATATCGGGACAGGTGTTGTGCAGGGCATGTTTCAGAAGACTCATGCCGTCATAGTGGCGGTAATATCCCTTCACCATATACTCATCCGTGATGGCCATGGTCTTCATACTGCATTTTGCCGAATATTCGTCCATGCTGTCGGAATAGACGATGCTGACCTGTGTATTGAAGAGGTGGCTCATGTAAGCGGAATACACACCTGTAGGTATCCAACGCTCACCGAAGTTGAAGTCCAGGTCCTCAAAGGCTATCGGTTCGGGAATGCTTGCCTTCAAGGCTTCCAACGACTCCCTCACGATTGCATGGTCGGGATTTTCCTTCAGCCATTCTTCTATACGCTCCGCTTTCTCTATTACATTGCCAGCAATGAAGCGGTCGGCTATCTCGTAGCCATCTATGAGCGGATTGTAATAGATGCGTCCTTTAAGCGCTTCTGTCAGTTCCTGTTCCGGCATATCCGATAATTCAGTCATATACGGCAAGTCGATACTTCCGAACTTGTTGAGCGAGGCGGTGAGCGCTTCCTCTGGAGAATCCACATGATTGACCTCGTCAAGCGAAAAAGAGACCGGGTGGTCGAAGATGTCTGACTTTGTGAACTGTCTGTTTTCTACCCGTTCCAACGACAGCATGTCGCGCCCTGAGGCATCCATAAGGATGAACTTCACGTTCTGCTTGGCATTGAGGTTGCCGAAGCGAATGAAGAAAGCATCATAATAGACATTCAGACTCTCACGCATCTGCTTGTTTTCCGTCTGTTCTTCCGCTTCATAGGTGTAAAGTTTCTGATAGGCATCACGGAGGGCGATATACAGGACAGCCTTTTCTTTCTGCTCCATATTCAGATCCAACGGCATGAAGGTAGCACCATACTTGGTAAGGTCTTTCAATACACCGATGTTTCCGGCAGAGTCGAGCACCATAGAACCCTCACGATGAAAACTTTCCAGTTTCTCATCAAATGGACGGGGCTTCATAACATTCTCTTTCTTCCTTGCCTGCTCTTCCCGCTTTCTTTCTTGCTCTTTTTGTTGTTCCCGCTCATGATTTGTTTTTTTCAATGTACTCTGAGTCTTGGAATCTTCTTTTGCCTCATTCCCTTTCGACTGCCCATGCCCGATTTGAACTTTGAGAACTTCTATCGGTTCCATCGGCGGCTTGAACTTCGGAGCAAGCGTATCTTCAACGCCCAAAGCCTTGAGTTGTTCCTGACGGTGCAGTTCCGCCTTTTGGCGCAGCAGCACCCTGTCTTCGGGAGCCATGGTCATCATCATCTCGTAAAAGCCGTTGATTGGTGGATTCTCTTCCCAAGAGATGCTTGCGTATGGCTCATCCCCAGGCAGGATTGGTTTTGTCTCCTGTGCTGTTTCCTGCTCTTTTGCATCTGTCAACGAAGGCTTTTCTTCTTTTTCCACAGGCTTTGTCACAACTTCAAAAGTCGGATTGACGCTTTTTACCAACGGACTTGCTTTCTTCCTTGAAACTTTCTTGGCGGCAGCACCCACTGTTACCTCTGTTTTCTTCTTCGTAGAATGGACAGCTTGACGGTTTTCTTCTTCCATTCCCCAAAGGTCAAACAGAGTCATTTGGACTGGTGGCTGATGATGATTGGACTTTTGGGATAGCTCTGCATCATCAGTAGGCTTTTCCTGCTTTTGCAAGGATACTACCGTATCGTTCTGCTTTTCCTCAATGGAAGGCTTCATCTTCTCTGTTTTTTCTATCTTTTCTGTTTCTTCAACCTCCTTAACTTCCTCAGCCATTGTTTCCTCTATCCCCAAGTATCGGTTCAAATTGAGGTTCTTCTTAAAGTCTTCATGGAGCATCTTTCGCAAATCCTCTGCAATGCCTTCCACACCATCCTCATGCGTGTATATCATTGCAGGTTTACCGAACGGGTCAGTATCCAACTTTGCCGTTGTGTGGATAATGCGTTCCGGATGCTCCAGAAAGTATTTGTTAGTCGGAATGCGGTTCTCGTCATTATAGACGGTATCAAGCAGGTTGTCGTCTCCTCGCAGCGACTCCTTTTGGGTATTTTTCTGCAGAATGATGAGGTCACTGCCCACTTCCGTATTGGCATTTTCCGTGAACAGGTTGTTGGGAAGACGAATCGCTGACACGAGATCAGCATGATAGAGCATCATAAAACGCGCGGCACTGTTGTTTTTGGCATTCAATACGCCTTGTGAGGTGATGAAGGCAACCAACCCGCCGTCCCTTACCGTATCAAGAGCCTTGACAAAGAAGTAGTTGTGTATGCGTCTGGTAACAAGTGCCCTCATGCCTTTCATGGCTGTATAAGACGGATCAAACACGGCAACATCGCCAAACGGAATATTTGAGATGGCGAGGTCGAAGTAGTCATTGAAAGGCTTTTCTATCTTCTCGAATCCCTCTATGCGCACTTTCTGCTCCGGGTGCAGATGGCGAAGTATCTTTCCCGTAAGCAGGTCTTTTTCAAATGCCATAATGTCTGCCTTGGGATTGTTATCCAAGACGGAATCAACAAAGGCACCGATGCCTGCCGAGGGTTCAAGCACCTTTTCGGGGATAATCTGATGCTCTTTCAACACATCCGCCAAAGCCTCTGTAATGGCTGACGGCGTGTAGAATGCCGTGAGGACAGACTGTTTCAGACTGTCCATCAACTGTTTGTACTCGCTTTCATTCTTGCTGTTTTCACGGATAAGTCTATGCAGCTCCACGGTTGGAGCAAACAATTCAAGGTCTGACTTTGCCCAATGGACGGCATCCGCCAGTTCCCTGGCAGGGTTCAGGATGCACTTCAATCCTCCAAATCCGCAGTAACGCTCCAGAAGGAGACGCTCACGGGCGGTCGGCGTGCGCTGTTCCCTGTCAAGGATGAATGCCGTCTCTATCGCCTTGATGTTGTCGTTCAGACGTTGTTTTCTATTGTACGCCATTTGACTCTATGAAAAGGGCTACGGCTCCCGTCAACTCTGTGTAGAGCTGGTCGTAGTCCGGTGACTGGGCAAAATCGTCATCGGTGAGGTCGTAAATGGAATACACGTTGTCAACCAAAGGCAGGAGGTTCTTGACAAACGCTTCCTGGTCTTCTACTGCTACCTCCAGGGGAAACTCACTGTCAACAACATCATACAGGATGCTGTACTTGGAAAAGCGGAGACCTTTCAGCAATGCTGACATGGCAAGCTCTTGTGCCGCATCGGCAAAGAGGGCATCACGCCGTGCCTGCTCATATACCTCTGCGGCATGGTCTGCACGTTCGCGGATAAAGTCCGCATCGCTGGCTTGTGGAAAACGATTCTCTCTGAGATGGTTCAAGAGATACAGTCCGTAATAGGACAGTTCTGTCTGTGCCTGTTTCTTTCTGTTCATTTGTCTGTTGAATGGATTAAGTGGTGAATAATAAACCGTGGATGGCGGTTGGTGTGAAAGCAAGAAAAAGGCACTCGGTATCCCTCCGAGTGCCGCCACTTAATCCACAGTAAATAAAAGCATCCTGAATCAAGACACCATTTATGAACCATGTTTCGGTGGCAAAGGTACAAACTATTTCTTGTATCTCTTCACATTTCCTCGCTTTTCTGCTGTTTTGTGCTCTGCAAAGACGAATTTCGTGTTGAAATTCTCGTCAAAGGCAATGGCTGCGGAGAACGATTTGCCTTGCTTGCTGGTGAAACCATTGAGCGTTCTGGTCTTGCCCTTGGTGAGCAAGTCGGTGATGTCGGCATCAGTGAGCAACTTTCCTGCTACCTGCTTGAACACAGGCATACCGCACTCCTTGTTGCTGCATCTTACTACCTTTCCGAAGAACTGCATGGTACCTTGCTTGCATTTAGGACACTGGCAGCCGGAATCCTTGTGGCTGAAAAGTCTGTCACAACCTAACAATTCCGCAGTGATTTCACGGGTATAGCCTTCGATACTATGGGTGAACCCGTCTGCACTTGCTTCACCTCGTTCTATCTTGGCAAGTTCCGCCTCCCATTTGCCCGTCATCTCCACATTGGCAATCGCCATGTTCTTCACCACGGAATGCAGGGCGAGTCCTTTTTCCGTCGGCACAAGTTTCTTCTGCTGGCGCACCATATACTCTCGTTTGAGCAGGGTTTCGATGATGGCGGCACGTGTGGCAGGTGTGCCAATACCGCTGTCCTTCATTGCCTGGCGCATCGTATCATCTTCTATCTCTTTGCCTGCGGTCTCCATTGCTGCAAGCAATGTGGATTCCGTATGCAATGGCTTCGGTTTGGTCTTGCCCTCCGTGATGGTGCAGCCAGAAAGAGTGATATGCTGTCCTTCTTGCCAGTTGGGAATGACTTGCTCCTTGATTTCATTGTCTGTTGCGTCTGCATCCTTGTCCTGCCTGTTGTTCTTTTCCTTGAGCGACAACGCTCGCCAGCCAGTCTGTCGTATGATGGAGCCACTGATGCCAAACTCAACTTCATGATCCACTTGCGCCGATACTGATGTGATGTCCTTGATGCAGTCTGCCGAGAACGCTTCAATCATCCGGCACAATATCATGTCATAAACGATCTTCTCATCCTTGAAAAGACCAATGGCTGCATTTTCTGTGATGAGCAGGGCATGGTGGTCGGTCACTTTGGCTGCATTCACGCTGTTCTTGCTGTAGTCCTCACTGCCAGGCAAGAGTTTCACTTTCTCTCCATATTCCGAATGATTCTCCAGATTCTTGAAGAGTTTGGGAAGGGTGGCAAATACATCATCCGAAATATAGCGGCTTGATGTTCTTGGATAGGTGATGAACTTTGCCTCGTAGAGTTTCTGGGCGATGGAGAGTGTATGCTCTGCCGTGAAGCCATGCTGGGAGTTGGCTTCTTTCTGCAAGGTGGTAAGGTCGTAAAGGAGCGGTGCCTTCTCCACCTTTCGCTTGGTTGTGACCTTTGTGATGATGGCAGAGCCGGTATCTTTCACCTTATTATATATGTCGGTTGCGGTGGCTTTGTCTGCCCATCGGTTGGCAGATGTGAACTTCAGAATATCGCCATTGTCTGCATCAACCACACCGAAGTGTACCTGCCAGAACGGTTTCGACTCGAAACGCTTGTGTTCCCAATAGCGTTCGCACACCATGCCAAGGGTTGGAGTCTGCACACGACCTACGGAATAGGTGCCACGTCCTGCGGCTATCGTCAGGGCTTGTGTGCCGTTGATGCCGACGAGCCAGTCTGCCTCACTTCGTGCCTTGGCTACATGATAGAGATTGTCATACTCCTTGCCATCCCTGAGGTTCTGAAGTCCCTCACGGATGGCGGTGTCCGTAAGCGAACTGATCCAGAGACGGTCGAAAGGTTTCCTGCAACTGAGATACGCATAGAGGTATCGGAAAATCAACTCTCCCTCACGTCCGGCATCGGTTGCTACGATAATGCGCTCACTGCTGTCAAACAGCTTGCCGATTATCTTGATCTGGGCAAGCACACCTGCATCTGGTTTGTAGCCGTTCTCAGTCTTGACTTGTCGGGGAACAAGAACGAACGGGTCGGGAATCACAGGCAGATTCTCTGCATGGAATCCCTTCATGCCGTAGGTTTCCGGCATGGCTGGCTGCACTAAATGTCCGAATGCCCATGTCACATAATAGCCATTGCCCTGCATATAGCCTTCCTCACGCTTGTCAGCTCCTACAATGTGGGCGATTTCCTTGGCTACGCTTGGTTTCTCTGCGATGATTGTCTTCATTGTCTGTTGTTTTTGTGACATCCGCAACCGTGGGATAGACGGTCGCAGATGTCGGTTGTTATGATGGATGATTAACTCTGTGGATCAAGTGGCGGCAACTACATCTTCACGCTTCTTGCCTTTCTCTTTGGCTTCTGTTCCTCGGCGTTCTGTTCCTTCTGCTGCTTTTCGTTCTTTGGCGCAGACTGTCCCGGACTCAGCGGATCCTTGGTGTGCTTGGTCGCCTCATGGGTCTTGCCCTGCTCGTTGACGGCAACCTGCGTCTTGTTCTCATTGGTCGGAATCTGTTCCTTCGCCTGTTTGAGGTCTGGATTGTTGCGGTAGGAACGTGGCTGCATCTTGTCGAAGTCGAACTTTACGTAGGCGGTATAGGTACCGCTGCCGTTCTTGTTCGGCACTTCCTTGATCTCGATGGTCTTGCCTGCCACATAGTCGTCCTTCTGCTGCTCGGTCAGTTCCTTCTTGAAATAGGTGTTGAGTCGGCGGATGGTTCCGTCCTCATTGAGCCAGTGGTTGGGATCTTGCTGCTTCTTCTGACCGCCCGCATCACCTTCTGCCTTCTGCTCCTGCTTGTCAGCGGTTTGCTTCTTGTCTCCATTCTGTTTCTGACCTTGCGCCTGTCTTGTGCTGCCAGGCACGAACTCCACGCCACGCTGTTCCACATTCACCTGCAGCAGCGGTGTAAACTTGCGCCCGTTGGCAAGCTCAATCTCCTTGCGAAGCGGAATACCTGAGTAGAGCACTCTCTTGTCGTCCTTGGTAATAGGTGTCTTGCCGATGGTATCGGGTATGCGCACCTTGTTGGTAGGGATGTCAACTATCTCATTGGTGAGACGGTCGATACTGATGAAATGAGGACGCAGCTCACCTGTATTCTTGTCGGGGAAATCCACAACCTTTCCGAGGTTGCCGTTCTGCAGCAGGTTCTTCTTGTCCTCTGGAGTGAAGGTATAGCCTTTGTAAGCGACATCGAGTTTTGGCTCGTTGCGCACGAAATGCGGCACGAGTTGCAACTGGTCGTTATCGTCCTTGCGGAATGACAGACGGGCCTGTATCTCTATCTGTTCACCGCCGAAGGTCGGCTTCACAATCACAAGCCCCGTCTTGCCGTAGTTGAGCAGGGCTTTCATATCCTTCTCATTCATACTGTTGAAGTCTATGCCATATTTGGCACCAAGTTCCTGCAGGTTCACATCGTTACCACTAATGAGGTTCTGCTTTACACCCGGAGCGGTCTGTGCCTGCTGCCCGGCTGCGGTCTGTTCTGGTTTCTGTTCCATGTCGTTCTTTTTTTCGTTGGTTTGTTCAGATGATACATTTTCTTTTTCTGTGTTAACTTGCGTCTTGGACGCATCGTCCGATGATGCGGTTTCTTTCGCCTGACCTTCCGATTGCTTTGCCTCTTTCTCATAATTGGAGGTGTCAACCTTGTGGGCGGAAAGAATCTCCTTGTTAGCCTCCGGATCTTTCAGTAACTCCTTCATCACGCCAAGCAGGTTTTCCGCCTGGTCTGCCGCTATGCGGTAGAATCCGAATCGGCTTGGCTCCTTGCACTGGCGAAAGAAGTTTCTAAAGAAACTGTCCATCAAGTCGCTGTTGCGGTCAAAACGCAGGAAGTCGGGCGTGTTCTCCGCCTTGGCGGGTGCTCGCTTCGGTGTGCCGTCCCTGCTGAGTCCGGCGATGACGCTGATCTCGCCCGTCTTCTCGTCACGGACTACCAGCACGTCCTGTTCATCACTCTTTTTCTTTTGTACCAT
>OOBQ01000104.1_pt1 | contig 15480 bp, 11 predicted proteins | sample 1670941 | NCBI WGS metagenome assembly OOBQ01 (sample SAMN06348106, study PRJEB24527) | human gut metagenome | biome: human gut; feature: ankylosing spondylitis patient; material: feces | host: Homo sapiens | place: China | collected 2015-10 | reverse complement strand
AAATATCGGAGATTACCAACTTTTTTAGGCACTATTTCTTATCCCGAACTGAGGTATAAAATAAAAACAATGATGAAAGTATCAACAAATCAAGGCTATAAACCGCCTTAAAAATCAGCAGGGTTTATCAGAGGATAATTCCCCTATATCTTTGAAATATTTCCCATATAAGCCCCAAATACTACGGCATACAGCGCCTTGTTCGTGTCACCGACACGGAGGGCAATGTAACGACCTCTACTTACGACATGGGTGACCGCCGTACTGAGGTGAACCATCCTGCAAGCGGCATCACAAGTTTCACTTATGATGCGCTCGGCAATGTGCTGACCAAGCAGACTGCCAACCTTACAAAGGAAGGCAAGTTCATCACCTACGATTACGACTATCAGCGTCTGACGGGTATCAACTATCCAGACCATCCGGAGAACAACGTGAAGTATTACTATGGTGGTCGCAACGCCTCTCAGAACCGTATCGGTAGATTGATGCTCCGTGAGGACGGAACAGGTGCCATTGAATACTTCTATGGCAAGATGGGCGAAGTCACCAAGACCCGCCGCACGCTGATTGTGCCTAACCAGGCGATTGCAACTTATGTGACGCAATGGACTTATGACAGCCACAACCGCCTGTTGGAGATGATTTATCCTGATGAGGAGAAAATCACCTATTCTTACAATCTCGGTGGTCAGCTTGAAAAGGTTCATGGCTACAAGTCATACGGCTACGACTATGTGAGCAAGATTGGCTATGACAAGTTTGAGCAGCGTACATACTTGAAGTACTGTAATGGTGCTGAGACGTTCTACACCTACGATCCACAGCGTCGTAGATTGCAAAACCTCACCGTGAACAGTGGTGGCAACACCATTATGGATAACGCTTACACTTACGATGCGGTGAGCAATGTGCTCAGCGTGGTAAACGGTGCGTCAGTCCCACAGAGTGGCAAGGCTGGCGGACAAATGGCGCATACCTATACATACGATGCACTCTACCGTCTTGTCAGTGCAACAGGTACATATACTGGTGCGGACAACAAGACCGCAAGCTACACTCTTGCGATGGGTTACGACAACATGCACCGCATCACATCGAAGCGTCAGATTCTCACACAAAATAATGTGCAGTTTGATGGTTCATTGAACGCTGGCTATGACCTTACTTATACGTATGGCACAGATGCAGGCAAGAAATTCCAACTCGCAAATGTGAAGGATGTGAATTATCGCACTGAAGAGACACCTTCAGAAAGCAAGAATGTGAACAATAGTCATGCCTATGAGTATGATGCCAACGGTAATCTTGTCTATGTCAATACAAGCCGTACAAAGAAGGATGGCATGGCTGACGAGAAAACCGCAGAGCGTAAGCTCAAGTGGGACGAGGAGAACCGTCTCCTTGCTTCTGATGACAATGGCTTCGTGACTAACTATTGGTATGACGCAGACGGAGAACGCACGGTGAAGACATCGGGCGAGAGTGACCAGGTGTATGTGAACTCTGAGTTTGCAGGAGGTCGCACGAATACTGCCAAGTTCTCACTCTATGTATCACCTTATCTTGTTGCTAACCAAGGCGGACGCTATACAAAGCATATCTATATAGGTAGTCAGCGTGTCGTTTCCAAGATTGGTGACTTCGACCCTTATGGTTCAGATCCACGCCGCATCCAGTATGCAGGTAGTGAGACTGATGGCTTGTCTGTTGATTATAAGGTTAAATATACTCAGCAGTTGCAGGTTATCAAGGATAATTATGCAACCTTTGCAGTGCCGTACAATGGCGAGGACAACAACGACTATGTCGATGGCAAGGGTTTCTGCTGCAATGACGGCAGCTTGGAGGCTGCTCAGACACGAGCTTTAGCGAGAGCTGCAAAGAACAATTTCCAAGAGGGCGATACATACGAGAAGATGCAGTTCTACTACCACCCAGACCATTTGGGTAGCAGTAGTTACATCACCAACCTTGAAGGCGAGGTGGTGCAGCATATCGAGTATGTTCCTTTCGGTGAGGTTTTCGTTGAGGAGCGCAACAACATTTGGAATACACCTTATCTTTTCAATGCGAAGGAATTCGATGAGGAGACCGGATTGTATTACTATGGGGCAAGATACTATGACCCAAGGGTGAGTTTGTGGATTAGTGTGGCCCCATTGTCTATATTCGATCCTCACAATGAGGAAAATTATATTGAAGGCGAACACAATGGAGGAGTTTTTAATAACAATAATCTAAATTCTTATAGTTATTGTTATCAAAATCCTATAATTTTAACTGATCCAAATGGCAAACAGGTCTTTTTTAATGATTATATAAACAAGTTAAAGAGACAAATTGCAAAAAGTGTATCAAAGGCTACTGAAAGGATTTGTATATATGCTATAAAAGAAGCTTCCGATATAGCAAAAGCATACGTAGCGAATCGTTTGAATAATGTGATTGAGAAAGGCGAACCTAAAAGAACATCATTAGCATTGACTACAGAGTTTATTACAGGATTAGGTCCAGAAAACAGAAATTTCAATTCTTCGCATCCTTTTACTCAATCTCTTAAAGAATCAAATATGACGACAGTAGCTTTAAAAGCATACTATAAGGGATATAAGGATTATGTAAATGGTAAAAGAAGCAGTTTGCCTACATCATATAGAGTGGATTTTGGTCTCTTGGGATATTTCGGTGGTGATACGGGACTTGTTCAAGAATTTGTTGCAGATGGCAAATTTACGGCATCTCAGTTTGTTGGTACTGCCAATTACAAATTTGAATTGGATTCCAAGAATAATCTACATGTAACGGTTTAAAAAACTAACTCGCCCTAAATAGGACTTCTATTGAATATCAAGAAGTTGAAAAATTACCTATTCCATGTAGGTAACGATATGGAAACGAGCGGACTTCTGCTCGTTTCTGTATTTTGCAATATGCAAAGAACGCCTTTAATCGAGGGCAAAGGTACGATAAATTTCTAAATTTTCCATAGTATGCAAGGAGAAAATCATTGAAATTAGAACTTTTTACGTTAAAATCCATATTTGATAAGTAGATTTTGAAGAAAATATTTGGAGCTTCCAATAAAAAAGAGTATTTTTGCAGCAACAAATCCCACCACGCCTCTCAACGATGCGTACCACGGTGGGACTTCGCTTTTTATAAAGGGTATATGGATTACGACAAACAACCGATAAACGTAGAAGAACAGGTTGCCTTGCTCCAAAACAGAGGGCTGGTGATAGAGGATATTGCAACTGCCAAATTGCAGCTTCTCAATATCAGCTATTTCCGTATTGCCAGTTACCTACGATATATGGAGGAAGACAGGCAGTTTCATCATTATAAGCTGGGTAGTACATTTGAACAAGCCATCGACCTTTATCTCTTTGACAAAGAACTTCGACAACTCATATTCAAGGCAATTCAAGATATAGAGATTTCTCTTCGAACCAAAATGATTCAGGTGTTCTCTATGGAGCATGGTGCATTTTGGTTTATGGATGCATCATTGTTCAAAAATGCAGACTTTTATGAAGGCTGCCTTGACAATATCAAGAAAGAGGTGTCTCGTTCAATGAAGATTTCATCAAGGAGCATTCCGAGAAATATACTTTTCCTTCTCTCCCTCCTGTGTGGAAAACATTGGAGGTCGTTTCGTTTGGTACGCTTTCCAAATTATTTTGTCTATTCAAGGACAATCGTCTCAAAAAGCAAGTGGCAAGAGAGTTTGGGCTTCCTCAATACACTTACTTGGAAAGTTGGGTAAGGTGCATAACCGTGCTTCGAAATTGTTGTGCCCACCATGCTCGTATATGGAATAGGCGTTTTGCCTTGAAGCCACAATTGCCAAATCGGCTTCCCCTTGCTTGGATAACTCCAACCCAAAAGCCTATCAAACTGTACCATCAGTTATGTACCTTATTATATATGGAGCAAACTATAACTCCTTGTATGGATTTGAAAAGCTCTCTGCTCAAATTTGCAGATTATCCCAATATTGATTTACATGCCATGGGATTTCCACAAGGATGGAGAAACGAACTCTTATGGAGATAGCAACAAATGTTCGGATATAAGCCTATCCAAGTGCTCTACATTCTTTCTTTATCATCTTCATTTGAATATGTCTTGCCATGTCGACTTGTGCGTTTTGCTCCTGCGGAAAAACTAAACGTCATGCCAACAAAGAACTTTCTTGAAAGAAAATCGAAGTTTGAATGGTGTTCAAAATCACCATTTTTGAATACTTGCCGATTCTTTCCCCTACTATTAAGTAAGTCTTTCACACCAAAATTGATATTCAGTTTGTCATTAAAGCAGTTGTAATCGCCCTCAATGTCAACGTTAACCAAATCGGTTTTCTGAATAAGATAGAGTTGCTTATAATGTTTCACATAGCGAATGTTTGCCATTGCCGTAAATTGTTTTGACAGTCTAAATCGACTTAAACTAGTCAGAGCAACCCCGAAGTCGTTAACATGTTTGATACTATTCTGATATAAACTCTGACTCAACTCTACATTATTTCTACAATTCCATATACCCCATTTAAAAGGTATACCCATATATAGCAACAATCTCTTTGTTGAGCCATCGTTTCTCAATGTATAGCGAGTTTGTCTTTCTCCAATCTGCTCGTACATTTCATTGATTTTTTTGTCTATGAAGAGTGCTGAAAGTGAGAAAACGTATCTTGATTTCAGAACGAATTGCAATGCTGCATTATACAGTAACTCACCTCTTAAATTAGGATTGCCTTCCTTATAAGATGTTTCAGACAAATGAAAGACGAACGGATTTACCATCTGGTACGACGGTCGATTTATGGATTGCGTATAACTCAGCGACAAAGCGTTTCCCTCTCCAATATCTCTTTTCACAAAGAATGATGGGAAGAGTGTGTTGCCATTCTGGTTATTACTCAATTGGTCTTTCACCTTTTGCCGAGTTTTCCACTCTGTATATTCATTACGCACTCCTATCTGTACCTCCCAAGGGTGAAAAGTATATCTATACATTCCGTATATTGCGAATCGTTGCTCAGAGTATTTGAAATTGTCTCGCTGTTCAATGGCTTCCGATAGTATGCCTGCCAAGGTTGCATTACCGAGATACAATTTGCTATTATAATTGATGTCTGCATATACGTACTTGGCACCAAGGGTGAACTGATGATGATTTATAATCTTTGTAAAATCTACCTGTGCGCTATAAATGTCTATACCCTCGACTGAGGGTTGCGACTTTGATACGATACTATCCGAACCTCCGTATAAAACATATTTGTTCTCATATTTATACAAATCTCGTTCTCTTTTTCCTGCATAATCGGCAACAATGTTCATCTTACTGCCTAGTGTATCTGTCGTCCATTCATGGTTTAAGGTAACGTTATTAGTGTTGTCCTTTAACGTATATGGTGCAAAACTCTTGATGCTCGTTGGGTGTGGACTGTTGTCAACAATCGAAGAATTAACCCAACAGTCGTAGGAATAGTCTTTCGAGTAACTGCCCGACCACTCGATACCCAAATATTGCTTGGGAGAGATGGTGAAGTCGAGTCCTATTTTTGGCATATAGTAGTTCCCTTTGTCTGAACTTTCCGATTGACTATCAATAATTACGCCACTTCCATAGTCGTTTTCTGCGGTTTTTGTTCTGCTTTTCGACTGTTCAAAGGACATATTGCCATAGAGAGCAAGTTTGCCCCATGAATATGTCAATCCAGTATATTCTGAGAAAGTATTTCTGCTTTTCCGTTCATACTCGCTACCAACATAACCCGAAATTCCATACTCATGCTTCTTCTGTCGATTGATAACAAGAATTGCAGTACCCCCTTCCGCATCATATTCGGCGGTTGCTTGAGGAAGAATCTCCAGGTTCTTAATTTCATTGCCACGCAAAGAAGAAAGATAACTTTTAAGTTGCGCACCTCTCAGGTTCAACAATCTTCCACGTTCGTATATCTTGACACTATTCCCCATAACGCTAATGCCTCCTTCTCCGTCATAATCTACGTCTGGAATCAATTGCAAAATGTTGGAAAGTGAACGAGCTTTCAGCATTTTACTGTGCTCTACACTAACTATCATTCTGTCCGCCTTACGCTGAACCAATGGTCTTTCTGCAGAGACGGTTACCTCTGAAAGTTTTATGGTGTCTGATGCTGCCATCAGATTACTTTGTGCAAAGCACGTTAGTGTGCATTGCACAAAGCACCAACAAAGAATATACAAATACTTTTTCATAGACACTTCGGACAATTTACGTCTGGATAATCCCAATGTTTTGCACCGTATTTCCTTACAATATCTCTATAGCACACTTGTTTAGGAATTCTACATGCTTCGTAATCTCTACAGGTCTTACATGGACTAACATCTGAAATTTCTGATTGCTTTAGATGATAAAGATTCAAAGCTGCCTTAGAATTCCATATATCATTGAGTGATTGTTCTAAAATGTTGCCCACAATAAATTTTGGATGCCAGTATAATTCTTCACAAATGGTAACATTGCCATCTGGCAGGACAAACAATTGAAGATAATTGCCAGCGCAAACACTTCTTTCATTAAACTTGGCCCAAGTTTTAGCAGAAGAGGGCATCTCTTTTTCTTCAAGTCCTGAAGATAGAATCGGAAAGTTAGCATTTTTCTGTAATTTATTACATAATACAGATACAGATGCTTGAGCCTTTTTTGTGGGTACAATTGAACCATGAACTGCGGTATTTACATAAATTGATTCCGCTCCAACATCAGGCTTCCAATAAAGGATATTGGTAAAATCTTTTATAAAGTCAAATATTGATTTAAAATCCTCTTCTGTAGAATTCTTTTGCGTTAGAATCGAATGTATCGCAATTTTTATGCCATATTTATCTAATAGTCTTAGGGTATGTTTTACGTTTTCAACATACCTATCATTTACTCCTAACATTCGATTTAATGTTTGCGGGATTAGAGAATCTAACGAGAATTGCAATTGAGTGCAGTTGTTAGAAGAAAGAAATTGAATATCAGACTCTTTCAAACACATTTTTGTACTTAACAAAGGATAATAATTGTGCTCTACCAAGAATTTATACAGTTGTTTCCAATGAGAATATAAAAAGAATTCACCTCCAATTACATCAATTGCAACAACACCATTTATTTTTGCTTCTTCAATTATCTGTTTATAACGTTCAATGGATATCTTATTTTCTACTATCTTTCGCTTATCTGCATAACAATAATAACAATTTGTTGAACAAATATTATTAACCATTAATGTAAGTTTTGATACGGAAATAGGTCTTGATACAGACAAATCTATATTATCCAATAAGAAATCTTTAGGATTATACACAATATCTCTCGTCTTATCAGAAACAATGATAAGACGAGACGGAAATACTATGCTATAATTTTTGTAATGAATAACTTTAGAACATTCACAATCTACTAAATTGGTAATAAATTGAATAAGTTCTTTAGCATCTATTGGGATAAATTTTCTTATATCCTCAATGGTATCATCAATTTCCTTGCCATTTAAAAATGATAAAATAATAGCATGAAGAGGATGGATTGCTCCACAAAATCCCTCGTCATGTTGGTCTTCTGCACTAACAATCCCTCCTCTATGAAAGATAAAGACTTTACCTTTATCTACTTTTAGCCGATATATCGGATTAAAGAGAATTTTCATTAACTTGCTCTTTGTTTTGAACATCCAGAACTACAACTAACATTACAGCTTGCTGAACATGAATTTTGACATACTTGATCTTGTATTGTATCATTCACGTCATAGCCACCACCTGCCAAAGTTACCATTTCTGATTTCAAGAGAACTTCTGATTCTTCTAGAAATCTTTTTTTTATCACATCATTCATAATACAAATAATTATGCCTACTCTTTACTATTAGCTTTTCGGCAACCGCTCATGTTTGTCTTGTATGGTTTGTATATAATCTTGTGCCAGATTATTGTAAACATATCACTGTAGAGCAGTCCTCAATTTGAATCAAAAGTACAATTCGAAGTTACGGCTATAAACTTATCTTTAATGCCCGAACTCAATTTGACTATAGTGATTGTAAGTAAGTTCTGCATCATTTTCCAAGACACGCATAATTCTATGTTGCAAAAATAGTTTTTAATCTTTAATATTGCAAGAATTTGATTGGATTTTTCATAAAAAATAATATTTTTTAACATAAAAGAGTACTAAAAGATAACCTGCGAATTCAACAAGTAAGTGCAAAATCACGAAATGTTCTTTAAAATGGCTGATATAGGATATAGCTTACCCTAACATCTGCTGCCATAAGGTCTTATTGTTGACGATGATTCTGACATCGGCTTTCATGTACTTTTGCAGCACAGGGGAATTTTTCCCCTGTGTACTCATTGTGGCTATTGCCATAAAATAGTTGCCATCTTCCCTATGTATGAGTTTTGCATTATGGCTTATGATGTCGCAGTTATAAGATGCATTATCGTTGCCCTCGAAAGATACATGAGCCGTCCTTGGCTCATCGAAAAGGTACAAATACTTATATGGCACAAACACTTGCACTATTCTTTGATTGATGACCTCACCATTAGCCTCTATGGATATAGGATAAGGTATCTTGTAGAAAGCAACTGCGAGGGCGAGGACTATTATCGTAATGACAACCGTTCCCAAGCTGACGAGGCGAGGAGGAACCTTGCCTATCACGTTCCTCACCTTCTCGCTTCTCAACTCGATATTATCTGATACTCTTTCTTTCTGTTCCATATCAAAAGCATTTTAGTTTCCCAATTCCAACTGATTCTTCACAAGATTATAGTATGCCCCTCGCTTGGCGGTCAAAGACTCATGGTTGCCTACCTCTACCACCTTACCATGGTCGATGACCACGATTTGGTCGGCATTCTTCACCGTGCTTAGGCGATGAGCCACAATCACAACAGTCTTGCCCTTGTAGAACTTATCCAAGTTCTCCACGATGCTTCTCTCATTGTTGGCATCGAGCGAGTTGGTCGCCTCGTCAAGGAAGATGTAGTCGGGATTCTTATACACCGCTCTTGCTATCAAGATACGCTGTTTCTGTCCCTGACTCAGTCCCACGCCATCACGCCCAATCTTGGTATTGAACTTCAAAGGCAAAGCCATCACGTAATCCTTGATGCAAGCTATCTTGGCAGCTTTCAACAACCTTTCCTTATCTATATCGCCATCATCAACAGCAATATTTCTTGCGATACTCTCCGAGAAGATAACACCATCCTGCATGACAACACCACATTGTCTGCGCCACCACTTTTTGTTGAGTTTGTTGATGTCAGTATTTCCAATGTTGATTTTTCCCTCCAAGACAGGATAATAACCAAGCATCAAACGGATGAGGGTGGTCTTTCCACTGCCAGATGCGCCAACGATGGCTGTTACCTTACCTTGCGGAATGTGAATGCTCACATCGTCTATGGTTTTGCGCAAAGCATGTGGGTCGTACTTGAACATGATGTTCTTGATGTCAATGCCCTCATTCTTATCTTCAATAGAAGTTAGCAAGCCTTCCTTTCCATTCTCATCATCCATCTGGTGAATCTCGTTGATACGTTCCAAGCTAATCTTCACATCTTGCAGGGAATAGAAGAAGTTCATCAGTTGCTCCACAGGCGAGTTGAGCTGTCCGATGATGTATTGCACGGCAAGCATCATACCGAGTGTCATTTGACCATGAATCACAGCGGTAGCAGCCACTACCGTGATGATGATGTTCTTCACCTCGTTGATGAAGATACTTCCAGCCTCCTGGATCTGTTGGAGGTTAAGCGACTTCATCTGCACACCGAACAGGTCTGCTTGCGTATCTTCCCATTCCCATCTTCTGCGCTGCTCACAATCCTGCAACTTGATTTCCTGCATTGAAGTGATGAACTCGTAGGTCTTGTTGTTGTTGATGGCTTGCTGCTCAAACAGTTCGTAATCAAGCACCTTCCTCCGCTTCAAGAACAAAGTCATCCATGCACCATAGAGGATGCTTCCCAACAAGAAGATGGCAAACACCAACTTATTGTAGAAGAACAGCACCACCGAGAATACCACGAAAGTAAGCATGGCAAAGGTGATGTTGAGTGTCTGCTGTGTTAGGAAATTATTCACACGGCTATGATCGTTCATTCTCTGCATCAAGTCGCCCATGAGCTTCGTGTCAAAGAAAGACATCGGTAGCTTTAAGAGCTTGATAAAAAAGTCACTAACCAATGAAATGTTAATATGCAGAGAAATGTGAAGCAAAAGCCATCTGCGGATAAAGTCGATTGCCGTTCTGCTGATGGTAAGCATCAACTGCCCCAAGAGTATAAGCCAAACAAATCCGATGTCTTGGTTCTTGATGCCGACATCCACGATGGACTGGGTAAGGAATGGCAGAACAAGTTGTAAGAGGCTTCCAACTAACAAGCCCAAGATGATTTGTCCGAAATACTTGCGGTATTTCTTCACATATCCAAAGAGAAATCGGAAAGAACGCTTTTCCTTGATGTTCTCTTCACCCTCCATCTTATAGGTAAAGAATGCAGGGGTGGTTTCCAAGAACATAGCAATTCCCTTGTCCTCGCCATTGGAACTTGTGCTTATCCAATGCTGCTTGAACTCTTCTAAACTATAAGTCACCAATCCTTTTCCTGGGTCAGCGACATAGAACTTCTTTTCTTTCTTTACCTTATATAAGACAACAAAGTGGTTTTGGTTCCAGTGAAGGATGCAAGGCAAAGGTACATCACTTAGAGCTATAGTTGTAGCTCTAGCACATGTAGTATGCAATCCAAGCATATTAGCAGTCTCATTGATACCTAGTAACGAGACTCCTTCCGCAGTGGCAAAACAAAGATTCGACAGAGTATCTATTGTATATTCTCTGCCGAAATATTTACAAATCATTTGTAGGCAAGCTATGCCGCATTGCATACTGTCATGCTGAAGATAAAAGGGGAATTTATGCATTTTATAATTGTTATAATCGTTCTTTTATTGAGTTGACATTTTCCAAGCGTCGTTTGTCCACTTTTGCTCTTGTCGAGAAATTATACACCAATTTGCACCATAGATTTCTATATTGTCTCTCTGTATAGAAATGATATTTCAGAACTGGGACAATGTTTGTAGACCTTTGATGTATGGAATTGAAAATGTCATCAATACCTATTTGTATGCTCAGTGCGTTATTAAAAAACATACGCTTGTAGGAAAAGTCAAAGCTATAATATCCCTTTTGGTATGTATTGCCAGTAGCGGAATGAGTAACTATGCTACAGTCAAAGGTAAATGCTCCGATGTGTTGCCAATATAGTCGGTTTGCCCAGGAGAAAATGCCTCCCCATAAGTGCTTGCGATTATAACTCTTGGGAATGTCTGTATATTGACCTACTGCATAAAGATTGGTTTGCCACCAAGACAAAATATTTCCACTGTAAGAATAATCTAATGCAAGCACAGAGGAGGTGCCAAAGTTGATGTTGGTATGATAGGTGATTCCGTCCTCAACCGTGAAATATTCCACTATGTCTTTTGGGGTACGCTTGTAACTGACGGATGCCGAATGGTTGAGAAACCTTACCGTGAACCCGAAGTTATCGGTCAAGGCTGCTTCCAAGTTTGGATTACCCTTGTCATATAGTATGTCGCTTAGGCGGTTGGAATAACCGTTCATCAAAGCGAATGGTGGACGATATACACTCCTACTATATTGGGCTTCGTATTTCCATCCCTTAGCCGTTGCGTAAGATAGAAAGAAATATGGAAACCAATCTGTGTAATGCTTTGATATGTTACGCGCAGCTTGTTCTGGGTAGATTCCAGTTACATCTGTATATTCACCACGTACGTTGAGATTTATATACCAATGTTTAGAGAAACTTTTTGCGATTCCCACATAAGCAGCCCCTATGTTCTCTTTGTATTTCCAATGGGTTTCATCATTGAGTTTGTTTAATCTATCCCAACTATAAAAATCACTATTGCGTGTACTTACTATAATTCGACCACCAGAAACAAATGACCAACCTGTTTTAATTTTTTTGGTAAAGTCTATGGTGGTAGACCAATTGTTGGCATTGGAAGAGTTGGTGTTATCTTCCTTGACATTGCCATTTGCGTATTCTGGATAAATGGCATCCAATTGGTTATCACTAGACATTTTCTTATGATTCCAATTTACCAAGAGTTTTAAGTTGCTGTTTTGCTTATCAAAGTTCCAATTGTAAGAAAAAGCAACATTCATAAAGTCTGATGGACTGTAATATGTTGACCTAGATATTCCTTTATATATGTTATTGGCATCTTGAATAGACAAGTTTCCCTTGGATTCGTCTGATTTTGGACGCATGACAACTCCATTCACCTCAATTCCCAACTGATGATGCTGAGCCAATAAATAGATGACACCCAAACGATAATAATGGGTATTGGCATGAGAAAAATAGTTGTTTTTTTCCTGATGTTGTGTATTATTGTAAAGATAGTCATTGATGGTTTCACTATATTGTTTTTGTCTTTCTTGCTCATAAGAGTACATTCCGTAAATGTTCCATTTTTCTTTGCCTACGTATAGGTTTACTATGGGCGAATAATAATAGTAACCATCCTCTGGTGTAGAGCCTTTAATATACAATGTTCCCTTTACACCAAGTTGTCTTTGGCGTGTAATGATGTTGATGATACCGCCTTGAATATCTGCATCTTTTTCACCTCCATGACTCTGTTGTATCTCTATCTTTTCTATGTCTGATGCATTCAATCCGGAAAGATAGGAAAATAATTCTTCATTGCTTAGTCTCCTGCCATTGAGAAATACTGTTGCTGTTTTTCCTGCCACCTTAATCTCTCCATTGGAACTTACCATCACTCGTGGGGCATATTTCAAGACATCATTGACTTTCAGACCTCCAATGCTTGGCATGCTCTTTAAGTAGAAGACGGTCTTGTCACCCTCTTGTTTCATAAAAGGGCGCTTTCCTTTCACAATGACTTCACCTAATACTTTTTTGTCTTCTGCTAGCACTAGTTTCATTTCATTTTGCAAAGATGCTTGCACTGTCAAATTTTTATACCCCAAACAAGATGCCTTTAGTATGTAATTTTTGTGAATATCAAGCTTTGAAATTGAAAAAAATCCTTTTTCATTACTCATCCCCCCATCAACATAGCTTGAGTCATTCGCATCAAGTACTTGTATAGCAGCATAACTTATGGGATGTTGTTTGCTATCCATAACAACATCTCTAAGCTCTTGTGCTGATAAGTTAATAAAAGAACAACAACAGCATATTAATGCTATTAAAAAGTTTCTACGCATGGCTATCTTCATTTTTTGTATGTTCGGAGAGGAACATACTGATAATTAACTCATTCTTTGCCTCTTTGCTTGTGTTGACACAATAATTACATTTCTTGTTGTCATAGGATATTTGACTGCAACCTCCTCCACATATGGGCAATATTGAGCACGAAAGGCATTTGGGATTTGAAAGTTTTGCGTTTTTCCTCAATTGATGGAAATCATTCCATTGAATATTGCCGCTTTCGTCCAAAATACCTTCACAATTATCTTCTTTAAAATCACGGGCGTTGCATTTATAAACTTTGCCGTTATAGTTTATAACGGCTTCATTTTCTTTGTCAGCATAGCAAGAATGACGGACACGATCCGCAAGTAAGGCATCTGGTAATGTCATTCCAAATTCTTTAGCTTTGGCTTGCATCTTTCTAACTTGCTCGCCTAACTTTTCATTTTTTTCTTGCCACACCTTATTCATTGAGAGAATCAAGTGTTTGCGTTCTGCAACCGTAAGCTCTTCGAAATCTGCAAAAATTAAAAATAAATCTTTTAAATTCTCTTCTGTATAATTTATGCGTAATACTATATCAATTCCATTTTTAACAGCATTTTTTATATTTGATATGATTTTTTCGTAAGAGTCACTTCCTTTAGTTGTAAAACGTGTATTATTATGTCTTTCCTTACTTCCATCCAATGTTATTTGACAACTGCTTAAACCCAAAGAACGCAACTCTTTTAATCGTTCTTCGTTAAACAAATAACCATTTGTCGTTAAGTCCAAAAAGAAGCTTTTATTAGATTTTCTAAATATTTTTGAAGCATATTCTGCTATGGGCAAAACAACGTCTGAATAATACAATAAAGGTTCTCCACCAAAGAAAGATAGCTGGAAAAATTTCAGTTGAGGGTCTTGGGCAATTTTCTTCAAAAACAGAATTATTCTATTTTGTACGTCTTTGCTCATTTTTGTTTTTCCATTGTGACTTTCATAGCAATACCAACAATGGAAATTACAGTTTAATGTTGGATTTATAATTAAACGAAAAGATGTTCTATCGTTGTTTATCGTATTTATGATAGACCTTACACATGAAAGTTCATCCTTGTCTTCTTCTACAATAAAACCATAATCACGCAAAGCTTTATAAAAGTCAGGATGAATATTAAAAAGCTTATTTAAGTTGCCAGTATTATCTTTATATAATTTGACAAGGGCTTTGTCTAAATATAAGAAATTGAGAGATAATGCATTGAATAAAACGTAATTACCTTTATACTCCACCCAATTGTTATATAAACTATCTTTCATTATTTTGCATTTAATTAGCAGGTATGGAACCCATACCTGCTTTTTATGAAACAATTATTGTAATTATCTTTATCGCAGTACTTCTTTCTCAGTGTCTGCGATACATTTACAGCTGCAGTTGCCGCTCACACTTACACCAACAACAACTTTATCTAACTCGTTTGAGTTAGCAGAAAAAACGCTGAAACCACCTTTTAAAAGGCCTTGTTCAGATTTGCTTAACGGAGTTAGCAACTTTTTACTTCTGTCGCTCATAATTAATTTAATTAAATGTTAATAATCCAGTTAACTATCCTTGATTTTAACGTTTCGAGGTAAGTATACGCCTTTTTTAGCAGACGGGGCTGTTTCAACCTTGCACAAAGTTTATTGGAACAATTGCACCAAAACGAAAGCAAACTGCAATTATTTGTCTCATTTTGTGTTCCGAGTGCAAAAGTATAAATACTTTTTGAAACAGCATAATTTTAGGAGGATATTTAAATTACGTTAAACAATGTTGTATATGCTTACACTTTGCATAATAATACAAAAATTACGTTTTCATTTACTTTTCTTACTGTTTATCTGCATTTTTATCCTATTTGATTCATCAATAAGTTGTCTTGCTATACTATCTTTATATGATGCTATCTCAACCATTTTGTGGTAGTGATAGACGGAATCTTCATACACATCAACTTGGGTTCTTAATTTATCAATTATGTCTTCGTCTCGTTGGACATTGAAATGTTTTTCGATGTAGCGAATATTCGGGTCGTCAGATGGAAGCACCATCTTCAATGCCCTATACTTCAAGTCTGCCTCCTCCCAATCTTGATGCTCTCGCCATTGAGTGAGATTG
>OOBQ01000082.1_pt1 | contig 19581 bp, 18 predicted proteins | sample 1670941 | NCBI WGS metagenome assembly OOBQ01 (sample SAMN06348106, study PRJEB24527) | human gut metagenome | biome: human gut; feature: ankylosing spondylitis patient; material: feces | host: Homo sapiens | place: China | collected 2015-10 | reverse complement strand
TAATAAAATATAATTACTTATAATTTGTAACCATCAAGTATACCCCCTAGAACAAAACTGAGGAACTGAGTTCTGAGGAACTGAGTCATTATCGCCGGTAAAAAGATACTGTTTTCCTATCCCTTACGTCGCGTTTCACGATATCCCTTATCTTTTTACGGTAGCTCCTTGCAATACTCCCGTTCTCCAGTTCTATCCTTCTCCTGATTCTATTGACAACTTGCCCATTTTCTCAATTTTTATCAGAAAACTCTTGTAGATATGATAATAAAATCGTAAATTTGCAGCGAGGAATAAAAACTTGAAGAATAAACAACATAAAAAATGAACTTATGAAGAAAATCTCGTTGATAGTGATGAGCTGCATGATAGCTTGCGGACTGCTCGCCAACCACGGCATCGTGAAGGGCGGAGAAATGTCACCTAAGGTAGAGGACACGGTATCGATTGCCAAGAAAATCACTGATAGTCAATGGCTATCGAACAACTCCGACACGTTGGAAGTGGACACAGCTGGCGAAGACTCGGTGGTGAATGTGGTGGCCTACTTCTGCAAGGGTGATACCTGCGAATACTGGATATATGAGAATGAGTGGAAGGTGGACGGCAAGGACACGGTGAAGACGCTCGGCGTATCCACCCAGGTGCGCCTCGTGGTAAACGATTCCACCAGCAAGGGCTATAAGATGAGCTACACCTTCCTGGACGTAAAGGCCGATTCGGTGGGCGACAACTTCCGGGACAAGATGATGGCCATGATAGCGGAGCGCACCGCCAAGAGCGTGATAGGCAGCACCATCAACTTTGAGACCGATGAATACGGTCGCATCACCAAGATTACCAATCTCTCGCAAATCAAGAAGCAGGCAAAGGCTCTCTTCAAGGCGAGCATGAAGGACATCGCCGCCATGCCCATCATGCAGGCAATGAAGAAGGCGATAGGTCTTGACTTCATGAAGATAGGCAACCAGGCTAACACCGACGAGCTTGTGGAGGACTACCTGGAGGAGCTGAAACTGCTCTTCGCCTACCACGGAAGCCAATATGCCGTGGGCGAGCATCACGAGCACGAGGATGCCACCAAGGATAGCTACGCCAACGACACTTATATCAATGCCAGCCTAGAGAAGAATGGCAACTACACAATCTCCTGCGAGGTGGTCAGCGTGATACCAAAGGAGACCGTGAAGGAGGTGATGGGCGGACTGATGGATGCCATCACGGAAGGACTGAAGGGCAAGAAGACCGAGGACGGCAAGGATCATGATGGCGACATCAAGGACTTGGACGACGAGTTTAAGAAGGAGATAGAAAAGGCAGTTGACCAAGATGCCCAAACCTCGGAGTATCTCAGTGTGACCTGCTTCGAGGATGGCTGGCCTAGCAGCGTGTTGAAGCAAAATAAAAATGTGATGGCTGGCCGTGGCAAGCTGAAGCAGAAACTCATCGAGGCTTGCCGATTCGCACAGCGCGAGAAATGATGAACTATTTCGACCTGTACAGATCTTATAATTAACAGGTTTGGTACACATTGCGCCTCACGGGAAACGACAGGGGTCTATATGCCACGATGAAAAGGTGGCGTATAGACCCTTGATTATATGGTAATTTTTGTCATCAATATCTCCGCTATTATAAGGGTTCTTTCAACACTTACCGGATCCCAAAACTTGTCGTAGGCTCTGAGTTCGGCATCTGTAAAGCCGGAAACTTCAAGATCTTCTACGGCTTTTCCAATCTCTGGGTCATTGAGCAGGTCGGCAGGAACTTGATTTTGCGTATCTGCTCCTCGTCGCTGAGGTTTTTATGGGATTTTTAAAGGTAAAAAAGTAAAAAAGTAAAGATTTTGCTATCCCCAATACTATCTGATAACTTTTTCGAAAACTTTTCTATGAATTCTTTGCGTGTTTCAAAATAAAGTCGTAAATTTGCTCACATAAACGAAACAATAATATCTACGGATTATGAAGCAGGTAGAAGAAAGATATATCAGTTTGCTGACCGATTTCGGTTTCAAGCGAATTTTTGGATCAGCTCCCAACAAGGATTTGCTGATCTGTTTCCTCAACAGCTTGTTCAATGGAAGACAGGTTGTTAAGGACGTGAAGTTTCTGAATCCGGAGAACGTGGGCGACATCTATACCGACCGCAAGGCCATCTTTGACGTATATTGCGAAGGAGAAAACGGCGAGAAGTTTATCGTGGAAATGCAGAATGCATACCAGACATATTTCAAGGACCGTGCCCTGTTCTATTCCACCTTCCCTATCCGTGAGCAGGCTCCCAAGGGTAATGAATGGGATTTCAAGCTCAACCATATCTACACTATTGCCCTGCTCAACTTCAACATGAACGAGGAAGCCTTCAATAAGGAAGAAATCCGCCATCATGTGCAGTTGTGCGATACTGCCACGCACAAGATTTTCTACGATAAGCTGGAATTTATCTACGTGGAAATCGCCAAGTTCAACAAGTCGCTTGATGAGTTGGAAACGCTCTACGACAAGTGGCTCTATGCCCTGAAGAACCTCTACAAGCTTACTCAGCGCCCTAAGGCGTTATGCGACAAGGTCTTCGACCGCCTCTTCGAAGAAGCCGAGATTGCAAGATTCACTCCGCAGGAGCAGCGGGAGTATGAAGCCAGCAAGATGGCATATCGTGATATCAAGAATTCGATTGATACCGCCAAGCGAGAAGGTAAAGAAGAGGGCCTGGCTGAAGGAATGAAAAAGGGCATGGAGAAGCGAAACCTTGAGATTGCCAGAAAGATGCTGGCGAATGGTATGGATGCTGCCACGGTGATGGAAATAACAGGATTGTCGGAGAGCCACTTACAGCAGCTGAAAGGATAAGGAACTGCCTGGAGAAACGAATGATCTCCGTGGCTGCTCCCTTTCGGCTTGCCCCACACGCCCAGAAGGGGCAGAAGCTCCTAGCCCAGGGCAACACCCTGGGTATTAATGAAATATAAACCAACGCCCTGTAAGGGCAAAAGCTTTAAAAATATTCGGATTTTAATCTATAGGCTTATGGTATATGTAAATGAAACAATAGTTATAAAGAGCTCTTCTCCCAAGCTGGCAGAATGGGTGAAGAAACTGAAGGCTCATAAAGCTGAGCAACTGGAGAAGTTGCGCAACGTGGAGAAGTGCGACTTTGATTTTAAGTTCTGATGCGAGCCAATATATGATACCAGCCTCCCCTAATACTTCCTGATAACTTTTTATAAAACTTTTCCCCGATTTTCTTGCATGTTTCGAAATATTGTTGTACTTTTGAAGGAGAATATAGAAAAAGTAGAACTCTAAAACAATATAACTCTATGAGTATCAAACGATTCACCCCCCCCCTATCGGTTCGGGGTACAGGCTCTGGTAGCCTTTGTTTTATTGCTTGTTCTTGCCAGTTGTAGCAAGGATGAGACCTTTAATACAGGTGAGCGTGTCATCTGCATTGAAACTAATAGTACACGTTCTTACTATGCCGTTACCGATACTGAGGGTGTTTCGTATACCACCACAGGTATAGCATGTCTTATCAATCAAGATACTAATCATCCAAAATGGATACTTAGCTATGAAGATATAGCTAAGCAACTCAATATATCTCTATCGAATGTTTCTACGATGCAAATTGCCTTTACCGGAGTCCAGAAAAATGGCCTTTGGCGCTTCGCCGTGCAGTTTGTCGGTCAAAAGGAAGGCAGCGAATATTCGATAGACGTAAATCCCGAGGTAGGCAATATCGAATGGGTGATGAGTATTGAAGATATGCCTGATGGGGAGGTTACGCTCCATTTGAATCATTAATTAATCAGTAAAATTTAATATAAATGGCAGTTAAGAAATCTGAGTTATACAGCTCTTTATGGGAGAGCTGTAACCAGTTGCGTGGCGGCATGGATGCCAGCCAATATAAGGATTATGTACTTGTTGTACTCTTTCTAAAATATATCAGTGACAAGGCAAAGGCTGATAAGGATTATCTTCTCAATATTCCTGAAGGATGTTTTTGGGAGGATATTCTTGCGCTTCGTTATAAGAGCAATATCGGTGAAAGACTGAATGAAATCATCCATCAGATTGCAGAGGAAAATGATCTGAGCGGCGTGATTGATACTGCCGATTTTAATGATGATACCAAACTGGGTAAGGGTAAGGACAAGGTAGATACTTTGTCTAAACTTGTTACGGCTTTCACAAAAAATGCACTTGATTTTTCCAGCAACCGTGCTGGTGATGATGACCTTCTGGGTGATGCCTATGAATACCTGATGAAGAATTTTGCTTCAGAAAGCGGTAAGAGTAAGGGACAGTTTTATACTCCAGGCGAGGTGAGTCGTGTGATGGCAAAGGTGATTGGCATTCATCAGGATCTACATGAAAATATCTCGATTTATGACCCAACCTGTGGCTCAGGCTCACTACTTTTGAGAGCTTTGAGCGAGTCTTTGCATCCCAACAATACGGCTCTTTTTGGTCAGGAGAAAGACATCAATAATGTGGGTATGGCTAAGATGAATATGATTCTTCACGGCTATGAATGCAGTGATATTCAGCAGGGTGATACCCTTAATAATCCACAGTTCCTCAGTTCACCTACCGCCTTGCAAACCTTCAATTACGTGGTAGCCAATCCTCCTTTCAGCCAGAAATCATGGTTGAAGAGTGCTAAGGAAAACGACATGTTTGAGCGCTGGGGTAATGGTGTGGTGGATATGGAAGAAGGCTCCCGTACTCCTTCTTCTATCGGTGTACCACCTGAGAAAAATGGCGATTACGCCTTCTTGCTTCATATCATCAAGTCGATGGCTGCTGATGGTAAGGGCGCATGCATTTTGCCTCATGGTGTTTTGTTCCGTGGCAATGCAGAGGGTGAAATCCGCAAGAACATTGTCAAGGCTGGTTATATCAAGGGACTCATCGGACTGCCACAAAACCTTTTCTATGGTACCGGAATCCCAGCCTGCATCATCATTCTTGATAAGCAGGAAGCATCTGATCGTAAGGGAATCTTTATGATTGATGCCAAGGATGGCTTTGTAAAGGATGGGAATATGAACCGCCTGCGTGAAGAGGATATCCAGCGTATTGTTGACACATGGGAAGCATGGGTTGACGTACCTCATTATGCTCGTTTTGTTCCACAGGAAGAGATTGTGAAGAATGATTACAATTTGAATATCCCTCGTTATATTGAGGCTCGTGATACCGAGATAGTACAGAATATCGAAGCCCATCTTAAAGGTGGCTTGCCAAAGCACGATATAGAGCAGCTTTCCGATTATTGGGATGCATTGCCAACTTTGAAGGATGAACTGGTAAAAGAACAGGGTAATGGTTATTATGCCTGGGCGGTATCTAGAGAGCAGATTGATGGTATCATTAACGACAATGAGGATTATCAGACTCAGCAAGCTACATTGAAGCATCATTGTAGAACTGATTTTATGGAGCAGTGGCAGGAAACCATTTACGACCTGGCAGAAAGCAGCGAAAAGCCGAAGGCTCTTATTGAAAGAATGGGACAAAGTATTCGTAATCTGTTTGGTGAGGGAAACCTGTTGGTTGACGAATATGATGCCTACGAACAGCTGATGAATTATTGGGCAGAAACCATGCAGGATGATGTCTATATGATTATGGCTGATGGCTGGAAGTTTAACCTCCGACCTAAGCTGAAAGAGGATAAAAAAGAGAAGAAAATGGTTCCTGTGCTGGTGAAAACCTGGAATGATTTGGAGAGTGACCTCTTGCCTGTAGAGTATATCGTCAATAGATTCTGTAAGAGTGAATTGGAAGCGTGTGATGAGTTGTCTGCCAGCATTGCTTTTATGGAAAATGAGGTGACAAGCCTTGTTGAAGAGAATGATGATGTATTTGATACAAAGAATTTCGAGAAGGAGAAGGTTAACTTGGCTTCTGTTAAGAAGCGTGCCAAAGTTACTAAAGGTGAAGAACAGGCACGTCTTATTGAGTGGATTGAGTGGCAGAATTCCATCAAGGTAGAAAAGGGCAAGTTGAAGGAAGCTAATGACAAGTTGTTGTCTCGTGTAAAAGAGGAATATGAATTGTTGGCGCAGAATGAAATGAAAGTAAAGAATCTTGTGAAGGAGAAGTGGGTAAATGCCATTTCTACTCGCATAGAATCTGAGTTGAGTCGTAGCGTCGAGCAGCTGAAAAGTCAGCTTTCTGCCATCTCAGACCGCTATGACCAGACTCTTCCTTCTATTGATAAGGAAGTTGAAGATTATGAAAGCAGGGTGAGTGCTCATCTTACTCAAATGGGTTTTGTTCTTTAATGAATGGAGGATTGAGTATGGTTGAAATGAAAAGTGGTTATAAAATGACGGAAGTCGGGGTAATACCTGAGGACTGGGAGGTGAAAAATGTTTCTGAATCATGTTTGATAAAGGCGAGAATAGGATGGCAGGGGCTAAAAAAATCAGAGTATATGTCTTCTGGAGATTATTTGTTGATTACAGGTACAGACTTTGATAATGGACAAGTAAACTGGAAATCTTGTGCTTATGTATCAAAAGCCCGCTATGAGCAGGATAGCAACATTAAAATAAGACCACAGGATATTCTTATATCTAAAGATGGAACAATTGGTAAAGTTGCATATCTCGGGATGATTCCAAAAGCTGGTACATTGAATAGTGGAATATTCGTGATAAGAGCTAACGATAGGAAGATTGATCAAGTCTTTCTGTCGAAAATTTTTATGTCTTTTTATTTTGAAGAATTTTTGAATAGATTGGTAGCTGGTTCAACTATAAATCATCTCTATCAGAAAGATTTTGTAAAATTCTGTTTTCCACTACCAAATAGTGAAGAGCAGGTAGCCATTGCCGCAGCCCTTTCTGATGTCGATTCTCTTATCTCTGCTTTAACCAAAAAAATAGAGAAGAAGAAGGCTATCAGGCAGGGCCTTATGCAGCAGCTCCTTACTGGTAAGAAAAGATTGCTAGGATTTTGTGGAGATTGGGTAAAAAAGAAAGTCTCTTCTGTTTCTGACATATTAAGAGGCGGATCACCAAGACCAATAGAAAACTATATAGTAAAATCAGGTGGAGTAAATTGGATAAAAATAGGTGATGTAGATTCTTCTGCTAAATATATTTTTAGAACGAATGAACAAATTATAGAGTCTGGTATTCAATATTCTAGATTTGTTCATTCTGGTGATTTATTGTTGTCAAATTCAATGAGCTTTGGAAGACCTTATATACTTAAAACAGAAGGTTGTATCCATGATGGTTGGTTGGTAATTCAAAACTATGATAAGTATTTTGATAAAGAATTTCTTTATTATTTACTAGGCTCGGATGAAGTACTTAAGCAATATAAATCGTTGGCTGCTGGTAGTAGTGTTTTAAATCTTAATAAGGATATAGTAGGTAAGGTTGTTCTGTATTTCCCTCCGTCAATATCAGAGCAAACCGCTATCGCCAATATCCTCTCCGATTGCGATTCTGAAATCGCCGCACTCGAAGAGAAGCGAGATAAATATAAGGAGATTAAGCAAGGCATGATGCAGCAACTCCTGACAGGCAAGATCCGTTTAATTAAGTAAAAATGATAGCTTATGGACTCACATATAGGCGAACCCGAAAGACCGGTTCAAAACAGATTGCTGGCTCTCTTCAAGGAGAAGCTAAAGTACGAATATCTCGGCAACTATGAGTATCGTACTTGTAATCGTAACATAGAAAGAAAACTTCTCTTCGATTACTTGATGAGTACGAAAAAGTGGTCGGGGGATGAGACGAAGCGTGCCATTGCCATATTGGAAAAGGAGGCATACTGTACACCTCAGAACATGCAGGAGAAGAACGAGAAGGTATATTCCCTGCTCCGTTATGGAGTGAATGTATCTCCAGATGTAGGTACCAAAAAGATTACTGTGAATCTGATAGACTGGGAGCATCCTGATAAGAACCAATTCTATATAGCAGAAGAAGTAACCATCAACAGCAGTACGCCTGATAGCTTTACGAAGCGACCAGACTTGGTTATCTATGTGAATGGTATCGCCTTGGCTGTGATGGAACTGAAACGAAGTAAGGTGAGCGTGCATGATGGTATCCGCCAGACGATAGGCAATCAGCAGGAGAATTTTATCCGTCCTTTCTTCTCTACGGTGCAACTGCTTTTTGCCGGCAACGATAGTCAGGGCTTATATTATGGCGTGATAGATACACCCGAAAAGTTCTGGCTCAGATGGAAAGAACCGGATGCAAGCATTCCTAACGAATTGGATAGAAGTGTTACCCAGTGGTTTAATAAGGAACGATTGCTGGAAATGATTCATGATTTTCTGGTCTTTGATGCTGGAGTCAAGAAGGTTTGCCGCCCTAACCAGTATTTTGCCGTAAAGGCAGCTCAACCACGTTGCGAGAAGAAAGAAGGTGGTGTGATATGGGAAGCACAGGGTAGTGGCAAAAGTCTGATTATGGTTTGGCTGGCAGAGTGGATTCATGAGAATATTGATAATTCTCGTGTTGTTATCATCACCGACCGAGAAGAACTGGATGAACAGATTTCTGATGGTTTCAAGGATACCGGAGAAACCATTGCCCGTGCCAAGAGCGGTGCTGGTCTTATCGGTATGCTCAATGAAGAGGCTCCTTGGCTGCTCTGTACCTTGATTCATAAATTTGGAAAGAAGAATGTGGAAGGTAAGGGCGATATGGCTGGAGTGAAATCAGAGATACCCCTGGAAAAGTATCTGGAGGAGATTGTAGCACAACTTCCCCAGGGATTTAAGGCAAAGGGAAACATCTTCGTCTTCATCGACGAGTGTCATAGAACGCAAGGCGGTTATCTGCATGAAGCTATGAAAACCATCATGGGCAAAGATGTAATGATGATAGGTTTTACGGGTACTCCTCTTCTCCATACACAGAAGAAAGATACCTGGCAGACCTTCGGCCCGCTGATTCATGCCTATAGGTTTAATGAAGCCGTAGAAGACGGTGTGATTCTCGACCTGCGCTATGAGTCAAGAAAAGTTGACCAGTTCTTGGGCAACAAAGATAAGATAGATGCCTGGTTTGAGAAGAAGACAAAGGGACTGAATAAGGTGGCTGCAGCCCGGCTGAAAGGTAGATGGGCAACCATGCAGAACATCTTCAGCAGCCGTCAGCGTATAGATGCAGTGGTGGGTGATATTTGCTTGGATATGGACACCACGCCGATGCTGGTGAACCGGCGTGGTAATGCCATTCTTGTGGCAGACAGCATTTATCAGGCTTGCAGATATTGGGATGCCTTTCAGAAGACAGCCTTAAAGGGACATTGTGCCGTGATTACCAGCTTTGAGGCAAAAGCAGATGATATCAATATGGCATCATCCGGCGAGAACGAATCTGAGGATGAATACAAATATCGCATCTACAAGGAAATGACTGATGGACATAAAAGCGTTTCTGCCTTTGAGGCCTATGCCAAGAAGGAATTTATTGACCATCCTAAGAATATGCGCCTCCTGATTGTGGTAGATAAACTGCTTACTGGTTTCGATGCTCCATCTGCCTGTGTGCTTTATATTGATAAGCACATGGAAAACCATAATCTCTTCCAGGCTATCTGCCGTGTGAATCGCGTAGATGGCGATGATAAGGAATATGGCTACATTGTAGATTATCAGAATCTGTTTGAATGCATATCAGGAGCCATTGGCGACTATACTTCTGATGGGGCTGCTTTGAGCGGCTATGACAAAGAAGATATCGAAGGCTATATCAAGGAGAAAAACAAGGCGTGCCGAAAGGATTTGGAAGAAGCCAAGGAACAGGTGGAAGCCTTGCTGGCTCTCGTTCATCCTCAGACAAGAGAAGGATTCTTCAGATATTTTGTCTATGATGATAATGCCCCGGAAGAGGAGATGGACAAGCAGTTGGATGATAATGCGGAAAAGCGCTCTAAGCTTTATAAGTATGTGCGCCGCTATCTGAATTGTTATGCCAACTTAGCCAATTCGTTGGAGGATATGGGGTATAGCGAAGCGGAACGCAAGGAGTATGCTGAATGTGCCAAGAAGTATGATGCCTTGAAGCGTGAGATAGAACTGCGCAGTAACGACCATATTGATATGAGACGTTATGAACCGGATATGCGTCAGGTTCTTGATCTTTATGTGAAGGCTGAGGACAGTGAGGTGATAGCCAAACTGGACGATACCTCTTTTCTGGATATTGTGGCTGCTCAAAATGAAGAACAGCTCAATGATTTGCCTGACGAACTGAAAGATGAATATGGCAGGGCATCAGCAGAGACCGTAGAAGCGAATCTGCGTGAAGTAATCCGCAAGGACAGTCCTTTCAATCCTGCTTATTACGGAAAGCTTTCCATCATCTTGCAGGAGTTGATAGATAAGCGCAAAAAGGAAATGCTGGATTACGAAGAGTATATGAAAGAACTGATAGAACTTGTAAAGAAAGCGAGAGGAAAATCAGCCAATTCATATCCCGAATCCATCAAACCCCCTGGCATGCGAGCTCTCTATGATAACTTGGGACAGAATGAATACCTGGCTATTCGGGCTCATGAGGTAATCAAGGAGAATGCCCTTGTTGGTTTCAGAGATAATAGATTGAAACAAAGAAAATTGATCAAAGCACTCGCAAAATTGCTGGGAGACGAAATGGCGCAGATGATATATGATATAATCAAACTTCATGATGAGTATGGAAAAGGTTACTGTTAGTGATATTGATATTGAGGTGGAACGTAAGAATATCAAGCATATTCATCTTGCCGTGTATCCGCCTGATGCAAGGGTTCATATTTCGGCTCCGGAGTTTATGACGCTAGAAAGTCTCCAGCTTTATGCCATCGATCATCTGGTATGGATTCGTCAAGCCATAGCTCGAATCAATAGCACAGAGAGGCAGAGTGACCGTATCTATGTATCGGGCGAAGACCATTATTACATGGGTCGTCGATATCTGCTTAAAGTTCACGAGAAGGGTTTTGGACCAACTGTTAAAATCAGTGGCAGATATATCAACCTATTCGTGAAGTATGGTGCAGACAAGGAGTATCTGGCTAATGCCATGAAGGAGTGGTATCGAGCCAAGTTGATGCATTTGCTGGATACGCTGGTTCCTAAATGGGAAGAGAAGATGGGCTTGAAATGTGGTGGCTTTACTATTCGGGAAATGAAGACAAGGTGGGGTAGTTGTAACCAGCGCACCCATAAGCTTCTCTTTAACCTGGAATTGGCGAAGAAACCTAAGCCTTGCATCGAGTATGTGGTGGTGCATGAGTTAGCCCACATCGTGTCTAAAAATCACGATGCTCAGTTTAGAGCTGTGCTTGACAAGCACATGCCTATGTGGGAGAAGTACAGGGATGAACTAAATGAGTTTATTCTGTAACCATATAAGTAAGGGGAAGAAGGCGAGTAACGTAAATTGCTCACTTTTTCCCTTTTTTTGTATACTTTTCTGAGAATCATTAAAAAAGTAGTACTCTTTTTACGTCCTAAAGGGACGTAAAACGCTTGCGGGTTCCAACGATTATTGTTAATTTTACACGAACAAAATAAAATTAGCAATGATTGAAGAAGCAAAAGAAATAGAAAATTCAGAATCTCCGGCTGTTAGATTGGTGAGATTATCATATATAGAGAGGATTGGATCTCTTCTCAGTATCATGATTGGTGAGGATATTTCTCCTCGAAAATCAATCGTGAAGGAGTTTCATGTCTCTTATGATACGATTCGAAAGTTCCTAAATTTCGATTCTAAAATAAAGTTTGATACCATTGCAAAATTTTGCCACATTATAGGTCATTATCTTCATGTTGAATATGAGGCTGTCGACAACTACAAATCTAAAAAACATATCACAGATAGAGACGAAAGACTTGCACTCATAAAAAATCTGAAAAGACAATATGAAGAAATCTTTGGGGCAGGGGCAGAAGTGGTTAAAGACCTGAATAAGAAGAAAATTGATTTGCGTAAATTCGTAACGCAAGGAATAAAATAAATATAACTGGGCAGAAGAGATTATGTCGTCTGACACCAGTAGAGAGTAATAAGTTCTTATAAATAACAACAACTTAACCAGTGTAAAAATGAAAGATACAACATGAAATTTAGGGGGACATTCCTCATACTGCTCTGCAGCTCAATGTCTCCGAAGTAAGGATTCACCCTGGAAAACTTCCAGGGGCCACCTCTTCTTTAAAATAGAGGAAGTAAATTTAGTCTATCTTAAAAGGTGAAGATATATGACTAAAATATTTTACGGATTGCCAATCTGGCTAGTGCAGACTGGACCGGTTAACATCGAGGTAGTTATTAACGTAGAATTCAGTGGCAACAGCAAAGTGGTTATTGATTCTGCTAGTTTCAAACAGTTAATGGATATGGAAGATGAGAATTAGAATAGATAAAATCGTCTTCCGTGATCAATCCAGAATGATTGTTGGTAAAGATGATGATCAGCAAAAGGAGAATGAAGAGAGTGAAGAGCCAGGAACGGGTTCTGTAGGAGCGAGAGACAGAGCTCCTGCGGTCGACTTAGAAGTGGTGAATGACCAATCTAAACCAGGAAAAGATGAAGAACATACACCGTCTTGTTTTCTATTGGAAGGTAGGGTTGTTCCTGTTGAACTTTGCAATGACAGAGCAACCAAGATATTCCGACTACTTAGAAACGCTCAAATCCTGAATGATGATTTCAAGCCCGTCAACAAAATGCCGTGGTGGAAAAGAGGGGAACTTGCCGATATACTGGCAACGGAACTGAACATCCAGCACACCTGGAAAGTGTTCGGCATTTTCTGGGATATGGATGCAGAAAGTTTGAGAGGTGGATTCAATAAAGCTAAGGATCATGCTTATAAATATGATTTTGATGAGGAAATCATGGATATTTTGAGATAATTTACCCCCGGAATTCAGAACCGATATGGTCTGAGTTTCGGGGGCTTTTCATAGAAGTATGCTCACTGCAATGCAACTATGGAACAAAAGGACAGTTAGCCTTGCTCCAGCAGTTTTTTGTCCGTCAAGAAATCCAATAATCCAATAGTCAATACACCGAGTTCGTCTTCCTTGCGGTGAATATCATCACCAACAATAACAATCTTACGGAAGTGGTCATTGATTGACAATAGTGGGCGTCGCTCTTGTTGTTCCTTCTCTGGCGTTGGCATGTGGAAAGCCGACTGAATATACACTCTGTATGGAGGACGGTTTACTACAAAGTCAACCTCTAACTGCTTTCTTATGAACTTGCCGTTCTCATCCTTACCACCAAGTTCTACTAATCCCACGTCCACATTATATCCACGGCTTCGGAGTTCATTATAGATAATATTTTCCATAATGTGTGTTTCCTCTTGTTGACGATAGTTGAGAATGGCAGCACGAATGCCGATGTCTGCGAAGTAATATTTTGTCTCGGTGCCAATATATTTCCTGCCTTTCACATCATAGCGTAAGGATTCTTCTATCAAGAAAGAGTCTTTCAGATAGTCAATATATTGTTTTATAGTGTCTCTTTTTATGGTTACTCCTTGTGCGGATTGAAAGGTATTGGCTATTCTTGTTGGATTGGTTGAAGAACCAATGCCTGAAGCTAGCACGCGTACCAATTCCTTCATTCCTTCAGGATTGCGCAGATGGTTGCGCTCAATCACGTCACGCAGATAGGTGGTTTTATACAGACCACGCAAATAGTCTGTTTTCTTTTCTTCTGTTTCAAGCAAAGCCACCTGTGGTAGTCCGCCAAAGGTATAGTAGTTCAGCCATGCTTTACGTATATCGCCACCAATGCCTTTGAAGTATTCGTCAAAGGTGAGAGGCCAGATACGTATCTCGTCACCTCTACCTCGGAACTCAGTCACAACATCACTTGACAGAAAGCGAGAATTTGAGCCTGACACATACACATCTACATTCTTCATGTGTGTCAAGCTAAGAATAACCTCCACAAATTCTTCTACTAGCTGCACCTCGTCCAAGACTATATAATAAGGATTGCCATCATCCACAACCTTTGAATCTATATAGTCGAGCAAAGCATCAGGTTTCCTCAACCGCCTGTTTCGAAAATCATCAAGCTGTATCTCGACGATGTGACTATCAGTCACCCCATGTTCCAATAGCCAATTATGCCAGATATCAAACAGTAGGAAAGACTTCCCACATCTTCTGACACCTGTTATAATCTTCACAAGCCCGTTGCCACGTCCTGCAATAAGTTCATCCAAGTATTTTTTACGTTCAAATATCATATTAGAGTACTATTTTTGATACTGGTATCACATTTTACACCACAAAGATACGGAGAAAAAATGAAATTTGAATAAAAAATATAGAAAAAATCGAGTTTCCGCACTTTTTTAACATATGATATTGGGTGTTTCCGCAGTTTTTGTTTTAGCGTATTATGCTGTTTCCACAATTTTCTGTAGTTATTCATTTTGAGATAATTTTTGGTACGATGTGGTACGACCGTACTTCATCGTACCATAGCAGTGTCGCAGAATCGCCGTACATTTGCCCCCGGAATTCAGAACCGATATGGTCTGGGTTTCGGGGGCTTTTGTGTATAGGCACATCAACCGTTGTGGGAGCGCCCAACTTTAAAAAAAAGGAATTTATAAGATGAAAGCAATGAAACCTTTTTATTTTGTTCATCCGCAGTACGGAAAACTGAGGGTGGTGGTGATTGACGGGAAAATCTATTACTGTCTGATGGACGTGAAGAACATCTTCAAGAAGTCGGTACAGAAACTCTATGAGACGATTGCTGACTCGGAGGGGGAACTGAAAAATCTGAACATCATGATGATGAAGGATATGAAAATCAAGTATAACCTCTTCTTCGAGAACCAGGAAATGGGGAAGGAAGAAGCGGAGGCTGAGAACGTGAATGCGGATCTTAACTTCTGCGATGAACAGCTGGTGAAGGACCTTGTTGACAGGCGTGTTGCTGCCGAGAAGATTGCGGCAAAATGGGTAATAGGGTTCGTCAAGAGCAGACTGAATGATGCTGAGAATGCTTCGCTCTTCGAGGCGAACGGGGTCGACGAGATTTCGGATAACTCGCTGATTCTGCCTATCAATATAAGCTATGGCTCAGGGTATATCATGATTAACAGCGAAGTGTTCGATTAATAAAAAGATGGAGGTAAAATGGAGATAGTACATGTAGTGGCAATTAATCCTTATCGCAAAGGTAATAAAGGGAAAGTTTTTTCTTACAATATCGATACTTATGATAAGGTCATCGGGTCGAAGGAAATCAAGAAGATGATTCAGCAGATTCGGGGTGAATTGCCGATTGACGGAGTGGATTTGAACGATGCGCAGGCGGTGAAGAAGGCGCAGGAGAGGCTCAAGAGCGAGCTGCCTTTCTTCTGTCCGCACTACGGCATGTTCAAGAATAATGTGCGCAGACAGGAGAATGCCTTGCCGGAAAGCTTTCTCTTCCAGACGATTATTGATGTGGATGATAAGGAGTATGTGGAAAAGGCGATTGAGAAGGCGCGCGAGCTGAACTGCTCTTCGGGGATATGGAACGGCTCGTTGCTGCATCTCTGTTATAGCGCTAGAAAGAAGCTGCATATCGGGATTAGAATGCCGGTGGGGATGACCATCGAAGAGACGCAGAAGGCGTATTGTGAGGCACTGGGCGTGCCTTATGATGAAAGCTGCATCACACCTGAGAGGATGATTTTCCTGACGGATAAGGACTCGGAAATCTACCGGTCTAAAATGTGGTGCGCAGTGCTGCCGGAGAGCGAAATACAGGCTCGCAGAAAGGCTTTTCTGGACCGTGGACTGACGGTTGACGGAAGGGGAGATGCAAAAGTTAATAGTTTACAGTTTACAGTTAATGGCAATAGCAATGACAATGTTCAAAACAATAGACTTTCGGGCAATCATGGCTCTGGTGAACTGGGAGAGGCCAGCGAGAAGAATCTGATAGCCTTTGATCTGTTCGTGCAGTCGGCTGGGCTTGAAGGAATGGCGATTGATACCGTCGGGTCTCGGCACTCTTCGCTCCTCGCCATTATGAGCGCAGGCGCTTCGAGGGTGATGAGTGAGGAGGAACTGATGAAGGTGGTGAGGACGAAAATGCCGAGCTACTATCAGGAGGATGACTGCCATCAGCTGATACATGATTTCTATGCGAAATATGCTGACAGCTCCAAGCCGATGTCGAGGGATGTGATAAGGGTGAATGCGCTGGCGGAGCAGAAGGCGAATGAAGTGAAGAGTGAAGAACGAAGAGTGAAAAATTCAAATGCAGATGGTAATTATACAGTTCAAAGTTCAAATCTCCAAGTTCAAAGTAGCGACGAGGATTATCCGGAACCGCCAGCGATGCCGGAGAAACTGCCGAAACTGGTGGAACTGCTGATATCTCGGACACCGGAGGTTTATAAGCCGGCAGTGGCGCACGCTATCTTTCCACCGTTGGCTACTCACCTCTGGCAGACGAGCTTCCGATATATTGATAATGTAGTGCATGAGGCTACGCTTTCTACTTGCTTGCTTGCCGGTACGGGTGCAGGTAAATCGTCTGTGGATAAGCCGATTAGGTATATCATGGAGGATATCAGAAAGCGGGATGCGGAGAATCTGAAACGTGAGAAGGAATGGAAGGAGGAGGTGACGCGCAAGGGTGCCAACAAGGATAAGCGCAAACGACCGGATAATCTTGTTATACAGGAGATTGATGCTGATATGACCAGTCCGGCATTCGTGATGCGAACCGCAGAGGCGCAGGGGCGTTTCCTCTATACTTCGCTTAACGAGCTGGATCAGTTTGATGCACTCCGGGGCAGCGGCAACCAGCAGTTCCGCATCATGTGCCTCGCCTTTGACCCCTTCAACCTCTTTGGCCAACAGCGCGTGGGCGTTCAAAGTGTGACAGAAAGGGTAACGATCAGGTTCAACTGGAATGCATCTACCACCATTCAGAAAGGGCAACGCTACTTCTCAAAAGTTTTGACAGACGGTCCGATAAGCCGTATCAATTTCTGTACCATTCCGGAGCGTGAAATCGGTGACGAAATGCCTGTTTATGGCGATTACGATGATGCTTACCGAGAGGGGCTGAAGCCTTATATCGAGAATCTGAACAACGCCAGGGGACTGATTGACTGCCCTGAGGCATTCCAGCTTGCCCTCAAACTGAAGGAAGAGAATGCTGAGTTCTCGCGCTTGTCGCAGGATAGGGTTTACGAGAATCTTTCCTTCCGTGCCAACGTCATCGCCTACCTGAAAGCATGCGTGCTGTATGTGGCGAATGGTTGCAAATGGGAACCGGAGATTGACGAGTTCATCCGCTGGAGCGAGCGTTACGACCTCTACTGCAAGATGCGTTTCTTCGGTGATGCCATCAAGAGGGCGAATGATACAGGCGAGAAGTCGAGCAAGCGAGGACCATCCAACATGCTAATGCAGTTGCCGGATGAGTTTACTTACCAGCAGGTGATAGACTTGCGTGTAGCACGAGGTATGGATAAGAAGGGAACTTCAAGAATGTTAGGTAACTGGAAGGAGCGTCATTACATCAAGGTTAAGGATAGCAACTCGGTTCCTCAGAAATTCAGTTCCTCAGTTTTTATTAAACTTAAATTCCGAAAGGAGAATTCATAGCGTATGGAAATAGTAGTAAAAAGAATAGCAAAGAAGAAGACTTATACGATAGGTCATCTTTATATCCTGAGCGATAAGGATGTAAAGCGTACTTGGCGTTCGGGGGTAAAAATAGGCGACAAGCGTATCTTTGAGCATAGCTTCGATATGGCGAAGTTGAACAAGGAGCATTACTTCTGTGATACCCTGGAGCCTACGTGGAGAAACCTCCTGGGTGTCGAACTGAAGCCGGAAGAGGAGGATGGACGGTACAGCAGGGTATCGGGTAAGAAAGCCCGCAAGATACCGGGTCATACGGCGATACCGGAGGGCTCGTATGCTGTTGTTATCTCGAAATCGCCGAGGTTTAAGAAGTGGCTTCCGCTGGTGCAGGGTGTTCCTGATTTTGAGGGCATCCGCATTCATGCCGGTAATTATCCTGATGATACGCAGGGCTGCATTCTGGTAGGTGAAAATAAATTACAGGGTGCCGTCTTTAATTCCCGCATCTGGTTGCACAGGCTTATCAATGCCATTACCGCAGCGAGAGAACGGGAGGAGAGCGTTTGGATTACGATTTTGTAATGTTGAATGTTGAATGTTGATTTTTGAATGTTGAGTTATTAATTTTTAAAAACAAATTATTATGGTAAAGTCAGTTAATACAAATAAAGTAGAAATGGATAAGAAGGCAGCAATTGCTGTCGTGTTTGAAAACCCTGAATTCGGTAAGATTCGTACCTTGACCGATGAAAATGGGGAGCCTTTGTTCTGCGCAAAGGATCTCTGTGATATACTGGGGTATAAGATTGCAAGATGTGCTGTGCGTCAGTTAGTTAATACACTTGACGTTGTGAAACACAACGCATGGGTAGTGACTGGTAAGAAGAAGGATGGAAGCGAGGCGATGCGTCGTACTCTGATGCTCTATGTCAACGAGAGCGGTTTCTATGCTTTAGTTCTCGGCTCCAAGCTTTCTACTGCCGTGAAGTTCAAAAACTGGGTTACGGCCGATGTGCTGCCACAGATTCGCAAGACGGGTGGTTATATCCCGGTACAGCAGGGCGAGAGTGATGAGGAGACAATCCGACATGCGGAAGAAATCCTCCGTGCTACGCTCAAGGAGAAGGAGAATCTGCTGAAGAAGCAACGTCTGCAGATTGAGCAGCAGAAGAAGCTTATCGGTGAACAGGATACCGAAATCCGACGTTTGAATGGAGTTGTGGATGAACAGGTGGTTCGCATCGCTAAGAATGGTGATAACATCATCCAGTTGGAGAATCAGGTGGGTAATCTTCTGCCGAAGGCGCTCTATAGCGATAACGTGCTCGATTCCGTTTCCTGCTTCACCACGACGCAGATTGCGAAGGAACTCGGTATCACAGCGCAGGAACTGAACCGCTCGCTCTGTGCCCTGCATATCCAGTATTACCAGAGCGGTCAGTATCTCCTCTATGCCGATTATGCCCACATGGGCTTAGCGAAGAGCCGCACCCGCTACAGCGCCTTCCTCGACCCGAAGAGCGATGGCAGACAGGAGAAGATGGGCAGAGCTTACACCCATACCTATCTCGTATGGACTGAGCGAGGACGAAAGTTCATCCATGACCTCGCCCAGCGATACTTGGAACTGTGTGAAGTTTATAGTTAATAGTTTATAGCCCCTGATGTGTTCTTGCATCAGGGGCTTTTGTCTGTTCCTAGAAGTTAACTCCGAAATTGAACTGGAGGGCTCCATTGCGCGATTTGTCGAAACTGTCGTGGCAGATGTTGGCAAGACCGATGTCGTAGGTGAGATCGGCATAGAACATGTCGTAGCCGATGCCGCAGCCGATGCGGATACCACCATCAAGGCGGCGGAAGTTTGCATCCTTGAATGAGCTCTCTGCTTCACGCTCGGCAAAGTTCTACCTCAGTTCGGGATAAGAAATAGTGCCTAAAAAAGTTGGTAATCTCCGATATTT
>OOBQ01000048.1_pt1 | contig 34017 bp, 31 predicted proteins | sample 1670941 | NCBI WGS metagenome assembly OOBQ01 (sample SAMN06348106, study PRJEB24527) | human gut metagenome | biome: human gut; feature: ankylosing spondylitis patient; material: feces | host: Homo sapiens | place: China | collected 2015-10 | reverse complement strand
AGTATGATTCAAGATGCAAGGCTTTGGAAAAGGAAATACCGCAACTGGAAGAGATAGCTGGCAAGACTTGGAAGAAAGAGGAAGAACTGAAAGGTCTTAAAGCGGAACTGGCTTTATTGGATAGAAAGATACAACTGGAACTGGCACCACCGCAGCTGGCTCCAGAAAAGGAAGAGACGAACCCTGCAGCAACACTGCCTATGAATGAACGCGAGAGAGCTCATCAGCCGCCACAACGAGTATGTGCAAACTATCGATTCTGATACCTTACTATATATAGGGGCATCTTTGTTTCTTTGAAAGAGACAAAGGTGTCCCTATCTTTTTTTATAAACATCAAAAATATATACGTATTATGTCAAGAAACAAGAAAACATCAGAGTCGTTATTCCAGTTCATGAACCTCCTCATCGCCCTGTTGCTGAAGAACGGGCAATACCGCACCATGTTGCATTACAAGGCAACCCTTAATAGCTTTAAGCGATACCGGGACAATAAGGATATTGCCCTAAGAGAGATAGATGCAGAAGTGATGCGTTCGTATGAGGCTTACCTGCATCATACGGCAGGGGTATGCAAAAACACCAGTTCCTTCTATCTCCGCATCCTCCGTTCCACCTACAACAAAGCTGTGGCAAAGGGACTGACGCCACAGCAGCATCCCTTCACGGATGTCTATACCGGCATTGCCCCAACCCGCAAGAGAGCCATACCTGCTGAATCTGTCAGCCAGATCAAGCATTTGGAGTCGGTCAAGAATCTCACTCCCAAAGAAGAGATGGCAAGAGATGCATTCCTAATGAGTTTCTATCTGCGTGGTATCTCATTCATCGATCTGGCTCATCTCCGCAAATCCGACCTCAAGGACGGTTATCTCCATTACACCCGAAGCAAGACAGGTCAACGCCTCACCATACGATGGGAGAAGGATATGCAGGAGATGTTGGAAAAGTATCAGGCGCAGACTGCCTCCTCACCTTATCTCTTCCCTTTCCTTGTTGATGCTGGAAACAAAAGTCATGACAAAACTATTGACAAAAAGCAGGAAGAAGTGCGCCTGTATCACAATGCAGAATCCCGTATTTCCTACCATCTCAGGAAGTTTGGTGCTAAGATAGGAATCAAGGGTAAGCTCACTCTCTATGTTGCCCGCCATTCCTGGGCAACGGCAGCAAGAGACAATGATATCTCCATTTCCGTCATCAGCGAGGCATTGGGACATCATTCTGAAACCACCACACAAATCTATCTCAATTCCATCAAAAGCTCAGAAGTAGATGATGCCAACGCCAAGATACTGGCAGCTCTATAAGCCACAAAAAAGTATAAAAAGAGGGATTTTTGTAAAATGAACCAAAATGAACCAATTTTTTAGAATCTTTACATAAGAGATACAGAATCTCCCTGCAAAAATACGAAAATTGTTGGAAACTAGCAAATTATGCGTGTTAAAAAATTAATATCATTCTACAAAAATCAACATTTTTTCACCGTTCTTTTCACACACAATTCCCTAAGTCGTTGATTGAAAGAAAGTTTTCGGTTTTTCTGTATCTCTTATGTAGAGATTCAGAAGAAAACATCGAAAACGAACTAATATTCAGTTAAGAGATGGACGTGACAAAAATAGAGAATCAGGTTTCGGCCCCTCAGATGGGGGACGACGGCGAAGCCGTGCTTAAAAATCCCCAAAATGAGGCATTTGGACATGAAAATGAGTCAAAAATGCCCGATGATGCAGGTTGGTATGTCGCTGTCGTAAGGTGCAACTGCGAGAATACCATCGGTAAAACCCTTGAACTTTATTTCCAAAGACATAAGATTTGGTTTGAATATTGGGTTCCTATGCAAAGAATGGTGGTCATAGACAAGCGAAGCAACAAACGAAGGATAAAGGAGAAGGTGCTCCTTACCACCTTTATCTTCTGTCATGTCAGTCCCGACCATCTCGACACCATCCGTTTTCGTCCCGATGTCTATAAGATGCTCACAATGCCAGGCTATCGTGAAATTTACCGCATTAGCGACAAAGAGCTGAACGATTATCGTAGCCTTGTAGAAAATCCAGACCTTCCTGTCACTCCTTGCTCTGGTCCTTTACGCAAAGGACAGAGAGTAAGAATCACCGAGGGTAAAATGGCAGGATTGGAAGCATACGTGCAACGTCTATCTGGTAAGAAAGCCATCATCGGCAATGAAATCAAGTACATCAGTGGTGCAACCATTGAGATTGATAGAACATTCTTAGAAGCCATAGAATAGAAAAAACTATTTTAATGTTTAACGAACGCTATTTTTCCAACTTGCATAATATGATTATTCCTTTGTATGGGTTTAATCACTATCATAGTGCAAGTAATTGCGAAGAAAATACAGAAGGATTTATTGGAAGAGACTCCATTATAGACAAACTTTCTGCTTGGCTGGATGCCCCAAAGGGTAAAACGGCGTATTCTGGTGCTTATCTCATCACAGGCTATCGTGGAATGGGAAAAAGTTCGTTTGTGCATAAGGCTGTTGCTAAACTTAGTCCTAAGCCACATGGATTTATTGAGAAAATAAGGAGATTTGGAAAGCCAAAATATGTAACTGTTACTGTCAATGTTGGCAACGAGTTGCTTACAACCAAAGAACTTTTGGGAATGGTTTGCAAAGTTGCAGCCAAAAAGTTTGAGGAGGAAGCGACAGGCTCTAAACTCACAAAGCCAATACCCCAGATTTCAAACTTTTTACTCCCAATATTTTTATGGCTCTTTATTGTTGCTATCATGGTATATTGGCTTTTTCATGTTCCAACAGTACGTTTTGGCTTGCTTGATTATCTTATAGGTCCTACATTAAAGTCCTGGTCTATTTATACCATAGGTATATTAGGTGTCTTGCCAAGCGGTTGGTTAACCAATCGTATTCTTTTAGCATTATGGCATCATACAAAATTGGATTATTTTATTACCATCAATCAAGTCAAACATTATTGGCATTATCTTATTGAACGTATTGATGCTGATGTTACATTAAATACGGAAACGGGAACTTCATTCAAGAATCCTATCCATGAATTAGGTATGTATCTCAAGTTCGGTAAGAACGTATCATATCCTATTGCTGATGTTCCTGAAATGCAAGAAATGCTTGTTGAACTGCTCAATCTGATTGACAAACTTTATGGCTCACACCTGCATTTTATCTTCATCATCGATGAATTGGATAAAATATCACCAAAGGATGAGGATAGCAAGCAGATGCCAGAATACAATACAGGCAATAGTTTTAATGGAGACAGCAGCAATCGCAGTCGTCAGAGAGCATTGGGCGAGTTGCTTGCTAATATGAAATATTTTATTTCCAGCTCAAAAGCGAAATTTGTCTTTGTTGCAGGATATGATATGTATGAGGAGACTCTCTCCGACATCTCTAATCGAGAGTTCAACATTCATAGCATCTTCAATGGGCACATCAATGTCAGCAGCTTCTTTAGAAGAACCAACCATTACAGTGGCGTAGAGTCTATGATAGAGCAATACCTATGCCAACTGCTGATTGGAGGCAAGATAAAAGCAGAAGATGGAAAAGTCTCTTTACGAGATTATACAGATTATTGTAGGAAAGAATGGAAGAAGAAAGCCATTTCCAAGGAAAGATGGCAAACATACGAGCATATCTTGGAGCGCAGAATTGTATTCCTGCATAATTTCTTGACCTATTTGGTATATATGAGCAATGGATCGCCAAAGAAGCTTGCCATTTATATAGAGAAGTATATCAGAACACAAGAGCGAATAACAGAAAAGATTGAACGCGACAAAGTTTTGGGTGATGGTTACGACATTCATTTTGGCAAAGAAGCCAGTAAGTATTACCTATTCTTTGACAGTCGTAACGTACAGAGAATATGTTTTGTCAACTATTTGCTGTATCCTATGATTCAAAACTTGGTTGACAAGTCAAACATCTACAATGACAAGCTGTTGGTATCAACCTCCTTTATGTTGTCCAACTTGTACAAGTTCCACAAGTCAGGTTTCTCCATGAGAAATCTTGAATACATGCCAGAACTTCTTGACATCAACAAGATGCCTGAGTTGCGAGATTTCATTGGTGGCATCGTTGAATTCATGACGCAGACACACATAGACGAGACCGTAATGAACCTGTATAAGTATAAGTTTCCGATGCATTTGTCAGAGGAAATCACCTTCTATTCCAAGACATCAGAAGAAATCTCATACTTATTCAACTTCTCTCATGACGAACTGTTGTCTGTAAAGAATCTCTATATTCGACAGTTAAAGCATTATAACAATAAGCATGAAGCAATGGCTGTTGCCAGTCTTCATCACACATTGGGTGACATATATATGTTGGAGGAAGACTACGAATTAGCAATTTATGAATATCAAGAAGCATTGTCTGCTTTGTATCGTCAGCAAATGCACAAGAAAGACATTTCTCTTTCTTTGACAGAAATGGAACCATCCCGAATGCTGTTTATGATTCGCCTGTCTTTGAAATTAGGCTTAGCTTACGAAAAGCGCAAAACATACGACACTGCATATTTGACATATGCCCAGTTAACAGAGAAAATACGGAAGTACTCTATCTGTAAGGATACATACGACAAAGCACTTCTATTTGATACAATCCGTATTACTTATCTTGCTCCATTGGCAAAGTTATTTGTCAAGGAAAAGATGGACTTGGGAGGTTTTACGAAATTAGATGTAGAGCAAGCAGAAATTGATTTCAAGAAGGTTATTTGCTCTGCGAAAGACAAAAAATCCTTATTGATGATAGACTTTTATACCAAACTTGGTGACATCATGTACTATAGAAATGTTTCTGAAGCAGGAGGAAGCTATATGCCATGTGCTGCATGTCGATATTATGGAAAGGCTATTGATACCGCAATACATGATTTGATTTTTGATGGAAGAAGTGTAACAGTCAAGACAAGTAAATCTATTGTCTTTTTAGAAATTTTGCTTAATAAGGATCCAAAGAAAAACCTCATCACTTTTGGCATTATACCATTGAAAATTGTCACAAAATCATTTGTTGGCATAGCAAACTGTTTATTAGGATGCTCACAAAAATCGTTTGGTAAAGATTATGAAGAAAAGTTGGATTCTTTCTTTGAAAAACTCAATCATCTTGCAGAGGAATACGCCCAAAATGAGGAAACGAGTGGTGTCAAGCATACCATCACAGTTAACTTTGACAGCGATTTAAGTTGTTTCATGAAGTCACAGCTCTATTATTGGTGTGCAGCCATGATGTACGAGATGATGGGTGAATATAAATCAGTGCATAGCATATATTGCCAGATGTTGGATGCCGTGCAGACAATGCTTCCTGCATCAGGTCTCAAGGCAAGCGATGGTATTTTGGATTTCTGCAAGTACATCGTCATAAAATCCATTCAAGACTCATACAAGCATTATGGACATATCAATACGACAGAAATTGATTTATTTAAACGTATGTTGGGAAAGAATCTTATCACGGAGATTAGTCTTGATAATCTGAGTAATTCTACTGACATAGAGATTGTACTGTATAAGTATTACCATATATGCTTCTTGTCCCGAAGAGAATCTATTATTATGGATGTGTTGAAGCATACGCTTTCAGCTCGCCAGTTAGGCTGCGACAAAATTATCAGTTCTTTGGTACAGAATATTCAGAACTTACGATTCAAGGAAGAAGCCAATGAACAGACTCTTTTCCTGTTGATGCCATCTTATCGAAAAGCATTTATAAAAGGAGAACGCAATTTGTTGGATACTTTGCAGATTATAGATAAATATCTGTACAATGTCAATAGCGACGTTATTATCAACCAAATTGGTTTGGATATTTTCAAAGACAACAGCACATCCGATGCAGACAAGCGTTTCCAATTCTTGATATATCTCATCACGGATAGCCTTTTCTGCTTAAACAAGGTTACGGATATCCTTTCTCCACTCTATAGCACAACATTATATACTAATATGTATATAGGTGAGTGCTATGAGCGAGAATTTGTATGGAATCATCTTTTGATAGTCTTGCGTGAAGTGTTGTACTATATGCAAAGCAAGGATAAACGAGCATTTATCAATGACTTTCAGCAGAGATACAAGTACAAGTTTGACGAATCAAGGATTTCATTCTTATTCAGCCATATAGAAAAATTTGTAGAAGCCTGTGGTACATACAAAGAATTGCTGGCAAAACAAGAAGAGACAGGAAAAGACCCTGTGGAAAGCATTTACGACAAGGTCTGTCCAAGCAGTCACAGGTATCTAACGAGTTCCTATTTGATTGGCAATGCCGTTGACTTTTATCACAAAGCTGCTGAGATGCATACCTGCGGAAAGGCCTACAAGGAAATGATGAGTACCTTGTATTTCTTGGAAGATGACCTATTCAACAATTCGTGCTATTTCAAGTTCGCCACGGAATTGTATTGTCTGAACAATGGATATATTCAAGGAAAAATAAACAAACTTGAAAAGACCTATTATTGTAACAAGGCACTTTTCAATATAGACAACTATTTAAAGGATAAGAATTATGCAAAATAAGAGGTTTGAGTGGCTTTCATTTGGCACATGGGGGCTTGGTCTATTAGGTATCATAGGATGCATTATCCTTTACTTGATAAAGGATGATAATATCAGTAATTTCCTTAGCGCCAATAAGTTTCTGTTAATATTTATCTCTCTTTTTGTTATAGGGGTAATTTCTTCATGTTGTTATATGAGATACTGCGAGAAAGAAGCCACGCTTACCGAAAAGCAAATCATAGATTATATAAAGAAAGCAATCAGCGAAGATACAAAGATTAAAATAGACGAAAGTGTCGTTTCACGAATAGAAGTGAAATTGGAAGATATACAAAAGCAACATTCTGCTTTTGAAACCACTTTGTATGAGAAATTAGAGAACGCTTTCTTCACCAAGAACTCTAACATAAAATTCTTGCAAAACATGGCAGCTTCAATAAGTGACAAAAACAGTGCTTGGACTAAAGAGCAAATAGAGAGATTTTTAAAATGTATGGAATCTATCAATGATATGATGAAAAAGGAAAAGTAACCCTATTTATAATATTCGTTATGGCATTAAAATTTTATAAACTCTACAAAATAGACAGAGCTAAAGATAACGCATCGGCTGAGACTTTTGAAAATTTGGTAAATATAGAAAATTATGTTGCCCAAGTTATAGAAAAGCATCGCAGTAAGTACGAAAGAGAATATAAATTTCGCGACGGTGAAGAAACCGCCAGGAATAATGTCATGCGTATACTGAAAGATGAATCATTAGATGAATCTTGTCAAACTATGGCAAATCGTCTTTTGGAAAAAGAAAGAGTGGCAAATGACCGTATCAAGCACATGGGACATGAAATTCCAACAAGTATGTTTGTTGTTGCTCAAGATGATGTAACTGAAGATGAGACACAACTGTTTTTCATAAAAGCAGATTACGATGAGTACATCATGGCAGGTTCGGGTGATGATGGTAAGGGCTTGCCAAAGAATCGAAAGATATTTAAATCTTGTGTCTTTTTTGCCAAAAAGACAGATGGTGAGTATGATGTATACAAAATTATGTCTCATGACGAAAATAGCAGTTCATCAGATGCCGCATATTGGTATCGTGATTTCTTGGACTTGCAAGAATTAACATCAGATGAAAAGAATTCCACGACATCTTTTAAAGCAGTAAAAAAGGAATTGTTGGAACCTATAAAGAAAAAACACAAACAAGATTATATGCTTCTTAGAAATCGGACAATAGCCTATTTCCGAAGTGAAGGTGAATTCGATATCGAACATTTCGCTAATGTCATAATAGGCTCTTATGTGCCTTATGACCAAACATTGGATATAAATGATTTGAAAGCAAAATGTTTGAAACTACCTGAAAAATATAACTTTGACAAAAAGTTCACAAAGAAGCCTGAAGTTATCAAAGATAAATTTAAGGATTCTATCATTCTTACTCAAGATTTGGAATTAAAGATCAAGCAAGATATTCAGGATATTGATAAAGTTATAGTAGGTGGAATAGATCAAGGTGACAAGAAATACATAAAGATATATAGCGAAGAAGGCTATAATTATGCAAGTGAATTAAAACGTCCATAAACGACTATGGCATCTGCAAGAGTTCTTGAAATAGTAAATGTCTTCACACAGGCTCCAATGGATTTGAGCATCCACGAGGACTGTGAAAGGACGATTATATCCTTTGGCTTACAAAAGGAGGATACAATATTGCCTGATGATGCCCCGATTGCATTATTGTCAAGTAGGGATGGTATGACCATACGTTGGCGACAGATGGATTCTGATGACTTTGATAATACAGACTATCTTTCAAGCAATGCCAATTGGAACGAATTTAAAGCAGAGTACGATGAAGAATTAGAAAATTCAGAACTATCGATTAAGATTACAATAGATAAGCATCAAGTAAATCATAGCCTTTCCGTTTATGACATTGGAAATTTTACTACCACTTTGTTAAATAAAAGTACTTTTGCCTTTCTCTGCTCCATTAATTCTGTATTTGAAGACTTTTTGTATTTTGAAGTTTTTGATGCAACATTTCAAACTTGGCATACACAGAGCATCGCTTTCAAGTCGAATGGGAATGATTTCAAGTTGGATGAAGACAAATGCAAAAAGATAAACAGAAATCAGAAGTTTGCCTCACGCAAAGATATATGTTATGTCGAAGGCCTTGATGAAATAAAACTGTTGCCTGAGGATTTCTATTTTCCACAGGCAACTAATGATATGCAAAAGACATTCTTGCAACTTAGTTGTATGTTGAGCCAATCTTTTCTGTTTGACAATTCTCAAATATTTGAGGATAAATATAATTACAAACTATTGGGATTGATTGCCTATCCTAATAAGGTATATGACATCTCTCATGTTAGTAGCTTGGCAAACGCAACCCCAGACATATATTTCAAAATCTACAAATGGGTTTATTGTGATGGAGGACTCTTTGATAAAATAAACATTGCCAGAAATATTATATCTTTGAATATCAATGTGGTGGATTTATCTTTAAATACAGATACATTCTATTCGATACTGTCTAACTATCAGATTTATGAAAAAGAAAACTCATTACAATATATTGAGCTACGAAACAAAATTTCTGAGATACTGTTAGGTTTACAAGAAAAGATAGATAAAATCAGTGATGATTATGTGGATGGCATGAAGAAGAATATATTCACTATAATCTCATTCATCATAACAACAATCGTTGTCCGTATGATTGCAAAACAAGATGTTATAAAAGGATTTTCCATCCCGATTTTAATATTGATGTCTGTTTTGCTTGTAGGTTCGTTCCTATATATGCTTCTATGTAGAAGTGAAATTTTGAAAAAGATAAAATTATTTGAGCGACATTATAAGCAAATATCAGACAGATACGATAAATTACTTTGTAAGAATGAACTACAAAAAGTATTTGAGGATTGCAATCCAAATATAGATGAGAGCCATAGCTCTATTCTACAGAGCCGAATGAGGTGGATAACATGGATATGGGGACTGATAGTTTTCGTATTTGGCATTGCTGTGGTAGTGCTCTTTTTTATAGCAGAATAATATGATTTATACAGAATACGTAAAGATACTAGATATAATTATCCACCAGGTTGGAAATAAGCTTTCCATGGATGGAGTTAAGTTGTCAAATCATTGCATAGATGTGACTGACGACTTGAATGAACTGTTAGTGAAACATTTTCTAACACCCTTTAGAGAACGTCCAAGTTTACAGTTCAAGTCTCCTCTTCAAAACAACAGTGTGTACTCTTTGATAAAAGAAATGTTTGCAAACAAAGCAGATTTCATACATCTTTCACAAGATCTTGCGAAATTGCTGTATGAGAATAGCGTTTATTCAAAGATAATGAATGGAGAGTTTTATGTCGTCTATTTTTCTAACTGTGTTGTTGACGGAAAAACTTCTGATGCTGTCGGGTTGTTTAAGACAGAACAGAAAACTCCATATCTGCGAGTGACCCCTGTTGATGATAGTTATACAATAGCTGAAGAACAAGGCTTCTCTTTAAAGCATTTTGAAAAAGCCTGTTTAATTTTCAATAAAGATGAAAATAGTGGCTATCAAATAGCTGTGATAGACAAGGCGAACAAAGCTCCCGAATCCCAATACTGGTCGGATTCATTCCTGCAAGTTAAGAAGAGAAAGACCAATAGTAGCCAAACAGAAAGTCTCTTTGAGATGTGCAAATCATTTGTGTCTCAATTGAACGATAAAGATGAAGTCGAAAAGGCAAGCATGATGAATAAGGCTTTGTCGATATTGGATGATACGGAGAAAATTATAGAGATGTCAAGTTTTAAAGCAGAAGTTTTTGGAAATCAAGATATTTCTAATTCTTTTGATGAATTTCGCAAAGAGAAACAGTCTGAAGATCAAATGGAGTTAGACGAAAAATTTGAGTCCGATAATTCGTCTCTTAAGAAAACAGGCTTAAAGAAACTTACGACAATTCATCTTGATGATAATTATGATGTAGTTATACGCGGTACAAATGATATAGAAAAGGGCTATGACGAAAAACGTCAGAAACGTTTCTATAAATTGTTCTATGACAAAGAAAAGTAAAACTTTAGATTTTTGTTTGTAAAATGACAGAAACAAATGTATCCTTATACAAAGAGACGCTAAGAAATATCGAGGCTTTTGTGAAGAGTCTTAATTTTCCTGTTTCACAAGTCATTTGTGAAGGACTGGTTACCGTTGTTAACATGATATCGGATTATCATGAAGAAGGAACGGCATTAAATCCTGATATATTGTTAATAAGCAAAGACTCTTTCTTCCAAACTTTGCCATGCCAGCATCATATTGTGTTACAGAAAGAGGAAATTAATGAAAAATCCTTCTCTATGGCGGTTAAAATGTGTGCTCCATTAGCAGAGAATGGTTGGAATATGTATTTACTGTTGTTAGATGAATCCCATCTACAATACGGAATCGTAAATGTCGCATTGACCCAAATGAGCGTGTCTCTTTTTAATCAAGTTATAGAAACGCCACAAGAATTGGCGGCTTGTGCATATATCCGTAATATAGGAAATAAAGTCGTAGAATTGAATAGTATTTCCAACCATTGTGTGATAGCTCTAAATCTAAATAGCTATGAAACAAAAATGGAAGAAGAACTTGAGAAGCTTGCAAATGTTATTCTTAAAGACATAGCAAAAGACTTTCCAATAAAAGAAGCGTCGATTACATATCTTAAAGATATGTTTATAGAGGCTCTTAATCATGGCCATGGAAATTTGATAGCTGTGACTGACAATATTGAACAGATAAAAGCAGAAGGACACCTGCGAGGTGGTATATTCTTGTCTGACGAAATAGATTTTGTCAAACTATTATTTGACAATAGTCTACAAAAATCTGACCAAACGGCTACAACGCTTAATGCTTTTACTCAGTTGGCTATTTCAATGTTGAATTTTGATGGCATAACTATATTTGATTCTAAAGGATGTGTTGTTGGTTATCATTTTATAGTAGATAATAGTGCTGCGGTAGATAAGACTATAGTCGGAGGAGCAAGAACAAGAGCCTTTGAGGCTCTTACTCAGACTAATGGGATTATAGCATGTTTAATGAAGTCGCAAGACGGCAATATAAAATATTTTGAGAAATGAATGAAATAATAAGACCATGGGAGGCTTCTGTTCAAAACAGTATGCCGGCAAATATAAAAGATATAAAGGGTATTGTTGAATATGGTAATAATAATCTTACTGTAAAACAACAAAAGCAGATTGTTGGTGCATATAATATGGAAGCCTATGATATGGCAGCTGAGTATGCCTGGAAGAAAGCTATAATAAAATTACGTAATTCACTAGCCAACTTAGGTATGGACTTTATTGCAGAATTTGTGCAACGTGATGATGTAGATGAGTACACTCCTATAGAAAACGTTCTTACAGAAAGAGCAACAATTGACCTTGCAGAAAGATTAGGGGTTATTAATTCTACAGGAGCTTTGCATCTTAGGCAAGCGCAAGAGTTAGTAAATCACTATCTGTCTGCTAAATCTGATAATGAGATGTCTGCTATAGACTCTTTGAGCGTTATAAGACCATGTGTTGAATATATTCTAAGTGAGCCAAATGTTAAGGTTGCTGTAGCTTTTTCAGAATTTAGAAATCGTCTCCTAAATGAAGATTTAAAATTAAAGGACACTGTTGTTGCTCAAGTCATAAATTCTCCTCTTTTCTACATACGTACAGTTATCACAATATTGCTATCGGCTATAAAGAAAAATAAATCAATAGTCCAAGAACATGCGTTGGTTAATATCACGATGCTTCTCCCTGAAGTTTGGGGAAAACTTTCATCTTCAGATAAGTGGATGATAGGTGAGACTTATCGTGATGTTTTCGCTTCTGGTGATGCCGCAGCAACAAAAGGTTTGAAACTTGCCTTAGGAAAAGTTGGAGGTTTTGATTTTGTTCCAGAAACGCTTCGGTCTACGACATTCAAAGAAATGGCTCGTAAACTGATAGATGTTCATGATAGCTTTAATAATTTCTATAATGAATCAGGTGTAGTAAAAGCTTTGGCAAATTTGGGAACAAGAATTCCAGAGCCAGCATTTCTTGTTTGTCTTGATGCTTACCTATTAGTCTATTTAGGCAATTATTATGGATATTCAAGAAATGCGGCACCTATCGCAGAAGAAGAGCTGAAGAAAATCAGTAAGGACAGATGGCAAGCGTATTTCTCTGGTTATATTCATACGGACGATAGAATTTTAAATAACTTGGAGACTCCTACACAAGTTTCTCGCATGAGAAATCTTCTTGTAAGTATTGATGCTACAAGCTTTTCGGAATTACCAAAGGACAATCAAAAGTTGTTTGATGCTATAATGAAAAATGATAGTGAAAAGGTAAGGCTCATTACGAATGCAATGTATAAAAAATTAGTATAATGTCACTTCGATCAAATAACAACAAGCGAATAGCGTAGAATACGCTGCAGCTTTATGTCAAGACATATCATGAGACAAGATAAACCAATAAACTTATGGCAGCAAAAGAATTAAGAGATATACGTAAGGAGATGTTTGCTGAAATGGAGCAACGTCTGAATGTGAATAGAAAGCCAGAAGACAGCTTCTTCTATTATCATTCCAGTGAGGACAGAATAGTCCTCTCTCATGCCCTGTTTTGGGTGATGACACAAAACATCAGGGGACATGTTGCCAAAGAGAAGTACTTCTTGCTTCTCCGCCAATATCAAGAGGAAATGCTAAGTGCCTATCTCACAGAATCCGATGAATTTCCTGAGTTGCTGCACTATTGCAATGTCATGTATGAGACATTACCTATCATATTAAAAGGAGTATATGACCTTCGTATTGACAAAGATGCCCGTAGATTGGCAGCAATTGCAATCGTAGCAGGAGGATATGGTGGAGATATGCCAGAGGAACAATGCTACGACCTTTTGGATGATATGGACTTCTATTATAATAAGGTGAAATGCAAAAAGATAGAACGTATGCTTCCAGAGTTGAGTAAAATGGTTATAGCAGAGTCGATTCATTTGAGTTAGAAAAATATTATTATGGAATTAATAAAGACAAATATTGATGGCGTACTCATTATAGAGCCACACCTCTTCCGCGACTCTCGTGGCTACTTCTTCGAGAGCTTCAGCGAGCGAGAGTTTGAAGAGAAGGTTGCCCCAATCTTGGGACATAAGATAAACTTCTGTCAAGACAATGAGAGCATGAGTTCTTATGGCGTAATGCGTGGCTTGCATTTCCAGCGTCCACCATTCACACAAACTAAACTGGTACGCTGTGTCAAGGGGGCTGTGCTTGATGTAGCAGTAGATATTCGCAAGGGTTCCCCTACTTATGGTAAGCATGTGGCAGTAGAACTGACAGAAGACAATCATTTCCAGTTCTTTATCCCTAAGGGTTTTGCCCATGGTTTCGCAGTCCTCTCAGAAACCGCAGTTTTCCAATACAAGTGTGATGAGTTCTATCACCCAGAGGCTGATGGCGGCATCTCCATATTGGATGATAGCCTCGGCATCGATTGGAAGATACCTACTGAGCATGCGATACTTTCGGAGAAAGATACCAAGCATGACTTATTGAAGGACTTTGATAGTCCGTTTGATATAAACGTGGATTTATATTAATGTAATCTAGCATTATGCGTTACTTTAGCCCTTTAGAAAAACAGATTGTTTCAGCTTTGATTGGATTAAAGAACCCTCCAGAGAATGTCTTTGGAATGGTTATGCAGTCAATACTCTTTTCGAAAGGAAAGTTGGCTTTGCTTATAGTAAATCAAGGAAAAAATGGCATGTTATTATTGCCAAATAGAGATTTGAAGACTATAACTACCAGTATGACAGAAATGGTTGAATTTATTTCCTTAATGGAGTTCTTAGAGAAAGAACGCCTAATATATGTTCAATCATTCCCCATGACTTGCGATGTCTCTCTGTTTTATGAAGGATCAAGTATCTATTTGGACATTACGAGGGATGAATGCAATAACTTTTCATCAACAATTAGTCCAGGAGAGCTCTTTGTGCGTAATTCCAATGGCTACCAAGTTTGGCAAATGGGTAGTGTAGTCTTGAGTACTGTATGCGGAGTAGATGATTTATGTGAACGTTTACTTCATTATCTAAATGCAATGATTTATCCGACAGAAACGCTCCGAGGCTTGGTAAGAAATGATTTTCTTACAGACGAGGAACTGCAATGTCGAGCTCAATTGAAAGAGGCAAGAAAATCGGTTCGTATTAGCACAATAGCATTTCTCTTGTCAATATGTTCAATTGTTGTTTCACCTATAGTTTCCGTGTGGGTAAGTAATCATTATGGGTATTCAACTCTCAGTGAAAAACAATTGCTGCGACTTGAATCTGTGATAAAGAAAATGTGTAAAACTGATACTGTAGTGTATAATAGAAGGCTTCTAAATGATGAGCCCATTTTTAAAGTGGTCTCAAAAAATAAAGATTAATCGCTTATGTATTTATATCGTGTTGATAAAAGAAAGTTTGAAATAGGTGAAGAGATTCAACCTAATACTGATTTTGAACAACATTTGAATGACGAGTCAATTAAAGTGGAATATTTACTGAATGCTACTCGTCCAGGCATTCCTGAGAGGAAGGATTGCCTATTCTTATTCTTTGAACTATCCGCCGCATTAAATTTCTTCAAGAAATATGGTGGTTATGTTTATGGAGTAGAGCCAAAAACAATCTGTCATCGTGGGGATATGAATAAGCTTGACAACCTCCTTGATTTGGTTAGGTTTACTGATGATAACGATATTTTGACAACTGCTGCACATGAATATTGGAAGGGAGGAACTCATACATTTATGCCATGTTATGAGTTTTTGGTAAAAAGTTGCGTTGTCAAGAAATGTCTTGTTGAACCAAGTGAACAGGAAAGTTTTAGAAGTAATTTCAAAATTAAAGATTCGATAGAGAGAACAGATTTGTATCAGCATACGTTAGATAACATCAATTCGCGACTGTAGATGGTACAGAATATGTATTTCAGAAGAATCGTAATAGAATAGCTGAACTTCGAAAGTTGAAAGATGAGGTTTGGCATATATATGAAAAATTATAATGACATCTACTTACTTGCACAATAATAAATATACAATTGAAAGTATGCAAGAAAAATCGATCAGTACCAGAATTGCCTCTTTAGATTATGCCCGATGGATATTCGCATCCTTAGTGGTTATCATCCATATTCCTGTGATAGGAGGAAGTTATATTATGCCTATAGCTTATTGTGCAGTGCCTTTCTTCTATATGGTTACTGGGTATTTTCTATACGATAACACTCCTGCTAAAATAGGTATGAAAATTACTAAGGCACTTAAGAATTATTTGAAAATTTGGGTTGTTTCTTTCGTTTTACTTACATCTATTGTTATCATCATGAAAGTGATATACTCAAATCCATTAGGTTGGTCTTTAAAAGACATTACGGATTTATTCGTAGTCTTTGGCAATTGCCAGGCAGCTGAGTTAGTTACAATTCATGGTGTTTCGTATGGAACTTCTGCATTGTGGTTTCTATATGGTGGTGCTATTTCTTTGGCGCTGTTATTGGGCTTGAAGCGTTGGCTGTTTTCTAAGAAACTATTCTTTGTAGTAGTAGCTTTATACTATGTCAGTATTTTCATCAATTATAGGAACTACTATGTCGTGCCAAGAACAATAAGTGCTTCATTCATATTCCTATATGTGGGGATGCTCTCTCATAAATTGGTCTGTGAGTATGGCAATTTAATAAAAAATCGCATGATGATATTGCTCTTCATTACTTTAGTTTTGATAGTCGGGCTATATATGGAGCAGATTCTGTTTCATTGTGAATCTTATAATCGTTTTGTATTATTGCCTGCGTCTTTCTCCATATTTTTGGCAATTTTAAAATGTAAAACACGATATGGGGGGGCAAAATGGCTACAATATATTCCCGTAAAATGCACCTTGGATATTTATATTTGGCATAGGTTTTTATATGCAGTTCTTGTAGGTGTTCTTGGTTTTAATTTTCATAAAATGGATGCAGTGGTTATATTTTCTCTTTTGTCGATTGTGTCTTTCGTGATGAGAAGATATATATGTTTGAATAGATGTAAACTCTAAAAATATCAAGAAATTCAATGAAAAAAGTTATAACATATGGTACATATGACCTTCTTCATCAAGGTCATATAAACCTTTTGCGTAGAGCGAAAGAACTTGGTGATTACCTCATAGTTGGTGTTACAAATGATAATTTTGATAGAGACCGTGGCAAACTCAATGTTATAAATAATGTCCTTGAACGAGTTGAGGCAGTCAAGGCTACAGGCTTTGCTGACAAAATTATAATTGAAGATTATATTGGTCAGAAAATCGATGACATACAGAAATATGATGTGGATATTTTTGCTATAGGGTCGGACTGGGAAGGTAAGTTTGACTATCTGAATGAATTCTGTAAGGTCGTTTATTTGCCGCGTACGCAAGGTATCTCTTCTACGATGTTAAGGGCGGAATCTCAGGAGGCGGTGAAGGTAGGCATTATCGGTTGTGGTCGTGTGGCTAGACGTTTCCCGTCAGAGGCAGGTGTTGTGAGTGGTGTTAATGTTTGTGCAGCATACGATATTGATAAAGATGCTGTGGTAACAATGTCCAAAGACAATAAAGACATTTGGGCTTATGCTGAACTAGATACATTCTTTAATGCCGTAGATGCAGTGTATATAGCTTCCCCTCATTTAACTCACTATGATTATATCAAGAAAGCATTGGATCAAAGAAAACATGTGCTTTGCGAAACGCCTTTGGTATTGGATGGAAATCAAGCCAAAGAACTTTATGAGTATGCAGAACAGCAGGGATGCATCTTGATGGAGGCAAATAAAACGGCTCATTGTCCAGCTTTCAATCATTTGATTGTTACGATTAAGTCTGGGCTGATTGGTGAGGTAGTTGATATAGAAGCTTCACTTTCTAAATTATGGAATGATAACATGAATTTGCGAGAATTTGACTCTCATCAAGCTGGTGGCTCATTTTATGAGTTGGGATCTTATCCGTTGCTTCCTATCATTCGTTTGCTTGGAACGGACGTGAAGGGTATGAACTTCTATTCTCGTATGAAGAATGGGGTTGACATGTACACCAAGGGTATGATGCAATATAGTAATGCTGTTGGTACATTTAAAGTTGGTCTAGGTGTAAAAACAGAAGGAAACCTCGTTATATCAGGAACAAAAGGTTATGCTTATGTTCCAGCCCCATGGTGGAAAACTGACTATTTTGAACTTCGCTATGAGAATCAGAATGACAACAAGAAGTTCTTCTACAAATGGGATGGTTATGGATTGCGCTATGAGATACAGGAATTTATTAGCTGCATAGTGAATCATCGATTCTCCTCAGCTCGTTTGCGCCGAAGAGAAAGTGTGTTAATGGCATGTCTCATGCAGCAGTTTTGTGAACATAAGAATTTCATCGAAATATAGTAGCGTCATGAAAAGAGCATTAGTCACAGGAGGGACAAAAGGTATAGGTTTAGGTATAGTAAAGATGTTACTTGCTGAAGGTTATTTTGTAACCATAACGTATGGGCATGATAATGAGTCGGCTGCAAAATTCAAAGAGACATTTGAAAATGAGGTAAGTCAATTTGAATTATTGAAAATCGATCAAAGTTGCAAGGTAGACATGAATGCGCTTGCCTCCCATGTTAAAAAAAACGGAAAGTTGGAATGCTTGGTTTGCAATACAGGCATCACTTTAAGAAAAGGTTTAACGGATTTTACTGATGAGGAATGGGAGAAAGTGATGCAAGTTAATGTGAATGCACCAGTGTTTCTAATCCGAGATTTGTACACATGTCTATCTCAAAATTCACGCATTGTTTTCATTGGCTCTGAAATGGGAATCTATCCTCATGGCACTTCACTTGCTTATGGCATTACGAAAAGTGCTGTTCATGCCTTGGCACGAAATCTTGTAAAATTCTTCGAAGGCACAGGTACGACTGTGAACGCAATAGCTCCTGGGTTTGTGGAAACAGAGTGGCAAAAGAACAAATCGCAGGAGATAAGAAGTAAAATTTGTAAGAAAACAGCATTGGGGCGTTTTGCAAAAGTTGCAGAAATTGCAGATGCCGTAAAATTTGTTATTAATAATCCATTTGTTAATGGCTCTATTATTGAAGTTAATGGAGGATATGATTATAAATAAGTTTGAATTTTAAATAACATTCATTATGAATGAAAATTTAGCCAAAACATCCTTTTGGAGTACAATTTGGATGTTTACTGATACTATAGCAACAAAGGCAATTGCTTTCGTGATAGGTATTGTCCTTGCACGATTATTGTCTCCGTCGGATTTTGGTATTATCGGTATGATGCTAGTTTTTACATCATTATGTGATGTGATTATTGAATCTGGTACGGCTAATGCCTTGATAAGGAAAACTGATAGGAATAAAAATGATTGTTCGACGGCTTTCTTTTTAAACATTGGCATTGCAACTGTTGCATATATCTTATTGTTTTGTTTTAGTCATTTAATTGCTGAATTCTATAAGGAACCAATTATTGCCCAATTGTTGAAGGTCGCTGGTCTCAACGTTGTTCTGAATGCTTTATGCATTGTTCCGAATGCTTTGCTAATAGCAAATTTCAAAACCAAGAAGCAAGCTAAGGTGAACTTTTTAGCCAATGCGCTGTCTGGAATTAGTGCTTTGGCATTGGCTTATAATGGTATGGGTATTTGGGCATTAGTGCTTCAAACGGTATTTGCTAATTTAATTAAGGTCATAGGTTATTGGTTGTCTGCAAAATGGCATCCAAATTTCATCTATTCAAAACAGTCGCTAATTTATTTGTGGAATTACAGCTCTAAGAGTTTTTTGATAGGTTTGTTAGGGACATTTTTTGCAAATATCTATAATCTGTTAGTAGGAAAAATTTATTCAAAAGTAGATTTGGGATATTTTGCAAGAGCAAATCAATTTGCTCAACTTCCTAGTACAATAATATCTTCTACATTTCAGAAAGTATCTGTTGCAACATTTGCAAATTTACAAGATGATATTCTGCACTTGTTGGTTGTCTATAGAAAATATATTCATGTAATAAGTTTCGTATCATTTTCTATGTTTTTCTATTTGTCGATTATTTCCAAACCTTTAATTATAATTCTTCTTACAGAGAAATGGATTGTATGTTCTCCAATGTTGAGCCTAATATCAATAGGTTGTGCTTTTTCCCCTCTTGGTATAATTAACTTATGCTTGCTTCAAGCAATAAACAGAATGGATTATTCTTTAAAATTGGAAATACGTAAGAAAATAGTATTCGTAGTTATTTTAGTTTGTTCCATTCCGTTTGGTGTTATGTCAATGATATGTGGTTCTGTTATTTATAATATTGTGGCAACAGCTATGAATCTTTCTTGTAGTTATAGGTTTATTGGCTATAGGTATAAAGACCAATTGTTGGATATTGGCAAATATCTTTTAACAGCTATTGTTGCAACTTTATTTAGTATAGTTGTTTATTGTTTTATAGACAATGTTTATTTGCTGTTTATCTGTATTACCATATCATTTTGGGGAATATATTTGGGTTTAGTATTTATGAGAAAATATCCTGTTATTGCTTATCTATATAGTTTAAAAAGAAATATATGAAAGGATTTATTAAGTATTTTAAATATCTAAGATTTTATTCTTTGTATTTATCTCGTTGGATGCTTCCCATCAACAAGCATCGTTTCTTGTTTATTAGTATGAGTGGGAATAGTTATGGTGGAAATCCAAAGGCTTTTGATGACTATTTACAAAAGCAAGATTGCAAAGTTGAATCAATTTGGGCAATATCCGAATCATTTGATAAGGATATAAGCGATGCCAATTTTGTGAGGCTATACACCTGGAAATATTATTTCTATTTGCTCACAAGTAAAATTATTGTTTCTGATCAGCGATTGTTTAAGTCAATGTTTCCTGTAAAACGTTGTGGACAGTTTTATGTACAATTATGGCATGGTACAGCTCTAAAAAAGATAGAATCAGATATGCCTAATTTGACGGATGCGTATAGACAGATGGCTATTAGGGATAGTCGAATGATAGATTTGTTTATTTCTGGCTCTTCTTTTATGACGAAAATTTATCGAAATTCATTTTGGTATTCTGGGAAAATGTTGGAAGTTGGCACACCAAGAAATGATATATTTTTCTCAAGCAACTTGTTAAAAATAAAAGAGAAAGTAAAGATGTACTACAGTCTGGATAAAAAAATAATACTATATGCTCCAACTTTTAGAGCTTCGAACAGTCTGTGTGCTTATACAATTGATTTGGCTACGATTTATGACAAGTACATTGTAGATGATTGGGTGGTTATAGTACGATTGCACCCAAATCTTATGGGTAGCATATCAACTCAAGATTTTAGCAAAAAGTTCCCGAATGCAATTGATGGATCCACTTATCCTGATATGCAGGAGTTATTATGTGCAGCAGACATGTTGATAACAGATTATTCATCCTCAATGTTTGATTATATGTTTACCAATAGACCATGCATTATTTATGCCTCAGATATAGCAACGTATGATAGAGGTTTTTATTTGTCAATTCGTGATTTGCCTTTTCCTATTGCAGAAAACAATAAAGGACTAAAGGACATATTGACTAGTAAGAAACAATGTAGTTATGATTCATTCCTAGAAAAAATAGGTTCATGTGAGACGGGTAATGCATCAAAACAGATTTATGAATATTTAAAAAATAACATTTTATGAAATTAGAGAATATTATATTCAGATATTTACCTGATTTCTTGTACAATAAAGAAACCAACTACGTAAAGCAGCAGTGGTTCTGCTATAAATGGGTAAAAAGACATATAGATTGGTCTAAGGAAGAAGTGAAATATGCGTCTGTTGTGAATGCCGATGTACAAGAGAACCAAACTATATTTATGTATTGGAAACAGGGATGGGACAAAGCCCCCGTCTTGGTAAAAAAATGTCTTTGCTCTGTTGAAAAAAATAGAAATGGGCATCCATTGGTTTTGCTTGATGAAAATAATATTAATGATTATATCAAGCTTCCACAATTTATTGAACAATATCATTCTGAAGGAAAAATAAAGGAAGCTTTATATTCTGACATGCTGAGAATTAGCCTATTGGAAACATATGGAGGATATTGGCTTGATGCGACTTGCCTTCTTACCTCTCCAATTCCAAGCATTATTGAAAAAAGCGACTTTTTCATGTTTTCCAATGCCCTTTTGCCTGAATGGTCTTCGCCGATTAAGGGTTCGAACTGGTTTATCTGTAGTAAAAAAGGAAACTTGTTGCTTGGGGCAGTAAAAAACTTCTTGTTTAATTATTGGAAGCATAAAACGTATTTGGTTAACTATTATATATTCCATATATGTTTATCTGCGATAGTAGATAGTTGTAAGCAATATCAGGACATATGGAAAGAGAAGCCTTATATTTGCAATATGAACCCTCATATTTTACAATTTTCTTTTGCAGAAGAGTTTCAACAGGAGAAATATGATTTCATTTTAAGCCAAAGCTTTGTTCATAAGTTAACATACAAATTTGACAATTCTTTATTGGCTTCACGGCCAATAAATATCATTCAGCAACTATTAAACAGCTAGTTATGTCTATTGTTTATTTTTTCTTTACCATTTTGACATTGATATTGCTTGTTGATTTCAAAAAAGGAGTCTTGTTATATGCTCCGTTGAAGCTCTTTTTTAATATTAATGTCCGATTTGGTTCATTTACTTTTGACTTGGCAATGTCAACGCTTGTCTTATTATTGTTTTTAATCAAACATAAGAAACTGCAAAATAGCACATTTCCAATGGCTAAATATTTTTGGGTATATTCTGTTGGATATTGCTTGACATGCTTGTATCCAGATTTTGTTCCAAATATGATACCTCGAATTTTGGTTATTGTACTTGCTTTTTCTTACGTATATTTTTATTGCCTTCAAACTAAGGATGATATAGAATTCGCAGTTATCTCGTATGCCATATTTGCCATCATTATGTGTATAAATGGCTTATTGGAGCCAATAATGCATATCAATCCCTTAGATGAGTTTATGCAGAGCATCTCAGATGTTGATAATAGTTTGTTTATAGACAATGAATGGGTGCGAATGGGCCAGGTCAGATACAGATCGTTTATTCCTCATGCAATTAGCTATGGTGTGGCCTGCTGTGTTATTTTTTACTCTTTAATATGGCATTACTTGTCTGTTAAAGAGACTATACTTATGAGATTTGTTGTTTTGGGAGCAATGGCTTTAACACTTTCTGGTATAATCATTTGTGGTTCTAGAACGCCTATATTAGGATTATTGCCACTAGGATTCATATTGTTTAATAAGAGGCTTGTCAGTGTTAAAATGCGTAAGCGCTTGATTTTTTTGATATTTGTATTCCTGCTATTTGAGAGCGACTATATAATATATTCAATTGATTCAATCGTTAATTCCAAAGTTGCTGAAAACGCCGGTGGTAGTACTACAGATATGAGATTATATCAATATTCATTAGCCCTAAGTTGGATGTTAGAGAACCCTTGGTTTGGTAAAGGTATGAATTTTGATGCCTATTTGGCAAATTCTTCTATTTTGGGCGGTGAGTCTGTTTGGATTCCATTGATAATGAATAATGGTATTATTGGTGTAGCTTCTTATGCTTATTTATGTTGGGGAACTTATAAAGTTTTTGCCAAAAGCTCAGGAAAAGCTTTTTTATTGGTATTTTCTTTAGGATGGTTAATAATGAGAACTGCGACAAGTTTAATTGGTGTCACTGATGCTCAATTCTTTACGTGTATGTTTATTGTATATAGATACTATCAAATTAATAACTTAAGTAAATGTGTGAAACAATGACTTTATCCATAATTATTCCAATTTATAATGTTGAGCGATTTATTGCTCAATGTTTAGAAAGCATTTATTCACAGCATTTTCCTTTGGAGCAATTTGAAGTGATTGCTGTCAATGATGGTACTCCTGATCATTCTATGGATATTGTGGAATGTTTCGCAAAGAAATATACAAATCTAAAAATTGTCAATCAGGAAAATCAAGGGCTTAGTGTTGCTAGAAATACTGGAATGCTGCATGCTGATGGTGATTATATTTGGTTTGTTGATAGTGATGATTGGTTGACAAATAATAGTCTCTCTGTAGTATGGAAAAATATACAGCAAAATCCTCAGATTGATGTCTTTTCTACAGTTCTAATGATGCAATATGAAAAGAATGGAAATGCAGAGATAGAATATAAGCCTAACCTGAGTGTTAGAAGTGGACGTGATTATATGTTTCGCAATAGCAATGCCAACAGAGGTGCTTGTCAGCGATATATCTTCAAGAAAACTTTCCTGGAAAAGTATGACTTGAAGTTTATGCCTGGAGTCTATCATGAAGATGGGGAATTCTCCAATCGTATGCTGTACTTAGCAGATGAGCTGATGATTATCCCTCAACCTGTTTATAACTACCGCATTAGAACAAGTGGTAGCATTATGTCTTCAAGGAAAATGAAGATGAATGATGACTTGGTGAAAATCTTCTTTGTGTTAAGAGAATTTGCAGAGAAGTATGTGAAGGGCAATGAGGATTATTGGCCTTATCGTGGGAAAATTTATGAATGCTTGACAGCTTCAGTTCTATTTTCACGCAATGAAATCTTTAACAGTGATTTTGATTCCTTTTATCAGGTTAATAAACATTTAATCAAGAAGGAGGCAAGAACGCTTCTCTTGCATTTTTCTCATTTTTCTTTTAAGGAAAATATAACTTTATTGCAATTTGCTTTGTTTCCCAAAGTTCCGACTCAGTTGCGACAAGGGATTAAGAGACTATTATTAAAATTGAGATTATATCAATAAACTTATTATGGAAGAAAGATTTAATGTTATTATACCTGCAGCATATAAGGATTTTGAATTTTTGCAGAAAACGATTAGTTATGTATCAAAGAATATTCAACCTCAAAAGATCTATGTGATTATTGATACACGCCTCATTTCATATATGCCTAAGGTAATTGTAAATAATACTTTGGTTGAAATATTGGATGAAAACATACTTGTTGACAGTATTTCTTTTGAAGGTGTCAAGAAGTTACTTGTTAAGCATGGTCTTCCACCTAAGCGCACAGGATGGTTTTTGCAGCAATTCATCAAAATTGGGTTTGCTCTATCTGAGTATTGTGATACCGATTATTACCTGAGCTGGGATGCTGATACACTGCCCTTGCGCAATATTGAATTCTTTACTTCGGATGGTAAGCCAATCTTCACAAAAAAGAAGGAGCACAATCAAGCATATTTTGATACATTAAGTAAGATATTAGAATTAGGAAAATATGCGGATTTTTCATATATTGCAGAGCATATGATGTTTAATAAAAACGTTATGAAGGAAATGCTTGGTGATATTGAAAAATCACCAATTGATGGTGATTCTTGGTATGAGAAAATAATCAATGCAACAGATTCTTCCAATGTCAATTCTTTTTCGGAATTTGAAACCTATGGCAATTTTTGTCTGAATCATTATCCAGATATGTATGCTACTCAAGTACTTAATACTTTCAGAAAAGCTGGGTACATAGCTGGTCGTTTCATAAGTGATAGAAAATTGAATTATATGAGCTTTGATTTAGATACAGCTTCATTTGAATTGGGTGATTATCCTTGTGGTATCGAAAAGTATTTTTGCTATGCTTATCATAAATATTTGAAAGTTAAAGAACAAATAATAAAGAAAAGATTAAAGATATGAGAATATTAGTTTTTACTGGTGGACTGGGCAACCAAATGTTTGAGTATGCCTTTTACCTGCATTTGAAATCTTGTTTTCCAAATGAGAGATTCTACGGGCATTATGGAAAGAAGCTAACTGAGCATTATGGCTTGGAATTGGACAGATGGTTTGATGTGGAATTGCCACCTGAAAAGTTTTGGACATTACCTGTAGTTGGTTTGTTTTACTTCTATAAACAGATAGTGCCACACTCTAAATGGCTAGACTTGAATCAAAGAGAATGGAAACACCAAGATGCAAAGGTCTTGTTCCCTTTCAAGTTCAATAAGCGTTATTTTCCAAAAGGAAATGATTGGTTGAAATGGAAGGTAGAAGAAAGTAAATTGCCAGAGAAAAATAAGGAAGTTCTGGAACTGATAAGAAATAGTTATACTTGTTTCGTACATGTGAGACGTGGTGACTATCTGGCTTCAAACTATAAGTCAATATTTGAAGGCTGTTGTACGCTGGAATATTACAAGAAGGCACTTAAGTTTATGCAAGATAAGTATCCTAATATCAAGTTTATATGTTTCTCAGATGATTTGCAATGGATGAAACAAAACTTACCTTTGGGAGACAATGCAACATTTGTAGATTGGAATACAGGAAAGAATTCTCCTCTAGATATGTATTTAATGTCGCAATGTGATAATGCCATTATTGCTAATAGTTCTTTTAGCTATTGGGGGGCATTCCTTGGTAAGAAGAAAAAGACTGTTGTGTATCCACAAAGATGGTGGAATAGTGATGATGGAAATCCTGATTTGTTTTGGGATGACTGGCAAGCATTTTAATAAGAAATTATTTTAATCATATGAATATCCTTTTTTTAACTAAGTCTTTTGGAATAGGTGGCGTTGAAGTTGTAACTATGACGTTGGCTAAGACTTTTGCTAAGCATGGTCATCAAGTAAGCATCTTCTCTTTCTATCGAGCTGATGATATTCTAGAAAAGCAATTGCCAGAGGACATACCTTTATATATAGCTCATGGCTATAAGAACAGTCGGGAGAATATTTCTATGCTGCGTCAACTCCTTGTTGATAAAAAGATAGAGGTGGTTATAAACCAATGGGGTTTGCCTTTTCTTCCTATTCGGGTAATCAATCAAGCTCGTAAAGGGTTAAAGGTGAAGGTTATTTCGGTATACCACAATCAGGTTGATACTAATGGAAAGCTGAAAGCGTGTGATCAAGCTATTGAGCGTTGCCAGAATCCACTTTTACGTTCAGTATTAGAGGTAAAAAGGTTTTTGGTTAAGTCTATAACAAGTTATTCCATGCGCTATGTATATAAACATAGTGATGTGTATGAAGTCTTGTCTCCAAGTTTTATTGAATTATTCAAGAAATTTACTGGGATTAAGAATCCAACAAAGCTCGTGGCTCAAACAAATCCAATCACAATTGATGGAAGTGTTCAATCTGAGAAGATTACGAACGTAGATAAGAAGGAAAAGGAAATTATCTATGTGGGGCGTTTAGACTTTGTACAGAAACGAGTATATAGAGTGATAGATACTTGGAACTATCTGGAAGAACGTTTTCCTGATTGGCGATTGACCATTGTTGGAGATGGTGAAGATAGAGAAAACTTGGAGAATCATGTAAGTTGTTTAGGTTTGAAACGCGTTTCTTTTGAGGGATTCCAAAATCCTTTGAATTATTACAAACGTGCTTCTATGTTACTTCTTACTTCTGATTTTGAAGGTTTTGGCTTGGTTATAATTGAAGGTATGTCTTTTGGTGTTGTACCATTTGTTTATGGTAGTTATCCTGCTGTATATGACATTATTGACGATAATATAAATGGTTTTATTTTACCAATGACAGAAAAAGGTTATGATGCAGCACAGATGGCTGGGAAAATGGCTGATGTAATGAAATGCCCAGAAAGATGGTTGCAATTATCTAAAAATGCCATCTCGAAGAGTAACTTGTTTTCATTAGAGAATGTCTATTCTCAATGGAAAGACAACCTCGATAAAATGAATGTGGGGGGGCAATTCTAGAAAAAAATGCTCTCTCTTATACATTTTAAATTAAGGAAATAATCTACGTGGGACGCTTGGATTTCGTGCAGAAACGAGTATATCGTGTGATAGATACATGGAACTATCTGGAAGAACATTTCCCTGATTGGCGATTGACCATTGTTGGAGATGGTGAAGATAGAGAAAACTTGGAGAATCATGTGAGATGTTTAGGTTTGAAACGTGTTTCTTTTGAGGGCTTCCAAAAGCCAATTGATTATTACAAACGTGCCTCTATTCTCCTTCTTACTTCAGATTTTGAGGGCTTCCCTTTAGTTCTTGTTGAATGTATGAGCTTCGGTGTCATTCCTGCTGTTTACAATAGCTATTCTGCGATTGGCGATATAATAGAAAGTGATAAGGATGGTGTTGTGATACCTTATTCCAAAAATGGGTATCAAGCTGAAGAAGCTGCTGGAATGGTTGCCCAAATAATGGGGAATGAAGTGAAACGTGAGCAAATGGCTTTAGCTGCTGTAGAGAAAAGCAAGGATTATTCGGTGGAAAGAATATATGAAGAGTGGATGAAAATCTTAGGGATAAAATAAGTGAAATAATGTTTAATAATACTCAAATCATAATTATGGCAGGTGGCGTAGGTAGCCGCTTCTGGCCTATGTCAACCCCCGATTACCCAAAACAATTCATTGATGTGATGGGTGTCGGTCGTTCTCTCATTCAATTGACAGTAGATAGATTGAAGCCAATCTGTCCTGTCGAGAATATGTGGGTGGTGACAAATGAAAAATATATCAGCATTGTCAAGGAGCAAATCCCGGACATGCCAGTAGATAACATATTAGCAGAGCCGGAGGCTCGCAATACCGCTCCATGTATTGCTTATGCCTGCTGGAAGATCCTGAAGAAGCATTCTGATGCCAACATTGTGGTGACACCATCCGATGCCCTGGTCATCAATACCTCGGAGTATCAGCGAGTGCTCAGCAAGGCTTTGAGCTATACTTCCGATAAGAACGCTATCGTTACTATCGGTATCAAGCCAAGCCGCCCGGAAACTGGTTATGGCTATATAGCTGCAGCAGAGCCAACATCCGTAGATGAAATCTACAAGGTAGAGGCTTTCAAGGAAAAGCCAAACCTGGAGACAGCCGAGCAATACCTTGCCGCTGGCAACTACTATTGGAATGCCGGAATCTTCGTTTGGAACATTGATACCATCAGTAAGGCAATCCGAACCTTCCAGCCAAACCTTGCCGGCATCATGGACGAGATGGCATCTTCTTTCTATACCAATCAGGAGAAAGAAGTGGTAGGCAGACTCTTCCCAACTTGCGAGAAGATAAGCATTGACTATGCCGTAATGGAGAAGTCGAAGGAAATCTATACCTTGCCAGCCGAGTTCGGCTGGAGCGACTTAGGCAGCTGGGGCAGCCTCCGCACCTTACTTCCACAAGATGAGGCTGGCAATGCCAAGGTAGGCAAAGATATCCGATTGTATGAATGCAAGAACTGCGTGGTTCATGCGGCCGATGAAAGCAAAGTGGTAGTTCAAGGATTGGATGGCTATATCGTAGCCGAGAAGAATGGACAACTGCTTGTTTGTTCTTTGAAGGAAGAACAGAGGATTAAAGAGTTTGGAAAATAACGAATAGGATGATGGATAATAGAAGGTTGGTTGTTGTGGATTTCCTTCGAGGATTTTCAATATTTACTATAGTTTTAATGCATCTGGTACAGAGTTATCCTTTACCTGGCTTCTTACAAAAGGCAACTTCATTGGGTGGTGCTGGTGTTCATGTTTTTATTTTGTGTAGTGGATTTGGATTGTATCTGTCTTCACTATATAAACCATTGACTTATGTGCAATTCTTGAAAAGAAGATTCTCCAAGGTCTATATACCTTATCTTATTGTTGTAATCATAAGTGCCTTGTACTTTGGGGTGGTATGTGGTCAAAATGTACTTAACCCTTTGTTGGGTTCAGTCTTTCTATACAAAATGTTTGTTCCTTCTTTGGAATGTGCATTTGGAGGTCAGATGTGGTTCGTATCGACAATTATCCAGTTTTATCTATTTTGGCCTTTGATAGTTAGACTGTTTAGAGTGGATATGGGGGGGCGAATTTCATTACTCGTCAGTCTTATTTGGGCAACAATTACTACTTATTTAGGTATAAACGATGAGAGAATCTGGAATAGCTTCTTTTTACAGTATCTTTGGGAATTTGTTTTAGGTATGTGGTTGGCAAAGATATACTTTGAACATCCTGAGAAAATCAAAGTTCCTAAGTTTGGTATTTTATTGGTTGCAATGATTGTTGGATTAGGGTTGACCGGTGTAGCAGGTATCGTTGGTGGATACTGGAAATCATACAATGATGTCCCTTCGCTGGTTGGCTATATGTCTATGGCTCTCATTGTTTATAAATTGAGTATCAATTGGGTTAATCGTTTCTTCCAATATACCAACAAGGTTTCGTATGAGTGGTATCTTATCCATATACTGATATTTAGTATTTACTTCAAATTTGCAAGAGGCATATTGCCTTTCTATGCAGAATGGGTTGTACTGATGCTTGTATCGTATGTCGTGGCTATAGGATATCATAAGGTTTTGAAGAAATTATAGATGGTTATTTCGTAGCCGAGAAGAACGGACTGCAGTTTGTTTGTTCATTGAATGAGGAAAAAAGAGCATGGTTTTGAAATATAAATCTAAGTTATAAGCTATTTGGTTCCTTTTTCGAAATATAGTTTGTGACTAATTAAAATAATTATGTTATGAGAACTTTTATAGTGATAGTATCAGAAGATATAATGTGTGGTGCTATAAAGAATTTGTTAAGCAGTTTTGGGGATTATGAACATCTTTTTGAAAATACTTTTCTCTTAAATACCGTTAGTTCATCTATTGAAATAAGAGATGCATTGAAAGAGATTGGTGATGAAGATTCTAGTGTTTATGTCGGTACATTATCAAGGGGATCTGCATGGTATAATTGTATAGCAAAAAATTCAGATATAAAACAACTTTATGAAGATGCCGAAGAAGATGATTAAAATAAATGAAAGCTTTTGTTTTGCTTTCCATAATGGAAATCTGGGTATTCAGATGAAAGCAGTAGAATATTATAAGAATCATTTAGAGTTAAAAGAGCATTTTTGGGTAAAGGATAATTCGGTTCCTATAATCTTGGATACCAATGTTTTGCTAAATGCTTATTTTTATTCAAAACAAGAAAGGCAACAGTTTATAAAATTCCTGAATGCTAATCATTCTAGAATTTATATTGTTAGTCAAGTAGATACTGAGTTTCAGAGAAAACGACCTAATTATAAGGAGGCATATAGTTTGAAACTAAAAGATACTGCAAAAACTCTTTGTAATTTCTTAGAAGAAAAAAATGAAGTGATAGCTAGCTTTGTTAAAAAACTTTCGAATTTTAAACAAACGCCAATTATTCGCTTTGATTATCCTGATAATGTACAGGCGGTAGATTCTGTAATAGAAAGCTTAAACAAGTGGAAAAGTGATAATAATGAAATTGTTTCTACTTTAATAAAAGATGTGGATGATAAGCTGAAAGAATTATCCGATTGTATATTAAGCGACACGAAAACAGTAGATGATGATGCGGATTTTTTGTTAGCTTTGTCTAATTGCCAATTTACAGAAGAATTACAATCCAAGGAAAAGGAATTTCTATCCAATTTATATGCCGCTTGCTCTGAGACATTTTATAAAATGCAGAATAGCAAAGACATTCGTGATGCTGATAAACATTATACTTTTCCTGGAAGAGGAGATAGAGATAAGTTAAAGGAAGGCAAAGAAGCTGAAGGGGATTTCTATATTTATCATGAGATTCTAAAGGTGATGAAATCACTGAAAAAAGATGTGATATTCCTCACAAATGACTTATCTAAAAAAGATTGGGTTAACAAGGAACTTTTTCCTTTCGATCATTATATAGCTAACTGCTATAATCTTACAAATCATGTTTTCTATGTTGTAGATGGTAAAACATTGCCATTAGCTTCTATTTTATTTGATTCTGAAACAAATGTTGATGATGAGTCTGATGGTGAAGATGGAGTAGATGCAAAACATCGTTATCGTGAAATATCGCAAGAGGCCTTTTTAAGTAATTTGAAAACTTGTATAGCTTGGGCAGAATCATATGGTGCCCAATATGTGAGTAAGGATTATTTTATTTATTGTATATTAGGTAGAAAGAAATATGAATTTGATAGTAGTCGAAAGATATTGGAAGAGCTTATTGAAATGCATCAAGTCGAAATCTATAAGCAGGATGATAAGGATTGTTTGAGATTACTACAATAGATTCTAGTGCAAATTAACGATTATATTTTATGGAAACAGTCAAAGTATTAAATATAGATATTCAGAACATCACTCGTCAGGAGCTCTTGGAGAACCTGAAGGAGGGTGTTCTTGTGACTCCTAATCTTGACCATCTGATTAAGCTTCAGAAGGACAAGGAGTTTTATGATGTGTATCAGAAGTCGGAATGGGTGGTGTGTGATAGCAAGATTCTCTACCTGTTCGGTAAGTTGCTCAAGACACCAATCAAGGAGGCTATCCCTGGTTCGAGTTTTTTCACCTCTTATTATATGTATCACAAGGATGATGCGGATTGCAAGATATTCTTGTTGGGTGCCAAAGAGGGAATTGCTGCCAAGGCTATGGAGCGTATCAATGAGAAGGTAGGTCGCAAGATGGTGGTTGGCGCTCATTCTCCTTCCTTTGGCTTCGAGAAGCATGAGGAGGAATGTGAAGAGTTGGTGCGCATCGTGAATGAGAGTGGAGCGAATGTGCTGTTAGTGGGCGTTGGTGCGCCTAAGCAGGAAAAGTGGATTATGAAGTATCGAGACAAGATGCGTGAGGTAAAGGTGTTTATGGCTCTCGGTGCTACCATCGATTTTGAGGCTGGTACTCTGAAACGTGCGCCTAAGATTTGGCAGAAGATTGGTATGGAGTGGTTGTATCGCTGTATGAAGGAGCCCAAGCGCCTCTTCAAGCGTTACTTTGTGGATGATATGCAGTTCTTCTATTACTTTGCCAAGCAACTTTTGGGGATATACAAGAATCCTTTCCGTATGAAGTAACTCTTTGGCTGGTTACTTCCTGCGGTAGAGGCTATATAGCAACGCTATCGGAAGGAGGATGATAGCGGCTATGTAGGATAATATAATACGTATGGCTTGTTTCATGCGTGCAAAAGTACAACTTTATGTTGAAACAACAAAAGATTTTCTTTGATTTCTTGCGATTCTGCATTGGAGCGGCTGAGGAGATACCTGAGTCTGCGAAGGATGCAGATTGGGGTGTATTGTATGGTATTGCCAAAAAACAGGCATTGATAGGGGTACTGTTTCATGGAATTCAACAGTTGCCAAAAGAATTGGCTCCTGATGGAGACTGGCTGATGACATGGATGGGAATGGCGCAGAGGATTAAGCAGCAGAACATGCGTTTGTTTATGGATTCGGATAAGGTTTGCAAGAATTTCAAAGATATTGGATTTCGCAACTGCATCTTGAAAGGGCAAGGTAATGCTCTACTCTATCCAGACCCTTATATGCGCACACCAGGAGATATTGACATTTACCTTAATGGTGGCAGAAAACGTATAATGGAGTATGTTGACAAGGTTTGTCCGCATCAAGTGATGCGCTATCATCATGTGGATTTTCCTGTGATGAAAACGTCAATAGAGGTGCATTTTACTCCTTCGTATATGTTCTGTCCTTGGCATAACCGCAGGATGCAAAAATGGTTTGGCAAGGTGATGGATTTGCAGTGCTCGAATGTAGTAACGTTGCCTGATGGATATGGGGAAATTACTGTACCTACTCTTTCATTCAATGTCGTTTATATTCTTTCGCATCTGTATAGGCATGTGTTTACGGAGGGGATTGGGCTGAGGCAATTACTGGATTACTACTTTGTGGTTGAGAAATGGCACACGGATCTCACGGATTTTGATTCAAAGAATTTGGCTGCGTTGCAGCAGGATTTGAAATGGTTGGGATTGTGGAAGTTTGCTGGGGCTGTAATGTATGTGCTGTATGAGGTATTTGGATTGGAAGAGGAGAAAATGATTGCTCCGATTAATGAGAAGGAAGGTGCATTCCTTCTTGATGAGATTATGCGAGGTGGTAACTTCGGACTGTATGATGACAGGCTTGGGGACAAGACTGGCGAAGGGAAAGTACATCGGTTTTTCCGAATGACGCTAAGGAATATGAGATTCGTGAAGCATTACCCCATTGAGGCAATTTGTGAGCCACTGTTTAGAACATGGTTTTTCTTTTGGAAGATGTGGAGTAAAAGTTTGAACCAGCTTATATATCCTATTTGTGCATATAAACAATAAAACTAAAATCAAACAAGTCTATGAAAATAAAAGAAATAATAGTAGAAAATTTCCGACTCTTGAAAGAATTCAGATTGGAGTTGGAAGATGATCTGTCTCTTCTCATTGGTAAGAACAATGTTGGAAAGACTTCTCTCTTGGTTGTTCTTGACAAGT
>OOBQ01000046.1_pt1 | contig 34617 bp, 31 predicted proteins | sample 1670941 | NCBI WGS metagenome assembly OOBQ01 (sample SAMN06348106, study PRJEB24527) | human gut metagenome | biome: human gut; feature: ankylosing spondylitis patient; material: feces | host: Homo sapiens | place: China | collected 2015-10 | reverse complement strand
AATCTTCAACTGCATCTTTAAAGATATCCATATATTGGTCAAGTCCTGTATTCATATAATTTTGCGTTTGTCGTGATTTGCAAAGTTACTGAAAATCAGCGACTTGACCAACTTTTTATAGTTAAGTTTTCATAAGCATTTCTTAATATAAGTTATTGATTTACAGACGATTAAATATTAATTTAACGCAGTATTGTTATAATAGTATTTGCACCTAAAAACACATTATTACCTATTTTAATTTTACCATATTCATAATCATGATATTTTCCTCTAGGCACAACATAATGTGTTAATAAAATACAGCGCATTGTTATAGCACAATAATCACCAATTTCTATATTCTCGGGATGCTCACTATCAAAAATTACTTGCTGTCCAACAAAAGACTTACCGCATTTCACCCCCCCCCAATCTGACCAATTTAAGTCGTACCGAATTAGGAAGAAAATTAGACATTGACATTCTCAAAGCCAAAGCTCTTATTGTTCTTTTTAATCTCATTTTAAACATTACAAAAGTGAATCATAAAGTGTTTCTAATTGTTTTTCAACATATTCAGGTAAATGCTCGCCAACTCTAGACAAGGAGACACTCCCCATACGATTACGTAAGTCTGAATCATTTAATAAAGATATAATAGCCTTATATATATCTTCCTTATTACCTGGTTCGACCAAATAACCATTTTCTCCAGTAGAAACTATCTCAGGAATACCACCTACTGGTGTCGAAATAATTGGCATCCCATAACTCATTGCTTCAAGAATGGATATAGGCAATCCTTCTTTATAAGATGGTAAAATATAAGCATCCGACTTATTCAGGAGTTCTATCTTCTTATCACCAGAAACCCAACCTTCAAATATTGTAATATCTGCAATACCATATTCCTTAATAAGTTGTTTTACATGTTCAATTTCACCATTACCACCTATATATAATTTTAATTTTCCTTGAAATTCGACCTTATGGTCCCTAATACATTCCAATAAATCATAAATACCCTTATTCTTTCCTAACAAGCCTAGAAACAAAAGTGTAAAATAACCTGTTTGTTGTTTATGAACTCTAGGAGCAGATATAACATTCTTTATAATTTCGACTCTTTTAGTAGGAAACTCATTCTTGAAATATTCCTTCCAATACTCGGACAAAGCTATAATAACATCACTTTTATTAACTACTTTCCTTACTGCATATCTATGCTGTTGATAAAAAACAGCAAATCTACCTGCATGCATATGCCAAACTACCTTTTTATGAAAGAATTTAGCAATATAAATAAAGATTGCTTTTCTCCAAAAACTTGCCCCAACCGAACCTTGTACATGTACTATTTTTATTTCAGGATGGAATAACATCCAATACAGAAATTGCAGAATAGCCTTACACAATACAAGTAATTTCTTAACCTGCCCATTAGTAACAGTTGTAGTTACATGATTAAAAGGCTGATAAAAAGTGCTATATACATTCTCAACCGCAGCAACACCACCACGTACCACACGATAATCTATACCTACGGTTAATATATTCTTTGTTTCCATTTATCGTTGATTATATAGATATATTAAAAATAAACACATTAGCATATACAGAACTTTTGCCACCTGTTTTTTAGGGAAAACTATATCGAAATTTAAGAATACGGCAAAAACTAATAGAAAAGGTACAAAAAATGGTATATGATAACGGAGGTCCAAACCCGTTCCAGTTAATGCAAGCATAACAACACCTAAGACAACACTAGATGCTATTGAGTAAAACTCAATTTTCATATTCTTTATAACCCAAAATATAGTAGCCCAAACAGGTAAATTCAGGAGCATCTTCAATAAAGAAGAATAACTAAAAAATAAGGTGTCTTTAAAATAAGTGTAATTAGGGAAAGGACCAACTATACTCGCAGCTATATCTCCCATTTTTTTACCATATGAGTTATTTCCAGCACTATTATATCTTGACTCTGCTATGTTATAAATTTCATCCATAGATTTTCCCAGTACTTTCTCTGCTATAATATTTATCATTATTGGACCTAAAAATGCAGCACCAAGCAAAATAAATGTATATAATTTCTTATTTCTTTCTTTGACATAAGTTCCAAGAATAAAGGAAACAACTATAATGAAAGTTACAGCAGTTCTAAAGAAAATCGTAAAGCCACCGAATAATCCAAACCAAAACAAATCCGTCATTTTTCTTGTTCGTTGATACTTTACCATATAATAGAAAGCACCAGCTATGAAGAACATGAATAAATCTTCTTTTCTTCCTGTAGCTGAAATATCAACAAAAAACGTAAATGTCGAAAAGAGCGTTGCTATTATTCTTGAATTTGTATCATCACTTCTATTTTTATTATAGAGTTCGCAAGTTTTATATAAGAACTTGGCAGAAAAAGCTATCAAGAAAGCGTTGAATATGATTACAAGCCATAAGGCTATGTCTTGCGACATCACTTTATGAATGAAAAACAGATAGAAAGTATAACCAAAATCATCAATATTTCCCCAATAATTATTCTCTAAGAAATATTTGTATTCTCCTATTGTTTTATAATTTCCAAGTAACGCATACCGAAAATAATTTATAGCATCGTTGTTCGGATCATTACCAAAGATAGACACTTTATCATAGCTAATGAAAACTAATCGAAGGCATACAGACAGAACCAACTGAAATAAAAATGTCAATAACAATATGTTCTTTCCTTTATTTTTCAACATAAAAGAAGCATATCCAAATGAACTTAATGCTATCACTATTTGCATCACCATGGCATAAGTATCTATTTTTTCTTTATATCCTATGCACATGAAAAGCAAATAAAATAGCAAAAATATAACAAATGCCTTTTTAAAATACATCATATCATTTTTCTCTAAGAAAAGAATTTCTTGTTTTACATATTCTCGAAATATTTTGAAAGTTGTTCTGAATATTTGTGAGGATTAAAAAACTTATCCATCACGTTTCTGTATTCTTTTTCTAAATCATCAGGAGCTATGACATCATGCAAAGCCTTGTCGATAACAATATCCTTATCTGTATCTCCAAAACAATATAAATGTTCATATTCCTTAGCAATGTCAGCATAAGCCTTTATTGTATCAGTAAAAATTGGAACGACTCCATTTCCCAAATAATTTGCTAGCTTAGTAGGAGTTGCCACTTGATTAATCATGTTATTATCACGTATCAAAAAACCAAACTTGCATTTAGCCAACACATCATCTACTTCAGATTGAGGGACAGATTCTACAGAGAAGTTTTTTATGTCATATGTCTTAATGATTTTCTTAGCTTTTTCTAAATCAAAAGTATAGATTTTTAAGAATGTATTAGGGTACTTTTCCTCTATTTCTTTATAAGTGTCCAATATCAAATTAAAGCCTTGATAAGCCTGAATTCCTCCTGCATAACAAAAGACATTATGCTCATACTTATCCGAAATATAAAAATTATCTCTATTAAACTCACTATTAAAGCATGGCATTACAAAAGCGTGCTTCAAATTCAAGTGATATTTCTTTTCATAAAATTCTACTTGATATTTTGAGACACAGATAGGAAACTTAACTTTTTTAAGAGAAAATTTCTCTGCCAAAGAGAACGCTAATCGACGTAATTTTGATCCTGTTCTCAAAAAATCCTCTTCTGGTACTATACCTTGATACCAATAAATAATATTTCTAAATCCCTTGAAAAAGAGATATACAAATGTATCAAACGAGGTAATCAAGAAATAAGTATCTTTAGGTAATTTATTTACCTCTGGAGAATTGTGAGATTCTATTTCACAAACTTTATTACCATTAAGTTTTAAACCATTAAGTATTATATTGTAATAATAGCCCGTTACTATACGGACATCCTTCTTAAAATAATATATTGTCTGCATATTTATTACACTTTATTGACTAATTCTTTATATGTTAAAGATGTATATAACTTGGAAAACAAGCGAAAACACTGCTGTACACTAGGAGAATAATCTTTCGGATGGTCTATCAATGTTATTATCTTATGACCACAAAGAATTGTGCTCATAAGAGCTGTAAAAGGAGAGATACGAGACATAGAGACCATTGACCAAGGATTTTTTTCCATAGGTGGTAAGTCATCTCTTTGATGAGTTCCATCCGTAACAGGAGTGGCTTTTCTTGTACAAATTCTATAAATTTTATCTACCACCTTTAGCCAAAGAGAACGCTTGTAGGTACTAATTGGTACTTCAAGAAACTCACCATTCTCTTTGCTTATAAGAACATCATCATCAAAACGATAAGTATCTACCTCTTTCAAGAATTCCTTTCTGAAATCATAAAAAGAAGACTTACTTTTATAATAAGCTCCATAAGCGACCGAAGAGTCTATCTTTAAGCCTACAGCCTGATAAGCCTTCTTTAGTTTATCAAATGGCTGTACAGCCCATCCGCCTGCTCTAAATGCACAAATATCATAATGAGGATCTACAGATCTTGCAATTTCTGTCAATTTGTCCATCCCTTCGACAAACATTTGCATGATTTCTTCTTGCGAAAAAGAATTCAAACAATAATGACTATAGTCAGAAAAATCCCAAGTTCCATCGTTATTATACTTAGCATTCACCCAATGTGGATGAATATGTAATTCAATGCGATGTCCTCTTCTCACGATATCCTGTAATTGAGAGACAATCAGATTATAATCAGAAATTGTACGCTGAGTAGATTGTAACTTCAGATATTTCAACATCTGCCAATCTACAAAGAAATTTCCTTTCAACCCATATTTATCCATCCCATCAAGGAGTAAATTAGTTGGCTCTATCAAACTCTTACGAACTGTTCCTGACTTATAACCAAAGAACAGTTCGTAATCGAAAGAAAGTATTATTTTTTTTCTAGGCATTTCTTAGAGCATTAACAATTCTTCCACAAGCTTTACCATCTCCATAAGGATTAACTGCCTTACTCATTTTTTCATAAGCTGTATCATCCTCAAGTAGTGTACTTACTTCATTAAAGATCTTATCATAGTCTGTACCAACAAGATGAACAGTACCAGACTCTAGCGCTTCTGGACGTTCTGTGGTATCACGCATAACAAGAACTGGCTTGCCTAAACCAGGAGCCTCTTCCTGAATACCACCAGAGTCTGTAAGAACAATGGTTGACTTCTCCATCAAATAGACGAATTCGAGATATTGCAAAGGTTCAATGAAGAAAAAGTTTGGACGGGTTAAATCCTCGCCAAACACTTCATGGATAGGCTTACGAACATTTGGATTCAAATGCATTGGATAAACAAAATCAACATCTGGGTATTTCTCTGAAAGATCCTTCATGGCTGTTACCATACGAATGAAACCTTCACCAAAGTTTTCACGACGATGACCAGTAATAAGAACAAGTTTCTTACCATCCTTCAGTCGCATTACGTCATACCCTGCCTTAGCAAGAATTTCTTCCTGTTCTTTAGCAAGAGCTATGTCGTTCTTCAGTTTTTCAACTACCATATGAAGGGCGTCTATTACAGTATTACCAGTAACAACGATTTTACCATGAACTTTCTCTTCCAAAAGGTTCTTCTCAGAGAGAGGAGTTGGAGAGAAATTATATGTTGCAATACGCCCTGTAATCTGTCTATTCATCTCCTCTGGCCATGGTGAATAAATATTATGTGTACGGAGACCAGCCTCTACGTGACCAACTGGAATCTGAGCATAAAATGCAGCCAAAGCTCCAGCAGTGGATGTTGTTGTATCACCATGAACGAGTACAACATCAGGACGGCACTCTTTAAAAACATCACGAAGTCCAGTAAGAACTCGCGCAGTAACATCTGTCAAATCCTGACCTTGCTTCATAATATTGAGGTCATAATCTGGCTTTACATCGAAAATAGTCAACACTTGATCTAACATTTCTCTATGCTGACCAGTAACACAAACTATAGTTTCGAAATTCTTTGTATCCTTTTGGAATTCCTTAACCAATGGACACATTTTAATGGCCTCAGGACGAGTACCAAAAACCAACATAACTTTTTTCATAAAAACTTTTTATTTTTGAAATATTCTTTCATAATAGCATAAACTTCTTTTAAAGATTCATTTATGAGTTATAAATGTCAATTCTATATAAAAAGAAGCAAAAGTGAACCCACCCAACAATTACTCAGCATACAAATTATTCAGACAGTAAACAGGTATTAGGGCTGTTAAAGTACTGAGCCCACTTTAAAAAGGGGCTCAGTAAGATAAGATAATTTCCTTTTTTTCTAAACATTGTTTATCTATAATCTAGTTGAAGTCACAACCTATTTACTATATCTTAATGAAGTTTCCAGGAAGCAATAAGATTTGTCTCTCAAGGAGTTTACCCTCTCTTGTACATTATCCCAATTGATGGGTCTACCTGCAACCATCAAAGCTTCATCCTTGTTAAATACCAAACGATCAGCCAACCCTAACCCTTTCAATAAAGATTCAAAGCGAGACAAGCCGCGCTTTTTATTACCAATAACAACAAAATCTCGCTGGAATATAATGCTAAACACCATTGCGTGAAAAGAATCTACCACCATAAACTTGCCAGCAATAAAGCCTGCCAACCACTTTTCAACAGAAGGCGCTATTCTATCTTTTACAGATGCATTCGCATCTTCTGTTTTTGTATTGATATAGTTTACAGCTAAATGCATTTGCGATGCTATCAGATTGGCAATTGCTTCTTTTTCATCTGTTCTATCAAGAAAATAGCATTGACAAAATGCTTCTCTCTCGGGAATTACCTTTATTAAGTCATAATAGAATTGTTGAGTATGCAATAATGTTGGATCCAAGACATGCATAGCGTCAACATTCAGATATTTTTCGCATAGCGAAACTCCACTATCCTCTCTAACAGACAAAGCAGAAAATCTACTGGCAAGAGATTTACATCTTTCTGTTTGACCTTCAGAATATTCCCATTCATCTGTTCCAAATGATGGAGCATAAGCTACTTTAAGAATATCATACGATTCTGCGAAATCAAGCCAATAATCCATCACATTAGGAACGTATTTTGGACGCCAAGTCTGATCAGAGCCAACCACAATTGCTTGAAAATGCCCTGCCGCCATTACCTTTTGTAACTCTAAAGAGGAATGTACAGATATAATATCTTTTCTAAATCTGTCAATAAAGTGCTGCTGCTCCGCCATGATTATCATTGGAAATTGATTACGATAAAATATATCGCCTTTATATCCAAAGAGAAGTTTCTTAATTAACCTTTTCAATATAGTTATACCACATTGAAAAAAAGGCGTTCGTTCTGGTTGCCTATCCAAAACAGTTACTTCACAACCCAATTCTTTCAATTTGGAATATAAAGCATATGTCTGTAATAGGCATCCATGACTATAATGTATAGGAAAAACTAATAATGCTACTTTCATATTATGAAATACCATAAAGACTTAAATTTATTATTTCAACATCTATATTACTTTTTTTATCGTCCCATAAAACCACAGCAAGTTCACCATTTTCATTAGAGTATTGAGTATCATGTATTACCATCAGAGAATTGCCATCTATAGACAAACCATAAAAGCCATCCAAACATATTAATGACATTTCATAGACTCTTCCTATCTCTAAATTAAATGGAATTTGAGAAATCGGACTTGAAAAAAAACCGTTTGTTACAATCTCAGAAACTAACGTAGTGCCATCCACTATTCGAAATCTTAATCTCTCAAATAGTGATTTATGTCTAAACGCCAACTGAAATTCCTTAAAAATAGAATTAAACTTGACATGTATATCAAGACGAACATTAGAGAAATTATGGTTGAATGTTGTAAGATATATCCAATCATTGAAGATTCCACTGCTTATCAGTCTTATATGGTTATCAGAAGTTATCTGTACCTTTTTTGTTTCTTGCAATATGGAATTAAATTCTCGTTTTTCACCAGAATACAACCCTATTGAATGCAATAACATAAAAATTTTCAGATATACAACTTGATTCCAAGTTTCATCTTTATAATCTAAAATCGGAACTAATTCCGAAATGCGATATAATTTGCGCCACAAAGTTATATCATTATTATATAATGAAAAAGGGTCTACTGATACATACCTTTGTTTCAGTTTTTTCTCTATTTGCGCCTGACGAAAACGTCTATTAAGACTAACTATTATATCAATTAAACGGGACAAACCAATTATCATATCTTTCGAATATATGTATAGTAAATATATCTAAGGATTTTCTTTATTTGCTGACACAAAGATGGATGCGCTAGAATTTTTACACGTTCTATTACAGACCTATTAGCATCAGCAAAGAAACAATTCCTCTTATTTTTAAAAAACTTCTTGTAAAATATTATATCATAAAACGACATTCGGGGGGGGGTAGAACATAACTTTATAGAACTATTACGTCGGACTATATCATCATATTCAACATTTTTCAAATCCAAGTTTATTGTTTGCATCATATTATTCCCTTTTATAGTATTTACCATTACAGCACTTATACCTTTGTCATCATTCAAATCTGGATACAAAGTATCAATACCCCAAAAATCAGCCAAAGTAATATCGCTACCACTTCGTAAACTTTTTGCAGGACATTTCATACAAGATGGTCTAAGATAAAGATTAAAATTATTAAAACCTAAAAAATAAGAATCTTCATTATGAGCATGAGAAACCCTAACAGATTTAATATCCCCAGAGATCGTAGGCTTTGCTAACGTGTATGTCAAACAAAACTTCTTCCATCCAGAAGATTTATCTCTGAAAGAGATTCTTTTTAATGACACAGACATATCTTTACATTTAAGCTTCTCTGCAAAAGAGCCTTTAGTATACAACGAACCCCAATCTATGTCCTGATTAGCATTATTTTTTATTTCTTCTAAATACTGTTTCCAAATTTTTGGAGAAGGGACTCCATGACATATGAAATCAACAGTTATTAAATTATCATATTTTTTATGTAAAAATCTCAATAAACCAGCATTCTGGCATGGGGTTCCAGAAAAAAGCACCTTTATTCCTTTATTAAGGAACTCCCTAACACTTACATAACTATCATTGATATGGCTTTGTACATACTTTGAGCCCATAAATGGATACAAACCATCCATAGTTTTCGAATAGCGATGGACTACATTCCAATTATCATCAAAACATGCTCCAAAAACTATTCCGCCTTCTGAAATAATCTGTTTCGCCAAAAGGATAAACACTCCTCCTGAAGATGATTTCAAACGCTCACCTTCATCTGGATTAACAGCGGCATAACAAGCCATAGGAAGACGAATATCCCTCTTGTTTATGACAGGACATGTTTTCTCACATAACCCACAGTTTATACAGGTTTTCAAATTTACAGCAGGGTATAAAAAGCCTTCTATATCAGCCTTTAATTCTATACATTGTCGAGGACATATTTGAACACAAGCCTCACAACCACAACATTTATCTTTATCTTTTATATCAATCATTTTACAAATTTATTTACGAAAGTTTTAGCCTTATCAAGCATAAATTTACGTTCTTCTACATCTAGTCCAAAGAGATAGCATGAAAACAACGTGGTTATAAACATCAGAATAATCTGGAATATTCTCACATAAGCATCAGTATGCATCAGTGCGATTATTAATCCGAAGACAATTGACATCACAAGAACTTTTACTATAGGATAGCATACCTTTATGCTATATTCGCATAAGGACAAAGATATCATAGGTCTTACTACTATAAGCCTAACAATACAAGACAAAAGTATTATTAAAAAATTAACTATATAAACAGAACTTGCTTCACATCCGAGCTTTAACGCAACATAGGATACCGGTAAAATCAGTAACAAAATACCACCAACCAAACTTTGATACTTTTTGACTCGACCTGTTGCAGCTGCAGCAATAGCGATTGGCTGTGCCGTGGAGTTTACAAGAATCGTACAAAGCATAATCTTCACAAAAGAAGAGGTATATTCAGGCACATTACTAAGCCATAACTTAAGTACATAATCTGCTGAAAAGAAAAGCGGTAATGCAAATATCAACACCAAATAAAATGAAAATTTTGATGTTCTAAATAACAACGAATGCATCTCGCAGATATTGCCCGTAGCATATTTTTTTGTAATTTGCGGATTTACTGCCATTTGGAAATTTGTGGAGAACTGATTTAAAGCAGCTTCAACCTGAGTACAAATTGCACGCGCTGCATTCACTGTCGGTCCAAAGAATACATTTAACAATAGGTTCAACCCCTGGCTATAAAAAGTACCTGCAAGGCCGCCAAAGAGATTCCATCCCGCAAAAGAGCCTATTTCTTTGAACAGTTCCTTATTCCAATATAAACTTAATTTAGATTCCTCAAAATGCCTTATACAATACTTTGAATATATAAACCTTATAACAAACTGTACAAGTGCCATTAATATAGCAAAGACAATAAGTTTATCATATTCAAATACCAATAACAGATAAACAATAGCCAAACGTAAGGAGACTTCAATGGTCGAAATATATGCAAAAGCTTTCATGCGCTCATGCGCTATAATCACAGCATTATATGGAACGCTCATTATTTGAAGTACCATAACTACTATAGATAACTGAAAAACCCAATGAGCAGCTACTATACGATCATTTGGTATTATCATTTTTTCATGCACAAACCAGATTCCTATCGTTTCTGAAATTGCAACTATTATTAAAGAGGCAAGAAATAATATCTGGCTACTAACCACAAAAACACGTTTCAACTTTACATAATCACCGATTCCCAAATAATAAGTAAGATATCGCTGAATGGATGTATTTAATGCACCTTGAAGAAATGAAAGCATCATAACAACACCACCAACGACATTATATATACCGAAATCAACAACGCCTAAAACCTGAAGCAATGCTCTAGATGTATATAATGATACGATCATCATCAGTATCATTCTTATATATAACATCAGCGTATTCTTTACAATTCTTTTATTTTCAATTTTTTCCACTATATGAAATAATATTCTTATTACAAATTCTAAAATATCCTATTCTTGTCCCTACTTTTAAAAGTAAGGCCTGTTTAAAGTGGGCTCAGTAGTTTATACAAGTTCTCTTTTATATCGAATGGAGAATCGAAGTCCTTCAGTATGGCATGCTTCGTATCTTTCTCTGAGAGATTGGCATGCTCTGTTGGAATCTTCCAATCGATACCGAGAGTATCATCAAGGATGCTGATACCACCATCGGCTTCTGGATGATAGAACTCATCGCACTTGTATTGGAAGACTGCTGTTTCTGAGAGAACGGCGAAACCATGGGCAAAGCCCTTTGGAATGAAGAACTGACGATGATTGTCTTCTGTCAGTTCTACAGACACATGCTTGCCATAGGTTGGTGATCCTTTGCGAATATCCACAGCTACATCGAGGACTCTGCCTTTTACGCAGCGTACTAACTTGCTTTGAGTATAAGGTGGGCGCTGGAAGTGTAGACCTCGCATCACGCCATAGCTGCTCATTGACTCGTTGTCTTGGCAGAAGTGAACACTATGTCCCAGGATTGGGGCAACCTTTTCTTCAAACTCTCGCTCGCTGAAGCTCTCGAAGAAGTAGCCACGAGAGTCGCGGAAGAGGCGTGGCTCTATAATGAGTACGCCTTCTATATCGGTTTTGATTATATTCATCGTTTTTAATACTCTAAATTCTTTTTTAATGTTTGATCTTTCTCTTCAAGTATTGAAAGGAGATACTTGCCATAGTCATTCTTCAACATTGGCAGAGCATTCTCTCTCAATTGTTCTGCGGTAATCCAACCCTGACGGTATGCAATTCCTTCCAAGCAAGCCACCTTCAAGCCCTGACGTTTCTCCAAGACTTCGATAAAGGTGGAAGCTTCAGAAAGGGAATCATGGGTTCCGGTATCAAGCCAGGCGAATCCTCTTGCCATGGTCTGCACCTTCAGTTCCTTATCCTTCAAAAACTCCTGGTTCACAGTTGTGATTTCCAACTCTCCACGAGCGGATGGCTTAATATGCTTGGCTACTTCGACTACCTTGTTAGGATAGAAGTATAAGCCTACTACGGCATAGTTGCTCTTTGGATGCTCAGGTTTCTCCTCGATACTGAGGCAATTGCCCTGCTCATCAAACTCTGCTACACCATAGCGTTCTGGATCACTGACACGATAGCCGAAGACGGTTGCCTTGTTGTTCTGCTCTGCATCTACTACAGCCTGATGAAGCATTTGGTTCAATCCGGCACCATAGAAAATGTTATCGCCTAATACGAGGCAAGCAGAATCGTTACCAATGAAATTCTCACCGATAATAAAGGCTTGGGCTAAGCCATCTGGTGATGGCTGCTCTGCATATTCGAACTTGACGCCGAACTGGCTTCCATCGCCTAAAAGACGCTTGAAGCCTGGCAAGTCGAAAGGGGTTGAAATAATGAGTATCTCACGGATACCTGCCAACATCAATACTGATATTGGGTAATATATCATCGGTTTATCAAAGATTGGTATCAGCTGCTTGCTGATACCCTTTGTGATAGGATACAAGCGAGTACCGCTTCCACCTGCTAATACTATTCCTTTCATAAATGTTATCTTCTCATTAACTTTGCTGCAAATTCAAAGAAATCTGCAACGTTCTTGAAATTATCAAACATTACAAATCCATATCAATCTTCTCACCGACAGTATCTAGATAGGCATTTATATCTATTGCTGGTACTGTGCCTATCAATTTAAGATACTGTACGAGCTGTAAGAAAAAAGTGAAAATAGAGTTCTCTGAATGATGGTTGAAAATAACATTCTTCACTTTACGTGAATCGTAAAGTTCATAAATTTCTTTTATTTTCGTTCCTTTAAATTCAGCAAAACTCTTGTCATACTCTATATAAAAACTGTATTTATCAGCACAACAACAAAGGTCAAGGCTTTGCATACCTGTGAGTTTTTTAAGATTTTCCTCTATTGTATTGGTTTGCTCATAGTTACTTGTTGAAGATAAAATACCGCCTAAGATAGGACTTAGAGGACGAGCGGGATGTATACAACCTGTACATACCATAGGAATAGAAGTGCGCTTCAGTTTTCTTACACTTTCTATTTTCTTTCCTGCATATTCGATATTATTCTTAATATCTTGCTTTACTTCAAACACTGCATAAACACCTTCTGCAGGAATGTATTTAAACCCATCATGATTGAAAATAAAGGGAGTGTAGAAAACATCATACAAAACAATGTCTATCTGCTGGCTCACGTTCCCCTCATGGTCTATTACCATCGCCTTATCCACATCGTATCGTTTAGGCAAATATGTTCGTAAGAACTCTATCCATTTATCTTCGGTGGCATCACCTTTACTTCCTTGATGAGGTATAGCTAATCTATTGATTTTTAATGCCGCATTCATTTCGGTTTGCAAACCTGCGAACATTTCTTTTAAATCTATCATACTTTCAAATTTCAATAAAATTCCACTATCGTATAAGTAAGCCTTGCTGTCTGTTATGCTACTTTCATTCAATGAGATGATAAACAATAGTGGAGTTGCTAATGTTACATTCTTGTCGTTGGCAATACCCACCATCGCTTGATAATCGGTATTGCTATATTGCGTTGTTCCTTTCGGATGTGTATGCCATTCTCCCAAATAGGTTAGGCCTTGCTCTGAAAGTTCTCTCCACATCTGCTCCATGCCATCTGTTTCACGAACGAATGAGGCATAAGTGCTTTCTGTTTTGGAAGGCACAACTATAAGATCTACAATAGCTTCATGCCCATCTTCTGAAATGTAGCCAGCAAACATTCCTCCTGTCTCATTAGGGAATGATGCTAATGCTTTGCTATACATCTCGTCTAAAATATCTTGACTTATTTTTAGCGAGAGGTTTCTATTGGCTATATTGTACTTCATAAGCGATAGATTGTCATATCATCTTGGGTTTCAGAAATATAAAAACTACTTTCATGTTCTGAAGCTGATAACATTCCTATAATATGTTTCATTGCAAATTGAAGCTTTGTCGCTATATCATTATAGGATGCCTTGAATGTCGGACTCCAACAACCTGTTGGATAAAACATATCTGTTGTGTCAGATTCGATAATCTGCGAAAACAGAAGTTTGATGGTTCTCGCAATATTACTGCCTATAGCACAAACTATTTCGTTAGCATGATTACTGATTGACAAGTTTATAACTTTTGCTTTCAAATTAAGTTTGTCAAGTGCATACATCAAACCGTCATCCGTACTGCAGTCAAAAATAATGTCATACCTGCTGAGAACTTCTTGTACCGTTTTCTTTATCCCCTCATTGTCAATGGATAGTTTTATTCCCGAGTCCAAAGCCTTACTCGGAATATCACATTGTACAAATGGGGAAATGGAATGCAAAATACTACTTAGTTCATAAGTTTTATCAGATATACCTGAAAGAAAATCGTAGTCCGAACGGCAAATATTACCTGGCTCTTTTAGGTCAATATCATAATAGTCCAAATACTTTGCGCCACATCTCACCAATGTTGTAGTCACCATACTGCCGATGGCTCCGATTCCTATAATCAAAATTTTCTTTTCGGCTACTTTTGAGGGTAAGCTTCCTCTTCCAAAGAAATAGTTATAAGAACAATTGTAAGTCGTAGCCCAGTCAATTAGTGTCTTCTTAAATGTATTATTGATGATTGACCGTCCACCACATCTCGTCTTTTCTGATTTGATGGGGAAGTCGTTAGCTTTAAGCATAGCTACTTGCCATCGTGTTTCACCATTCGGAATTTTATAACCACAAAACAAAGGGACTCTCTTTGCTTCATTCTTCTTTTGTGACCACATCTTTAAAAACTCCATCTGACTCCAAGAGAACAAAGAAGACATGTCGGTATATAACTCAATTATAAATTTGTCATATACGGATGGTGCTTTGTCTAAAAAACAATAGATACCCTCAAACTTGATTTGTCGTTGCATTCCTTGTTCCCATTGGCAACTGTACTGAGCATTGTGCACCTTGCTATTAAAAGTGTTTGCCAAAAAGGTGTCCATTCGTTTGCCATCATGACAGCCAGGCACTAACATTACTAAATCCACAGTACCATAGTCTCCATGAAGGAATTCATTCGATGTATCCGTATAGAAGAAATTGTAATAGATATCATCTATCAATTTGCGCTCGACAACCAATTCTTCATAATGATTATCTTTTTCCTTTCTGACATAGTACTTGTCTATCCATTCTTTTAGACGTGACAAGTCTATCAGGAATTGCGTCTCGGCATCTTCCACTTTTTGTGTATGCAAGCAGACAAAACCAGAACGCATGATATGTGGATAGGTTATCAGAGAAGTATTGAAAAAGTTTATGGGCTCTTTATCGTCTATCTTGAAAGGATAGGAGGGGCTGATGGCTACTTTCCATTCCAAAGGAGATAGACCATTTTTAGTCTGAGTTTCAATAACAAAGTGCTTGACAGAGTTTTCTTCTTTTATTTCACTTTTCAGCTGCACAAAAGATAACTTGTCAATAACTTTTTCAATAGTTTTCTCGTTAATCATCTTTAGCCAAATCTTTGAGGATTCTTTGGATATGAAACACCTGTAAATCCTTCTTTTTTCTTATATCCGTCATCTTCCTTTTCCTCATATTTCTTGTTCTTTGGGAAATAGAATGGCAAGAAGACTTCTTCATTTGACTCTATGTTTCTAAGCATAGCATCCATTTCAGCTTTTAAAGATTGTCGCTTAAACGAGTCCATTGCTGCAACAACATCGTTGTTGCTATTTCCTGGATCATAAAGATGGAAACTGTCTTCGGCTATATTGTCACGAATATATTCCATTGTCAGTTTCAAGTCTTCCCACAATCCTGCAGAGTTCTTTCCGTCCAAAGCTTTGATACTTATCAGTTCCAAGAGGAACGATTTGTAGTCTTTATTATTATGCTTTTTCCAAATCTTCAACAGACGAATAACCTTACGTTCCGTGTTCTTTCCACTGATGTGATCAATCTGCTTGCTTATGTTGGTCTTGGTGTATGTTCCCTTTTTGAATCCCCATTGGTCTTCATTGAAACAGAGATTCAAGTCTTTTGTCTTGCTGTAGTCATCATCGGATAACTCTCTACCTGGAACGACATCAATCTGTATTGGTAGCTCGTCACCATCCTCTATAGGAAACTCCAAACCTACAGAAACTTTTTGCTTTCTGACAACATTACTGCCATATTCCTGTACCAATATGTCATACACATCATCAAACATGGCTTGTAGTGTGTCAAATGAGTCACGTTTGAATGGCTCTACTACATCCATATCAAACTTGATGTTTGTGGCAGTATGTTTAGCTATGCTTCCAGAATTGAAAGCTGTATATTTCTTGTTGCCATAGTGGTCGGATAACACCTTTTTGATATTATCACGTTTGGCTTGCACTTTATCAACAAACTTTTGGACGTGATGCAACTTATGTGTTTGCAAAACGTCGCTTAAATATTTATTTTTATCAAAACTCATATTTCTAACCCTTATTTATTTTACGTTATTAGCTTTCATTTCTGCTAAGACTTCTTTGCAAACGTCTCTCTGATAGGGAAAACTACTAAAAAACTCTTTTGCAGCATTTTGCTTTTGAGCATCTTTTGATAAAGCATAATCGTGATATTTGCTTATTAATTCATCTTGATGTTCATATTCATAATCATCCTTATTCAACTCAGAAGCTCTTTCTCGTGCTATTTTCTCTGTATACCCAGATTCTATCACTTCATATTGTCTTGTGACAACGTTGAATTTTGCTACTTCGTATTTGCCATTTATGTTTGGCTGTGATATGTATTTCTGTATCATACTGATTTCTTTAATTAAATTTTTATTCTTCCACCACTGCAAAGTCCTCTTTGTGTAATCCACGAATGGCTACAGCGTAGCCTCCGAAGTCAAAGACTAGCTGACGGTCACGGTCGATACGGACGATGTATCCCTCGCATCCTTTGAAAATGCCTGTTTTCACACGTAGTTTTACATGGTCTTTGGCAAATTTCTCGAATGGGTCTCTAAGAAAGGTCACTCTCTCCGGATTCTCTTTCAAGACTGTCATAAAAGGTTGCATCACCTTGTCGCTAATAGATGCAGGCTCACCCTTGCTTCTGTCATTTACTAAATGATATTGTGGGTAATGTGCTCTTAGAAAATCTTGCAAGTCGCCAGTTTCGCCCTGCAAGAATACAAGTCCGCTAATGGTTGGCTTCAATTCTTTCTTTACTCCTCCGTTCTCGTTCTTTTGTCTGTATGTAAAAGAACGATGGATAAAACATGCATGGGAAGATTCTGGATTTGCCTTATTATAGGCTTTCATTTTTCTTTCAAAAACCTGGGCTGTCTTGTTATGGATAAACAGATAACCCCAAGGCATTCCTTCTATACCTGGATCCGATTTTTTATCAGCCCCAGTAATGTTGATGCCCTTTGGTAAGCGCTTGCTTACGTCGGCTGTAGAAGGTGAATTCAAGCAGTCCTGCGTCATTTTCTCTTTCTACTTTATGTTCTTGGCTACAACCATACATGATGATTGAGGAAGCCTAGCTACTTTTATGTAATTATGCATAATCTTAATATCTTATGAGCATTAGTCGATATAATCTTGCACATGCTTATTTATTTTACATTCGTTGCTCATTCTTATTAGGAATGGGCAAAGCATTCGGAAACAAACGAAAATCCGCAATTTAGAGGAAGCATATAATGCCGATTAGCTAAACATTTGTAGTATATTTTGGGAGCTATATACAAAAAATGATAAAATTTGACAGATAATTCAGGGAAAATTAGTATTTTTGCAATTAGTTATATCATTCCTAATAAGAATGGGCGAAGTTTGCTAAACATTTCCACAAAGTGGTTTTGCGGGTGAATTTACGATAGTTCCTTTACAAAGGGTACACTTTTCTTATATATAAAAAAAGAGTTATCAGAATAGGTCTAAAAGCAATAACCTGTTCTGATAACTCTTTTCTATGCTAGCGTATTCACCGTTTTTTGCTCTAAAAACGGGCAGTAATCACCTGTTGGATGATTTTCTTATTGGCCTCATTGATGGTTGCTACGTCTATTGACTCCAGATAGATTTGTGTTGTCTTGTAGGAATTGTGTCCCATGCCCTCGCTGATGGTGGCTACCGGTATGTTCATGTGCAAGGCTACGCTTGCCCATGTGTGGCGTGCCACGTAGGTGGTCAGCGGTATCTTCAAGCCTATCATCTTTCCGATATTCTTCAGATTGTAGTTGGTGTTGTGCTCCACCTTTCTGTATGCAGAATAGGGTGTAGCCTCTTTTCCTGTCAGGATAGGTAGCATATAGGGTGAATCCTTGGTTTGCTCGGCATATTTGTCGATGATGTCTTGCATCGGCTTTATCCACTCGATATTGAGGTTTTGGTGGGTCTTGCGACGGTTGTAGCTCACCAATCCACATTTCAAATCGGTCTTCTTAAGAAATGCCATATCCACGAATGCCATGCCTCGGAGATAGAAGCTAAGCAGAAATAGGTCTCGTGCCTTGTCTAAAGATGTTCCTCTTGGCAAGTCCAACTTCTCTATTTTGCGAATATCCTTTACAGTGATGGCTCGTTTGGCAGTCCTCACGTTAGCGGTCTGTACGTGAGAAAAGGTATTGTTGGGTGGAGCTTGCCCTGTTTCCACCGCCTTGTTGTAGAGTGTGCGCAGAGTTCGCAGATAGAAGGATACGGTGTTTTGACCGACACCTCTATTCCATAGCCATGCCTGATACATTTCCATCATCTCGCTTGTCATTTGTGAGAAGGCCAGGTCTTCATTGCCACGGAATTCCATGAATCGGTTGGCTGCATTGGCGTAGTTATTCTTGGTGCCAATGCACTTCATCTGCTCTTTCTTGGCTATCTGCTGCCGGAAGAAGGTAAAGACGCTCTGGCAGGGTGGCAGCTGCTGTATCTCTTTGGCTATATCGTCAATGGTATAAGGGATGCCCTCTGCATCCTTATCACGGATGATACGCTGCATCTGCTTCATCTCCCAATCTATTTGTGACTGGATGAGTTGCAGATGTGCCTGTCGGTTGTTGCGGTTAGAAACAATGATAACCGACTTCTTGTCGTTCCACTCTTCTGGAAAGACATGATAGTCGGTGCTGATCCAGCGCAGACTGCGCTGATGGATGAGGTGATAATACAATGTGCCTTCCTTTTCTGGCACTGAGGATGCTCTGAATTTTACTTTTACTGTTGCCATAATACTAACTTTTTATTTGTGAACAATGTTGCTTTTTGGTTATTTACGCCTTTATATATATGTAAGCAACGGTATGGCAAGAATGTAGTTGTATATCTTAAGCTATTTGGAAATACTTCGTCGTTGCAGCTTCTATGGCTTGTATAGCAATAGTAGCTCTGTCAGTCTCCTCCTATGGATAGAGGCTATCTTGCGTCTTTGGTATCTGCAAAAATCAAGATACTCCCTACGTATGTTTCTTTCGCCTTGCTCTATTTTCTGCAAGAGTCGGCTCTTTGGGAACTTCCCATTCCCTAATATCTTATAGGGACCGACATTATAGGCAAGTACGGCAAGGACTAATGAGTCTCTACCGTAATTTCTGAATAGGTTACAGAGTTTTCTCAGGTCAGAACGCAATAGTGAGTCTGCCTGTTGAAAGGTGAGATTCTTCATGAATTTTTCGTATGGCAATATCCGGTGTCCCCACCCAATATAAGGATAGTTGCGCTTGATGTCGTGCCACCCCTCATAATACTTGATGCACCGCACGGCTCGTTCAAAAGGTGGTAATGTAAAGATGCCCAAGTCGTTTTGGCTTGGGCTATTTGTTATGGGTGTCTTGTTCTGTGCCATGATATTCTGGCACAGCAGCAAGAGTGCTAGAATGATGTATGTCCGTATCTTTCCTGTCATGAATCTCGTTTTGTTTTACTTTGATGTATTGTCACTTGGCATTCTTCTTATTGAATATCTCTGCTATCATGGCTTTCACGTCCTCACCGACTTGCACGAAGTTCTTATAGAGGATGCGCTCTCGCTCATCACGGCTCTTGAAGGTGTAGAACTTGGGCAGTGGCATATACTCGCTTTCCTCCTTTTTGATGTCTGCCATATTGAAGTCGGTCTTGCAATAGAACTTACTGGTCTTGAACTCATCGCTCTCCTGTATGTTCATACTGCCATTCATGCCTGTCTTGGTCGCCACAAAGTCTCTTGCGGTCTGTCCGCAGATCCATCCTGTCGGCATATCAGAGATTTTACTGGCTGGCACAAGACTGTCCATATTCTCGTTCAGGTTGATGCTCGTCTTGTCTCTATCGATGGTCACGCCTTTCTTCAGCTGCACCACCTTGCCGAAGATATCGGAGGATAGCCATTCCAGTGTTTCCTTGCTTCGTGCCGAACCGCTCACCACATTGCCTACGGTGGTGATAATCTTCTGCATACCCACCTTTCCGTAGTCGGCTTCCAATTGGGGCAGTTCCTGGAATCCCAAGGCTACGCTCACCTTGTTGCTTCGGGCTGTACCTATCAGTCGATCAATCTTATGGAAATAGAGTGTAGGCAACTCGTCCACAATGATGCTCACTGGGATGTTCTTGCCTTGCCCTGTATTCACTCGTGTCACCAGTCGGTTGAGGATGAGGGCGTTCAATGCTCCGATGATGCTCTCCATTTCTGGGTCATTGGCTATCAGCAGATAGCTCGGATTCTTCGGGTCACTGACCTTCAGGTCGAAGTCATCTCCATCTTTATGAAATATCCAATAGCTTTCCTTGGTGGCAAGGCGTGAGGTATAGACACGCAGTGTACCTATCATACCCTCCAACTGCTCCATTGCCTTGTTCTTCAAGGCGGTTTGGAATGGTCCTAGCAACGGTGCTACCTCATTGTCGGTCTCCAGCACATTGAAGATGGTCTGGTAACTCTCATTCAGGAAACTCAGAATGTGGGGCATATCGCTGTACTTACCCAACCAATAGGCTGGCTCCATTTCTTCTCCTGCATGGTTAAACACCTTTCCGGTCGGTTTCATCTGCATGGTTTTCGAATCAAGTACTTTCTCTGCTATCAGCATCTTGCCGTCTTTGTCGTATGGCTCCTTGCCATAGTTGATGAAGAAGTAGATACAGGCAGCGAGGAAGTTGACGGCTGAGGTCTGGAAGAACTGGTCGCTGCCGCCTCCGCCTTCTTTTTTTCCTTTTTGCAGTGATTCTAGCAGTGTCTCTGCTGTCTCGCTCGCTGCTGCCAAGTTATTGATATACTTCTGCTGTATCGGGTTCACTCGCTTGGAGTATTCCACATCAACGAAGTTGATGATGTTGAACTTGCAGCCTTCTGGCAGTTTTCCCAACTGTTGGTTCTTCTTATAGTGGTAGTACAGTTTGGTTGCCAAGGTCGGGAACTTGTAGTCGTAAACGACCATGGCAAAGCCTTTTGCACTGTGCTGACGGATGAACGGCTCTATAATGGAGAAGGTCTTACCGCTACCAGGTGTACCAACTACCCAGGTACCTCGGAATGGGTTCACGATGTTCACCCATCCCTTACGGAACTTACCTTTATAGTAGTAGCGCATGGGGATATTCACGCTATATTTGTTGTATTCCTCCTTCTGGCACTGCTCAAAACTCTCATTCTCAAAGTTAAAACGGTCTTTCATCAGCCCTTCCTTCAGGAACTTCGAAATGTTGTCCAAGGCTACATGCACCAGCACCGTTCCGATGATGGTTGCCACCATATAGAGGATGGTGTTCAATCTTAGGGCATAGATACGAGTGTCCATCGCATAGCCGAAGAGCCACACGGACACTACTAGCAGTCCCACGCCACTCACCAGTGGGTACAGCACCTGCTTTCTGGCATCAAACTCCAGATGCTTCTTGTTTCTCGTGCCTACACAGGTGATGCACACCAAGAGGAACGTCACCACCTTACTATACACCAAGTTGCCGTTATGGTAGATAAACCACTGCTTGATGCGGTCGTGCAGGTCGCACACCACACCGCCAAAGCCGTCTATCGTCCTTGGGTCTATGGCATACTCAAAGAACTCCATCAACACGGATATGTAGATGACCGCCCTGAATATCTTGTAAAATCCTTGTAGCTCCTTGCTTTCTTCCATGCTATTTCAGAAAAATCGGATTGAATGAATCTGCCGACAATACATCGCTATAGTTTACTTTCAGCGATATGGTGCGACCGCTGATTTGATTCTCCGTCATTTCTATCGTCAACTTCTTGTCATTCGGGAATGTCATTTTCCGAATGACTATCACATTGCGGTAGCCATAACGGAAGCGTTTGGTCTGCTCCAATGTGAACACTGGGTACAACTCGATTATCTGCGAGTTGGTTGCCTTGGCGGTCTTCTTATCCGTCAGCTTCAATCGTATCTGGTCTATATCAAATGGTATATGTGTCTTGTTCTCTACCGAGAAGTCCAGGAAGAAATAATCACCAGATGAATAGATGTTGTTCAGTCGCATCACCATTTTATGGGCTTTGGTCTTCACATTGTTCACATGGGCTTCCGAACTCCATATCTGACGAGCATATCGAGCCATGTCCATAGAGGACAATGTGACCGCAGGATTATTATAGGCATTCTTTTCTATCTGCTGTATCTCCTTATCCGTCACAGCCTCTTGTAGTCTCGTGGTATAGAGTAGTGCATATTGTGTACGGTATCGTTCCGTTACGATGGTCACGATGGCAAGCACCTCACCATCTTCATGCATTCCTTCCTTGGGTTTCAAACGCACTGTGTTGTTGATGGGTTGGTCTCCTGCTATCTTGTCGGTGGATATATCCACAAAGCGGATAGGTTCACTTGCCGTGATGACGGTAGTCACTTGCTCATTCACGGTCAACTGCTCCATCTCCTGGTAGGTGCAGGGCTGATAACTCTCCGCACAGGTCTGTTGTGCCATCATCGGTATGGCACTTATCGCACACATCATCAGTGTGCCAATGGTCTTCTTGATATTCATATTCGTATTCTTTGGATGTTGATGTTTACTTACTCTTGGTATCTTTCGAATTTATCAGATACACAAAGGTGCCATATTTCAGTTTCACCTTGTTCTTCTTGATAGCCTTACCTATGGCATTGCTTGTTTTCTGATAGGCATTCTGCATGGTCTGTATGCCCCACTGCGAAAAGCTACTGCCTGTATTGGTGGTGTTCATATCCACATTGCCGGTCACGGCTCCGCTTGCCACATCCTTGGTGGTCTCACGGAACTGACTGCTTGGTACATACAAACCTTCCATGCCGTCTGTGTCATAGAGTGACAGGTTGATTTTCACTATCTCGTCATCCACCAGCACGCTTTTCACCGTGCCTTTCACTCGTTGCGAACTGAAACCGCTCATGGTGGCATACAGGTATGCGCCTTTTTTCACTATCATCTCACCGATTTCCACATCATCAAGCAAGCGCAAGCGCACACGGCTTCCATCCACGGCTTTCACATTCTCGTCAATGATGGCCTTGATTAGTGCTGGCTCTTTCTCGTTTACTGCCAAGGTGTTGAAATAGTCTGATGATGTCTTCACCTTTTTCACCACCTCACTTGGCTTGTCATTCTCGTCTGCTTCCTTTCGGGCATTCTCATTCACCTTGATTTTGCCCTCGATGTTGATGCCGCCTTTGACAGAGCCTTGCGAGTCGGTAGGAGAGGCTGTAGAAGAAGTCGAACTATTCGATTGGGTGGTTTGCTGTCCTTTTAGCCTTGCCTCGGCAAGTGCCTTATTTAGTTCCGCCAACGCCTCATTCTCTCTTTGTCGCTCATGGGCTTCTTGTGCTTCTCTCTGTTTTTCCATTTCAGCCTGCCTCTTGGCTTCGGCATCCAACTGTTGCAGTTCGGCATCCGAATACTTGCTTTGGTATTCTTCTTTTTCTTGCTCATTGTCTCGGTCTATATTTTCCACGGCACTATGGTCTTCTATCTTGCCGTAGGCGTTCAACATGTTCTCATACTTGCCACCAATACCGTCACCGCCCTTGATATGGGCTTGTGGAAGGTTCGGATTCAGATATTCCGTGGTCTGCATATTGGCATCCTTCTTCTCCGCCACCTTGGTATCAAAGAGGTCGAAGATAAAGTAGGAGGCACCAAGCAGTGGAAGATAGACAATCGCAGGTAGCATGTACTTGGGTTGTCTGAAATTGATTCTTTCTGTCAGCTTCATCGTTATTTGTCTTTATGAGGATGGCGTGCATCCTCATTGGTTCTTACTATGTTCTTTGCATTTCCCATATTCTGATGGCGAGCCTTTATCAGCGAGTCCTGTCTTTCCGTGACGGTGCGTCGCTCTCCCTGATAGTGATAAGCTCTTGCCATGCGATAGATGTTGAAACTGAAACTCACACCTACAAAACCGAACACGATGACCAGGAACAGTGTCTTATGCAAGTCGGCAAACCTCTGTACCTTAGCTGCAGCCTTGTCGATTCTGCACATCTTGGCAAACTTCCTTCCGGCTCTCACGTCTCGCTCATAGCGTTCCTTGTATTTGGGGTCGTCCTTGTCGGGCATCTTCTCCCCAATGAGCATCTGCTTAAATCCTTTTGTGTTCATCTTATACAATATTAAATGTTCAATGTTAAGTGTTGAATTAGGCACGCGCTATAAGGGTATTGAATTGGCTTTCCCTTCGGCCGCCGAACTCTGTTTCTTCACTCTTCGTTCTTCACTCTTCACTTAATCAATAGTTGCTCTTCGTCTTTTGGTCAATATCTTTGTTGAGCAAGGTTCGCCAGTTCACTATCAGCAATCCATGTGGGTTGTTGTCGGTCCTCGGCACTCGTTTCAGTTTTCCTGCCGTCACCAGTTCACGGGTCAGCACATTGGTTCTGCGCTCGATGCGCTGTCTGCCATAGTAGGTAAACTCCATCTTCTCCTTGTCAAATTTGATACTGTCACAGAAGATGCTGAACACGGCACTCGTTCCCATAATGTTGGAGTAGAAGCCCTTCTCCTTCAGTGTATTGTACTGCGCCAATCCTGTCTCATCCACCAGATACATGGCTTTCTCCATAGTGTATTTGATGTACTTATCATCGGGTGCCAACGTAAAGAAGTAATGATGAAACATCTCGATATGACTCTTTGCTTCCACGTCCAATGTCTCATCCATCGTCGTACGCTGCACCAAAATTGGTACATTGCCGTCCAACACATAGATTTTGTTCTGTGCATCCACCACCATGTTCTTTGCCGTCCAGATGCTACTGATACTTATCAGCACGCATCCAACCAGAAACAGACTACAGATGATAGTCACCAACTTCACCTTATTCTCTAAATTCTTGATTACCATTGCTATAATATTTTTTACCTTTTTCACTCTTTTACTTTTTTACCTTTATCAGTGCATCACATGGGTAAGTGTCCCCTGTGCCGACATTTTGGCTTGCTGTGCCACACCCTCACCGAAGTTTCTGGTAGAGAAGGCGGTATCGCCCTCAGGAATCATCCAAGCTGCCAAGTCTGGAACCAAATTCAGACACTTCAAAGCCACGATGCTTGCTGCCATCAGATACCCTGCCGAGAAGAACGAGTTCTGCAAATATGCCGCCATCGTCTGCTCACTGGCGGTGATAGCCGTCAGGTTCTCCACCTGTATGCAGAGCACGATGTCGAAGAGCAATAGCACGTAGAAGCCCACGAAGTAGAGCATGGCTCCATAGAAATGCACGGTCAGATACCTTGTCAGCCACTTCGCCCAACTGCTTTCCCATTTCGGCAGTAGCGAGAACGCCCATTGTATCGGTCCAAATATCGTCAGCATTCCCAACAGTATCTGTTGACAATAGATGGTGCTCCACCAACCGATACGGAAGACGATCAATGCTATCAGCATTACTATTTTGTCGATGTTCACCACTGCTCCTGCTGTCAAAGAGGTAAACCACAACTTGGCTGCGTCCTTTTCCATATTGGTCACTTCATCCACACCTGTCTGCTCCATGGTCGATTCCACCAGATTCGGGTCTGTTGTTCCCTTATGGGCAATGTCTGCCTGGGCTTGTACGTTGGTGTACATCGTGTCTCTGGTGTAGATGAGCTGCTGAACTTCCGTAAACTTGTCCTCTATCTGTGTGGCTTCCGCCTCATATAGGTCATGGGTATAACTACCAATGGAGTTGGGTATGTAACTCAGAAAGTCCAGTACGCACCAATTGCTGCCACTGTTCGTCATGTCTGTATCGGCAGGTGGGTACCACCAACAGAGGATGATGCTTATCACCAGTGGCTTGAATAGTTTCATCACATCCAGTGGCTCATGCTTCACCATCATTTTGTAGGTCATATTCGCTGCCACCACGATAGAGAAGAGGGCGGCTAATGCCATACACATCTGGACAACCCACCAAAAAGGCCCATTCGAACCTGTGAATGTAGCATCACACAGAAACTCGTTGGTCTGAAAAATCACGTCATCAATCTCTTCTTCCAAGATGTTGATGCCGAAGTCGGATAATATGCTGCTGTTGTCTGCCATGTCTTTTTATCTGTTTACTGTCAATTCATTGTCATCATCATCTGAACCATTATGGTCTCCACCTGATGATGTGTCGTTTCTCACTGTCATTCCGGCCTCTCGCCATTTGCTCGATGCACTGCTGATGATGCTTCGTTTGTTGGCAGTCTGGTAGTTGCCGTTTGCTGTCAACAGTTCCTTGGTCTTGCTGGCATTCGACATCTGTACCAGTTGCTTCACCAGTGTCTCATTCTGTTTTGTCACATCTGCATAAATCTGTAGGTACATCTTCTTACGCTTGGCATTGGGCATATAGGCATCCTTGGTGGCTTTGATGGCTGTCTCATAGACATGATAGTATTCTGTCCAGCGTTGCTTGTCACCGATGGATCCGCCTACAGGCAGGATGCGGTCGATATTCTTCTTGAAGGCATCCATCTTGCTGTTTATCTTGCTTCCTTCCACCTTCCATGCCAGATCTACCTGTCGGTCTGCCATGTTCAGTGCTTCTATCTCCGCTCTCTTGGTCAGGGCAGAGTCGATGGCTTCGGCATATTCCACCTGGTTATAGGCTCCTATACCTGCCGTGGTACGGTAGCCGAGTTTGTTCTTGCGTGCAGCCGACTTCATGTAGCTGCTATGCAGCAACTGGTAGTACTCCGTTGGTGACAGGCTGCCGCTTCCTATCTCCATCACCATCATCTGGTTCTTCTTCGCACTGTCGTGGTTGTATGTCACACCACTTTGGGCTTTGCCTGTCATGGCTATGCCCAACATCATCATAACGGCCATTGCCTTTATCTTCTTTCTGTCCATATCTACACCTTATTATATATAGGAATTATTTTTCAAGTTTTCCTGCCACTCGCCACCGCCCGAAGGCATCCTCCAGTATTTGCTGCTTGCTCTTGGTCCGATACACCTTTTCTTTCCAATAGCCGATGCGCACTTGGATATACCGCCACGACTCAAAGTAGCTTTTGTTCAGATGCTTCTCTATGTTGTCGAGCGATGTGTTGATGCTTTCAAGCACCACAAGCAGGTCTGCCGTAGAACATGCTGCTACTCCTGTGGCATACAGCACCAGGTCGCTCACGCTCTTGTACAGGTATTCTCCTTCCTTGGCGATGTTCTCTATAGCTCGCTTGTTGATGCCTATCAGTAGGGTGTCGGCAATCGAGATGCGCTTTCGTTTGATGACTTTTTCGTTGTAGTCATCCAACAGCTTCTTGTAGTCAGAAATCCTATCGCTCACACTCTCGTAGGTGGAATACACATTCAGACTGGTTCGTAAACTCTGATACAGCACGTCTATCACATCAAATGCCCTGGTGTACTTGTCAAGGTCAACGTTCAGTTCCTTGTATGCCTGGGTCTCGTCCTTACTGTAACTGTGCAACAGTTTATTGCTGTATTCCAAGGTGCTTCTTGCCAGCAGCAGACTCCGTTGTTTCTTGTGGTCATTGATGTAGGCTTCCACACTACTCACATCAAATCCCCATTGCGCGAATGTTTTAGAGGGGAGGGCGAGGAACATGATTGCTATCAGCAATGTCCTCCCAATGCTCAATCTTTGCTTCTTGCTCACCACCCCTGCAACCCTCTCCGCTGCATCAGCCTTGTATTCTTTTCTATTTCTCATTTTCATTGTCTTCATCATTGAATTTTCCGTGATAGTCATCCGAATGCTTGGTGTTCGCTGCTTTCCTTAATCAGCGTTTCTTGCATTTCTCCACCAGTGTCAACCGTCGTCCTTCATCGGCATTGATATGTGGAACTATGCCCATCAGCACATCGATGATGTTGCGCTTATAGTGCATCATCTTCTCCAACGACACCAGGTCGGCATATATCTTCGTGATTCTGTTGTCTACCTCTCTGGCTATCTCTAGTCTGTCGCTCGACCATAGCAGGTGTTGGGTGTCATCGGTGGTATTGTCTTCCACGGGTGCGCTTTTGGCATATTCGGTGGTTATCTTGCACGACGGATATTCCTGTGCTATTTCTGATATGCGCTTATTCACCTCGTTGGCCTTTTCCTGTTCTGTCTTACTCGCATCAAGCGTTATCACATCCACTACTGATGTATTAGTGTATTCTGATGTCAGTTCCCAGCTAATCTGCAGGATGGCTCTGTGTATCTTGATGCCGAGAAAGTATTTCGGCTTTCTGGCTATCTTTAGGGTTGCCCTGAAGGTGATGATGCCGTTGATGTTGGGCATGGTGGCTTTTCTTATATATGTATAGCCACTCCATGTTCCTTCTCCCTGCCAAGTCAGATTATAGGCACTCCGGCAGTCGTTCATGATGGCTGGTATGCGATAGTAGTCATCCGTCGCCACCTCATTGTCCTTTCCTGCCTCAGCCTTGGCTTCCTCTATTTCCTTTTGCTTCTGTTGCCTTGTAGTCAGCTCTTTGTTCAACTGGTCGATGGCGGTCTTGTTCTTGTTGTATTGCTCCCGATATTTGGCAGCATCATCCACACTTGCATTGGCGATTTGCTTGACAAGTGACTTGTTCTCCGCTTCCAACTGACTGATTTGCGATAGCAGGGTGGCTACCTTGGCATTGGCTTCCTGCTCCTGCTTATACAAATCTGAGAGATCAAGGTTGTTTTCTGTCACAGATGTTGTCATGGCGCATTTCTTGCTGTGGTCATTCAGCGAACCGCCACATCCCTTGCACTTATATTGCGTGGTGCCTTGCCCCAACTGCACGCCATCGCTACACGTTACGCTGATGGTCACGCTCTCGCATCCCTTCAGTTTGGCGGCATCGGTGCCCTGATAGTAGTTGCGTGCATCACAGCCTATATGATAGGTATAGCCTTCTTCGTTGTCGTTCCATTCACTCAACCGGGCTTGCAGTTGTGTCTTGAAGGTGTTCAAGTCCATCGAATAGGAGTCGAAGACGGCCTCATACACTTCTTCTGTTTTGTTCCAGCTCTTATACACCTGTATCTCATAGGCGTATGCCTTCTGTTTCTGTCCTTTCTTCTTGCTGCTGATGATATAACTGTCCATCCAGTAGTTGATGCTGTAGCTAAAACCATCTTTCAGGTTGTTCTTTTGCTGCACCTTTGCTCTCGACCATCCGGCATGGTTCTCCGAGTTTTGCAGGATTGCTTCTCTCTGACTGCTGTTCGGATAGAAATTGGCATCCTTGGTGTTGATTCTATACCAGTGGTCACCTTTCAAGATGCTGTTGTTATCGGTTGGTGGCACATAGTCACACAATTTCTCTCGTCCTTGGTCTCTTCGGGCGATATACCATCTTTGGGTATAGTAGTTTCCTGCTGTCTCATCCAGATAGTCGGTCATCCACGAAGTCAGGTTATAGTTGGCAAGGGAAAAGAGTCCTGCCACATTATCCTTGCCTCCAATCATTCCCAATAGGGTATTACCGATGCTCTTATCCATACTTTTCCACAGTTCACTGTAATTATCCACAATATCAATGGCAGTACCGAGTTTGCCTTGGAAGAGTTCGTTGAACTGGCTGCTTTGCAACAGAACATTGCCTACATTGCTCATTCCTGCTCCGGCAAGGTTGGCTCCTGCCTTGTACAGGTTGTCGATGTCGGCTTTCAGATTGTCCACCGTGAAGTTGCCTGGCACCTTCGACAGATCATCCAGCATCTTCTTCCAGTCCACGTTGCCTATCTCCGATAGTTTCAGGATGGCTGCTATCTCCTGGTTGATTTGCAGAAAGGCGATGTTCGAGAAGGTGAGGGTACTATTTGTTACCACGCTCTCAAACTGCATGCATAGGTTCTTGGTGTCGTCGCATATCTTCATCAGATAGGTTCCCCAATACAGGGCTGTCTGCGGACTTTTCAGCATCATTCCTGCCACCGTCCATATCTTCGGCATGATTTTATTGCTCACCATGTTGTAGATACGGCGGTAATAGTAGTTCTCTGTGCTACTGTTCCAGATGCCCAACTCTGTCATTGCCTTGCGCTCCAAGAACTTGGAGGCATAGATACCGGCACTCGCCACTTCCGCAGCATTGTAGTGCTTCAAGATGTTCTGCACCTGCTCGTTGTAATATGCTTCTGCCACGGCTTCTGTTCCGTAGGCAGCAGCCATAGCAGCCACCGTCTGCTTGTCATAGTTTACGCTGTAGTACTGTGCGTCAGCCTTTACCAACACACAGACTATCAGCATTATGATGGATAGAAGTCGTTTCATTTTCCTTACCTGTCTTTCTTTTGTTATTACCAAATCCTTACACTAACATGTTAGTGTTTTTTGCTCCAATCTTGTGGATTATGCTTCAAGTTCTTTAATTTTTCCATCATAATCCAGATGCTGATAGACTGTGGAACGTAGTCCCATGTCGTGTCTGTACTCTTGCATGATATAGTTGGCTTTCTGCATAGCCACTTTCACACGATAGTTGAAGGAACAGAATGTTTTCATCAGCCAACTCTGCTGCTCCAATACCGACATCACCAACTGGTGTCGCATAAACTCCAAGTCGTCGCCTCTCAGCATTTGGCATGAATCACACAGTATTCTTGCCATTGCATGGTTATAGGCTTTTCGAGCATCAAATTTCTCCTTATGCTTTGCCTCCGTTTCTTGCAACGTCTCTGTCTCTTGTAACTGCTCAGTATTTTTCTCCAGCTCAGTCTCTTGCAACGGTTCTGTCTCTTTCTTCAGTATACCATCCGTATTAGCAGAAACAGCATCTTCTTTTGCTTCATTTTCCACTATATCTTCCTCGGATATTCTTTTGGATTCTACACTTTGATGTCTTGCATCATATTCTGCATCATGATAGGCATCCAACTCTTTTCCTGTCATGCCAAGATGTAGTCCTACGTCTTCTAGAGTTTCTTTGACATGCTCCACCAACTCTGGTGTTACATGTCGTATTTTCAACAGTTGTTTCTCTGTACAAGCACACAGGTCTTTATATGTCCATAATTCTGAATTATGGAAAGCCTGACGTGTTTTCTCCACCATGCTCGGACGTATGTCCCATTCTTCACGATGGAAATCTACAAACCCAACAATATTAATTCTTTTCATCTTCTTCTATCTTTCAATGTTTATTTGTTTGTGTTACTTAACCTCAACACTCTTCCTGCCTGATTTACTTTTTGTGCAAAGGCGAGGCTCTTGCTAATACCACTTGCATCCCAATCTCTACAATAGGCTTCAATGGCTTGCTGATGATTGCATTTCAACTCTCGTTTGTATAGCTTCAACGCTTCTTTCTCCGCTCGTTCTGTGGTGTAGGTCATATAGCACTCATGCGGCTCTTCCACACCATACACATTACTGGTCTGTCCTCGCCTGATAAAGACTTCACGGAAGAAACTGCGTCCTTCCTTGTTCTCCAAACGATTGATGGTGAAAATCTTCTTGCAGTCCACATCGGTCAAACCTAGTATAGCCTTGATGGTGTCGAAGCGTTCCTTGAACTTGCTCTGGTCGAGCAGCATTACCACATCCGAATTGTTGATGATAGCTTCCTTCACTATCTCACTGCCGATGATGTCCTGTATCTCTTGCGTCACCACACCCACGCTAGCCCAGAATTTTCTGGCGGTCTTATACAGATATTTTATGTATTCCGCCATCATGGGCGAGGCGATGGCCTTCCATGCCTCCTCGATGATGAGCATCTTTCTGTTCTTCTTGATGCGCATCTTCTGCAGGAACACGTCCATGATGATGAGTGTTACCAGTGGAAAGAGCAGTGGATCATCTTTGATACTGTCGATTTCGAAGACGATGAAGGTTTCATCAAACAGACTGCTGTCCATATTCTCATTCAGCGTCACTTCGTGGCTACCTCCTTTATAGAAATCTTTCAACAGATAGTTGTAGGATGACAGGTCTATGCCATGCAGACCGTTCTCCTCGCATATCTTCGGCAGTCGCTCCGTACTGAACTCATAGAAGGTGTTGAAACAGAGGTTGCTCACTCGTATGGTGGTAAAGTAGGCATCGTAATACTCGTTGATGACTTGCTCTATCATCCTGTCCTCGGTCTTGCTCACCGTGCCTTGACTTCCTTTCCATATCAGCATCACCAGGTTCTTCAGGAATCCCAACTTCTCGATGTTCCATTCCTCTCGCTTGATTTTGAAAGGGTTCATCGTGATAGGATGTTCTTCTGTGTAGGATATGTATTTGCCTCCAAAGTATTCACACAGTCCTTCATATGAGTTACCTGTATCTACCAGCACGATGTCGGTGTCCTGCTCATGGGCTTGGCGCACCATGGAGTTTACATAAAAACTTTTGCCGCTTCCCGAAGGACCGAGGACAAAGAAGTTACTGTTGTCGGTCAGCTTGTTTCGTCCCTCTTTTCCTGAAATGTCAATGGCTACTGGCACTCCTTGGCGGTCGGTATAATAGACTTTAAAGGGGGTGTCCTCACTATGTACAATCTTTTCCTTGTACATCAAGCAGGTGGCAGCATCCCCTAACGTCATAAATCTGTCGTAGTCGTCATTCATCCCATAGCAGTTGCCTGGAAATGAGTTGACAAACAATTCCAACTGGTTATAGGCTCGTTTCGAAATATGGATGCCCATCCTGCCAAAGGCATTCTCCAGATGGTTGGTGCACTTCTGTATATCTGTGTCGGGCTTCACCGTCACTATCAGATTATAGTGGGTATATACCAACTGCTTGTTTTCTCTCGCTATCACCTCCTGCACTCGCTTGATGTCCTCTACGGCAATCAGATTGCTTGGGTTCGGCATGCTGGCATGGCGGTTCTTCTTTTTGTCTAGCAGAGCGAGTTCACGTTTCTGGTTCGGCACGAAGATGATTTGGTTATACACCACACTTTCCACACTTGGTATGCTGTCCACCAATGCTACCAGATCCACTGGCATGCTGGTGTTGTTCACCTCGATATTGGTGAATGGACGTATCAGTGTCGGCAGATTAGCGCAATCCACATCCACAAGACTATACACCTTGCAGCGTCTGTCACCCATACCTATCATCTCGTCATCCACCTTGAATCCTGTCATGCTCACCATCTTGTCACGGAAGTTCATGGCAAAGAAACGGTCAACATACAGACTTGCCTCTTGTTTGTTTAAGAACTCCGACTTGATACCGGCATCCTTCAGCTGGTCTTGCACCTTTCTGATTTTCACCAGGAAATCTCGCCACTTCTTGCTGTCGAAAGACATCAGACGGCTCTTCTTGTTCTCCTGCGTAATGGTCAGATAGGTCATGCTGTCCGTATATTCTCTTCCGTTGAAATATCGGAAGTAGGATTCTGATAGGAACTCATGTCCCTTGCCACTCTCATCCTTAAACTGCTTTCTGGTAAAGATGTCCTGCTTGTGCAGGGCATAACCTTCACCCAGTGTCTGTGTAATGGCTGCAAACAGGTTGGTGAACTCGTAATAGCTGTCTATATTGGCAGAATACTTCTGCACAGGATTCTCCATTCTCAGAATGGCAGAATATTCTCCAGTCTTGGTATAGAGCACACCGATACCGTCCGTGTCTTCCACGGAGAAGTAGATGTCCTGAAAGATTTTCTTCCGTTTGCCACCAGTGCCAAAGGCATAGACCGATATGGCCATGCCAATGCAGGTTGCCACGAAAAATAATATTACATATAGTACCATATTCGTTTATTCTTCAGTTTCTTCAAAGGATGATTGATGATTTTCTCTCATACTGGATGATTTGTTGTCATTCTCTTTATATGAGGTATTGGAACTTTCTTCACTATAAAGGGCTGATACACTATCTTTTGAAGTGGAATCCATCCTGCTTATTTGTTTTTCCACGGTTGCAGGACGTTCTTCGGTTTCTCTCGCCCAAATAGCCCTTGCTTTGTCGACACTCCTTATGGCATCCAATGTGGGTGGCTTGTAGGTCTTGTCCTTACAGGCGGTCAGCAATGTCACTGCCAATGCCGTTATTATAATAATCTTTCCTTTCATACTCGTAACTGTACTTTAGTAGCGAAGATGCCATGTTTTCAGTTGAAACAAATAATGGTAGACCCACATCCTTGGGGGAGAATGAGCCTACCAGTCGTTCACTTTCTACTTGTCATCCACATCT
>OOBQ01000044.1_pt1 | contig 35340 bp, 26 predicted proteins | sample 1670941 | NCBI WGS metagenome assembly OOBQ01 (sample SAMN06348106, study PRJEB24527) | human gut metagenome | biome: human gut; feature: ankylosing spondylitis patient; material: feces | host: Homo sapiens | place: China | collected 2015-10 | reverse complement strand
TTTCTCCATAAAAATATACTAATTTTCAGGCGGTTTTTTAATTCCGCCAACAGGTTTTTTATGGAGTTAAATCTTAATGATCCTGCGTTTATCAAAAGTCTGGTAGATTATCATTGGATGTACTGCTTCAATGCCGATTGTCCTCGGGCAGCAGAATGCATCCGATTCATCTCGGCAAAGTTCAAACCCGATGATGTTACTGCCGGAAATGCTGTTTATCCCGATGCTAACCTCCATGCATCTTGTTCCCATTTCATGCGTGTGTACCAGTTCAAGGCAGCATGGGGATTTTCCCATCTCTACGACCAGGTAAAACATGTCGAAATGCAGACCATCAAGTACCGCATCATGGATGTTCTGGGCAACCGTACTACCTATTATCGTGTACATCGGGGGGAGAAACATCTTACGCCGGAAATGCAGGAGCTGGTGAAGAAGGTTTTTGCTGAATATGGTTATGGGGAACCTGCCTATGATCATTATGCAGATGAAATCGGATTCGTTTACGAATAAAGCAGAATCCCCTGCCGATGTACCGAAAGCGGGAATGCGACGTATCGGTTTGTTCCACAGGGTGAAACTGAGTGTTTCTCCGCTTGAACCAAACTGTTTCATGGTATGAACCAAACTGTTTCGTATCGATAAACTTTTTAAAATGACAGACAATGAAATTTACCATAACACATAGAAATAAAAAGAACCAGCTCCTGGTCAGCACCAAGAGTCTGGAACGTTTCCTGGGGCGCATCGTAAACGATGACGCCAGGAATACCGTGGAGAACTTCCGTGAATATGTACCTTATCTCATGAATGGTTATGATGGGTATAAGGATATGCCAACCTGGATGCATGTTCACCCTGCGGCAGAATTTCAGAAATCGGAGAATGGACTCCTGAAGATGAAGAAAAACAACGGCGTTCTGCTGCTTACGTTTGTTGATATAAATGAGGATGGAGGCGTGGATGCCATCAAGCAGAAAGTAGCCAGTCTGCCTTCTACTCTTGCAGCCTTTGTGGGAGCCGATGGCATCAGTCTGCATGTTCTGGCGAAATATGCGCTGGCAAAGGGGACGTTACCTGATGAGGAGGTTGCAGCCGACAGGATTTACAAGCAGGCCTTCCTGACCTTCGCTCCGCTTTATCAGGCACTTGTAAAGGCAAAGATGCAGATGCCCGAGCCTTCTATCTTTTCCGATTTTCTGATGACAAGAGATTCTTTTCCTTATTATCGTGAAGATGCCTTGCCCCTGACGTTGAATGAAGTCTTTCATGGCGCAGAAAAACCTGTGGAGATCGTTGATGAGAAGGAGACTGACCACTCTTCCGGAGGTGTGGATAACGACCGTAAGGAGTTGAGTGACAATATCATGAGTATGATCGGATTTCTGTGTAAGAAATATGATTTCCGTTATAATTCGGTAATGAAATGCACAGAATATAGACCGAAGGAAAAGGATTATTGGGGCTATCAGCCTGTGGATGCTCGTGTGCAGAAGCGTATGACGCTGGAGGTACAGCTCGCCAACATCCGTGTGAGTATCAAGGATGTGCGCAATTATCTGGAGTCGGATCTTCTTTCTACCTATAATCCTGTAGAAAACTTCCTGTTCAAGTGTGAGGGGAAGTGGGACGGTAAGGATCATATCCGTGCCTTGGCGCGCACGGTGCCTACTGATAATCCTTATTGGGAGGATTGGTTCTATACCTGGTTCCTGGCGATGGTTGACCAGTGGCTTGCTTACAGTCATCGCAAATACGGCAACTCTGTGGCGCCACTTCTCATTTCCAAGCAGGGCTACAACAAGAGTACTTTCTGCCGGTCTCTGGTTCCGCCGGAGTTGCAATGGGGGTATAATGATAATCTCGTATTGTCAGAGAAACGGCAGGTGCTTCAGGCGATGTGCCAGTCGCTGGTTATCAACCTGGATGAGTTCAACCAGATTTCTCCTCAGGTGCAGCAGGGATTCCTGAAGAACATCATCCAGTTGCCGAGTGTCAAGATAAAGCCTCCGTATGGCAGTCATGTACAGGAATTTCCGAGAATGGCATCTTTTATCGCTACGAGCAATATGGAGGATATCCTCTCCGATCCTTCCGGTAATCGCCGTTTTCTGGGTGTGGAACTCACGGGTCCTATCGATGTGAGTCAGCGTCCGAATTATGAACAGCTCTATGCGCAGGCGCTTTCTGCATTACGGGCAGGCGAGAAGACTTATTTTGATGCGGAGCAGACCCGACTGATTATGGCGAACAACAGGAAGTTTGAGGTGGTTTCTCCGGTAGACCAGTATTTCGATCTCTATTTCGACCTGACCGATAATGCCGAACAGGGCGAGTATCTTACGGCAGCCGAGATTTTCCAAGAGCTGAAGAGTCACATCGGTTCATCGTTGAAGTTGAACAGTCTCATAGCCTTCGGCCGCAAGCTTTCTCAGATGCCAACCATCCATCGCAAGCGTTTCAACGACGGAATGCGATATCTGGTAGTGAGAAAATCGTGATGGATAACCCCAAATCGTGATGGATAGCGTGATGGATATTCCCGTTTTCGGAGTATCTGTCACGCTATTTAAGTATCTGTATATTAGTGTATTAATGTGCGTTGTGTATGTAAATCGTGATGGATGATAGATAATTATCTAAAACTTATTCACGAATATGGCTGCGCTGGGTTACGAATATGGCTGCGTTGGGTTACGAATATGGCTGCATCGGGTTACGAATATGGCTGTGCTGGGTTACGAATATGACTGCATCGGGTTACAGATATGGCTGCGTAGGCTAACGGAGCCGTATCCGTAGGCTTACAGAGACGTCTGCATCAACTAACTGAGACGTCTGAACTCGCTGACTGAACTACTTGGGTTAGCAAACTGAGCTACTTGAGTTAGCAAACTGAGCCACTTGAGAATTTTTCTTCATGTGCTTGCGTGCAACCATAGAAAAAATCAATTACGAAAACTCATTTGATTTCGATGCGGAGGGAATCCTTATTGAATCGGATGCCGTCACGATTGATGAATCTGGATAAGGAACCATCGGCAGCCAGTTCTTTAGGAGTGCCGATAGAGAAACGGCTTTCTTCCATCAGCCAGAGACGGTCGGAGAGCTGGAGCGCCAACTCTACATCATGGGTTGACAGTAATATGGATTTATGCTGTTCGTGCGCCAGACGGCGGAGCATTTGTAGGGTTTCTATCTTGCTGGGGAAATCGAGGAAGGCGGTAGGCTCGTCCAGGATGATGATGCGGGTTTGCTGCGCCAAGGCTTTGGCTATCATTACTTTCTGACGCTCACCATCGCTCAGTTCGCTGATGTTTCTCTGGGCAAGATGCTGAATGCCCGTTTCCTGAAGAGCAGAAGCAACAATCTGCTTGTCGGCAGCAGATAATGTACCCCAAAAACCGGTATAGGGAGAACGGCCTATGCCTACAATCTCTTCGGCAGAGAGCTGGGCATGGTCTGTCTTCGATGTGAGAACGATGCTGATTTCTCTGGCGAGTTCCTGGGCAGAGAAATCAGAAAGAGATTTGTCTTGAATCAGAATTCCGCCATCAAGTGCTGGCTGAAATCCGGCTAAAGTTCTGAGTAAGGTAGATTTGCCCACTCCGTTGGCTCCGATGAGACAGGTCAGTTCACCGGCTTGGAGCGAGGCATGAACAGGTGAGGCTATCGCCCGGAGCTGGTGCTTCGAACGATAGCCTATAATCAGATTCTTTAATGTAATGCTTGATACCATCTAAAGAATATTTTCACCTTGAATATTTACTTCCTGACAGAAAAGAGGAAGAATTACTTGGCTGCCAAAACCTCAACCTCTACGAGGGCGCCCTTTGGCAACTTCTCTACAGCTACGGCAGAACGAGCTGGATATGGCTGGCTGAAGAACTCGGCATAAACCTCGTTCATGGCTGCGAAATCGTCCATGCTGTTCAGATAAACTGTAGTCTTAACCACATGAGAAAGGTCGGTACCTGCTGCCTTCAGGATGTTCTGGGCGTTGGTGAGGCTCTGGCGAGTCTGCTCCTTGATGCCACCTTCTACGAAATTGCCTGTTGCAGGGTCGATAGGAATCTGACCAGATGCAAAAACAAAACCATTTACTTCGATAGCCTGGCTATATGGACCGATAGCTGCAGGCGCATTGTCTGTGTGAATTGCGTTCATAATCTAATTTATAATTTATAATTTACAATGTATAATTCAACATTCAACACTTAACATTAAACAATCCAGAGGTGGAATCCCTTTGATTCCAAAGCCTCCTTGATTTCTTTTACGTGTTCCTCGTCGCGAGTCTCCATGGTGAGGCGGAGCACGCAGGCATTCACCTTGTTGCGGTTGGCAGAACGGTCGTGGTGAACACCGGTGATATTACCGCCCAATCCGGCGATGACAGAGCAGACCTCTACCAATTCGCCCGGTTTGTCATCCAGCTCCATCTCGATGGTGCAGAGACGGCCACTCTTGGCAAGACCACGGGTGATGACACGGTTCAGGATGGTTACGTCGATGTTACCGCCGCTTACCACGCAGATGGTTTTCTTGCCCTTCACCGGAACCTTGTTGTACATCACGGCTGCCACACTGGCCGCACCGGCGCCTTCGGCTACCATCTTCTCACTCTCTATGAGTTTCAAGATGGCTGCACAGATCTCATCCTCGCTCACGGTTACGATTTCGTCAACATAGTTGGAGCAGGTTTCAAAAGTAATCTTGCCCGGTTCCTTTACGGCAATACCATCAGCAACGGTCGCTACAGAAGGCAACTTCTCCTGTTTATGATCGTGCAGACTCTGTACCATACTTGCTGCTCCTTCTGCCTGAACACCATATACCTTGACGTTAGGATTCAGCGACTTGATGGCAAAGGCTACACCAGAGATAAGTCCGCCGCCACCTACAGGAACGACGACAGCTTCTACATCTGGCAACTGGTCGAGAATCTCCAGACCGATGGTGCCCTGACCGGCGATGACATTCTCATCATCGAAAGGATGAACGAAGGTGTAGCCATGCTCATCTTTCAGTTCCAGCGCCTTCTGGTAGGCATCATCGTAAACGCCAGGTACCAGACAGACTTCAGCACCCAGTCGCTTGGTTGCTTCTACCTTAGAGATAGGAGCGCCTTCAGGCAGACAGATAAGACTCTTCACTCCCATGGCGGTGGCACCGAGAGCTACACCCTGTGCATGGTTGCCCGCAGAACAGGCTATCACACCCTTCGCCTTTTCTTCATCGGTGAGTTGTGAAATCTTATAGTAAGCACCACGAATCTTGAACGAACCGGTCTTCTGCAGGCACTCTGGTTTCAAATAAACATCACTCTCTGGGTTGATTCTTGGCGTGTGAACCAGCTCAGTCTTTCTTATTACCTTGCTCAGCACGAAGCGAGCCTTATAGAAATTGTCAAGTTGTAACATAACTGCTGATATGTGTATAGTTTATTTCGTGCAAAGTTACTATTATTTGAAGAAAATACAAAATAATTCGGTTTAATTTTTGTTTATTCGATAATATTGCTTAACTTTGCGGCATATTGGTCTGATGAAGGGCAATATTTCTTTATTTTGTGTTACATTTTCTTTGTTTTTTGTTCCATTTTCATAATTCGTGAACAAATAATTACGAAGATATGCAGTTATTCTTCTCTTTTTTTTGTAATTTTGCCGGTGGAATTAAGCATAAAAACATAGTAACAAATAAACTAATTACTTTTATCTGGAAATGAAGAAAAACGTTTTAGTAGTAGCACTGGCATTGATGGCGAGCATCGGTGCATACGCAGAGAAGAATACTGTCAGTTCTCCTGATGGTAAGTTGAATGTCGTGGTAGAAGACCGCGATGGTAAACTCTATTATTCCATCGACTTTGCAGGCAAGCGAATGATGGAGGAATCACAGCTCGGACTCCTAGCCAATGTAGGCGATTTCAGTCAGGGCTTGACCTATCAGGGCAAGAATGAGATAAAGGTGGAGAAGAGTTATGACCTCCGCACCGCCAAGGTTTCGCATGTAGATTATCATGCCAACCAACTCAACGTGACATACATCAACGGTAAGAAGCAGCCAATGACGATTACTTTCAATGTAAGCAACAATGACGTGGCATTTCGTTATACTTTTGATCAACTGAAGGCTCAGCATCTCATCGTAAACGAGGAGAAGACTGCCTTCAATCTTCCTAAGGTAACCACCACTTACCTCTGTCCACAGTCGGATCCGCTCATCGGTTTTGCCCGTACCAAACCTAGTTATGAAGAAGATTATAAGGTGGATCAGCCTCTTACAGCCAAGTCGGGTTATGGTCATGGCTATACTTTCCCTTGCCTCTTCAAGGTAGGCGGCGATGGCTGGGTATTGGTCAGCGAGACGGGTACTCACGGCAACTATCCGGGTTGTCACATCAGCGATTACGATGCTGCAAAGGGTTATCAGATCGCCTTCCCTATGGAGAAGGAGGCAGATGGCATCGGTTCTACATCGGGCGCCTTCATTCTTCCGGGTTCCACTCCATGGCGCACCATTACCGTGGGTTCTGATTTGAAGCCTCTGGTAGAGACCACCATTCCATACGATGTGGTGGAGCCAAGATTCGAGGCTTCCCAGAAATACGGAACAGGCAAGTATGCCTGGAGCTGGCTCATCTGGCAGGATGAATCCTGCAACTATAACGACCAGAAGCAGTTCATCGACCTGGCTGCTACCATGGGATATGAATATGTGCTGGTTGATGCGCTCTGGGATACCCAGATTGGTAGAGACAAGATAGCAGAGTTGAGCAAGTATGCGCAGAGCAAGAATGTAAGTCTGATGCTCTGGTATAATTCCAATGGTGTGGCCAACGATGCACCTCAGGGTCCTCGTGGCATCATGGATAACATCGTGGCCCGCAAGAAGGAGATGGCCTGGATGAAGAGCATCGGCATCAAGGGTATCAAGGTGGATTTCTTCGGTGGCGACAAGCAGCATACCATGCAGCAGTATGAAGACATCCTCAGCGATGCCAACGATTATGGCATTCAGGTTATCTTCCATGGTTGCACCCTGCCAAGAGGTTGGGAACGTATGTATCCAAACTATGTATCCAGTGAGGCTGTACTGGCTTCAGAGAATGTATTCTTCTCTGATTATCATGCCAAGCAGGAGGCTTTTGAACTGACCATGCATCCATTCTGCCGCAATGCCGTGGCTGCGATGGATTGGGGTGGCAGCATCATGAACAAGTATCTCTCTAAAGATAACAAGAGTCGTCATCGCCGTTATACCACCGATGTTTTCGAGATGGCTTCGGCTATCATGAACCAGGCAGCTATCCAATGTATCGCCATCTATCCGAATAATCTCTCTGAACTTCCTCAGCACGAGATTGATTTCCTGAAGAGCGTTCCTACTACCTGGGATGAGACCAAATTCATCGCCGGTTATCCTGGAAAATATGCCGTTGTTGCCCGTCGCCATGGTGATAAATGGTATGTGGCTGGTTTGAACGGCACCGACCAGGTGATGAAGCTCACCCTGAATCTGCCAATGCTTGCCGGCAAGAGCGTTACCTATTATCATGAAACAGCCAGCAAGGACAAGAAGGCTCTCTGGCCAGTATCGCAGATGAAGACCGTAAAGGTGGATAAGAAGGGAAACCTGAAGGTAGTCATGCAGCCTAAGGGTGGACTGATTGTTGAAAGGTAAAAGGGTAAAAAAGTAAAAAGGTAAAAAAGCCTAGCGGGGTATAATCTCCCTAGTTTCTTTTTACCTTTTTACTTTTTTACCTTTTTACTTTTAAAAATCCTTTTTACAGAAATGTTCCAAAGCAGCAGCTACGCCATCTTCTTCATTGGAAAGCGTGATGTAGTCGGCTTCGGCTCTAACCTCTGGTGCTGCATTCTGCATGGCTACACCCATGCCTGCCAGTTTCAGCATGCTCAGGTCGTTGTAGCCATCTCCGAAAGCAATCATATCGGCTGGGGTGAGATTGATTTTCGACAGAAGGCGGAGCAGGGACTTTGCCTTGTCGATGCCTTTGGGAACCAGCTCCAGGAAGAATGGGGCTGAACGGAAGATGTCCATCCTGTCGCCCAGAATCTCAGAAAGATCGTTTTCTGCCTTGAGCATATCTGCCGGGTCGCCTGTCATGAGGAGCTTGGTAGGGTGAGGCTCCAGGGCTTCGAACAGGTTTTCTACCTTTCGGATGTTCATCTTGTTGATACGCGATTCTTCCTTCACATACTGGTCGTCGGGCATCTCGGTGATAATCTCGTTGCCGGCATATCCCAGCAGGGCATGGTTCTTCTCCTTCGCGTACCTATATAATATAGGTATCACCTCATCAGGCAGGAACTGGGCGAAGAGTTTTTCGCCAGTCTTGGCATTCACGATGTTGCCGCCATTATAAGATAGGATGTATCCGCCTCGCTTATCCAGTTCCAGACATTCCGCCACCGGTTCGATGCCGTAGGTCGGTCTGCCTGAAGCAAGGATGATAACAACACCCTCGGCTTCTGCCTGGAGCAGCGCTTCGCGGGTTTTCGGGGTAACCACCTTGTCGTGGTTGGTTAGGGTGCCATCCAGATCAAGGGCGATGGCACGGTATGGAAGATGATTCATATTTGATATATTATTGTATTTCTAATTTGACTGCAAAGGTAAGATAAAAAAACGATTGTAACAAAAAAAAGCGTTAAATATGATATAAATATAGGAGATTGACTGATAATTACCTGCTTTTTTATTGTTTATTATACACTATAGTCGGAAAGTTTTCTTATCTTTGCAACTGAAATAACAAACAATAATATAAAATTAATAAAACCTATTTGAAAATGAAGAGATTAATTTCAGCAGTATTGCTTTCGGCAGCCGTAGTTGTGCCAACTATGGCGAAGAATGCAAAGACATTGGGAAATGGTTATCCATTTACTCAAGTACCATTCACCAGTGTGAAGATTTCACAGAATACTTTCTGGGGTGCCCGTCTGAAGGCTGCCCGAGAGGTAACCGTGCCATTGGCTTTCAGCAAGTGTGAGAGCGAGCACCGTTACAAGAACTTCGATATGGCTGCCTATACCCTGCAGCATCCTAACCACCCGGGTTTGGATACCAAGGAGTGGGATGTGAGCAAGTTTATGGGCTTCTCTTTCGATGATACCGATGTTTATAAGACCATCGAAGGTGCCAGCTATATTCTCCAGACTTACCCTGACAAGAAGTTGAAGGCTTACATCGACAGCGTGCTCGATGTGGTGGGGGCAGCCCAGGAGCCAGATGGCTATCTCTATACTGCCCGTACCATCAACCCTCAGCACCCTCATGGATGGTCGGGAAATAAGCGTTGGGTCAAGGACGAGGAATTGAGCCACGAACTTTATAACCTCGGTCACATGGTAGATGCAGCCTGCGCTCACTATCAGGCTACCGGAAGCACCAAGTTCCTGAATATCGCCAAGCGTTATGCTGATTGCGTGGTAAAGGAGGTGGGACCTAAACCAGGACAGGCTACCATCGTTCCGGGACACCAGATTGCAGAGATGGCTTTGGCTCGTCTCTATACCTTGACCGGTGAGAAGAAGTATCTGGATGAGGCTAAGTATCTGCTCGACTATCGTGGCAAGACCCATATCCGCAACCCATATTCTCAGAGCCAGGCTCCTATCCTGGAGCAAAAAGAGGCGGTAGGTCATGCTGTTCGTGCCGGCTATATGTATGCCGGTATTGCCGATGTGGCTGCCTTGACCAAGGATTCTGCCTATATGAAGGTGATCGACCGTATTTTCGAAAATATCGTTGGCAAGAAGTACTATCTTACGGGTGGTGTAGGTGCCCGTCATGCAGGTGAAGCTTTCGGCGAGAACTATGAGTTGCCAAACATGACTGCCTATAATGAAACCTGTGCAGCCATCTCTATGGTTTATCTCTTCGAACGTATGTTCCTGCTTCACGGCGAGAGCAAGTATATCGACTGCATGGAGCGTACCTTATATAATGGTGTCATCTCGGGTATGAGCATGGATGGCGGCAGATTCTTCTATCCAAACCCATTGTCTAGCGACGGCAAGTATAAGTTTAATGCCGATGGCAACACCACCCGCCAGCCTTGGTTCGGATGTGCCTGCTGCCCGAGTAACTTGTGCCGCTTCATCCCTTCTGTTCCAGGTTATCTCTATGGTGTGAAGGACAACAATATCTATGTGAATCTCTTTGCCGGCAATACATCTACCATCAAGGTAAATGGTAAGGATGTGGTTCTGGAGGAGACTACCGAGTATCCTTGGAACGGCGATATCAAGATTGCTGTGAAGAAGAGCGGTGTGAAGAATGCCAACCTCCTGGTCCGTATTCCTGGATGGGTTCGCAACCAGGTAGTACCTAGCGATCTTTACAAGTATAGCGATGCAGAGAAGCCTGCTTACACAGTAACCGTAAACGGCAAGGCTGTAGAGGCTGATCTCGATGCCAACAAGGGTTATCTCCCTGTCAAGAACATCAAGAAGGGCGATGTAATCCGTATCCATTTTGATATGCCTATCCGTACAGTTGTAGCTAACGATAAGGTAGCTGATGATAAGGGTAAGGTTGCCGTAGAGCGTGGACCATTGGTATATTGCGCTGAGGCTGTGGATAATCAGAACGAGCCAGTGCTCCGTGCCGTCATGGCCAAGAAGCCTGCTTTCTCGCTGGTAGATAACTACAGCATTCAGAACACCGAGACCAAGGGCGCTCCAGCCTTCTCTGTCAAGGCCATCAAGGCTGATGCCCAGATTCTGGAAGAGGGTGCCAATGGCGTATCTGTTAAGAACAATGTGTTGACTCTGATTCCTTACTATGCCTGGAATCATCGTGGAGCCAATCAGATGAACGTCTGGTTCTATCAGAATTTAAGTGTGTTGGATAAATAATTTATGATTAGAAATTGATATTCATCTTGCGTCTGAACGATAATTATCCGATGGCGAAAGTGAAGTATCGGTTCGTAAATGCTAAGTAAATTCTGCTCGAAATGGTATTTTTACCCCATTTCGAGCAAAATAGCGTGTATTAATGCAAGTATTTACGATGATTGATGCAGGTACTTACGATGATTGATGCAAGTACTTACGATGATAGATGCAAGTACTTGCGATGATTGATGCGAGTACTTGCGATGATTGATGCGAGAACCGGAAATAGCCAACTGGCAAAATATAAACAGCCAACTGGAAAACTGCAAACAGCCGACTAGCGCAAGAGTCGCTAGTCGGCTGTTTTACTGGAACAGTTATCGAAAACTCCTTTATTTTGTTTTCGTATAGGCATCCTGCCAAATACTCTTCACTCTTCACCAAAAGCCCCGGATCCCCTGTGTTTATCGGCATTCTGAGGGGTGAAGAGTATTCGGGCACTCTTCACCTACTCTTCACTACTCTTCACCCTTCAGTTCTGGCGGATTTGCAATCCACCTATCAGTCTTTCGCATCTGTTTCCGTTTCTGAAGGTGAAGAGTGGTGAAGAGTGGGTGAAGAGATAAAAACAACTCTTCACCCCTCGGAATGCCGATAAACACAGGGGCTCCCGGCCGAAAGGTGAAGAGTGAAGAGTATTTTGATGATAGCTTCGTTTATTTCTTAAACAGTCTATCTAAAGGTGATGCTTACTGAATCAGCAAGAACAATCTGGGAGTTTGGTGGTCTCTTTGGTTAAGAATCTGTTGATTTCATTCTCAAATTGATCACGATGAGGACTTCCTATCTTGCCTATATGCTTATCTAATATATCTTCTTCTGTATAAAATCTCATATTATTTCTTTTAAAAAACAAGATTAATACTACTGTAAAATTACGAAAAGAATCCGAAGCGCTAAGGCTGAAAAAACTTATCCCTTTCTTCCGAAATCGGCTGGAATCTCGCCCCATTTCTTCGTTTCCCATTTTATAATAGGTATATTGATGGGGTGGGTGCGGAGCCAGTTTTCGGCTCGGGCGATGACCTGGTAGAGCTGTTCGGTCTGGGGAGTGCGCTCCAGTTTGGTCTTGCATTGTTTCTTGCTTACCCATAGCTGGGCATTTACGCTGTCGCTATAAATTACCTTGTCGGTAATGCCCTTCTGCTGCATCAGGGCGAGGGCATGGACGATGGCGAGAAACTCGCCGATGTTGTTGGTGCCGTGGATAGGACCATAATGGAAAACCTGGGCACCGGTCTGAAGGTCGATGCATTGGTATTCCATCGGACCGGGATTGCCGGAACAGGCGGCATCCACAGCCCAAGCGTTGGCTCTTACCTCGTTGGGCAGAGGCAAAACGGTATCGTTTCTCCATGAAGGAGGATTTACGGGCATTTTATTCATTTTTTTTCTTTTTGGGGTTGGAAAACAAAAAGGATTGGCTAAAACTGAAATGAGCATGCACCTTGGAGTCGAGCTCCAGGGCCATGCTCATTATGTCAAATAGTCAATATTTTTTTTATTTTTAAATTGTAGGTTATTATATCTTATGTATATATTACATTCTTTCTGGAACCTCGATGCCGAGCAGAGACATACCGTTCTTCAGAATCTTAGCCACGTTGGCTGCAAGAACCAGACGGGTAATCTTCTCTGCCTCGCTCTCAGCATTCAGGATGCTGTAGTCGTGATAGAACTGGTTGAACTCCTTGGTCAACTCGTAGCAGTAGTTAGCGATACCACCAGGGTTGTAGTTGTTGCCGGCATCGGCTACGGCTGCTGCGAAGTCGTTCATCTTCTGGATGAGGTCGATCTCCTTCTCGTTGATAGGAGCATCTGCGCCCAACTCAGCAGGAATCTCGATGCCCTCGGCAGCTGCCTTGCGCATGATGCTGCGGATACGAGCATAGGTATACTGGATGAAAGGACCTGTATTGCCGTTGAAGTCGATACTCTCTTCTGGGTTGAAGAGCATGTTCTTGCGGGCATCTACCTTGAGGATGAAGTACTTCAACGCTCCGAGACCCACGATGCGTGAAATCTCCTGGCGCTCTTCCTCGCTCATGTCCTTGAACTTGCCGAGCTCATCGCTTGTCTGGCGAGCGTCCTTAATCATTTCTGCCATCAGGTCATCAGCATCTACTACGGTTCCCTCGCGGCTCTTCATCTTTCCGTTAGGCAACTCTACCATACCGTAAGAGAAGTGAACCAAGTCCTTACCCCACTTGAAACCGAGACGGTCGAGCAGGATAGAGAGTACCTGAAAGTGGTAGTTCTGCTCGTTACCTACTACGTAGATCATCTTGTCGATAGGGAAATCCTTGAAACGGAGGTCGGCAGTACCGATGTCCTGAGTCATATAAACAGAAGTGCCGTCAGAACGGAGCAGGAGCTTCTGGTCGAGACCCTCGTTGGTGAGGTCAGCCCAAACAGAGTTATCGTCCTTGCGGAAGAAGAGACCCTTCTCTAATCCTTCTTCTACCTTCTTCTTACCTTCGAGGTAAGTATTTGACTCATAATATATCTTGTCGAAACTTACACCCATCATCTTGTAAGTCTCATCGAAGCCAGCGTAAACCCAGCTGTTCATCTTCTGCCAGAGTGCACGAACCTCAGGGTCGTTGTTCTCCCACTTTACGAGCATCTCGTGAGCCTCCTTGATCAGCGGAGCCTCTACCTTAGCTTTCTCTGTGGCAGCTTCTTCGTCCATGCCATCCTTCATATACTGAGCCTTGAGCTCTGCAATTTCCTCACGATAGTGCTTGTCGAAGGCTACATAGTAGTCGCCGATGAGGTGGTCGCCCTTCTTGCCGGAAGTTTCAGGAGTTTCGCCATTGCCCCACTTGAGCCAGGCAAGCATAGACTTACAGATGTGGATACCACGGTCGTTAACGATATTTGTCTTGATTACCTTGTTGCCGTTAGCCTCCATAATCTGGGCCAATGACCAGCCGAGGAGGTTGTTGCGCACGTGACCGAGGTGGAGAGGCTTGTTGGTGTTAGGAGAAGAGTACTCGATCATGACGAGCGGGCTGTTCTCAGTAACTGGCTTCTCACCAAACTTAGGGTCAGCGTTGATGGTATTCAAGAGTCCTACCCAAGCGGCAGGAGCGATAGAAAGGTTGAGGAAACCCTTAACCACGTTGAAGTCTGCGATAACGTTAGCGCAGTTTTTCTTCAGGTATTCGCCGATTTCCTGTGCTGTATCCTCAGGCTTTTTCTTCGACATCTTGAGGAATGGGAATACGACGAGGGTAAGGTTACCTTCGAAATTACTCTTGGTCTTCTGCAGGGCTACCATTTTTTCAGGTACTTCCTGACCATAAAGCTCCTTCACCGCCGCGATGACAGAGCTGATGATTTCGTTTTCTATCTTCATTATTTAAATATCTATTTTTACCGGTAAAAAATTCTTTTTGTCTCTATTTTGCTGAAGCTTTGCAAACTTTTATTTTGCTGAAGCTTTGCGAAAGAGGGGTTTGCAAGTTCCCTCTTCCTCTTTGCGGTTGCAAATTTACAAATAAAAATTGAATTAGGCAAAGAAAAGTTTGCATATTCTTGTTTTTTTTATTACTTTTGCAACAAAAATGAGGATTAAAGTCTCTTTTGTCTTGTTCTCCACCTAAAATAGAGAAATCTGTGTGGATTCAATTAAACAAATAGAGAACAATCTTATGAACAATTAAACTTAGAAACAATAAACTTAAGAACAAATAAACTAAAGAACATGAAATTGCATTTTTTGTTGGCTGCTTTATTGGCAGCAAATTCCTTCTCTGCTTCAGCTCAGCAGGTAAAGGAAAAGTTGAATCGTGCCCCCGTGGCTGTCAAGACCAGTCAGGGTATTTTGGTTTCCTGGCGTTCGCTTACTTCGGATGCCAAGAATCTGGCCTTCGATGTGTATCGCAATGGCAAGAAGGTGGCTTCTGCCGTTTCTGATGTTACCAGTTATCTGGATGCCAACGGCAAGCCTGGCGATACTTATCGCATCGTGTCTTCGGCAGGTGAAACGAGCGAGGCCATTGCCTGGAACAACATGTTTACCACCTTCGATGTGAAGCGTCCTGCCAGTATCAAGAGTGGAAACACCACGGGAAGATACCGCCCGGACGATATGGCGGTGGGCGACTTGGATGGCGACGGCAACTATGAACTGATTCTGAAATGGTTGCCCGACAACCAGCGTGACAGCGGAAAGGACGGCTATGCTTCGCCGGTCATCATCGGCGCTTATCGCATGGATGGCACTCCGCTGTGGGAGAAGAACATCAACCTGGGACTCAACGTCCGTTCGGGCAACCATACCACGCAGATGGTGGTTTATGATTTCGATGGCGACGGAAAGGCTGAGCTGATCTGCAAGACGGCCAATGGCTCTACCGATGGCAAGGGCAGGTTTGTAACCGAGGCTGGCGATGCCAAAATCCAGGCGGTGGATAATACCAAGACCTATCTTAACAGCAAGGGTAGAGTAACCGGCGGCGAGGAATTCCTAACCATATTCAATGGTGAAACGGGCGAGGCGATGCACACCATCTGGTATTCGCCAAGCCGTTCGGGAGAAGACTTCCCTTCTTCGGCTACTGCCAATTCCAGTTTCTTCGGCGATAGCAACTGCAATCGTTCGGAGCGTTTCAATGCCTGTGCCGCTTATCTAGACGGCATGGACAAGTTGCCATCGGCTGTGTTCCAGCGCGGATATTACAAGAACTGCTTCCTGTGGGCTGTGGATTGGAATGGTAAGGAACTTTCTACCCGCTGGCTTCATAAGGGCCTGAGTAATAAGTGGGAAGTAGTGGATGCCAAGGGCCAGGTGCTCAGTTCGGGAACGGGAAATTCCAGTTTCGGACAGGGGGTACACGGCATTTCCGTGGGCGATGTGAACAACGATGGCTATGATGATATCTGTATTGGTGCGGCTACCATCGGTTATGATGGTAAGTTGCTCTGTGCCACGGGAAAGGGTCATGGCGATGCCATCCATCTGACCGATCTTTGTCCCGACCGTCCTGGTCTGGAGGTGATGATGCCTCACGAGGAAAAGGCGGGCGGTTATGGCTGGGATGTACACGATGCCACCACCGGAGAATTTCTTTGCGTAGCCACGGGTGATAGAGACAACGGGCGCGGACTGGCGGCAGATTTCGTGCCTGCCAACAGAGGATTCGAGTTTTGGTCGAGCACGGATGCTGATGTGCGCGATTGTGCCACCGGCAATACGGTGATAGCCGGCAAAAAGCCTGATACCAACTTCAGAATCTATTGGACGGGCGATCCATACGACCAGACTTTCGATGGCCGATACAGTACCACAACGGGTGGTTATTCTCCACGCATCCAAAACTATAATACGGCAAGAAAGAGCATCGTCACCTTCCAGAACTTCTATGAATATGGAAATCCTTCGGCGTGCAATACCACCAAGGCTACTCCATGTCTGCAGGCAGACCTGCTGGGCGACTGGCGCGAGGAGCTGATTATGTTCCAGCATGAGGACGATTATACTTCGCCAACTTGTAAGATCATGATTTTCTCTACTCCGGAGCCTACTAAATATAAGGTGCCTTGCCTGATGCAAGACCATGTTTATCGCATGGGCGTAGTATGGCAGAATTCATCTTACAACCAGCCGCCTCATCTGGGTTATTATCTGCCGGATTACCTGGGGGTAGATGGAAAAACCTACGTTACCCAGACCGTGAGCCATGCTCCTGAAAAGGTGGCTGTAGAGAAGCCTACCAATGGTATGGAAGAGATGAAGGCACCTGCCGAAGACAAGGCGATCATCAAGGGTACCTGCTATACGGCAGGCGAGAAGGGTGAGATAACTGCCTCTTCATCTAATGGTTACATCAAGATGAGAACCAATAACAATGGTGAAACCATCATCTTCTCCGTAAATGCCGGTTATCGCATCACGGGCATCAATGTGGAGGGTTACAGCAACAACACCTCTACCACAGCCGACCGCTCTATCTATCTTACGGGCGTTTATGTGGATGGAAGCGAAAGCTCTATCTTGGCAAATCAGGTAACTTTGCCTGGTGGTACCGCCGGCCAGAGCCCTGTAACCATCTATCTCAAGAATTTCGCTGCAACCCAGAGTATCAAGTTGGCGTTCGACAACTCTAACATTACGAGTGGCGATGTGGATGCCAAGGGTAAGAATAAGCAGATTTTTGCCAGGGTAACCTTTACTTACGAGCAGATAACCAACGGCATTAAGGAGGTTTACACAGCCGTGGTGAAGGAGGATGGCAAAATTTACAACATGCTGGGTCAGCAGGTTGAGCAGATGCAGGCAGGTCAGATGTATATCTGTAATGGCAAGAAATTTATCGCCAGATAAACTCGAAAGCAGGATCTCTATACAAAAAGGAGCAAAGACGAATCGGTAAAACCGGTAAGTCTTTGCTCCTTTTCTATACTTATAGATGGATATTACTCTTGTTTATTGCTAGATATTACTTTTGTAATTTACAATCCTTTGTGTGTAATTTTATCCTTCGAGGATGATTTCAGCCACGTCTTCTGGTGAATTCCAAAGGATTCCATCCTGCAGTTCGTCATCGGTAAAACCGTTGAGTGCCTCTTGGGCTTCCTTAGGAGTGATGGCAGGAGTGCCGTCCTCGTTCTTAGCATCGAGCAAAGCCTGCAAGATGGCTGCTCTGTATTCTTCGATTGTCATCATAATTTTTATGTCGTTTCGTTGTTTATTTTATGATGGCAAAGGTAATGCATTTTTTTGGAAGCACCAAACTTTTTTGTCATTTTCTTCTAGCGAATATCGAAAAAGTTTTATATATTTATATGCCTTTCTATGATGGTATGGGTATATATATAATAAGGTGAAAACTGCAGCACAAAAGAAGATGTTCCATGGTGCTGACTATGTGTTCATGGCAGACATGTGGAACCCCAAACACTTGAGCGACAGCAGACACTTGTGGGTACCTATTTCTTGGGGAAATGGTGCACCAGTGTTGAAAAAACAATAAAAAATACGGGCGTTCTGCTTGTTTCTAACTTAATTTTCATATATTTGCAGTTGCTTAGCTGAGGCTACCGGCAACATGGAGACATATAAGATGCTCCAGGATGTGCCTATATATAATAAGGTATAGAATAGCCTATATATAATAAGGTATAAATTCAATCTGATATATTAATAACTGATAAACATGAAACAGAGACTGTTCGCTACATTAAGTTTGGCAGGATTTGCAATGGCAACCTTTGGTGCAACCAAACCGAAGACTGCCATTAAGTCGTTGAATAAGACGACCATCCAACAGCCAACTTACACAGAATGGCACGACCTTCAGGTGAATGCCATCAATCGTTTTCCGTTGCACACCAATTTCTTCACCTATCCGGCAGATGACTGGGTTTATGAGAAAGACGGTAAGATCGTGAGCAAGGATATCCTGCACATGAACAAGACGGAGAGCAAGTATTTCCTTTCGCTCGACGGAACCTGGAAGTTCAACTGGGTGGCTAATGCCGACCAGCGTCCTACCGACTTCTACAAGGAAGATCTTGATGATTCCAAATGGAAGACCATGAATCTGCCAGGTATCTGGGAGATGAACGGATTCGGTGATCCGGAATATGTGAACGTAGGCTTCGGCTGGCGTGGACATTTTGACCAGCAGCCACCAGCAGTTCCTACCAAGGACAACCATGTAGGTTCTTACCGCCGTATCATCGACATCCCTGCCAACTGGGATGGCAAGCAGGTTGTAGCTCATTTCGGTAGCGTTACTTCCAACATCTATCTCTATGTAAACGGCAAGTTTGCCGGTTATGCAGAGGATAGCAAGGTAGCTGCCGAGTTTGACATCACTCCTTATCTGAAGAAGGGCAAGAATCTGATTGCCTTCCAGACCTTCCGCTGGTGCGATGGTTCCTGGGATGAGGATCAGGACTTCTGGCGCTTGAGTGGTGTGGCTCGTGAAAGCTATCTCTTTGCCCGCGATGCCCAGTTGCAGCTGGAGGATATCCGTGTTACTCCTGACCTTGTAAACAACTACAAGGATGGTGTGCTCAACATCTCTACCAAGGTAAAGGGAACAGGCAAGCTGAACTTCATCCTCTTCGACAAAGAAGGCAAGCAGGTGGCTACAGCTACAGGATTGGCAAAGAATGGAACAGCCAACATTACGATGAACGTAGAGAATCCACACAAGTGGAATGCAGAGACACCTTATTTATATACCCTTCAGGTTTCCCTCTCAAGTGCGCTGAAGAATGGCAACATGAAATCAGCAAGCATGACTCCTGTCAAGGTAGGTTTCCGCAAGGTGGAAATCAAGAACAAGCAGTTCCTTGTCAACGGTCAGCCTGTGCTCATCAAGGGTGCCAACCGTCATGAGATTGACCCTGATGGAGGTTATGTATTGAGCATGGAGCGCATGATTCAGGACATCAAGATTATGAAGCGCCTGAATATCAACGCAGTCCGTACCTGCCACTATCCTGATGATCCACGCTGGTACGAGCTCTGCGATGAGTATGGTATCTATGTGGTAGCTGAGGCTAACCAGGAAAGTCACGGTTTCCAGTATGGCGATGATGCAGCTGCCAAGAAACCGATGTTTGCCAAGCAGATTCTGGAGCGCAACCAGCACAATGTTTCCATGTACTTCAATCATCCTAGTGTCGTAACCTGGAGTATGGGTAATGAGACTGTGATGGGCGATAACTTCCTGCAGGCTTACAAGTGGATCAAGAGCCAGGACCAGAGCCGTCCGGTTCAGTATGAGCAGGCTCACAGAGGCGAGGGTACCGATATCTTCTGCCCTATGTACTATCCTGTAAGCGCTTGTGAAAAGTATGCGAAGAACCCTAACAGTCCGATGCCGCTCATCCAGTGCGAGTACAACCATACCATGGGTAACTCAGGCGGTAACTTGAAGGATTACTGGAATCTGATTCGCAAGTATCCTATCCTTCAGGGTGGTTTCGACTGGGATTTCGTTGACCAGGGCTTGCACCGCAAGGTATTGAAGCCGATGACCATCAAGAATCCTGAGAAGATGAGCAATGAAGAGCTCCGTAAAATAGAATATTGCTACGGTGGCGATTATAACAATTACGACCCTAGCGACAATAACTTCAACTGCAATGGTATCATCGGTCCTGACCGTCAGCTCAATCCTCATGCCTACGAGGTAGCCTACCAGTATCAGAACATCTGGGCTAAGATGGTGAATGCAGAGAAGGGTGAAGTAAGTGTATACAATGAGAACTTCTTCCGCAATTTGAGCAACTATGCCTTGGCATGGAGTCTCATTGAGGATGGCGTGGAGACTCAGAACGGTACTATTGCTGATATCGATGTAGCTGCCCAGCAGACCAAGAACTTCACCATCCCTTATGACCTTTCTAAGGTAACGGGCAAGGAGGTGTTCCTCAACATCGATTTCCGTCTGAAGAAGGCTGAACCTCTGATGGAGGCTGGTCAGATTGTGGCTTATGCCCAGCTGGCGGTGAAGGAGAAGAAGTGCTGCGGTCATTGTGCAGAAAACATGGCTAAGGCTCAGGATGGCAAGAAGGTGAAGGCTAAGCTCATCGACAAGAAGGGCGAGCAGGATATCACCGTTACTACTCCTGATCTGACCGTGAAGGTGAACCGTACCACCGGTCTCATCTCTGAATATACCTATCGTGGCAAGTCGCTCCTCGGCGAGGGCGGTACCCTGAAGCCAAACTTCTGGCGTGCTCCTACCGATAATGATTTCGGTGCCGGCCTGCAGAAAAAGTTCCAGGTTTGGAAGAACCCTGTCATGAACCTGAAGGGTGTAGCTGTTGAAAAGGATAAGAAGGCAAACACCATCAGCATCTGTGCAACCTATGAGATGCCAGAGGTGAAGGGCGAGCTGGAAATAGAATATCTCATCATGCCTAATACCGGTGCGATGAAGGTAAGCCAGGAGTTTGATGCTTCTGATGATGCCAAGGTCAGCGATCTGTTCCGTTTCGGTATGCTGATGCAGTTGCCATACGATATGGACAAGAGCCAGTATTACGGCCGTGGTCCTATCGAGAACTATTCTGACCGTGAGGACTGCATGCGCATCGGAATCTACAGCGATGATGCCGACAACCAGTACTTCCCATACATCCGTCCACAGGAGAGTGGAACCAAGGGCGATATGCGCTGGTGGAATCAGACCGATGCTTCCGGCTTCGGATTCAAGGTGAAGAGCTGCAAGCCATTCTATGCTTCCGCTATCCACTTCGACACAGAAGAACTGGATGATGGTGATGACAAGGATCAGCGCCACAGTTTCAACCTGAAGAAGTCAAAATTCACCAATCTCTTCCTCGATGCAGAGCATTCTGGTGTGGCTGGTGAGAACTCTTGGGGTGCATGGCCTTTGGAGAAGTATCGCCTCCATTATGGCGATAAGAACTTCACTTTCGTGCTCATTCCATTAGATAAATAGTAGAAAAGCAGGGATTTGTACGAAAATCCAATATATTTAAACAGAAAATCCACCTCATTCGGGGTGGATTTTTTTATCTTTGCACCACCTATCACGGAAAAGTGTAGGTACAGCCTAAAAATAAAACAATAACGAACAATATGAGAAAAGCAAAATTTTTCGCAGCAGCATTGCTGGCGATGTCTTCACTCGGAGCTTTCGCACAGCATCAGTTTACTGTTCAGGCCAACAAGCCTGGAGCAGAAATCCAGCCTACCATGTATGGTATCTTCTTCGAGGATATCAACTTCGGTGCCGATGGTGGACTCTATGCAGAGATGGTAGAGAACCGTTCCTTCGAATTCCCACAGCGCCTGATGGGATGGAATACATTCGGAAATGTAACCCTCAGCGACGTAAAACCAGCCTTCGACCGCAATCCTCATTATGTAACACTTGAGAGCGCAGGCGCACGTGAGAAGCAGACTGGTCTTGAGAACCGTGGCTTCTTTGGCATGGGCTTGAAGAAGGATATGAAGTACGATTTCACCGTATATGGCCGTCTTCATCTCATCGATGGCAAGCAGGGCAAGATTCGCGTAGAACTCGTCAATTCAAAGAATGATGTCATTGCCAAGCAGGTCATCAACATCACCAATAATAAATGGCAGAAGCTTACTGCTACCCTTACTTCTCCTCAGACCGATGCCAAGGGTTTGATGCGAGTATATCTGGAGAAGGGTTCTGAGAGCGTAGATCTCGACCATATCTCTCTCTTCCCTGAGGACAACTGGAATGGTCTCCGTGCCGACCTCGTACAGGATTTGACTGACTTGAAGCCAGGCATCTTCCGTTTCCCTGGCGGATGTATCGTAGAGGGAACCGACCTCGATACCCGTTATGAGTGGAAGAACTCTGTGGGTGCTCCTGAGAACCGTCCTCTGAACGAGAACCGCTGGAGAGATACCTTCCCTCATCGCCTTTTCCCTAACTACTATCAGTCATTGGGCTTGGGCTTCTATGAGTATTTCCTCCTTTCAGAGAAGATTGGTGCTGAGCCATTGCCTATTCTCTCTGTAGGTCTGGCTTGCCAGTATCAGAACGATGATAAGGATCCTAATGCACATGTAGCAGTCAAGGATCTCCAGAGCTATATCGACGATGCACTCGACCTCATCGAGTTTGCCAATGGTCCTGTTACCTCTAAGTGGGGTAAGCTCCGTGCTGATATGGGTCATCCGGCACCATTCAATCTGAAGCAGATTGGTATCGGTAACGAGCAGTGGGGTCCTATGTATCCTGAGCGTCTGCAGAAGTTCATGGAGCAGATTCATGCCAAGTATCCAAAGATAAAAATCTGCGGTTCATCTGGTCCATCTGCTGATGGAAAGGATTTCGACTACGGTTGGGAGCAGATGCGCAAGTTGGGCGTAGACATGGTGGATGAGCACTACTACAAGAGTCCGGAATGGTTCCGCAGCAATGCCAGCCGTTACGACAAGTACGACCGCAAGGGTCCTAAGGTCTTTGCCGGCGAGTATGCTGCTCATGCCGAGAATGATCCAAACTCTTGGGAGGCAGCTCTTTCTGAGGCAGCTTTCATGACCGGTTTGGAGCGCAATGCCGATGTGGTTTATCAGGCTACCTATGCACCTCTCTTCGCTCATGTAGAGGGATGGCAGTGGCGTCCGGACCTCATCTGGTTCGATAACCTCAGCTCTGTCCGTTCTGCCAACTACTATGTTCAGCAGCTCTACGGCGAGAACAAGGGTACCAATGTGTTGAAACTTACCGAGAACGGCAAGGCTGTAGCAGGCGAGAACGGTCTCTATGCCACCGCTTGCTTCGACAAGGCTACCAAGAGCTACATCGTAAAGATTGCCAACACTTCTAACGAGGCAAAGGAAATCAACGTCACCTTTAATGGTATCAAGAAGTTGAACCCAGGTAAGGTAACCGTTCTCCATGCCGACGATATTCAGGCAGAAAACAAGATAGACAATAAAAATGTGGTTGTTCCTGTAGTATCAGATGCACAGGTTCAGGGCAATGTGTTGAACGTGAAGATGAAGCCGAACAGCTTTGTTGTATACCGTTTCTAATTGCCTACCTCCGATCTTCAATAAATCCTTAAGGTACAAATAGATAAGTGGATAATGTGAATCCCTTGCGACTCTAGTGGTTGCAAGGGATTTTTTCTCTTCTAATGCCCTTGAAATTACATGGCGACGCAGGAGTTTCTGTGTCAGGACGTAGGAAAGATTACGTCTCCATGTAGGAAAAAGGCACTTTATGTATAAGAAAAGTTTGAATTTTGCATAAAAAATACGCTCAAACGCTAGCAATTTGCTCATTTTTTCGTAACTTTGCACCCGCAAACTTATAATTAATAATAAAAGAAAGAATGGCTAATTTGAGATTTGAGGTTGTAGCCGAGGCCTTTAAGAAAAGACCTGTAGAGGTAGAGGCTCCCAAGGTGCGCCCTTCGGAGTACTTCGCCAAGTATGTATTCAACCGCCAGAAGATGTACAAGTATCTGCCATCTGATGTGTATGAGAAACTCATCGATGTGATAGATAACGGTACTCGTCTGGACCGTTCCATCGCTGATGCCGTGGCTGCCGGCATGAAGCTCTGGGCTGAGGAAAACGGGGTAACACATTATACTCACTGGTTCCAGCCATTGACAGAAGGTACTGCCGAGAAGCATGATGCCTTCGTGGAGCATGACGGAAAGGGTGGTATGATTGAGGAATTCTCTGGCAAATTGCTTGTCCAGCAGGAACCTGATGCCAGCTCATTCCCTAACGGCGGTATCCGCAACACCTTCGAGGCTCGTGGCTATTCTGCATGGGATCCTACATCGCCTGTGTTCATCATCGACGATACCCTCTGTATCCCTACCATCTTTATATCTTATACCGGTGAGGCTTTGGACTACAAGGCTCCATTGCTCCGCTCGCTCCATACGCTGAGTGAGGCGGCTACCGAGGTGTGCCACTATTTTTACCCTCAGGTGAAGAAGGTGCAGACCAATCTCGGTTGGGAGCAGGAGTACTTCCTGGTAGATGAGAGCCTTTACTCGGCTCGTCCTGACCTGATGCTCACAGGCCGTACCCTGATGGGACACGACTCTGCGAAGAACCAGCAGATGGACGACCACTATTTCGGAACAATCCCTGAGCGTGTGCAGGCTTTCATGAAGGATCTGGAAATCCAGGCGCTCGAACTCGGCATCCCTTGCAAGACCCGTCATAACGAGGTGGCTCCAAACCAGTTTGAGCTGGCACCTATCTATGAGGAGTGCAATCTTGCCGTAGACCATAATATGCTCCTGATGAGTCTGATGAAGCGTGTGGCTCACAAGCACGGTTTCCGTGTGCTCCTTCACGAGAAGCCATTCGCCGGTGTGAATGGTTCGGGCAAGCACAACAACTGGAGTCTCTGCACCGATACCGGCGTACTGCTCCATGCAGCAGGCAAGACACCGGAGGACAATCTCCGCTTCGTAGTCTTCATCGTAGAGACCCTGATGGGCGTTTACAAGCACAATGGACTGCTGAAGGCTTCTATCATGAGCGCTACCAATGCGCACCGTTTGGGAGCCAACGAGGCACCACCAGCCATCATCTCTTCATTCCTCGGCAAGCAGCTCACCGACCTGCTCGACCATATCGAGAAGGCAGACAAGGAAGAACTCTTCGCCCTGGCAGGCAAGAAGGGTATGGAGCTGGATATCCCTGAGATTCCGGAGCTGATGATTGATAACACCGACCGCAACCGTACCTCTCCATTCGCCTTCACCGGAAACCGTTTCGAGTTCCGTGCCGTAGGTTCAGAGGCCAACTGTGCGTCATCTCTCATCGTACTGAATGCTGCCGTAGCTGAGGCTCTCGAAGACTTCAAGACTCGTGTAGATGCCTTGATAGCAAAGGGTGAGGACCAGACATCGGCTATTATAGATGTTGTACGCGAGGATATCAAGACCTGCAAGCCTATCCGCTTCGACGGCAACGGCTATTCTGATGAGTGGAAGGAAGAGGCTCAGAAGCGTGGCTTGGACTGCGAGGCATCCTGCCCGGTAGTCTTCGACCGTTATCTGGACAAGGAAAGCATCGAGATGTTTGCCAAGACCAACGTGATGAGCGAGAGCGAGTTGAAGGCGCGCAACGAGGTGAAGTGGGAGACCTATACCAAGAAGATTCAGATTGAGGCTCGTGTGATGGGCGACCTGAGCATGAACCATATCATCCCTGTGGCTACCCACTATCAGAGCCGTCTGGCAAAGAACGTAGAGGGTATGATTCACATCTTCGGTGGCGAGGAAGGCAAGAAGCTGACTGCCCGCAACGTGAAGATTATCCGTGAGATAGCCGAGCGTACCGAGGCAATTGAGCGTGGTGTAGAGGCATTGGTAGATGCCCGCAAGGTAGCCAACAAGATAGAGAGTGAGCGCGAGAAGGCAGTAGCATATCACGACACGGTAGCTCCAAAGATGGAGGAAATCCGTTATCAGATAGACAAGCTCGAGCTTCTCGTAGCCGATGAACTTTGGACATTGCCAAAGTATCGTGAGCTGCTGTTTATCAGATAATATTTCCTGGATAAGGAATTGATATAATAAAAAAGAGTGCATTGCCGTTAACAATGCACTCTTTTTTGCTTATCCTAAGCAGAAAAGCGTAAACTAAGTTAAATATTCATAAAAGTTTGGGGTTAAAACTCGTAACCTACACATAATCAAATAAAAATGTGTAATTTTGCAGTCCGATTATTTCGGGGATACGCTTAGAGTCCCCAAGATATGGTGTGTTAATAGCATGCCCTGTGGCCGGGGTATGTGGTTAGTGAATCACCTGTCTGAATAGTGAGTAAAAAAGATTAAAAACGTTTTTTAGTAGTAAATTTAAATTTTAAAATGGACACATTAAGTTACAAGACTATTTCCGTAAACAAGGAAACAGCTAAGAAAGAGTGGGTCGTAATCGACGCTACCGACCAGGTTGTAGGTCGCCTCTGCTCTAAGGTTGCTAAATTGCTCCGCGGAAAGTACAAGCCAACTTTCACTCCACACGTAGATTGTGGTGACAACGTAATCATTATCAATGCCGCTAAGGTAGTTTTCACTGGTAAGAAGGAAACAGATAAGGTTTACACTCGTTACACTGGTTATCCAGGTGGTCAGCGCTTCAATACTCCAGCAGAGTTGCGCAAGCGTCCTGATGGAATGGACAAGATCCTCCGTCACGCTATCAAGGGTATGTTGCCAAAGGGCCCTCTCGGTCGTTCTTTGATGGACAACCTCTTCATTTACGATGGCACAGAGCACAAGCACGAGGCACAGCAGCCAAAGGCTATTGATATTAACCAGTATAAATAATTAAGGTAGAATGGAAGTAATTAATGCAATAGGTCGCCGTAAGAGCGCTGTAGCTCGTGTATACCTCACAGAGGGTACCGGTAAGATCACAATCAACAAGAAAGATATTGAGACATATTTCCCATCAGCAATCCTTCGCTATGTAGTAAAGCAGCCATTGCAGTTGCTCGAAGCTGAGGGTAAGTATGATATTAAGGCAAACCTCGACGGTGGTGGTTTCACCGGTCAGAGCCAGGCTCTCCGCCTCGCTATCGCTCGCGCACTCGTTAAGATCGACGCTAACGATAAGAAGGCTTTGAAGGATGCAGGCTTCATGACACGTGACTCACGTGCTGTAGAGCGTAAGAAGCCAGGTCAGCCAAAGGCTCGTCGTCGCTTCCAGTTCAGCAAGCGTTAATCTTATACATATTTTATTATATATATATAGATTATATATAGCTGAGCTAAAAAGTTTAGTATCTAAATCGGTGAGATTCCATTAATCGGGGACTACTCATCGACTGATCTAACATTAGATTCAAAAAGAAAGTAAACACAATTAAAAAGAAAAAACAATGTCAAGAACAAATTTTGACCAGTTACTTCAGGCAGGTTGCCACTTCGGACACCTCCGTCGCAAGTGGAATCCAGCAATGGCTCCTTACATCTTCATGGAGCGTAACGGTATTCATATTATCGACCTCAACAAGACTGTCGCTAAGATCGACGAGGCTGCTGAGGCTCTCAAGACAATTGCCAAGACAGGTAGAAAGATCCTGTTTGTCGCTACTAAAAAACAAGCTAAGGACGTAGTTGCTGAGAAGGCAGCTTCTATCAATATGCCATACGTAAACGAGCGTTGGGCTGGTGGTATGCTCACCAACTTCCCTACAATCCGTAAGGCAGTTAAGAAAATGACAAACATCGATCGTCTGTTGAACGATGGTACATTCTCTAACCTCTCTAAGCGCGAGTTGCTTCAGGTAAGCCGCCAGCGTGCTAAGTTGGAGAAGAACCTCGGTTCTATCGCAGATATGGCCCGTCTCCCAGTAGCCCTCTTCGTTGTTGACGTAATGAAGGAGCACATCGCTGTTAAGGAGGCTAACCGTCTTGGTATTCCAGTGTTCGGTATCGTAGATACCAACTCTGATCCTAAGAATGTTGATTACGTTATCCCAGCTAACGACGATGCTAAGGATTCTGTAGATGCTATCCTTACTGCAGTTTGCGGTGCTATCGCTGAGGCTCTCGAGGAGCGCAAGGCTGAGAAGGCTGACGACAAGGCTGCTGCTGAGCAGAAGGACCAGCCTAAGAAGAAGGCTGCCCGCAAGGACGAGGCTGAGTAATTAGGCAAAGAAATATATACTGAAGCCATTGATTCTGTTTATGATTCGATGGCTTTAGTAGCTTTTAAGCAAAGATTATTATTAACTTTTTAATATAAAAATATTATTATGGCTGTTTCAATTGAAGATATCAAGAAACTTCGCGCTATGACTGGTGCTGGTCTTGCTGACGTTAAGAAAGCACTCACAGAGGCTGAAGGTGATTTCGATAAGGCAAAGGAGTTGCTCCGTGAGCGTGGTCTCGCTATCGCTGCTAAGCGTTCTGACCGTGAGACTTCTAATGGTTGCGTTCTCGTTAAGAAGGTTAACGATTTCGCTGCTATCATCGCTCTCAAGTGCGAGACTGACTTCGTAGCTAACGGTGCTGACTTCATCAAGTTGACATCTGACATCCTCGACGCTGCTATCGCTGCCAAGGCTCACACTCTCGACGAGGTGAAGACTTTGAAGGTTGGCGATGCTGATGCTCAGGCTGCTGTTACACAGCGCTCTGGTATCACTGGCGAGAAGATGGAGCTCGACGGCTACTGTGTTCTCGAGGGTGACAACATCGAGGTTTACGACCACATGAACAAGCACACTTTGTGTACTATGGTTCAGCTCAACGAGAACAACGAGGAGGCTGGTCACAAGGTAGCTATGCAGGTTGCTGCTATGCGCCCTGTAGCTCTCGACGAGTCTTCTGTTTCTGAGGAGACTAAGAAGACTGAGCTCGAGGTTGCTGTTGCCAAGACTAAGGAAGAACTCGTAGAGAAGGCTGTTAACGCTGCTTTGAAGAAGGCTGGCATCAACCCAGCTCACGTTGACTCTGAGGAGCACATCGAGAGCAACACCAAGAAGGGTTGGTTGACACCTGAGCAGGCTGAAGAGGCTCGCAACATCAAGAAGACTGTTGGTGAGGAGAAGGCTGCTACTTTGAACCCTACTATGATCCAGAACATTGCTAATGGTCGTCTGGCTAAGTTCTTCAAGGAGAACTGCCTCGTTGACCAGGAGTTCCAGTTCGGTGACGGTGACAAGCAGACTGTTGCTCAGTACCTCGCTTCTCAGAGCAAGGATCTCAAGATCGTTGCTTACCAGCGCTTTACTCTTGCTGCTGAGTAATCATTACTCAAAAGCAAGCGTTAATTTGACTTATAGTTAAATTAGAATACCGGGAGTTATGAAGTTAAGCCTCGCTTTGCTTCTAACTCCCATTTCTTTTTTATATAAAAATTTGATGTTATGAAGATATTTGCCATCGGTATGAACTATACCGAACACAATAAATCGCTGCATGGTACGTTATCTAAACCAGAGCGTCCTGTCATTTTTACCAAGGCAGATTCTGCTTTGCTCAATAACGGCAAGCCTTTCTTCATCCCTGATCATCTGGGAAGAATAGAGTATGAAACCGAAGTAGTGGTCAGAATATCCAAGTTGGGAAAGACCATTCCGCAGCGTTTCGCCCACCGCTATTACGATGCAGTAACCGTAGGTATCGACTTTACGGCACGCGAGATGCAGAAGAAGCTGCGTGAGGCTGGCCAGCCTTGGGAACTCGCCAAGGGATTCGACGGTTCTGCGGTTATCGGCGAATGGGTCGACATCCATAAGTTCCGTGATATCCAGGCACTGCACTTCCGCCTCGATCTCAATGACAAGACCGTACAGGAAGGCTGCACGAGCGATATGCTCTACAAGGTAGATGAAATCATCTCTTACATCAGCCAGTACTTCACGCTCAAGACGGGCGACCTGCTCTATACCGGATGTCCTACAGGCTGCGGTCCTGTCAACATCGACGACCATCTCGTAGGCTATCTCGAAGACAGGAAGGTGCTCGATTTTCACTGTAAATAAACAATATTGCAAGTAATATATTGATATGAACACAACAAAGGTTTGGAAATACATGCTGCTGGCATGCCTGCTCATGCTGGTGGCTCCTGCTCAGGCACAGCGATTCTTCAATCTGACCTCTTCGGAAGTCAGAGTAGATTCCGTGTTGCCCCGTTTCGTGTATTCCATTCCTTTGACCGGTGCATATCGTGATTCTGTATATACCGTCAGCCTGAAATATGGCGAGTATATCGATATGACTGCCTCCGACATCGCCAATTACAACCGCCTGTCGGGTGCAGTTCCTCCTGAGCAGGTATTTCCACAGCAGCGGGTTACCGAATGCCGTAAGCAGGGCGTACTCCAGATAGATTTCAGTCCTGTCGTATTCCGCAATAACCGCCATCAGCTGCTGGTCAGCTTCATGCTCCAGGTAGATGCCCGTCCTCTGAAGCGCTCCGAGCGTTCCAGTCGAGGTTCTCTGTTGGCTAAGGGCAAAGTATCAGCCTTCACTTCTTCTGATGCTTTGCGCTCAGCCTCTTCCCTCTATGCCTCCCATTCCGTCCTAGCTTCAGGCAGATGGGCGAAGATTAGAGTCAGCGAAACCGGTTTCCATCAGCTTACCGAACAGGTAGTGCGCCAGGCAGGTTTCTCCGATATCAGCAAGGTGAAGATTTACGGCTATGGCGGCAATCTGCAGAACGAAGCCCTTCTGGCGAGCGAACTGCAGGCTACCGACGATCTTCAGGAAGTTCCCCAGTGCATCGTTGGCGGCAAGCATTATTTCTATGCCGAGGGACCGGTATCCTGGAAGTCAGAAACCGCCCTCCAGCGCATCCGTAATCCTTATTCCGATTACGGCTACTATTTTATTACCCAGACCGATGGAGAGCCACTGGTGCAGGATTCAGCCACCTTTGTCTCTTCCCATTATCCGCAGCCATACGATTATCATTCCCTCTACGAGTCAGATGGTTTCAGCTATTATCATGGCGGTAGAAACCTCTTCGATGCAGAAGAACTGAAGGTGGGCGATGAGAAGAAAGTGGTGATCACGAATACCACCGGTTCTGCGGAAGGCAAACTCTCCGTAGCCCTGACTACCGCCACAGACAGCAAGGCTCAGATACTGAAGAATGGTAAGGTTTTGGGCGAAATCACCCTTTCTCTCAAGAATGACAATCCTACGGAGGATATAGCTTACCTCAAGGCTACAGAGCAGGTTGCCACTTATCCCATTTCCGATTTCCAGGATAAGGATACCATCTCTATCAAGGTCTTGTCAGGTGCTTCCATCCGCCTCGATTATATCTCCGTAACATGGGCAGAGCCTAGAAGCTGTGCCTTTACCGCTGCCAACCTGGCCGCCGGTGGAAAGGTTCCGGCTGCCCAGTATGTCTACGGCATCAGCAACCAGGATCATCATGCCGATGGAGCAGCCGATATGGTCATCATCATCCCGACCTCACAGAAACTGCTGAAACAGGCACAGCGGCTGAAAAAATTTCATGAACAGCACGACGGACTGCGCGTTACCATCGTGCCTGCCGATGAACTCTATAACGAATTTTCTAGCGGTACCCCCGATGCCAACGCCTACCGCCGCTACCTGCGCATGCTTTCTGATAAGGCGCAGAGCGAGGCAGATATGCCGAAATATCTCCTGCTCTTCGGCGACTGCGTATGGGATAACCGCATGCTTACCTCCGGTTGCAGAACCCTGAATCCAGACGATTATCTGCTGTGCTTTGAGAGTGAAAACTCCTTCAGTGCCGTTTCCTGCTTCGTCAGCGACAGCTGGTTCGGCATGCTCGGCGAGGGAGCCGGACTGTATCCTAACCGCGAGCTGCAGGATGTAGCCGTAGGCCGCTTCCCGGTAACTTATGCAGAAGAGGCCCAGGTGCTGGTAGACAAGACCATCAGTTATGCTCAGAATGCCAATGTAGGCGCCTGGCAGAACACCCTGATGTTTATGGGCGATGACGGAAACGGAAACCTCCACATGCAGGATGCCGATGAGGTGGCAAATGATGTGCTCACCACCTATCCCGCCTATCTCGTCAAGAAGGTGATGTGGGATGCCTATACCCGCGAAACCTCCTCTTCGGGCAATACCTATCCCGAGGCAACGAGAATCATCAAACAGCAGCAGGCTGCGGGAGCCCTCATCATGGATTATGCCGGACATGGCGATCCTACCCAGATGTCGCACGAATCGGTTCTGAAACTCACCGATTTTGCCGATTTCCGCAATACCAACCTGCCGCTCTGGGTAACCGCCTCCTGCGATATCATGCCGTTCGACGGACTCGAAGCCAACATCGGCGAATATGCGCTGCTCAACGATAAAGGCGGCGCAGTAGCCTTCTATGGCACCACCCGTACCGTTTACGCCCAGTATAACAGACATATCAACCGTGCCTTCATCCACAGAGTGCTCAGTCTGGTAGATGGCAAGCCTATTACGATAGGCGAGGCGCACCGACTGGCGCAGAACGACCTGGTGAGCGGCAACGGTCCAACTTCCGGCTCCGATGTCACGGTGAACCATCTCCATTATTCCCTTCTGGGCGACCCTGCTCTTGCACTCAATCTGCCTATGCATCAGATTGTGGTAGATTCCATCAATGGCATCCCTGTTGCCGGAGCCGCAACCCTGCCGATGCTGAAGGCAGGCTCTATCGCTCGCATGGCAGGTCATATCGAGGGAGCAGACGACTTCCGGGGCGTCATCACCGCTACCGTAAGAGATTCCAAGGAGACGGTTACCTGCCGCCTGAACGATACCGGCAAGGATGGCGCTGAGAAGGCTTTCGAATACAAAGACAGAACCAAGACCCTGTATCAGGGCACCGATAGCGTAAGAGGCGGCAAGTTTACCTTCTCCTTTGCCGTTCCGCTGGATATCAATTATTCCAACCAAAGCGGTCTGGTCAACCTCTATGCGGTGAATACCGCCAAGACCCTCTCCGCCCACGGCTCCAGCGAGCAGTTTACGGTAGGCGAGAGCGAGGAGCAGAAGAACGATTCCATTGGTCCTTCCATCTACTGCTATCTCAATTCGCCTTCCTTCGTAGATGGCGGCAATGTCAACACCACCCCGTTCTTTGTGGCAAAGATAATCGATAAGGACGGAATCAATGCTGCCGGAAGCGGTATCGGTCACGACCTGCAGTTGGTGATAGATGGCGATATGTCGAAGACCTACGTGCTGAACAGCAATTTCATCTACGATTTCGGAACCTATACCAGCGGTTCTACCTATTACAGCATACCGCAACTGGAACCGGGCAAGCACGAACTCACCTTCCGTGCCTGGGATATCCAGAACAACAGTTCTACGGTGAAGCTCCGCTTCAATGTGGTGAAGGCACTGAGTCCGGCGCTCTTCGATGTGGGCGTAACCGCCAATCCGGCTAAGACCTCCACCACCTTCATCATCAGCCACGACCGCACAGAGAGCGATATGGACGTGGTGGTAGAAGTGTTCGATTCATCGGGCAGACAGCACTGGCGCCATTCCGAAAGCGGTGTACCTACCTCGGGCAGCTATACCGTAAGCTGGGACCTCACCTCTGATAGCGGCACCCCTCTGGGCACCGGCGTATATCTCTATCGCGTCAAGGTGGCGAGCGATGGCAGCAGCTATACCTCAAAAGTCAAGAAACTCATCATTATCAAATAAAAATATATTTACAATGGGAATAAAAAAAATCTATAAGATATTCATCTTGGGATGTCTCGCTCTGATGGCATCAGAAGTGAAGGCGCAGGATAAGAAAGATCTCTTCAATCCTGTGAACTATGCAGTCATTTCGCAAACCATAGCTCCTGATGCCCGTGGTGGCGGCTTGGGAGACATCGGTGCGGCTACCGACCCTGATGTCAACTCTCAGTACTGGAATCCGGCAAAATATCCTTTCACCATTTCGCGTGCCGGTGTGTCGCTCAGCTTCACTCCTTGGCTGCGCTCGCTGGTCAATGATATGAATCTTGCCTATCTCTCTGGCTATTACCGCATTGGTGATTACAGCGCCGTATCTGCATCGCTCCGCTATTTCAATATGGGTGAAGTGTTTACCAGCGAAGAGGGTGCCGAGAGTGGCACGGGTATGACCATCAATCCTTACGAGATGTCGGTCGATGTGGCTTATTCTCTGATGCTCAGCGAGAAGTTCTCTCTTGCTGCCGCCATCCGCTGGATCTATTCCGATATGCGCTTCGATTATGCCGAAGATAATTCGCCAGCCTCCGCTTTCGCAGCCGATATTGCTGCCTATTACCAGAACTATGTGGTCATCGGCCAGCGCGAATGCCAGTTGGGTTTGGGCTTGAATATTTCTAACATCGGTAGTAAGATTACTTTCAGTGGCAAGGAGTATGGCGAGTTCCTGCCAGCCAACATGCGTCTGGGTGCTTCGCTGATGATTCCTATCGACGAGTACAACCGCATCACCCTGGCAGCCGATGCCAACAAGTATCTGGTGCCTACCGTTCCGAAGCAGGAAGAGGGTGAGGACAATTCAGAATATGAAGACCGTGTGCATCGTGAATATGATGATATTTCGGGCATCAGCGGTATCTTCAAGAGTTTCAGCGATGCCCCTGGCGGTTTCAAGGAAGAGCTGGAGGAAATCAACTACGGATTGGGTGCCGAGTATGTATACAATGATAAGTTTGCGCTCCGTGCCGGTTATCATCATGAGAGTCAGAGCAAGGGTAACCGCAAGTACTTCACCGTGGGTGCCGGTTTCAAGATGAATGTCTTCTCGCTCGATGCTGCCTATGTGGTGGCTACCGCCAAGAGCAACCCGCTCGACCAGACCCTCCGCTTCACCCTGTCGTTTGATATGGATGGACTGAAGGACCTCTTTAAGAGATAGTTTTTTAGTGATTATTGATTAGTTATTATATATAGATATGAATATACGTGTAGGATTTGGATATGATGTCCACAAGCTGGTGGTTGACCGCGACTTGTGGCTGGGAGGAATCAAGATAGATTATGAACTGGGATTGCTGGGCCACAGCGATGCCGATGTGCTGATACATGCCATTTGCGATGCCCTGCTGGGCGCCGCCAACATGCGTGATATCGGATATCATTTCCCGGATACGGCAGCAGAGACACTGAATGTGGATTCTAAGATACTGCTCCGCAAAACGATGGAACTGATAGCTACCAAGGGTTATACACTGGGCAATATCGATGCTACAGTCTGTGCCGAACGCCCTAAACTCAACCCGCATGTGCCAGCCATGAAAGCCTGTCTGGCAGAGGTGATGGGGGTAGACGAAGACCAGATATCCATCAAGGCAACAACCACCGAGAAACTCGGATTCACGGGCAGAATGGAGGGCATCTCCGCCTATGCCACCGTTCTTATCCAGAAAGGATAGAACGCAAGCAGCACGCCCTGTTTTACTCTAATTGAGCAAGCTTTGAGCGTATTTTTTAACGTTAATTA
>OOBQ01000039.1_pt1 | contig 40577 bp, 28 predicted proteins | sample 1670941 | NCBI WGS metagenome assembly OOBQ01 (sample SAMN06348106, study PRJEB24527) | human gut metagenome | biome: human gut; feature: ankylosing spondylitis patient; material: feces | host: Homo sapiens | place: China | collected 2015-10 | reverse complement strand
GTGCAAATCTACTCATTCCCAACTGTTTACGTTCCAACCTCTCTTATTCTCCTTTGGCTGCTTTAGAGCTTTATGTTAAAAATACTAACTCATAGTTTTCTCCTCCAGAACTCACCGTTTCTCGGTGCAGAAGTCATCGTTTTCTTTTTGGGAATACATCGCTTGCCGGATAGAAATCCTTGCCATTACTTGTTATTTTTTTCTGGCGAAATCAGCCATTTTTGTTTATTGCCAATAAATAAATCTGCGGTTTTTTATTTACTGGCAATAAACAAATCGAATATAAGTTCTATCATCAAAGCTCTTATTGCCCTCTACGATGCCCTTGGTGGCGATAAAGGAATGGATGTTCTGAGGGTCGTTGGCAATCTGCTCTGCCAATGTCGCCTCGCTCGCTGCCAAGGTTGGCTTCAGGAACGGATAGCCATCACTCGCCAATACAATCTCGGAGGAAGAGACAGAAATTGTACCTGATGCAGAAACAGAGTCAGAGCAAGGGACAGAATCTGATGCTGGAACAGAATCCTGAACAGAACAAGAATCTGAAACAGAGACAACCTTCACTCCCTCCCGATAGATAGGAAATCCATCGATAACCGTATAGGTCTGGTTCTGCCCCGAAAGCATCGCCTTGATAAGCAATGGCTCTATCTGCTTTCTAGCCTCAGCAGGCGAAAGGCCCTGCTCTATCAGTTCTACCCTCTTTCTGGCAATCTCCTGCTCATAAGGCTTGCCGTTCTCATAAAGCTTGCCATCGATGATTGCCTGGCAATCGCCCACCATCCATACTTCATTCCTTGTTCGGCTATAAAGGATAGCCGAGGCGGTAAGCCGCTCTTCCGGATGCTCCTTCAACCGCTCTTCCACCCCAAGCTTTTCATACACCTTATTATATATATACGTCGTTATGCCCTGACAGAAATCATCTACCGAGGCATCCGCCTTCAGTTCCTCCCGGATATACTCCGAGATAAGCATCATGGCATATCTTCCGTTCTTCATATCAGGATTGAGATGCTTCGGCGTCTTGCTCGTACTGCCATCAATCACAGCGATGAAATCATCGGTAACTACCATTCCATCCTCACAAGCCTCCTGGCTCTTCTTTCCTATAATGCTGCTTTCTATAATCTTCATAAAATCTACTTATCTATCAGGTTATATATCTGAAAAAAGGTTACCCATCCAGGTAACCTTTTTACTCGTTTATTTATCTCTTAAGCCTTCACCTTCTTTAATCTGATAATCAGCTGTATGAAACTTGGAATCATGATGCAGAGAGAGAAGCCTACGGCGTAATACATGGTCTTCTCATCGCCATGGAAGAGGTCGATGAGCTTGCCATCGCTCTGAGGCATGATATTGGATAGGACATACGCCATCGTATTATTCACCCAGTGGAGCAGGATGCCCGGAACAAGACTCTTGGTGCGATAATACATCCAACCCAGGAGTAAGCCCAGCAGGAGGGCATTGACAAACTGCGCTACGTTGGCGTGAGCCAGACCGAAGATGGCAGCCGAAATCATAATGGCTACCCAATGGTTCTTCTTGCTCATAAGACCCAGCAGGGTGCGGAGAACGGCTCCACGGAACACAACCTCCTCAGCAAAAGGCGCCAAAACGCCGATAGCCACATAGCCCCAAGGTTCCTTCATGAGCGATGCGAATCGCTGCTCGGTATTCTCGTCCATCTCGATGCCTATCTGCTCATATATGAACTCCAGAGGAATGATGGTTCCCAGGGCGAACAATGCCACCCAAAGAAGCGTTGCCCAAGGCTTGGAAAGCAGATAATCGCGGGTCAGCGGTGTCCACTTCGTCTTCAGGAAGATGACGAGGGTGATAACGTTGCTGAACGCTGAGGTAAGCGCCATCAGGATAGGATTGCTGCCCGAACTGACAGCCAGGAGCGTTGCCTGGTAACCTTCTCCCTTAATGCCCGCCCAGATTCCTGCGCCAGCATACATCACGATAATCTGTACTACTATAAATATAATCATGTAGAGGACGATATCCGTCAAACCTCTCTTTAAATTAATCTTTGCCATTGCTTTTACTGTTTATAATTAATCGTTTATAGTTAATAGCATTCTCGCTATCATTCCGCTTCCTTTTCAAAGAGATCCAGCACGGTCTGCTCATCCTCTTTCAGCTGCGCCGCCAACTCCTCGGGACTGTCAAACTTCTGTTCGCCCCTTATTCGCTTCACGAAGCTTACGAGCAAGAGCTGGTCATAAATATCCCCGTCGAAATTGAAGATGTGCGTCTCTAGCGTCAGTTGTCTGCCATTGAAGGTTGGGCGATTGCCCACATTCATCATTCCCCGTTTCCATACCACCGTATTCTCCAGTCTTACCCTTACGGCATAGACACCAGGGGCAGGAATCAGCTGTCCGAAGTGAGAGATGTCGAGATTGGCAGTAGGGAAACCGAGCTTTCTGCCTTCATGGAATCCATTCACCACCTTTCCGATGAGGGTGTAAGGGAAACCGAGGCACCGGGCTGCCATCTCCACTTCTCCCTCTTTCAGGAATGAGCGGATGACGGAAGAAGAGATGTTGATGCCGTCTATCTGGAAGGCTTCGTTCCTGATTACCTCGATGCCCATCTCCTTGCCGTAGCGCACGTAATCTTCGAAAGTCTCCTCACGGTTGTGACCGAAGCGATGGTCGTAGCCGATGAAGAGTTTCCTTACGTTGAGATGGTCGTGGAGCACCTGCTGCATAAACTCCCTTGCCGACATCGCAGCCATCGCCTTGTCGAAATGCAGCACCACAGCATTATCCACTTCCGTTTTCGAAAGCAGCAGCAGCTTGGAGTCGAGTGTGCTCAGCATCTCTGGCTGATAATCTGCCTGCAATACCTTGCGGGGATGCGCATCAAAGGTGATGACGGTAGATTGCAAGCCATCCTTTCGTGCCGTCTCTACGAGATGATGAATCAGGAACTGATGTCCCCGATGCACTCCGTCGAAGAAACCGATGGTTGCCACACAAGGCGGCAACTGCACGATATCGTTATAATGTATTGTATTCATAAGGACTGTCTTTAACATTCATATCAGAAGAAGAACTCCGATGGATTATCTTCTCTTTGCTATCATTCTCTTAAAAGTTCTCCACAGCTCGCCCGCCCAAAGTACAACGGAGGTTGAGCCGATGATGAGCAGCCACTCGTGGAGCGACAATGGTGTGGTACGGAACATTTCGCCACCAAAGGTTACGATGATCCACTGACCCACCAATACCAGTACAAGCACCAGAATCATTCCCTTATCCTTCAGGAAATGGCAGAAGGCGGTGTGATGACTCATCAGCGCCTTGGCATTGAAGAGGTTCCAGAACTGTATCATCACGAAGGTGGTGAAGAACATGGTCAGTTCATGCACATCTACTCCACCCTTGCCTCTGCGCTCGCAGTAAACCAGCAGGGCAAACATCACGAGGAAGAAGACGATGCCGCAGAACAGAATGCCGAAACCGATGCTCTTGTTGATGATGAAATCGGATGCCTTGCGTGGTTTATCCTTCATCACCTCGTGAGATGGAGGCAATGAGGCAAGTGCCAAGGCTGCGAAGGTATCCATGATAAGGTTCACCCAGAGAATCTGAGTAACCGTCAGAGGCATCTCAGTTCCGATAACTGAGCCGCCAAGCACCAGCAGGAGGGCTGCCACGTTTACTACCAACTGGAAGAAGAGGAAGCGCTGCAGGTTGCGATAGAGCGAGCGTCCCCACATCACGGCGTTGGCGATAGACTTGAAGGAATCATCGAGCAGGGTCATATCCGAAGCCTCCTTAGCTACGGAAGTTCCCGAACCCAGCGACAAACCCACGTGAGCATAGTGAAGCGCCGGAGCATCGTTGGTACCGTCGCCTGTTACTGCAACCACCTCGCCACGCTTCTGGAGCATGGCCACCAGTCGCTGCTTATCGGTAGGACGGGCACGGCTCATCACACGGATATCCTTTGCCCGTTCGTAAGCCTCTTCATCAGAAAGAGCCTCCCACTGTTCGCCCGTAATCATCTGCTGGTCGAGCGAAGTCAGAGAGCCATCTGCTCCGATATTCTCAGGTTCATCTTCGAAGACACCTATCTGCTTGCCTATCTCCAAGGCGGTGGCAGCCGTATCACCCGTAACCACCTTCACCTCGATACCCGCATGGCGGCACTCCTGCACGGCAGCAGGAACATCCGGACGGATAGGATCGGCAATGGCTGCAATGGCCTGCAACTGAAGGTCGTTGGCATCGAGAAGTGCTACCACTTCGGCAGTAGAGGTTCTGGAAGTTCTCATGATAGAAGCTTCTATCTTCTTATAGGCGAACGCCAGGGTTCTCATAGCCTTATGCTGCCACTCATCGAGTTCTTCGACTGACTGTCTCTGCATTCTATCTTCGATGATGCATTTCTTCATCACGATTTCAGGCGCACCCTTCACGAAGAGATAGGTCTCGCCATCAACTTCTGCCAAGGTTGCCATCATCTTTCTCTCGGTAGAAAAAGGCAACTGCTTGAGCACATTCACCTGCTTGCGGAGTTCTTCATAATCCTTGCCCTGGGCATCGAGCCAGAGCAGAAGAGCCGACTCGGTAGGGTTTCCGATAGGTTTGCCGTCATTCAACTCGGCTGTAGAGTTGAGGGCAATGGCAGTATCGAGCAGCGCCTCATCGCCCTGCTTGAGTTCCAGGGCACTCACCTGCATCTTGTTTTGGGTAAGCGTACCGGTTTTATCGGTACAGATCATGGTAACGGCACCCATGGTTTCACAGGCATGGAGCTTGCGCACCAGATTGTTCGACTTCAGCATTCTTCGCATGTTGAGTGCCAGAGAAAGGGTAATCGCCATCGGCAATCCCTCCGGCACCGCCATCACAATCAGGGTAACAGCCATCATGAAGTATTTCAGCACGATTTCTGCCATATAGAAATAATCCTTGCCGCCCCATGCCGGATTGGTGAGGATATCGTGAATCAGAAAAATAAAGAAGGCTGCCACAGATACTACAGAGCCTACCTTGGAAATCATCTTAGCCAACTTGTCGAGCTGCATGTGAAGCGGTGTCTCCACCGAAGTCTGCTCGGTAGATTTCTTCGCCACCTTACCAATCTCGGTAGCATCGCCCACGGCAGTAACCACGAACTCGCCCCTGCCATTCATCACCATGGTAGAACGGAGGATGATGTTGCGAGGATAGGCACCATCGCCACCGCCTTCCAGAGATTTCTCGGTAACGGGTTCGCCCGTAAGGGTAGATTCATTAATCTGCAGGTCGTTGCAGACGATGAGTTCTCCATCGGCAGGCACCTCGTCGCCCACTTCCACGAGCACAACATCTCCCACCACCACATCGTGGCGTGGAATCTCCATCACCTTACCATTGCGGCGCACCTTAACCGGCTGCTCTTCGCTGAGCGCCGTGAGCAGATTAAACTTCTTGGCTGCATCGCGCTCAAAGTAGAAGCCCACGGTAGTAGCAAGGAAAACTGCCACGAAGATACCGATGGTCTCCATGAAATTCTTTTCGATAAAAGCAAGGATGAGGGATACGAAAGCCGCCACAAGAAGTATCTGGATAATCGGGTCGCGATATTTATCCAAATACAGTTTCCATAATGAAGTACGTTGAGGAGGGGTGAGCACGTTCTTGCCATGCTGTTCCCTACTCTGTTTAACTTGTTCATCGGTAAGACCGATTCTTTTATTTTTGTCTATGTCCATTTCTGAATAGAAATACTTTTTCTTTTTTGTACGATTAATAAGTACATACGCACGTGTGCGCACATAAATTTGGTGCAAAGATACGGTATTTTTCTGATTCTAAGAAAATTTTTAAGATTTTATTTGGTTATTTGCCCAAAATCTAGTATCTTTGCACTCGAATTTGATAAAAATTCAACGGACTTGTAGCTCAGTTGGTTAGAGCAACAGACTCATAATCTGGAGGTCCTAGGTTCAAGCCCTAGCTGGTCCACAAGGTTAAGCATCTGAATATTAGATACTTAACCTATTTTTGTTTCTAGACCTTTCTGGATTAAGAAATACAACCACCAGAGTTTTTCCTCTTTATTTGCTACATTGTTGACTGATTGTTGACTAATTAAATCAAACGTAACATGCTGACAATCAAAGCAGAAATTAAAAAAGGAGAGCTTAAAGCAAATGGTACTTACAATGTAAAGATACGCTTTACGCTCAATCGTAAGGTGAAGAGACTATCATCTAGTCTTTTCGTTTCTCCAAAGGACTTAACTAAATCTGGAGATTTCAAGAAAACAACCAAGATTTACAAGGAGATTGAGAACTTAGTACAAGGGTACAAGAACAAGTGTAATGAAATGCAGGTTGATTTGAACAACTATTCCCTTGATGACATTTTCAAGCACCTAAAGTTTGAGGATATGAAAGACAAGGAGATTGACTTTATCGACTTTTCCAGAAAGTGGATAGCTAAGGCTACCATAAAAGGAGCAAACAATTACAAGACCGTTCTCAACTCACTCACATCGTTTATTGGACGTGACAGCCTCAACATTTCAGAAATCAATTTATCCTTTATCACAAGATATGCTGATTATATAAAGAAATGTAGAGAAGCAAAAATAGAGAAGTTGGAGAAAGCAGGGAAGCGTGTTCCATCTAACAGAATGATGTCTTTATATTTAGGCAGTTTACGACACCTATTTAAGGAGGCACAGAAGGAATACAACAACTACGACAATGGTTTGATACTTATTCCATCATCCCCTTTCGACAATTACAAGATTCCGAAACAGGAGGCAACTAGAAAGAGAGCACTTGATAAAGACACCATCAAGAAGATTTATGCTCTTCCATATAGGAATACAAGCAAAGGCATCAAGGGGACGTGCAGATACGACCTAGCTAAAGATTGCTTTATCTTATCCTTTGGGCTAATCGGCATGAACTCTGTTGACCTTTATAACGTGACAGATTACAAAGATGGTAAGCTGACATACTACAGAACCAAGACCAAAGCACGTAGAAATGACAAGGCGAAAATGGTGGTTAATGTTCCTCCAATGCTGAAACCGTTGATTGAGAAGTACAGAGACAAATCTGGCAAACGAGTCTTCAACTTCTATCAATATTACGCAAACGACAAAGGCTTCAATAAGGCGATAAATCGAGGCTTGAAAGAAATTGGCTCAGAATTAGCTATAGATGATTTGGAGTTTTACGCAGCAAGACATTCATGGGCTACCCTAGCCATTAACAAGGTTGGCATAGACAAATTCACAGTCCATGCAGCACTCAACCACGTTGATGAGTCTATGAGAGTGACCGACATTTATATCGAGCGAGACTTTCAGAACGAGAATAAAGCTAACGCTAAGGTCGTAAAATACGTTTTTGGGACTAAATAACAAAGATTTCCTCACTTACATTTGCGTAAGTGGGGATTTTTTTTTAATTTTGCAACAAAAAAGCACAGATATGGAAACAAAGAACAATATACCACCAATGCCAAAATTACCCAATATCACAAACCTTTCAGAATCGGAGTTATGCGATATTGAGGAACTAGAATATATAAAACTCATTGAGCCAAAAATAACTATTCATGATTCTTCAATTCCTATTTATCTCAACTTCTTTTTAAGATATTATTATTCCACGAATGACCTAGAAGGACTTTACAAAGAAGCCATCAAGAACGGAAGCATACCACCTCAATTCCCACAAAAGATATACACTGACCTTTTTAATAGCTGTACCAATATTCAGTTCAAATATACAGATTATGAGGGCAAAGTCAAAGATATGTGGGAAGAATATTGTAAAAACATAGAATTAAAAGAGAGCATTAAAGCTTTTAATTTACACAGCATTAAACTTTGGTACTTGTTATGTTTTTTAAAAGACTACGTAGATAACTTACTGTTCAAGGGCAAAGAAAATAAGACTATCCTAGAATGCCTTGGTGAAGCAACAAGCATCGTTCTTAAAAATGGAGATGAAGAGATATGCACAATCCGTGACAAAGCAATATTAGAAGCCCTCAGTTTATTACCCTTAGCACTTTATAAAGCTAGCATAACTCCAGATTGTCAGTTTAAAGATTATTACTTAGCTTATATCGCTAGTAGATTTCGATGTACAGATGGTTCTGAAAAAAGAGCGATAAAGAAAAATGCGAAAGAAAGAATAACCTGTTTCTATGGTTTATGCTCTCTTTTTCTAGAAGACACAAAAGGACATATACCTGAATATGGGAAAGGATGTAAAATATCCACAAGAAAAGAGACTCTCATTTCTAGACTATTATTCACAATTGGGTATGGAGACAAAAACTTCAACAAAGACAAACACAGAGCAGCATCAAATACATACTTTAATAATAAAGACAGAGTTCATCCAATATCCTCTTCTATATATTAATCATACAAAATGAAGTGTGCAGAATTTTGCACACTTTTTTTTATTTATATGTGTGCAAAAATAAATTGCAGCATTCCTTTTTTTGCCGTACCTTTGCAACCGCATTCCGAAACTGAGAAGCAAGATGTACATAGCTTTGACGTGGGTAGGTGTAAGTAAAATCTTCAAATAAAACAAAATGGAAGATAAGATAAAGGTGACGACCTCAAACGTTCAAGAGTTAGACAACGCAACTGAATCGGTGGCAAGTAACGAATCAACAATCAATGGGGCTAACATGACTCAACAAGACATAAATAAGGATGGTAACATTTCTGTAACTACAGAAGAAGTAAATGAAGGCAACAAAAAGAAAGAGCAATCACTTTCTACAACAGTGACGGCAAACATTGATGGCAAACAAGAGACAATCACTGTAGCTTTCACAAAGTACAGCATGAGTCAACCAAAAGGCAAGATAGTTGAACTTGGTGACAAGGACAAGAGGATGGAAGTTATTTTCCATTTTGCAAAGCCAGAAATTTTCTGGAATGAGGAAATTGAACTTTTTGACAGAAATGAGAATATCATTGCAAAAGATACAGAGAACGTTCTCGTTCTTTGCGATACAGCAGATACCTATTGGAGAGTTTTCTCTGATAAAACCCTCAATAAAGTAGAGGTACATAACTTTAAAACTGTACAAGAATATGCACAAGCTATAGGCAATACTATGCTTGCGAGTAGAGCTATGAACAATGTTGAAAAAGTTGGCTATGCAGCTTTGGCAACAGGTGACAAAGCATGTCAACAGGTGAATGATTTCGCTAAGAAAAATCAGTTAACTCTGAACACAGCTAAATTGTACCTTGACTTAAAACTTCGTAACCTAACATTACTCTCTATGACTACAGGAAACAAGACTGAGGATTTAACATGTGGAAGAACAGAAGATAATGCCCAATCTCTATATGACAGCATCGCAAGCCAATCTGAAAAAGGAGCAAGAAAGCGATATTTCATCCACGCTATAAATGCTATTCTAGCTCAAAAAGATAGTCCAACACCAGAAGAATTAAAGAATGCTATTAGCAAACTATCTCCTACAGACATTGCGACTATAGAAACGACAAGTAGCGATTACAAAGAAAATCAAATATCCTCAATTTTAACTAAGACATTAATTCGCATAAAGTCTCAAACTTCAATGACTGCTGCATAAAGAAAGAAATAAATAATAGAACATTTCAAAAGGGGTAGAAATATTTGATATGGCTATATAAAGGCAATTTATCTGAAAATTCTACCCCCATAGATTTCTATTATCTAATAAAAAAACAATAAAAGAAAACAACATGCAAACAATTAAAGCAATGTTAAATAAAGGCGAATGGCTTCCAAAAGCCCTAAAGCGTCTTGGCTATGATATGATTCCATCTAATTGCATTCTTGACAAGACTCTAACAGGTCTAGGTGCAACATCGTGTGAAATCGAGGCAAAGAGAAACTCTATAATCATAGAGCCTAATGTACCGGTAATCTTAGGCAAGTTGAATAGCTACGATAACATCGAAGCAGTTTATCAGAAATGTACTCCTTACAACATCAAGGCATACTTGAAGTCAGATAAGAAGTACAAGAAAATCATGACTACTCCAGAAAGTTTTGAGAAAATTCGCAAAGCCGCTATAGAGCTAGGCATTAACATATATGAAGAGTTCTTTTGTCTCTATGACGAATGCGAAAAAACGACACAGGATATAGACTATCGTAGGAGCATTACTAAGCCTATACATGATTTCTTTGCATTTAAGGATAAAGCCATGGTTTCTGCTACCCCTTTAGATATGTCACACACTAAGTTTGAAGAGCAAGGTTTCACAAAAATCAAGATTGTACCAAACTACGATTATCGTAAACCGCTAACACTTATCGTAACTAATAGTTACTACAAGAGGATAAAGCAAACTTTAGATGGACTGAAAGATAGCAAGAAAATCTGCATTTTCTTCAATGTCACAGATGGCATAGCTGACTTAATTGACAATTTAGATATAACAGATTACAAAGTTTTCTGTTCTGAAAAGAGTGCCAAGAAGTTGATTAAAAGAGGAATCAATAATGCTTACTCTGAAATCACGTACCCACTTGCCAGAGTGAATTTCTTTACTTGCAGATTCTATTCTGCATTAGATATAACCAATTATGATGGAGTCAAACCAGACATCATCATGCTTACTGATTTACGTACAGCAAATTGGACGATGATTGACCCTTTCACGGAAGCCATCCAAATACAAGGTCGATTCAGAAAGAGAGGGGATGAAGAAGCTACTTACAATAGTCTCACACATATCTCCACCATCAATCCAGACATTAAAGTAAGAAGTAAAGAAGAAATTGGCATTAAGGTGGAACAATTTATAAAAAATCACGAAACATTACAAAAGCAGCATAACAATGCAAATAATGACATGAAGAAAGAAGCTATCTCAGAAGATTTGAAGAATCTGAAATATGAAGATTTGCTAGACGATAAAGGTGAAATCAATCCTTTCGCTATTGATAATCTGCAAAATGAAGAGAGAGTACATGCTTATTACAAATCAGCAGAAAACTTATACCAAGCCTACCAACGTGCAGGAATCTTCAAAGTAACACTTAACAATGTTACAGAATGTGTTGGCGAAGACGATATTGAGAGACTAAATCAAGCCAAACTTGCTATAGAGCAAAGAAAACTCATAGTGGAGAATCTTGCGAATATAGACAAATGGTTTACAAATGGGAGAATCAGCTTCGAAGAAAAAGAGAAATACAGAACACTACTGAGAAAGATACCGGAGTTTCAATATACCATCAACGCTTATGATAAAATCGGCAAAGATGCTATTGTTTCAGCTGAATACAAGAAAAAAATCATTGACAGGAAAGTCCGTGAGTTTGACAAATCAGAGGACTACCAAAAAAGAAACAGCTCTGAAATCAAGAACTTAATCAAAGAAGCCTTTCCTCTGAATGAATACCTCAATAAAAACATCATAAAGCAAAAGATTATGGATATCTATTATCAGAATGGCATCATGAGTAAAGTAACACAAAATACAATAAAAAGTTACTTCGAGTGTAAGGAATCTGGTAAGATAAACTCATTTAAGCTGATAAAATTCAAATACTAATGAGGGGTAGGAAAATACAACGCAGCCATATAGAGTAAAAAAATGTAAGAAAAATACCCCCTAGAAAATATCAGAAATCACTTGGATTTTTCAAGAATATACATATCATCGTCTAAGAAGATGGAACTAGTTTTCACTTTTTGGTCATAAATTTTAATAATTATCTGATTAATCAAACTAAGCCGTGAGCCTCAACGCTTGCGGCTTTTTTCGTTTTTATACCATCCTTTAACAAGGGAAGCACAGGGCAAGCCAACCCAATTTTCCTATTTCACCTGCCCATTCCAAAACTATCCTACAACACCAATATACAGCCTCAACTTTTTCAACCTAGCTAATTAGTTAGGAAACATCATATCTCAAAAAATCAGAAGTTTAGAGAAAAGAGAAGAAGACTAAAAATAAGGACTTTACACATTACTATATATTATATGCCTCTACTTTATATCTCCCCATGTGTTCTACAAAAGACGGGGGACATACACTTCAGTCCCCTCCTCACTCTTAGATAGAAAAAAAATATATATATAAATAGCCCATGTACTAACGCCAATATTTATATAGAGATTATAAACAACATTATTCACTTCTAATTTATTGAGATTATGAACAACATTATTTTATTGCCACAGGCACAGAGAGTAAACAACATCGAGGATGCAGTTATCTTGGACGATTTCAAGGCTGAGAATCACTTTATTGAGGCTAATACCCAAGAGGTAACCTTCGAGCACTTGAAGAACGATTGCATCACTCCTGTTTTTGCTAAAGACAACGAGTTGACCATCAACCACGCTGACTTTATTGAGACCATCGAGGATGCAACCAGAACTTTCTTCCATGGTCAAAAGGTTGGAACTCCAAACATTCGAGTTTCCCACGTAATCAAAGGCAGAATACCGGAAGCAGTGAGAAAGCCTGCTAGTCAACTTTTGGATTCAGACAAGACCATCTACTATGAGCGTGCAGCATTCAGCATCGACATCCCTACAGTTTTCGAGACTATAATGGGTAACAAGTTGAATCTTTCCATCGTAGGAGTTAGAGCATACAATCAGATGAACTTATATTCAAAGAAATCTCCAGAGCTATTCCGTCTAGCAATAGGTTTCAAAAACCAAGTTTGCTGCAACATGTGCATCTTTACAGATGGTTACAAGGAGGATTTAAGAGTAACATCAACCTCAGAACTTTATCGTGCAACCTTGGAATTATTCAATAATTTCAATCCTGCAAGACAGCTTCACTTGCTTCACACGCTTGGCAACACCACAATGACGGAGCATCAATTTTGCCAGATTCTTGGTAAAATGAGACTCTATCAATGCTTACCAAATTATCATCAAAGAAATATTCCTAAGATACTGTTAACCGATACACAGATTAACAGTGTAGCTAAGGCATACATCAATGATGAGAACTTTGGTAGCTTTGGCGAGGACATCAACATGTGGAAGTTCTACAACCTGCTAACAGGAGCGAACAAGTCTAGCTATATTGATTCGTTCTTGGATAGAAGCCTCAACACCACCCAAATAGCTCTTGGCATCAATGCAGCCTTGCATGGTGACGAGCGATATAAATGGTTTATCGACTAACCACAGACAGGACATCTATCAGAAATGGTAGGTGTCCTTTAGTTACTAACTAATAAGCAAAAGACGCTTCATTGATATATGTAGCTATGAGAGAAACTAAGCTGAAATGTTAAATCTCAACATATATTAGAAGAAAGACAGACAAATCCTTGGTCAATCAAACAATTATTGCTAAATTTGCACCAATTCTACTAGGAGTAGAAGTACATATTTAGAATGAGCGTTTGACGTTATCTCGACATAGAATCTGGACAATTCGATGCAAAATGAGATGGCAGTTCAAGGTGCTCATGCTTTCATGTTGCATATATATACCCATATATATAACACATGGAGCATGGGCTATTGTCTGTTACTATTTTGCAAGCAGTCCAGAGCTTTATGTCAGTAATACTCAATAGTCCCCATGCTCCTTTCTGTATGTGTCAACCAATAAACAATTTACAGCAAAAGCCGTCTGGGGATTCAAGGCTGAATTATTAATTTTAAACTTACAGATTTATGAAACAATTCAAATTTTTAGCAATGGCAATCTTTGCTATGATTATGTCAATTGGATTCGTTGCTTGTAGCAGCGATGATGATGATAACAATGGTGGTGGAAGCATTACAAGTGGCAAGAAACTTGTACGCATCAGTAGTGAATATGAGACCATAAACTTTACTTATGGAGAAGATGGTAAACTCACTAGAGCTTCAAGAAATGTAAATGGAAATTCTGAATACATAAACCTTGATTGGTCGGGTAACACTATCACGCTTACAACTCATGCAAGATGGGAAGAGAACCCTTGTACTATTACTCTTGATAATGGAAAAATCTCAAAAGCTACTGATGGTGAAGAGACATATAAGGCTGCCTATTCGGGAAACTATCTTTCTCAAATTACTGGCTACAATATCAACAAATACACATGGGAGAATGGTAACATTGTAAAATACAAAGTAGATAATGAAGGTGACATCTATAATTACACTTGTACTTATTATACAGACATGCCTAATAAGCATTCAGTCTTTGATGTTGATGCACAAAGATTCGATGATGCGATTTTAGCGGAATATGGTAATCTTCTTGTTATGGCTCATCCAACCCTGTTTGGTCTCAACAACAAGAACCTATTAAAGAGCGTTACAGATAGTAAAGGATATACACTTTCTTATACATACGAACTTGATGGAGATGGCTATCCTATAAAGATAACCGAAACCGAGAAAAAGAACCAATATGATTCTGGTAGCCCAGAAGTTTACACTTTAACTTGGGAATAGAATATAAATACAACATATCAAATACAAGCCAACTTCTTCTTTTATGTGGAGGTTGGCTTTTTGCTAATAATGAATAAATAGAAAAATTTGATTACCCAAACTGTTGTTAAACCAAAGAAAAGCATTATCTTTGCAGCCATACACCAACATATATCAATATGACAGAATACAAGAGACAAGACATCACAACAGTACTTTGTGGAGCACTTCAAGAAGTGAAAGACCATATCGAGGGAAAGAAGCGACTGCAATCCTTAGATAGTCTTCTTGAAGAATTATAAGAGAGATGGGGGTTCTCTCTATAAAATGAATCCCAATATTATTTGCAAAGTACATAACCATTGTACCCAAGCAAAAAGGATGATTGTTGACTCATTGTTGACTAATTTCATTCTATCAGTGTTCATTAACAGGTTGACAAATAGCATAAAAAGACTTGTATCTCAGTTGGTTACACCTTGCTAAGTCCGCAGGAGTTAGTAAGGCTCGGCACAGACTCATAATCTGGAGGTCCTAGGTTCAAGCCCTAGCTGGTCCACGCTTCTATTACAGCGACTTACGAGCAATCGTGGGCCGCTGTTTTTCTTTTTTCACAAAACGTATCCGACAGAAAAAAAGAGGGCAACTGGAGCTTTTGCAACCAAGTTGCAGAAACCTTTTCGTAATTTTGCAACCGAAATAGAAAAAGGAACTGAATGTTCCTGGTTATATAGAACTAAAAGTATTGCAAAATTATGGAAGAAATGAAACATTCTCACGAACATCATCATGAATGCCATTGTGAAAATTCTCACGAACATCATCATGAATGCTCATGCGGCACGGAAGAACATGAGCACCAGGGGTGCGGTTGCCACCACCATCATCATGAAGAAGGCGGTTTGAAATCCAAACTCATTCTTATCGGTGTAACTGTTATCCTCCTGATAACGGCCGTTTTCATCGAAAAGGAATACAGTCTGGCTACCTGGCAGTTGCTCCTCGTCTATCTCATTCCTTATTTATTAATAGGACATGAGACGCTGGGCGAAGCTGCAGAAGGTATTGCCAAGGGCGATATGTTTAACGAAAACTTTCTGATGGCTATTGCAACCATCGGAGCACTTTGCATCGGATTCTTCCCAGGATCAGATACAGAATTCCCGGAGGCAGTCTTTGTGATGCTCTTCTTTCAGGTGGGCGAACTCTTCGAAGGATATGCGGAAGGAAAGAGCCGCGACAGTATTTCGCATCTGATGAATATCCGACCGGATGTAGCGAATGTTGAAAGAAACGGAAAAGTAGAGTCGGTTTCGCCGGAAGACGTCAAGATAGGAGAAACTATCGTAATCCGTCCGGGAGAGAAAGTTCCATTGGATGGTATTGTTGTTGAGGGAAGCTCAGCCTTGAATACCATTGCCCTGACAGGTGAGAGTATGCCACGGGATTTGAATGAAGGCGATACTATCATGTCCGGTTGCATCAACCTTTCAGGAGTAGTTCGTGTACGCACCACCAAGAGTTTTGGCGAAAGTACCGTATCCAAGATTATCTCTCTGGTAGAGAGTGCAGACAAGAACAAGTCGAAGAGCGAGGCTTTCATCACCCGTTTCGCCCGAGTCTATACTCCTATCGTTGTTTTCGCAGCCATTGCCCTGGCGGTTATTCCTCCATTCCTGGCAGCAACGGGAATCGTTGGCGAAGGAACCTTTGGCGAGAACTTCCCATTATGGCTTAACCGCGCCTTGATATTCCTGGTAGTTTCCTGTCCTTGCGCCCTGGTCATCAGCGTGCCCCTCACCTTCTTTGGCGGCATCGGCGGAGCATCCCGGAACGGTATTCTCATCAAGGGCAGCAACTATATGGATGCTTTAGCCAAGGTGGGAACCGTTGTGTTCGACAAAACCGGAACTCTGACCCACGGAGAGTTTGCCGTGGCAGCTGTTCATGCAGATGCTTCCTGCCCAGACCATTCATCCCACGATGCAGATAATGTACATATTGGCGAATATTCTGACAAGGAGAAGATTCTGCTGCATTTGGCGGCTCATGCAGAACATTTCACTACCCACCCTATCGGCGCAGCCCTGCGTACTGCCTTCCCGCAAGAAGCAACGGATGGCTGCGAGGTGACCGATGTAGAGGAGATTGCAGGACAGGGTATCCGTGCCAAAGTGAACGGAAAGGTGGTTTGCGTGGGCAACAAGAAGATGATGGAAAGCATCGGTGCCCAATGGCACGACTGCAACCAGGTGGGAACCATCATCCACGTCGCCATTGATGGCAAGTATGCGGGACATATTGTGATCAACGACACTCTTAAGGAAGGAAGCGCCCATGCCATCAGAGAGCTGAAAGAACTGGGAGTAGAGAAAACGGTAATGCTGACGGGCGACCGCAGAGAAGTAGGAGAAGATGTTGCCCACAAACTGGGACTGGACGAGTGCCGCGCAGAACTGCTGCCAACCGACAAGGTTTTGCATGTAGAACAACTGCTGAAGACAAAACCGGCAGGCAAGACACTCGCTTATGTAGGCGATGGCATCAACGATGCCCCTGTATTGAAGCGTGCCGATGTGGGCATTGCCATGGGTGGACTGGGTAGCGATGCAGCCATCGAAGCTGCCGATGTAGTACTAATGGATGATGACCCTAGAAAGATTGCCCTTGCCGTAAAGATAGCCAGAAGAACCATTCATATCGCTCACGAGAACGTGATATTTGCCATCGGAATAAAGGTTGCCGTACTGATTCTCGCCACCATTGGTCTCGGCACCATGTGGATGGCTGTCTTTGCCGATGTAGGTGTTACGGTACTGGCTGTATTGAACGCCATGAGAAGTTTGGGTAAAAATCGTCTTTTTTATCGTTAAATACCAAAATAAGTTGTATCTTTGCAACCGAATTGCAATATACAATACTGAATGGTTATGTATAAAAAAGACATTTTGACTATGAATAAGATTATCAAACTCATCTTCGTGCTCTGCTGCTTCTGCGGCATTGCACAGGCTCAGCCTCAACGCCCTAAGCTCGTTGTAGGCATCGTTATCGACCAGATGCGATGGGATTATCTCTATCGCTACTACGCCCGCTACGGCGAAGGCGGATTCAAGAGAATGCTCGGAGAAGGATTCAGCGTAGAAAACTGCAAGATTCCTTACATCCCTTCGGTTACAGCCATCGGCCACTCTTCTATCTGGACCGGTTCCGTTCCTTCCATCCACGGAATTGCAGGAAATAACTTCGTGAAAGATGGAAAGGTAGTGAATTGTACTGCCGACGATACCGTCAACCCGGTAGGTTCTGACAGCAAGGCTGGCAAGATGTCGCCTCGCAATCTGTGGGTAACCACCATCGGCGATGAACTCCGTCTGGCTACCAACAACCGCTCTAAGGTGATTGGTGTAGCCTTGAAAGACAGAGCATCCATCCTCCCTGCAGGCCATCACGCCAATGGCGCTTTCTGGTTTGATGACAAGTCGGGCAAGTTCATCACCAGTACTTTCTATATGGATAAGTTGCCTGAGTGGGTGAACAAGTTCAACAAGCAGAAACTCCCGAACAAGTATCTATCCAAGAAATGGGAGACGCTCTACCCTATCGATTCCTACAAGGAGAGCACCAGCGATGACAACAACTACGAGAATGGAATTGTTGAAGGAGAAAAGGCAGTATTGCCACTCGATCTGCCTACCTTATATAAAAAGCATGGTTATAAGATTCTCCGCAACACCCCATTCGGCTGCAACCTGACTTTCGATATTGCCAAGGCTGCCATTGAGGGAGAAAATCTGGGTAGAAACACAGATACTGATTTGCTGACCATCAGCTGCTCCAGCACCGACTACATCGGACATCAGGTGGGCGTGAACGCCATCGAAACAGAAGATTGCTATCTCAGATTAGATAAGGCATTGGCAGATTTCTTCGCTTATCTCGACCAGACCGTGGGCAAGGGAAAATATCTCACCTTTCTCACCGCCGACCATGGAGGCGTAAACAACGCCACCTTCCTGCAAGACCAGCGAATCCCTGCCGGCATTTGGAACAAGAAGGGACTGGTAGATGAATTGAACAAGAGTCTGAAGACAAAGTTCAACACCGACAAGGACCTAGTAAAGACCATTATGAACTATCAGGTATTCTTCAATACAGACATCATCGAAGAACTCGGTTTGGATTATACAGCCATCAAGCAGGTGGTAGTAGACAGACTGAAGAAAGACAAGGACGTGCACTATGCCTTCGACATGGAGAAGACCTCTATCGAGAGCATCCCTGAAGAGCTGAAGTTCCGCGCCATTAACGGTTATAACCGCGAGCGCAGCGGAGGTGTTCAGATTGTACTGAAACCAGGTCACTACGATTATTACAGCAGCAAGGGAACTACCCACGGAGCATGGAATCCATACGATATCCATATTCCTTGCCTGTTTATGGGTTGGGGCATCCAGCACGGCGAGAGTGCCCAGCCTCACTATATGACAGATATTGCCGCTACCGTTTGTGCGATGCTGCATATTCAGGCACCTAACGGCTGCATCGGCACACCGATATTCTAATAAAAAGCAAAAAGACAGATAATAACAAAGGCTAGGTTCACGATTCCGGGAACCTAGCCTTTATTTTTTATTCAAAAGAAGATGTTCTTCTATTCCGAGAAGAACATCTCTTATTCTTCGTTCATAATCTTCATATATTCCTCGTAAGAAATATATCTGCCACCCATCGATTTGAGATGAGGAGTCTCCAACTGACAATCTATCATCTTGCCACCGTGCTCCTGCAAGTATCTGGCAAGGAAGATGAGGGCAATCTTAGAAGCTGACGGAACCCTGGAGAACATGCTTTCTCCTATAAAAACCTTGCCGATGGTGACACCATAAAGTCCCCCTACCAGTTCATCAGTTTCATTATCCCATACCTCTACGCTCGCCGCAAAGCCCTGCTTATGGAGGGCAGTAAATGCCTGGATGATGTTCTCGCCCAGCCATGCGCCATCTTCCCAATACCGTCCGTTGGTCTTACTGCATCCCCGTATCACGCCATCGAAATCTTCGTTGATTCCTACGCTGTATCGGTTCTTTCTCATCAGGGTACGCATGGAATGACTGATGTGGATTTCATCAGGGAAGATGACGAAACGCTTCATCGGACAGAACCAGAGTATTTCAGGCTGGTCACGGAAACTATACCAAGGAAAGATGCCATTGCTATAAGCCAGCAACAGGCGGTCGATACTCAAATCGCCACCAATCGCAAAGCATCCATCCTCATCGCCATAATGCGGATCGGGAAAGTAAATCTCGTCCGCAGTATCATCTATCTGTAATATCATACGCTTATCTTTTATCAAGAATATTCTTGACTAGACTTTCATTCTAATAATTAATCACCAGTTCCTTTCCGTCAAAGTCGACATGCGCCTTGCCACTCTTCTTGAGTTTGCCGAAGAGCAGCGCCTTCATCAGGATCGGTTTCAGGCGGTTACCGATGACACGGTCCATCTCGCGGGCACCATATTCCTTGGTAAAGCCCCATTTCAGCAACTGTTCGCGCGCAGCTTCGGTTAACGTTACGGTAACTCCCTTTGCTGCCAGTTTCGCATCGAGTTGACGAAGTTTCTTGGCAAGAATCAACTCTGCCATGTGCTTATCCATATCATTGAACACCACCATGTCGGAAAGTCGGTTGATAAACTCAGGCTTGAAAGTCTTCTTCACCTGTGCCAGCATCGCTTCGCCACGACTTACGTTTCCATTGAAACCTACGCTAGCCCGTGAAGCATATTGTGCTCCGGCATTTGAGGTCATGATGAGAATCACGTTACGGAAATCAGCCTTCTGGCCCTTGTTATCAGTCAGACGGGCATAGTCCATTACCTGGAGCAGGATGTTGTAGATATCGCTATGCGCCTTCTCTATCTCATCGAGCAGGAGTACACAGTTTGGCGTCTTGCGGATGGCATCGGTCAGGAGACCGCCATCTTCATAACCCACATATCCGGCTGGAGAACCGATGAGTTTAGCCACGGTATGCTTCTCGGTATATTCACTCATATCGAAGCGTACCAGTTCGATGCCGAGTTCCTTGGCCAACTGCCGTGCCACCTCGGTTTTTCCTACTCCGGTAGGTCCCACGAAGAGAAGCGAAGCCAATGGTTTGTCATCATCTGTCAATCCCGCCTTTGCCATCATCACAGCCTCAACCACCTTGTCTACAGCCTTGTCCTGACCGTAAATCTTGTCGAGTATGCGCTGGCGGAGCGTAGCCAGAGCATCGTTATTCTCATCTTTCATCGCAGCCGCATCAATCTTGCAGACTTTAATCAGAATCTGCTGGATGATAGACTTGGTAACATAAGAGCGCTGGCGAGATTCTACCGGATGCACCTCCAGATAAGCACCCGCCTCATCCATCAGGTCGATGGCCTTGTCTGGCAGACAGCGGTTGCTGATATATTTGGCGCTGGCACGGACAGCATATTCCAGGGCGTCCTTGCGATAGGTTACATTGTGGAACTTATTGTATTTATACTGCAAGCCCTCCAATATTTTGATAGCCTCCTCCTCGGTAGGTTCCTTGATATCTATCTGCTGGAACCGGCGCACGATGCCCTTGCTCTGAGCCATGTAACGGTTATATTCCTCGTAGGTGGTAGAACCGATGAAACGGATATCACCTGCCTCCAGATATTGCTTCAGCATATTGGATGCATCAGGTCCGCCATCTGAGCCACGACCGGCACCTATCATATTATGAATCTCATCGATGTAGATAATGGTATTGCCTTCCTTCACGGCTCCCTCCATCACCATCTTGATGCGTTTCTCGAAGTCGCCGCGATATTGGGCACCGGCAAGCATCTGTCCCATGTCCATGCCGTAGATGCGAGCCCCCTTGAGGCGTTCAGGAACCTGGTTTTCGTTGATGAGTTTGGCAAGACCATAGACCAGAGCTGTCTTGCCGACTCCGGCTTCTCCGATGTGGAGCGGATTATTCTTCTCGGCACGGCAGAGCACCTGGATGGTTCTGTCCAGTTCCTGTTCTCTTCCGATGAGCGGATTGTGCTCTTCTACCTTGTCAGAAATACAGGTAACCAGCTGATGCCAATCCTGTACAACCTGTCTTCTGCCTTCTTCCTCGTCGTCGTCATACTCGTTGGCATAATCGTCATCATCAAAGTCTGCTCCCATGCCCATGCCAGCCTCTCCAGTATCATCTCCAATAGGATAATAACTGTCAACGCTCGCCAGGAACTCGCCCTGCCGGTCGCCCACATTCTTGCACAGCAGGAAGGCGGCTTCTGAATTCTGCAAGCCAAACATCGCCTGCACAAAATGGGGTACATTCACTAGCTGTCTGTCGGCAGCAGCAGCCAGGGCGCACGCCGTTCCAAACATGGTTTTGAAGAGCGATGACGGCTCTGGCAGATACTTGATGGTTTCAGGCACACGCTCCTGCTTGGCGAGCCATTCCACCAAGTCTTCGTGCATTTTGAGGCTGTCTACGCCTTCTTCCTGCAGCGCCTGACAGAATGCATACTGCCTGAGCAACGCCAGCAGCATGTGCTCGGGCATCACGAACTCGTGGTCGAAGAACCGGGCTTGCTTCATGGCATCGTCCATCAGAACACTCATATATCGGGTCAATCCCATACTGTCCATTCTATTTTTTCCTTTCTTTTTCTTAGCATATATTGGGGATATTTCCCCGAAATCAACGCCTATTCCGGCATATAAGTGAGTTTAAGCGGAAACTTCTGCGTACGGGCTTTCTCCATCGCTTTCTCCACTTTACTCTTGGCGATGTCGTAGCTGTAGGTGCCCACCACGGCTTTCTCTTCGTGATGAACCTTGAGCATGATTGCTTCAGCCTCAGCCTGCGACTTGAAGAAGATGGATTCGAGGATTTCTACCACGAAGTCCATCGGCGTGAAGTCGTCGTTGAACATCATTACCACGTAACGCCCCGGCTCCTTGAGCCTGGTTTTCTGGCGTTCACGAATTGCTGTTTGTTCTTGAGCCATATTTTAATTCTTACTTTTTATAAGCATTGGTAATCTCCACAACATAAACATCGTGGAATCCACCCTTGGCACCATACCACTGGAGCAGGTCCTTGTCGAGGAACTTCTCGGCGGTCATACTGTCCTTATAAAGTTTGCGGCATTCTAGGGTGAGTCGTGATTGCTCGAAGCCAATGCAGCCGTTATCGGTTTCCACAGGAGTCAATCCTGTTTCCTTCACCTTATCAAAATCACGTCCGCTCTTGGAACCGCAGAAGCTATAAATCTTACGAGCCTCCTCGCTGTTGCCGAGGAAAGAGAGAGTCATGAATTCTTTCTCCTCGATGATGCCGTGGGTGAAACGCTCCGGACGGATAAAGACCACTGCCACCGGCTTGTTCCAAAGCCATCCCAAACAGCCCCAAGAGGCGGTCATCATATTGAAATGATCCTTGTTGCCGGCACATACCAGCATCCATTCCTTACCAATAGTCTCGAAGACGTTGTCATTCAGTTCTTTTACGTTGATCTTTTCCATCTTATCTGTTCCTTTCTTTTTAATTTTCTAATTACCATAAAATTGCGACAGCAGTATTCTGATTGCTGAATGCTGCCCATATCAACTGCAAAGATACAAGAATAATCTGAAAAAGCGAATGTTTCTTTAAGAAAATCGCATCACCCTATTGAGGATTATGCCTAATTAATACTTTTTTATGCCACAAGAAGGCTGAATTGAATACGATTTGTGAGGTAGGAAACCGACCTTGATTTACATTAACTTTGCATCAGCAGTTGAAAAAATAATTCACATTTTATTTTGTCAGTTGCCCAAAAGGCAGTACCTTTGCACCCCGAATGCCGAAAGCTGGGAAGGCGGAAGGCTTCGATTTATTATTCATTTATAAACATTTAATTTAATGTACAAAACAATTTTCAACAAGCGCAACAGCCTGAAGTTCAAGCGATTCTCTAACAAGAACTACTCACTCTTCGCTGTTTTGGGAAGAGAGGTACTTGTTGGTGCACTCAGCGTTGCTACCCTGAGCCATGCTAAGGCAGCAGGCGTAAGCACAGAGGGAGCCAAGGTTGACTCTACCCTCTACAAGGGCGGAAAGGCTTACGAGCTGGATGCGGTGAGCGTTACCGGATCTCGTGCGCCGATGACTGTAGAGCAGTCACCTAAGATTGTGTCTGTCATTACCCGCGACGATATTCATCGTGCGGCTGCGCAGACTATCAACGATGTATTGAAATTAGCTACCGGCGTGGATGTCCGTCAGCGTGGTGGCTTTGGTGTTCAGACGGATATCTCCATCAATGGTGGAACCTTTGACCAGATTACCATTCTCCTGAATGGTGTCAACATTTCCAATCCTCAGACTGGTCACAATGCTTCTGATTTTCCTGTAGCTCTTGCTGACATCGACCACATCGAAGTGCTCGAGGGGGCAGCATCGCGCTTATTCGGAACTTCAGCCTTCAATGGTGCCATCAACATCGTAACCAAGAAGGCTAAGAGTGAGGGGGTATCTGCAAGTGTAGAAGGCGGAAGCTTTGGAAGTTTCGGAGCACAGGGACGCATTCAAACAACTTTTGAAACGGGCAAGTGGACCCAGGCTTATTCCGTAAGCGGAGGTTACAAGCGCTCGGATGGCGGCACGGAGAACAGCGATTTCGAGAAGGGACAGGGCTACGGCAATCTCTCTTTCTCTTACGACCAGCGTTTCGACATCATCGCCCAGTTGGGTATTGCTAGCCAGAGCTATGGTGCCAATACTTTCTACAGCGCCAAATATAACAATCAATATGAGAAGACAGACCACGGTCTGGCTTCGCTCAATCTGAGTCTGCACAACCAGGAGAAGACCTGGGAGATTGCGCCTCAATTCTATTATAACAAATTCAAGGATCACTATCAGATGATTCGTGGAAAGGCTGAAGCTGCAGCAGGCGAGAACTATCACGACCTAGATGTTTATGGTGGTGGACTGAATGCCAACGTGGCTTGGGCTTTGGGTAAGACCGCAGTGGGTTTCGACATCAGCAAGGAGTGCATCTACTCTACTGCATTGGGCGAGGAACTCGCAGAGAAAGACTATAAGGATATCTCGGGTTCTGACCGTCAATATACCCGAAAGGGCGAGCGCACCAATACCAACATCATGCTGGAGCACAACTTCATCTTCGGCGGCTTCACCTTGTCGGCTGGTGTCTTGGCTAACAAGAATACAGGTCTTGACAACGACTTCCGTTTCTATCCTGGTGTGGATATGAGTTATCGTCCTAACGACAACTGGAAGTTCTACGCTTCCTGGAACAAGGCATTGAGAATGCCTACCTACACCGATTTATACATGAGTAATGCGGTACAGCAGGGCGACATCAACCTAAACCCGGAGAAGAACTCAACCTTCAAGGTGGGAACTCAATATCGCCAGACTGGTTTTGCCGCAACCGTAAGCGGATTCTACGCACACGGCACCAACATGATTGACTGGGTTCAGACATCCGTGACCGAGCAGAATGACAGCAAGTATCACGTGATGAACATCGGAAAGCTCAACAACATGGGCTACAACGTAGATGCTACTATCTACATGAGAGAGTTGGTACCAAACAGTTTCATCACCCGCATCAAGTTGGGTTATGCTTACATTTATCAGGATCATAAGACCGAGACCAACATCCTGAAATCACTCTATGCATTGGAGTATCTCAAGCACAAGGCAGTATTCGGCCTGGATCATCAGATTTGGAACAAGCTTTCAGCTTCCTGGAGCGTAAGATGGCAGCAGAGAATGAATGGCTATCATCCATATACCAAGGTAGATTGCAAACTGATGTGGGACGAGAAGAAATACAATATCTTCGTGAAAGCCGACAACATCACTTGCCACCGCTACTACGACCTCACAGCTGTTAAGCAGCCAGGTTTGTGGATTATGGCAGGAGCCAGCGTAAATCTCGGCCGATAATATAATCAGATAATAATCATCCCAAAAGATGATAAATATCCGAAACACGATTCGGATATCAAATAAAAAAACGAGCCTTGATGGAGGTTTCTTCCTTCCGTCAAGGCTCGTTTCCTTTTATTCCGGCTATTTCCTTTTATTTCAGTTATTCCGGTTTCTGATATTTTCCGTTCACTTTTATCGGTTCGAGATGGATTCCCACATGGGTATCTGCACCGAAGTGCTGCTTCAGTTTTATTTCTATATGAGTAGCATGCTCATGCGCCTCATAAAGCGAAAGCGAACCCGGCATACGGACGTGCATTTCTATCGCAATCTTGTTTCCGATGCGACGGGTACGCAGGTTATGAATCTCTCCCACTCCCTCTTCTTCATTTGCAATCTTCAGGATTTCATCTTCCTCAGTTTCTGGAAGACTGGCATCCGTCAGTTCTTTTACAGACTGCATCACCAGTCCCCAGGCGGCCTTGATGATAAAGGCACTCACGATGATGGCTGCAAGCGGATCGAGCACCGCCCATTTTTCTCCCAGGATGATGGCGCCACCAATACCGAACATTGTTCCGATACTTGATAAAGCATCGCTGCGATGATGCCAGGCATTCGCCACTACAGCCTCGGAATGATATTTCTTTCCGGCTTTTACCGTAAACTGATAAGCCCACTCCTTCATCACGATACTTACGATGGCAGCAATCAAGGCTACAATGCCCGGCTGCTGCAATGTCTCGCCGCAGATGGCACGATAGGTCTTGGTAACACCAGAATAACAGATCATCACACCCACCACGAAGAGCGAAATACCGATGATGGCTGTGGCAAGCGTCTCGTATTTGCCATGCCCATAATCATGGTCCTTATCCTTCGGCTTATTGCCCAGTTTTACGAATACCAGTACCACCACATCGGTGGCGAAATCGGTGAGCGAGTGGATTGCATCCGCTATCATGGCTGCCGAATGTCCGAGAATACCTGCAGCAAACTTCAGTACGAGCAGCACCACATTGATGATGCTTCCCGCTATCGTCACCTTATATACTTCCTTTACTCTATCCGCATCAGCGGAATGATTCTTTTTCGTTTCTGCGGGCATCTCTTGCTCGTTATTTATTCTCTCATTCTTGTCCATACTATAAAATATAACAGAAGTCCTTTGCTTCCTTAATAATGTTTTTGTATAACCAAATTCCTGTCTTTCATGAATTGAGCGGCAAAAGTACATCTTTTTTCTGAAATCGGATAAAAAGAGAGATTAAAAAAGTATAACGAATGAGGAATAATGTGATAGCGAAGAGAGAAAAGCATGGAATTTTGTGATAAAACGCCTTAAAACAATAGGAATTTTGTGATTTTCAGTCCGAATTCCTTTGGAATTTTGTGATAAAGTTGTACTTTTGCACCCGATTATCAGGTATTATATTATTCTGTGACAAGAACATTATCACAATAAAAGCGGTTGAAAAAACCGCAAGATGAAACAATTATGGTTTTAAATTACATTTGGATAGCATTTTTCGTGATTGCGTTCATCTTCGCACTCATCGGATTGGCAATGGGAGATACGACTATCTTCCAGAAGATTGTAGATTCCACCTTCGATTCTTCCAAGAATGCCTTCGAGATTTCTCTCGGACTGACGGGCGTGCTCGCCCTCTGGCTTGGCATCATGAAGATTGGAGAGAAGGCGGGAGTAGTGAATGTGTTGGCAAGAGCACTCAGCCCGGTCTTCACCCGTCTCTTCCCCGATATTCCGAAGAACCATCCGGTGATGGGAAGCATCTTCATGAATATCGCTTCGAATATGCTGGGACTCGATAATGCAGCAACACCAACAGGATTGAAGGCGATGCAGCAGATGCAGGAGCTCAACACGAAAAAGGATACGGCGACGAACCCGATGATTATGTTCCTGGTTCTGAACACCTCAGGACTCACCATCATCCCTACCACCATCCTCGCCTTCCGTGCCTCCTATGGAGCAGCCCAGCCTACGGATGTCTTCATCCCTATCCTGATGGCTACGCTCGTGGCTACGCTTGCCGGAATCATCATCACTTCGCTCTGGCAGCGCATCAACATCCTGCAGCCGGTATTGCTCGCTACTCTGTTGGGAATGTGCGCCTTCGTAGGCATCATCATCTGGGGATTCGGACAGATGGATAAGGATACGATGAACACGGTTACCACCTTGGCTTCGAATATGATTCTCCTGGGCATCATCCTCTGTTTTATTCTGGCTGGATTTTGGAAGAAGGTGAATGTTTATGATGCATTTATCGAGGGAGCGAAGGAAGGTTTTACTACTGCGGTGAAGATTATCCCTTATCTCGTAGCTATCCTTGTGGGCATCGGCGTGTTCCGTGCTTCGGGAGCGATGGATATGGTAATTCAAGGCATTTCGTGGTCGGTAGAACAATGCGGCTTGAATGCCGATTTCGTAGGCGCCCTACCTACCGCCATCATGAAACCGCTGTCGGGAAGTGGCGCACGAGGCATGATGCTGGAGGCGATGAAGAACTATGGTCCTGATTCGTTTGTGGGCAGATTGAGCTGCATCTTCCAGGGTTCCACCGACACCACCTTCTATATATTGGCAGTATATTTCGGAAGCGTAAGCATCAGGAATACCCGTCACGCCGTGGCTTGCGGCTTGCTCGCCGATTTGGCAGGAGTCATCGCAGCAATCGCTATAGCATATTTATTCTTCGGATAAGAGTCTCCCACAGATTTCACAGATTTACACAGATAATCTTTGAATGACGGCGCAAGCCCAATTTAACATTTAATACTTAACATTCAACATTAAGAAAGATAATGGCAAGTTTAAAATCACTCGCAAAGGATACCGCCATCTATGGTTTGAGCAGTATCATCGGCAGATTCCTTAACTATCTGCTTGTACCACTCTATACGGCTAAGATCAGCGCCGCAAGTGGTGGTTATGGTGTCATCACCAACATGTACGCCTATACGGCGTTACTTCTCGTTATCCTGACCTACGGAATGGAGACCACCTTCTTCCGTTTCGTCAACAAGGAGGGAGAAAACTCAGAAAAGGTTTATCACATGGTATTGAGCATGGTGGGCTTCACTTCCCTACTCTTCATCGCCCTGGTATTCCTCTTCATCACGCCTTTGAGCGATGCGATGGGCTACGCCGACCATCCGGCTTATGTATGGACCATGTTCGTAACCGTGGCTATTGATGCCTTCCAGTGCATTCCGTTCGCTTACCTCAGATACAAGAAGCGCCCACTGAAGTTTGCTGCCTTCAAGTTGCTCTTCATCGGTCTGAACATTGCGCTCAACCTGGTTTACTACGTCATCATGGATGGTCACGATGTGGGTTATGCTTTCTACATCAACCTGGTTTGCACCGCATCCATCACCTTCTGTTTCTACAAGGAACTGAAGGAAGGATTCATGGGCGAGAAATGCTCCTGGAGCGAATGTAAGGTGCTCGTCAGGAAGATGATGGGCTACAGCTGGCCAATCCTCGTGCTCGGTATTGCCGGTATTCTGAACCAGACAGCCGATAAGATTCTCTTCCCTTACATCTATGAGAAGGGCGATGCACATGCACAGCTCGGAATCTACGGAGCAGCCAGTAAGATTGCGATGATCATGGCAATGATAACCCAAGCTTTCCGCTATGCTTACGAGCCATTCGTATTCGGCAAGGCAAAGGATAAGGACAATCGACAGACTTACGCTTCGGCGATGAAGTATTTCGTCATCTTCACCCTGCTCGCCTTCCTGGTGGTAGTAGGTTATCTGGATGTATTGCGCCATATCATCGGTCGCGACTACTGGGATGGTTTGAAGGTAGTGCCTATCGTAATGGCTGCCGAAATCATGATGGGAGTTTACTTCAACCTCAGTTTCTGGTACAAGCTCATCGACAAGACCATCTGGGGTGCTTACTTCTCAGGCATCGGCTGTCTGGTATTGATAGCCATCAACGTTATCTTCGTACCAGTCTATGGTTACATCGCCTGTGCTTGGGCTGGATTTGCAGGATATGGAACGGCGATGCTTCTCTCCTACTTCGTGGGTCAGAAGAAGTATCCTATCAACTATCCGGTGAAGGAGATTATGATTTATGTGGTTCTCGCCCTCATCCTCTTCGCCGGAATGACCGAGGCTAACAAATACTTCTCCAGTGGAATCGCCTGCCTCATCAATACGGTGCTCATCCTCATCTTCGCCGCTTATCTCGTGAAGAAGGATTTCCCATTGAAGAGTTTGCCAGTGGTGGGTAAGTTCTTTAGAAAGTAAGAGATTCCAATCATTGAGATTATATTCCAAGAAGTCCGTGGACAATGTGTAAGTCCACGGACTTCTTTTGTTTATATTATACAGAACCTTCGCATGCGGTTCAAGAATAGACAAAAGGACCCAATGTTCCTGGTCCCGAGCAATACCCAGGATATAATAGCAGCCAGCAAGGCGCCCTGTAAGAGCTAAAGCAAACGGCTGAGTAAACGAAACGAGACGACTGAGTATTTTGAAGGATATGACTATGCAAGCTGAAGGATACGGCTCCGTAAGCTGAAGAATATGACTGCGCAAGTGAAAGAAGGCGTCTGATCAGGTTCAAAGAGATAGAATATGGAGTTCAAGGAGACTGCTTCTAGAAAGTTGCCACTAGGCTCAGCAGCTCTGCTGAGCCTAGTCAGCAGGTCTGCCGAGCCTAGTGACAACACCTTTTAATCGTACAACAATACCCCCTTTAGTTGTACAACTACACACCCTTCAGTTGTACAACTATAAACCTTTAGACGTACAACTATGAATCCATCGATTGTTCAACTTGACTTTTTCTCCCATTCTATACCTCAAAAACAAGAAATAGTCCGAGAATTCTCAAAAAAAGTAATCTTCCTTTTCGTTATTCCCTCATAAAAGTATATCTTTGCAACGATTATTCCCTCATAAAAAATAAAGAGCATGAGAAAGATACTACAAGACAAGATCAATATGAACGATATCAACAAGATATGCATCATGACACAAGGCAAGGAGAACAACCACCGGAAGGAAGAGCTTTACCAACTCACCTTCGATGAAAACGACCGCGTATCGTTCAATGCGCTTTGGGCTTTAAGCCATTTCGATGAAGCCAACAACCCGTGGCTTTTCCAGAAGCATGACGAACTGATAGATAGGGTTCTCGTAGAGAAGAATGAGACCAAGTGCCGCCTGATGCTCCATCTTCTTCTCCGTCAGCCTTTCGAGGAAGAATCACTCCGTTCCGATTTCATCGATTTCTGCATCGCCAAGATTACTGCCTGTTCCCAACCCTACGCCATCCGCTGCTACTGCATGAAGCTCGCCTACGAGCAGATGAAATACTATCCCGAACTCCTCGAAGAGTTAAGAATGGCTCTGGATATGCTGGAGCAAGAGGTTCTATCACCAGGAATGTTATCGGCAAAAAGGCAAATTATAAAGAAAATCAAGCGAAGCCTTGGAAAATTCGGGAAATAGTAGTAACTTTGCAAACGTAATATTCTAACAATATAATACATAAATGGATGGAGATACAACTGAACGATTATCACAAGAAAGTCAATGCCCAAATGCAAAAAAGCATGGCTTATTGGCGAGAGCATCCGCTTTCGCTGGAGGAGTGCTTAACTCAATTCAAGCGCTTGCGGGAACAACGAAATGTTTGCCAAACACTCCTGGTATTTCCGCAATGCCCTGGTTCGTGCCAACTATCGCAACATTCAGAAAGGCATAGATTACTCTCCTATCTACCTGGTTCGTTTCTTCAGGAACTTACTTCTAAAAGATGGTTGGGTTCTCAAGAACAGATATTTGCATATCCAGCCGACTGATGACTGGAAAGAGCAGCCGAACTTAAATTCTGAAACAGGAAGTGGACAGAAAAACAACTTCATAAATAAAGAAGGAGAAGAAAATGTCCCAAGCTTGTCCCAAGTTCGTCCCAAGTAGAAGAACTCATAATACGTATAAATAAAGATTATCTATCCATCGGCGATATAATGAACCTGTTTGGATTAAAGAACAGAACCAGATTTAGAAAGGAATACATTACCCCAGCCCTAGCCGAAGGAGCCTTGGAGATGAAATATCCAAACACCCCAAGACATCCACGCCAGCAATATCGGATGACAGAGCTGGCAAAGACTTGGAAAGAATGGTATGAGAAAAAGAATAAATTACATCATAATAAAAATAGAAAACAAAAACAAGTAATGAAGAAAAAAGCAACGGTCCTTATCGCCTCTATCATGGCGTTCTGCGGAATCAATACCGCTCACGCTGACGAGGGAATGTGGACAATTTACAACTTGCCTAAAGCTGTGTATGAGATGATGCAGCGCGAAGGCTTCAGTATGACTTACGACCAGCTCTACAACGGCGAGAATGCCTTGAAGAATGCTGTGGTTAATTTCTCTGGCTATTGCTCAGGCGTGGTCGTTTCTCCAGACGGTTTGGTATTTACCAACCACCATTGCGGTTTCGAGGCTATCAGAAGCCACTCTACCGTGGAGCACGACTATATGCTCAACGGTTTCTTTGCAAAATCATACGCAGAGGAATTGCCTAACGAGAATATGTTCGTTAGCTTTATGGTTGAACAGAAGGATGTAACCGATAAGGTGATGAGCCTCGGATACGAGCAGCTCGACAACAAGAAGCGCGATGAACTCATCGATTCTCTAGAGAACGAGATGACTAAGGAGGTGAAGAAGAACGATTCTACCCTTCATATCACCGTTCAGCCTTTCTACGAGGGCAACAAGTGGTACGCTACTACTTACCGCGACTTCACCGACCTGCGTCTGGTTTTCACCGTACCAAAGTCTATGGGTAAATTTGGTGGCGATACAGACAACTGGATGTGGCCTCGCCAGACCTGCGACTTCTCTGTATTCCGCATCTATGCCGACCCTAAGACCAATGGTCCTGCTGCCTACAGTAAGGATAATGTGCCTTACAAGCCAAAGCGTTGGGCTCAGGTTTCTCTCCAGGGTTATAAGGATGGCGACTATGCGATGACCATGGGTTACCCAGGCAGCACAGAGCGCTATCTTTCAAGCTACGGAATCCAGACCATGCGCGATGCTGAGAATGCTCCTCGTGCCCAGGTTCGTGGCATAAAGCAGGAGGTGATGCAGAAGCACATGCGTGCCGACGAGGCTGTCCGCATCAAGTACGACAGCAAGTACGCCAGCTCTTCCAACTACTGGAAGAATGCCATCGGTATGAACAAGTGTATCGACTCTATCGGCATCGTGAATCTGAAGCGTGAGTACGAAACCCGTCTCCGTGCTTGGCAGGATACAGCCAAGGCTGCCAACGACCTCGCCCACAAGGTAGATTTCGACAAGCTCGCCAAGCTCTACAAGGAGAGCGCAGACGTGAAATACGCCTGGACCAACTTCGCTGAATCTTTCACAAGAAGAAGCAACATCGAGTTCTCTACCCGTGCCATCAAGCTCCAGACCGACATGGAGGTGAAGGGGCCTGAGAAGAACAAGAAGAAACAGTATCATGAGTTTGAAGATAACTCTGCAGAATGGGATATGGCGCTCGATAAGGAAGTGCTCGCTACCCTTCTGAAGAACTACAAGGAGCACGTAGATGCCAAGTGGTTGCCTAAGTTCTACAAGACCATCGACACTGAGTTTGGCGGCAACTACGCCAAGTATGTGGATTATCTCTGGGAGAAGTCGCTCATCATGAAGAAGGGCGCCAAGCTCTATTTCAACAAGAAGGGATATGAGAAGGATCCAGGCGTAAGCTTCGGTATGGATCTGAACGATGTATTTGCAGATTTCGCTGCTCAGATGGGCAGCATCAACGACAGCATCGCTGAGCAGGAGAAGTATCTCTGTGCTGCCAAGCTCCGTATGGAGGAAGACATGCCTCACTACAGCGACGCCAACTTCACCATGCGATTGAGCTACGGTCAGGTAGGCGGTTTCGACCTCGGTGGCAAGCCATCAGGCTATTATACCACAGCCGAGAGCCTCGTTGAGAAGATGAAGCTGGGCGATAAGGTAATCGATTACTACGCTGAGCCTATCATGCACGAGCTTCTCTCTGAGAAGGATTTCGGCAAGTATCAGGATAAGACGACTGGCAAGATGCAGCTCTGCTTCCTTACCAACAACGATATTACCGGCGGTAACTCTGGTAGCCCTATGTTCAACGGCAAGGGCGAGTTGATTGGTCTTGCCTTCGATGGCAACTGGGACAGCCTCAGCTCTGACATCAACTTCGACAAGCGTCTGGCTCGCTGCATTGGTGTGGACATCCGCTATGTGCTCTACCTGATGGATAAGTGGGGACACGCAGACCGCCTCTTGAAGGAGATCAATGCGAAGTAAATCCTATCTCTGAATCAACAGAGATGATATAAAGGTTTATCCTGGGCTAAAGATTAGTCTCAGGATGATATAAAAAGAGCGGAAAATCAGCTGTTAACTGTTAACCTGTTAACTCCTGGCTTTCCGCTCTTGTTTTTTCTTATAGGTTCTCAACTAATATTGCGAGATATTATTCAGCTCCTTCAATGAAACCTGACGAGGCTTCTCGGCAAGTTTCTTCTTCAATTCATCCACCATTATTTCTGTAGATGGATTGAAATCGGCAGAGCGCATGTAATCAATTACACTCTGATAGAAAGCCTTGCCTTCCGGGTATTTGGCAGCCTTCTCCAAATCACTCATGCAGACGAGAAGCTTTCCGGCTCCCACCTTCCATTCCATTACCAAACCCAGCTTATGATTCCGCTCGATATTATCTATCACCTGAACTACCGGACGATAATCCTTGGCGAAGTTGTCAAGCACCAGCGGATGCGATTCCTTGATAACCGGGAACCATTGCCAGTTGGTGTGCATTTCCGTAGGGAATCCCTTGAATATCGGATGTTCCGGATTCGTCAGAATGCCCAAGGTTCCTGGAGAAACTTTCTTCTTGTTGTTCTCGCAGATGGTCTTGAACATGCGATAATTCCAGTAATCGGTCTGGAAGAGTCCGCCAACAGTATAAGGAGTAGCATTATCTGCCTGCGAAAGCGTATCATCGGCAGCCACAAAATGGCTGGAAGCCGTAGGCATCCAAAGCACCTTTCCGCCATGTTCCAAGACTTTCACCACTTCATCATTCAAATCCTTGGCTATGATAACGCCCTTCTTTTCCAAAGCCTTCTTCGGATAAATCCAAAGTTCGTAGGAGTTTCTCGCCTCTGTTCCTTCAATGTTTAATGTAAGAAGCAGCTTGGTAGGTTTCTGTACGTGGAAAACACCATTCAGTTCACCCACATCTACCAAACCTTCATCGTATGGAAAGATGTTCAATACTCCCTCATCCTCAGCCATCAAGTCGCTCACATTCTTTCTCACTTCACCATCCTTGGTGCTGAAAGTTCCATCATCCATACAGAACAATCCGTTCTCGGCAGCCAGATGCCATTTCAGTTTCTTGCCCTTCAGCGAAGAACCGCCATAATTGGCTACCTTTACCTTAGCCTGAATCTTCTCGCCATCCTCGAAGCAGAACTTCTTCATTTCCAGCAGAGGAACCACTGGCGAACACCACTGGCGCCATTCCTCGGGCGTAGTGATTCCCTTGCTCTCCATAAACGCATCCAGGATGCCTACGAAAGCACTTCCCTGACCGGGATAATCCTGAATATCGAGCAATTGGAAGCCCGCCATATTCCGGGTTCTCAAATCCATCTCTATATCGGCTTTATAGAGTTTCACGCTCCATAAGCCCGAAGCCTTGTGGAAATCATCAGCCTGCGAGAGCATTCCGGCTGCAGCCAGACGACGGCGGAACACTTCAAAGTTATAAGGATGAAGCACTCCAGTGTATTTCTTCATCTCCCGATAATCAGGATAGGTCTGAAACTGTCCTGTTTCGTGAGAGATGATAGGGATTCCTGCCTTATCGCAAGCCTCATCAAAATTCATCGTAGAATTAGGATGGAAATGATTGATCATTCCTCCATCGTAGGCGTCGGCAAACGAGAAGGAACCACGGGTATGGGTATTGTATTCGCCCCATCCCTCGCCTCCGATGCGGCAAGTGGTGAAGTAATCCATTCCTTCTTTTATTCCCTGATAACCGAGATAGTAATTGCTTCCGAAGGTATAGTATTTATCTGGCGCAATCTTGCGGAAATCATCCACAAACTCCTTCATCTTGTCGATGTCGCCCCAGAGTTCATTACCCAGCGCCATCATTCTGAAAGATGGATGATGACCATATTCTCTGAGGATGTTCTCGCCTTCCTGATGCAGGAACGCCATCAGCCTTTCATCCTTCTTATCGAAAGAACCCCAGAAAGGAAGCTCCGGCTGGAGATAGATTCCCAGACTGTCCGCTGCCACGAAAGCCGCCTCCGGTGGGCACCAGGAATGAAAGCGCACATGGTTGATTCCATATTCCTTGCAGGTTCCGAGATACTTCATCCAGCCTTCCACGCCCATTTCCACATGTCCCGTCAGCGGCCATACAGCCGCATCGTGCTTGCCACGGAGGAATATCCTATGACCATTGGCGTAGAAGTGGGCGTCCTTGATATGAAAATCCTTGGCGAAATCAGGCATCTGAAGGGCGGAAGGAGAAGCTACAGAACGGCTAGGGATTGCTCCTGTTAGAGTTTCTGCATATTTGCTCTCTACAGAGCTGGCTATCAGGAGTTCAATCCTTCCGATAATTCCATTCCAGTTGGTCTGCGTATCTTCTGTATAAGCATGGCTGGAGCCGTAAACCTGCTCAGGCACACCTCTTCCATTATCCACCACGATTTCCAGGAGATGCTTGCCCGGCTTCACCTTCTTTGGCAAAAGATAGCGCTGGGGAGTAGAGATGAAGTTGCAGGAATCCACCAGTTCTCCATCCACATACACCCATGTCGGTCGGGTACGTTCCAGGAAGAGTTCTACCGGCTTCTTCTTCCAGTCCTTCGGAATATTGATGGTTCTGGAATATCTTGCAGCTCCTTTATAGGCATAGAGTCTCGTAAGATGCGTTGTTTCCATTGTATCTTTCGGAGCGAATCCCAGATGGTTCGTATCGATGGTACCGGGAAGAATGGCACGATTCACCTCACCCTGCGAGACACGCTTACTCTTGGCAAAAGCACTACCGCTCTTTCCCAACTCCACATTCCATTCACCCGCGAGCGAAATGCTCTGTGCTTGCAAGCCCAGACTTACCAGTCCCAGACAAGCGATAAGAATAGTTTTCTTCATTAACTTATAATTGTCTAATAGTTCATACCAAAAGCCCAGAGAGGAATAACATTGCCCATGCCTGTCTCTATATCATCCTTCACAACATATCCTTCTTTAGCCTCAGAAATCTGCTTCTGACCTTTCTTTTTACCACCAATTTCAAATGTCTTGTCTTCTATCTGAAAATCAGAAATTGGAGAATTGAAGACAGCATGATTCACACGCATCTGATTAAAAAAGAAAGTCTCTCGCTGATTGCCAATATCAGGCACCGAAGAAGAGAGAGCAAAGGAGAGGTTGGTATTATCAAGATACACCTTTTCTACCTTACCCAAACCACGCACTCCTCCTGTGGACTCGTGAAGTTGGGCTATCAAACCTGCACGCTCCATAAGTTCGAAGTAATCGGGCAGGTTATTGCGATCTACCTTGATAGTTGTAGCAATGGTACTCATGTTTGGCTTGAAAGGCACACTATCAGCTATTACCTGCATCAGTTCCTTCAATTTTCTGGACACCATCACCGTATAATTGGCATATTGTGGAATATCCGTCTCCAAAGTCATACTCACCACTTGATTCAGTCGCATCCTATAGCCCTCATCCTTAGAAAAAGGATAGTAGCCCTTGCGCAAATATTCATTAAACAATGCCAACGGATGCTCAATCTCCTCAGGCAACACAACTTCATTGTTTACGATTTGTTCCAATGTAGAGACAGGAATGTCTATGCCCTTTTCCATACCGATGTATTCACGAAAAGACAAACCTTGCATCGTAAAGACCAATACCCGGCGACTTAAATCTGCTGTACCTTTATAAATATCAAGCACAGAAGAACCGGTAAATACCACTTGCAAGGTTGGCAGATTATCGTATATCATTTTAAGTTCTGTAGCCCATCCCTTATATTTATGTATTTCATCGATAAAAAGATGCTTGCCGCCAAGTTGGCTAAACTTCATTGCAGTTTCAAAGAGAGTATGATTAGCGAAATAGATGGATTCTGCACTCACGTAGAGTGTGTCTTTCATCTGAAGATTCAATTTGATATACTGCAAAAGAAGTGTTGTCTTGCCGACTCCACGAGGTCCAACAAGAGCCGTCATCCGATTCGACCAAGGAATCTGATGATACATATATCGTAGGTATCGAGTATCGGTACGCTTGATAAGATTGTCAGAAAGTTGCTTCAATAATTCCATATTTCTTGCCTTATTTGATGTTTACGGCTGCAAATATACAAAAATTGCGGTAAAAACACCGCAATTTACCAAAGAAATTGCTATATTTTTACCGCAAAATATAAATTACGAAGAAAAAGGCACAATAAATGCAAGTACAATTATTTTTATGACTACCCATGTTATTTGGCTAAATGGTGTCTTGCCGGCATTCCATAAACAGAAACTCCCAATGTTACAGGGAAATTCTTTTTTCTATCTGTACACAGATTTCTCACACATCCCTTCTTAAAATAAGCTGGGAAATGTATTTCACCATTTCCACTACTTGCCATAACAGCTACACCAATATAATATTTATGATTATGTTTCAGTTTTAAAGGTTCTTCTACCAATGCAAAAAAATCTTTTTTATCGGAGATTTTAGACACTTGTATGTAGATTGGTCGATGCTGAATCGGGACAAATTGCGTGCCTATAATTTCATAGACAATTAAACGAATTGTACAATATGCAAAAGAGCATTTCTGCACACGCAACTTGACATTTTTCACAAACCAATCTTTGTTTACTGAAAACAATGGTCCTGTTTCGTATTGAGTATTTTGAACATTATGAAAAGCTACATCACCAGGTGCGCGCACACCCCTATCAACAATACTTTTCTGCTTTTTTCCAGATACAATTGTTATATCACACAAGTTACTAATCTTTTCCTTTAGTGTAATGTTTAATTCATTATTCTTACTATAAACACCAAAAGGAATTCTACACATTTGATAACTGATGTGACTAATAACTATTTCTTTTTTCATACCATCAGGTACCACTAATGAAAAGTTTCCATCCTTATCAGACACGGCATAAATACTATCCGCATGTATACTTGCAAACTCTACATTCCGACCAGATTCATCCACAATATGGCCTTTAATGGTTCTGTTTGCAGCAACACATGCTAAAGCCATCTGTTCACAAACAATTAGAATAAATAAAAATCTCTTCATGTTCCAAGTTTTAAAGAGTGGGCAAAACCTTGCCCACTCATCTAGTTCTACATTTAAATTAAATTGGGATGTTCCAAGCAAGAAGCGTCACATCTTGGTTTTTGTCAAACTCTTGTGCAGAAACCATCTCAACAAGTTCCTCACGACTTGACAACTCTTCTAAATCCAAAGAGTCTACAAGCTTTTTTACTTCACTTTGTCTCATTGCTTATTTCACTGGGGTTATTTTTTATCTACGTTACACTACCCCTTTAGTATAACACTTAAATAAATATACATTTACGATGCAAAACAACTTTTTACATATTATATAGAAGAACAGAATATTCCACACATCCTTCAGTTGCAGATTTAAGAATATGTTGAAATCACCATCTTTCATTTTTTGCACAAAGTCCATTGCATAATGAGGCATTGACAACAAAAAAGTAAAATTAGAAAACATATACAATATTAATGTAACAACAACAAATCCCTCAGTAATAAAGAAATAAGCTAAGCACCTTTTTTCACTACTACCAAGTTTCTTTTTACAGAATATCTTGTCCTTTACCATATCACACGATTTATTATACAAGTTTGGCTCATTCAAAAAATCTGCCAAAATCCAATACCCATCTGTTCGAAAGAATGGTATAAACTGATAACAGACAGAAAACAAAAGCAAACTCCCAAGATTATATAGACATGGATTCTGTGTCAATATACCCCAAAGGAAAAAAACTGAGGTGTATATCAACTGGAAATAGACACCACCTACATTTACAACCAACCTTTGGTTCAACCTTAAATACCAAGCGCCTGTTACATCAGCAAACATAACTGGTCTATATGCTGCAACACCAAAACCAACACCATTGACTGGAACCTTATAGTATTTACATGCACTAGAATGTCCAATCTCATGAAATATACACATTACGATAAAAACAATCGACGCCACTAACAATGGCACCTTATCATTTATATACAAGTCATAGTCTTGACGCATTCCATAAGCACATATTCCAAAAGTCAACGCTATAATTAAACTCATTATTATCTTATTAAACAAAAAACGAAATGGCAAAACGATCTTATTCATTACACGTCCTGATATTATCTCTACCTTTAGTTGGAAATTCTGCAGCCCAAAGGTTCCCTCATTTTTGCTTCCCCCTCGCTTCTCTAGTTCATGGCACAAGTCATCTATCTTTAGACCCAAAGAGATTTCCTGCTCCAAAAACTGGCGTTTACTATCATCCATAAGGAAATGCATTCTATTGTTCACATGCAACACAGAATGATTTTTATTAAATTTTGTAAAAGAAATACTATTGCACATACTCTTTATAAACTCTCAAAATATTATAAACTAAAGCTGTCGTAAAAACTCTCTTGTAATCATCCGTTATTATTCCAAATCCAAATGATGTTTTTTTATAAACCTCATTTTTACATGGATGCCTTACTGATGGTTTAGGAATTCTCAATATATATTCAGAGTTCCAGCTTCCGTCTTCATATTGCTGGCTCAAAATCCATCTAACTCCCTTAGTAATAATTCCTCTCAATACGCTTCCTTTTTCATTAATGTACACATGCTCAAGAGCTTTTAAAGCCAAAGCTGTATAAAAAACAGAAGGTTTTCCCAAATTAGTCCAATAACCTGATGGCTGCTGAGCACCAAGTAAAAAATTTAAAGTTTTTCCTTTAAATCCGAGAGTGTAAATTAAACTGTGTCAAGCTACAATAAAAGTAGTTTAACACAGTTTT
>OOBQ01000033.1_pt1 | contig 45549 bp, 40 predicted proteins | sample 1670941 | NCBI WGS metagenome assembly OOBQ01 (sample SAMN06348106, study PRJEB24527) | human gut metagenome | biome: human gut; feature: ankylosing spondylitis patient; material: feces | host: Homo sapiens | place: China | collected 2015-10 | reverse complement strand
GCAAAGCCCGAGCTTGTGAAAGTTTGGGCTTTGTTGTAAATAAAAACAATTTTTTCAGTTCCGTATCTGGAAAAAGGAGAAAAAAAGAAAAGGGTGCGCCATAGACTTATGACACACCCTCAATTATATCTTGTTATGGTAACTTTTTCCATCACATTCAGAAATATGTAATGAACATTTAATCTGGAGTAATAAAAAAACTGGTATTCTTATAATGTTGACCAAGGTTAAAGCTTGTGATAACCTCTTTGTTCCTTTAATTGGTGTGGTGGCATCTGTTCTGTTTATGGGGTGTTCTTCTCTACGCTTAAGAAAAAAGGTATCATAAAAATAATAGATGGAAAGAGGTGAATCTTAGTCGTAGTTTAGTCAAACTTAGTCGAATTTTTTGTTAAACTTAGTCGAACTTAAGCTAGTTACTTTGTGGTAATGCTTTGATAGTCAGTTGTTTGTTGCGTGATTAAACTTAGTTGCGCTTTTAAACGTTTAGTCGAACTCAAAATATAGAATATAATATTGAGTCCACCTATGCCCCGATAAGATGACGATAGTATTGTATCGGTGTGTTCGATACAGTGTCCTTTCCATTAGACTTTTGGGGAATCATGGAGAAGAGGGTAACGAGTATTGTCGCTTTGGAAGATTTTCCTTGTTTTTCAATTAGTAATAGATAAATTTGCTTGATTTTGCGAGTAAAATAAAAGTTTTGAATAAATTATTTGGTAAATACGCTTAAAAAGTGTATCTTTGCTTTTATATTTGAATGAAATTATAATATGGACTCGATAAGAATATTTGGATATAAGTCTTTTAAAAAGTTATCAGTTCAACTGCATCCTATCAATCTCTTGATTGGTGCCAATGGAGCTGGTAAGAGTAACTTTTTGTCTCTTTTCGAGATGTTAGGCAACATCTATGAGAAGAGATTAGGGGCGTATGTCGCTCAAGTTGGTGGAGTAGATAAATTACTCTATCAAGGCAGAAAAGTTACCGATCGTATAGCTGTAAACTTGCTAATAGCTAAGAGTGAATATGACTTGGTGTTATTGGAATCTGATGGTAAACTCATCGTAGAAAGAGAAGTTGTTCGTTGTTATGATGATGTTTGTCCTTTAGATTTAGTGAAGAAAAGTGTTATAACGGAGTATCAAAGCGAGTCGAGTTTAAAAGACCACATAGAGGAAGATTTATCTAACTATATCTCCCAAATCCGCAAGTTTCACTTCCACGATACAGGTCGCCGTTCTCCATTTACGGCTGATAGCCATATCGTGAACGATGCTTATCGTATGTATGAGCATGGTGAAAATCTGGCGGCTATCCTCTATCGTATTCAGCGAGAGAAGCCGATGGCTTATCGTCGCATCATCCGCGTCATTCAGAGTGTGGCTCCCTATTTCTCGGACTTCTATTTCCTACCAACCGAAGCCGATATGGTGCGCTTGCAATGGCAGGATAAGTATAGTTCTATGATTTACGGACCGACCGACTTGTCGGATGGAACCATTCGCTTTATTGCCTTGACTGTACTCTTTATGCAGCCATGGTTACCACGAGTTATCATCATTGATGAGCCGGAGCTTGGTTTGCATCCTGTGGCTATCGAAAAACTTTCGGGGTTGATAAAGATGGCGGCACAAAAGGGCACGCAAGTTATTGTTGCAACTCAGAGTGCTGAACTAATCAGTAACTTTGAACCAGAGGATGTCTTGACTGTTAATCAGAACGAAGATGGTACAACCATCAATCGGCTGAATAGCGAAGAATTGGCACATTGGCTTGAGGATTATACACTTGGTGATTTGTGGAAACAAAATATAATGAAAGGAGGTCAGCCACGATGAAACGACTAATCATAGTATGTGAGGGTCCTACGGAACAAGAGTTTTGTACAGAAGTGCTTGGAGTGGAGTTTGCTAAGCATGATATTTATGTGGAAGCCCCTGTCATCAAGCACTCGCATGGTGGTATAGTTCCTTGGACCACCGTCAAAAAGCAAATATTGAATCATCTTCAAGAAGGTGATGTCTATGTCAGCATGTTAGTGGATTACTATGGCATCAAAGACCAGTTCGGGTTTCCTGGATGGGAAGAATCTAAGGAGATAGTGGATAAGACGGAGCGTATTCATTTCTTGATAGATAGAATGGCGAAGGATATTTCTGAGCAATATCGCTTTCGCTTCATTCCATACATACAACTTCATGAGTTTGAAGGATTGCTGTTTAGTGATGTGAGTGCATTCTTGAACAGTTTTGAGGAGAGTGAGTTTGATTATGCAGAGTTGCAGGCCACGGCAGAGGCTTTCCAATCGCCAGAGCTTATCAACAATAGTCCTGAGACAGCTCCGTCCAAACGATTGATAGCTGCTATTCCTGATTATAATAAGGTAGTTGTTGGCATTTGTGTTGCTATGGACATTGGTTTGGAGAAGATTCGTGAGAAATGCCCTTTGTTCAATGAATGGATAGAGCGATTGATGAAGTGATCAGAGTTTAACTATTCGATAAACACATAAGATAGCTCTGACATGTACAATACTGTACTCAACCATATAATAATAGGTAAGCAATGACTGGAAAGATTGGAAGAAAAAAGGTATTGAAGTTTCGCGACTTCCCAACACGCCTACATGGCGAGGTATTCTTTGTAGAGAATGGGTATGATGAAAAGTTGAACCTTTCCATCATCAACCATCTCCTGGATATCAACAACTTGTTTATCAGCAAGTCTATTCATTTTAATTATTTCCCATTTCTGGGTCCTCATATCAGGAAGACAGCTCTCTACAGCTATCCTGCGATGGATAAAGAGGATTTGAACATCTCTGTTCCTTCCGATTTGCTGTTGTCGCAATTGGTAGAAGAAAAGAATAAGGAGAAATTACATCCTAGCATCTTACAGCTAGACCATGAGGAGGATGGCATATATTATGTCAATTCCTATTCTTTGTCTATAGAGGAAGATGAGGATTTTATGCCATTGATGCAGGCTGCGTATGATAAGTTGCCGGATTGCAAAGTGATGTTCAGCTCTGTCGATGATTTTCCATACAGTATATTTGATCCGACACCGATTCCGGCAGATGAAACATTCAGCTATGATATCAGGCAGAAGATGAAGGAGGTGTACCGACAGGTACAGGACTTACGCCTTGGCGGAGTAAGCGATTGGGTGCTGAAGCAGTATCTCTTTCCACCCAAGAATCTGAGTAGAATGGTCATCACAGAGAATTACGATATCATACTGCCCGACTATCATGATATGACTATTAAGATGGAGCCATTGGTAAAGGCGGTGTATATTCTCTTTTTGCGTCATGAGGAGGGAATCCTTTTCAAATGTCTGTCGGATTATAGGGAAGAGCTATATGATATCTATGTGGATATTCGCAAGAAATCGAACAACAACGGGGCACATCTTTCGGAAGAGAAGATTCGCCAGAGCATTGAAGCCCTGACGAATCCATTGTCTAATTCTATCAATGAGAAATGTGCCCGTATCCGCCAAGCCTTCACTCTCCAGTTTGATGAAAGTCTAGCCGGGAGTTATTTCATTGATGGCAATCGTGGCGAACCCAAGAAGATACCATTGGATAGAAAGCTTGTGGAGTGGAAGTGAATTTTCTTAGGTATTCTTCCTGTATAACAAATAAACTCCTATGGCAACCCAAACGCTCGGTCCGAGGTTTGGGTTGCCACGCATAATGATACTGATAAAGCCAATTACTCCAATCAGAATACATGCCCATCCCCAAATCTTCAACTTAGTTTTTCTTTTCAAGCTCATTTGGCGTTTTCTTCTTAGAGCATAATACGACAATGAGACCAATCACATTGATGAGTGAGATACCAAAAGCCCATCCGAAACCAATCTTTCTGTTTCTTCCCAGGCAACCAACGCCGAATGCTAACGCAACGGCAATCACGAAAAAAAAAGAGTCTTTCCATATTCCTATTATTTTTATTGTTATTTTGGCTGCAAAAATAATAAATGGTGGTAGATGCTACAAATGTTTAGGCTCCACAAGGCTTGTGGAGGTAAGTTTTTCCCGAGTTTGTACATCTGTTTGCAAAAAAAAGCACTAACTTTGCCATCTCATAAAGTATTAATTTAAAAAGGTTATAATTATGATGTTACCAATTATTTCAGTATTGATTGGCATAAGTTTGATGTATTACATCCGCCAGAAAAGAGCAGAAAAAGAGATGGATGAGATCGTTAATTCTATCTCGCCATCTAATGATAGCAATGAGAATATTGGTACTAGAGACTTGTGCCTTGAGTTGCTTCGGCAGCTCAATTGTGAAGTTCGTATAGAGCATGATGACATTTACTTCACGTATCAAAATGAGAAGTTTATGATAGAGGCTTCAAACGACTCTGCCTTTATTACAATTTGGGATCTTCATTGGGATATGGTGGATTCGGAGAATATCCAAGATGTAGAGAATATGAAAAAGGCAGTTAATCGTACTAATCAATTAGTGCATAATACAGTCTTGTATATGTCGTATGAGGAAGAAAAGTCTTATTATATTCTGTCTAAGTTACAATGTTTGCTAATGCCGAATATCCCAAACACGAAAGTCTATCTTTCTGCGACTCTTGATGATTTTTTCAGAACCAAGCAATGTTACTCTCGGGTTCTTGATGACATAGGCAAAGAGGGGGCGCAGATATAAATGCCGTTGTTGCTTGTGTTATCTTGTAAAATGAAATAAACCAGTTTCGTTGTTTTACAAGTTGTGTTCCCAACAACAAGTCGGTAAAAATCGAAACAACAACGACTGGGGCAATTGCTGTATCTGTTTCAGCATTGCCCCAACGAGTTGCTGCGATTTTAAACTCAAACATTTTCCAAAAAACAGTTTTGATGGGCAAAATAGAGTTTTTTACGTATTGTTTACGTTATTTTTGAAGAATATCTTCTGTATTTAAAGATTATTTTTGTACTTTTGTGTCGAATTTGGATTTTTTTATAACCATTTTCAGACATATAGAAATATAAGGAGCGTTATGCTACTCTTACAGGTGCAAAGCCAAAGAAATACAAAGTCGACAGATATTGGCATGGTAGTTCCTACGTTGTAATGTAGATTGCTTACTAAATCTTGTTGATTGAGATTTTTTTTCTAAGGCAGTACTTAAAAATGTAGTTATATCAGTGCTACGCTTTTCGTTTAACTAAATATGTCCTGTTGGCTACTGATGGACTATTTTTTTAATTTGATATGGGAATATTTGATTTTTTCAACAATAAAAAGAATGCACGACAAGAGCAATTGCGTCTTCAAGAAGAAAAGCGTCGTGCAGAAGAACAACGACGATTGGCAGAACGTCGTAAGCAAGAAGAGCAACAAAGGCGTGAAGAATCGTTCTTGTCTAATTTCGAATTTGATTCTACCTGTCATCAGCGTTATGAAAATGGTCAACCTGTAAGAGGATTACAAGTCTGTCCGAGATATATAAAAATTAAAAAGAACATCAATGGATGTTCTGGGTATCAGCTTACACCTGGAGATGGGTATATCTTGACTGCAACAAATGGAGATACAGGACAACCACAGTTTGCCCCCAAACTAATGCGTGTAGTAAAATTCTCAAATACCGAGATTTTGCTTAAGGGATATTGTGTCTCTGCGCAAACACCTTTTGGGTGGCAAGAAGTGGATTATAGCGACTATGGCTTTATCGTGTCCAATAAAAACGGGAAGGTGGACAAGTGTATTTTACACATGTATGATCGTGATACATATATAGAATATCGGAGAAGCCAGACTCCTCAACATACAGAAGAAACTGTTCCTAAGAATATTCAGGAAATTGTTGATGCTGCAACAGTTGGTTTAGTTGCAGCTCAGCAGGGCAATCACCGAATTGAACAAGAAAACTTAATCAAGTTATTCAATTTAACGCAAAATAAATCTAGCCAACTTCTTCATATTCCCACTGAAAAGTATAATCTAGTTGGTACTGGATTCGGTCTACTGCTGGAATATCCGCAGGTAAAGGCCAATGAGGATGTATCACGTGCTATAGCGGATTATGCTTTCTTTTGCATCTCAAAAGCTATTGAGAATGATCCTGGTAACAAGGCTCTACATTTAAAACGAATATCTGTAGTCGCTCAAACAAGAGATTTTTTCTTCTATACTGTTGCAAATGCGTTGGAGATACCCGATTCTAACCCACTTGATATTATGTTGAGCGCACCGTTAATAGTACGTACTAACGACTATATATATGCTATGGGGAAATATGATTTTGAGAATGGAAATCAAATTGCATTTGAAGGCATATTAAAAAAATTCCATGAGTTGTGCTATGGTCAGTATGTAAGAAAAACAGCTGAAGAAGGCAAAATTTACATAGATAAAGTCAATGAGTACATAGCAAACTCAATAAGTAGATATTAACAAATAAACATATATTATGACAGCAATATACAGAAACAATTTTGTATTTATTGCCGACAGATATGAAGAATGGCAAGGCGGTCGTTGTATCTCTTCTGACGACTTAGATGTAACTATCACGGCGGAAGTGAAAGACGACAAAATTCATTTTGAACTTTCAACTGTAGGCAGTCTTAGAATTCTCAAATCTTTTGATTTTGAGATTCTTGATTATTATGGCTCGGTACTACCAGACAGGGTACAATATCTGCATAACACACAGGATTTCAATCCTGTCTTTCCTATTGTATGTAATATCTTCTATCAGGATGATAATATTGACTATGTGCGTTTTGCTATGACGAACCCTGATCGTATTATAGAGTTCTATGGTTATATGGATGAGCTAGGTCAACCTTCAATAGGCAGAAGCCCTCAATCCATAACACCTGCAGTAACTGCAGATTCTATTGTCAGTGAGTTACAATCGTATGGCATGTTAAATAAGGAAGCCATCATGGAACGTGCGGTTAACCTGTATAACAACAACTGTAGTGTTGCTACAGTAGAGGAGGCATATGCTGTCCTTGAATCGCTAAAACTTTTTGCTAAGGTCTATGACTTGGAGGTAAAAGAGATGGAAGAAAAAGGAATGGACTATTCACTTTTTATGCCTAAAATTTTAATGTTTATTGCTTTGGCAAACTATAAAATTGGTAACTTCAACCAAGCATATTGTGTAGCTAAACAAGGTTTGGATGCAGTTGATAATGCTGAAAAAAAATCTATTTTTACAGGTTTTCCTCGGTCTATGTATGGTGCAGATAACATGGAAGAGGTTATTCGATTGATTGAAAATAATTTCTTTGATGATGTCTTTGATTCTGATAATTACTGGGAAATAGAGCCCAATAATGTTATAACTGAAAGGTTCATGGCTTTGACAGAACAATTCAATTCTCATAGAATCAATCGCGATTACATATTATCCACAATCAATTTCTATGATGACGTTAGAGCGCAACTTGTATATGCTTATATACAAGGTAATAAGCTTGCTATGCATTTAATTATGATGGTTCATGAATTCGCATGTCCGTTGTTTTATGCATGGGAATATTTTGGATTTGGTAAGATGAGTGATCTTTGGAAAGAAGATTTAGCTATTGAAACTTATAATAAGTACAAATCCCAAAATGTGCTTGAAGAATCTCGCAAAAGTCTTAATGCTATCACTAATGGTATTTTCCCATTCCGCACCTTCGACAAAGATGGAAAGGTTTTAGAATCCACCAAGAATATCTTAAAAGCATTAATTAAAGACATTGAAGAAAATATTTAATTTGATTTATGGCATTGTGGCAACATTCAGAAATCGTCATTGACGGGCAGACAGTGAAAGCACAAGCTCCGCTCATTGTTTCTGCAAGTAGAAGCACGGACATACCTGCTTTCTATGCAGATTGGTTCTTTTATCGATTGGACAAGGCTGGCTATTCTGCATGGACAAACCCTTTTAATGGGGTGAAAAGTTATGTGTCTTACAAAGACACACGGTTTATTGTGTTTTGGTCGAAGAACCCTAAGCCATTATTGCGTTATCTGCCTATCCTCAAACAACGTGGAATAGGGTGCTATATCCAATACTCATTGAATGATTATGCGGAAGAGGGGTTGGAAAAGAATGTACCACCTCTAAAACAACGTATAGAAACGTTCAAAGAACTTACCAATGCTCTTGGCAAAGGTCATGTGATTTGGCGTTTTGACCCTTTGGTTCTAACAGACAATATAGATATTGCCAAGTTACTTGGTAAAATTGAGAATATTGGCAACCAGCTACTAGGATATACAGAGAAGTTAGTATTTAGTTTTGCTGACATACTCTCTTATCGTAAAGTGCAGGCAAACCTACAAAAAGCTAATGTTAATTATATAGATTGGCAAGATTGGCAAATGCGGGAGTTCTCTCAAAAACTATCTGTTTTAAACAAAAAGTGGAATTATGAACTGGCTACTTGTGGGGAGAAAATTGATTTGACGGAATTTGGAATAAACAAGAACCATTGTGTTGATGATAATCTTATCATAAAACTTGCCTATAATGACAAGAAATTGATGGACTATCTAAAAGTGAAAATGTATTCTATGCCACAAGCAAGCCTCTTTGGTGAAACAGAACCATTACCAGAAGGTGCTATTATACTTCCACATGGAATGTATGCACTTCATGGTGATAATAAAGACAAAGGTCAAAGAGCCTTTTGTGGTTGTATAAAAAGTAAAGACATAGGTGAATATAACACTTGTGTACATGGCTGCGAATATTGCTATGCTAATGCGAGCAAACAGTCTGCCGTTATGAATTACAAATGTCACAAGGACAATCCTTGGAGTGAAACAATTACAGGAAAATGAGTTACGTAGATGATATACAAAAAGTTGGTCATCTGACCATCAACGAGATTATTAGAATCTCTAATCTTTATGTACCAAATAGTTTTAAGTCCTGCCCATGGATATACATAGATAGTCAGGGGCGTACACTTAATCATGGTACTGCTGTTCTGGAAACAGAAGAGCAGTGCTGTGCATATATGTCTGCATATGGCCCAATGCATCATCATAAATTGATGCGTGCTTTGGACGAAAACGAGTTTCCTTATTCTGATTTAAGTGATGGTGTCGAAATCTATGATTGGGGTTGTGGTCAGGCTATAGGAACAATGGCTGTAATCGAAAAGCTCCGTCAGTATGGAATGCTCGGAAAACTCCGAAAAGTTGTTCTTGAAGAGCCTTCCGATATTGCAAGGAATAGAGCTGTTCTGCATGTGAAAAAAACATTGGGAGAGTATAATGCTGAAATTATTGCCGTTTCTAAATATCTGCCATCTGATTATGGAGACAATAGTAATAGTATTACTTCCATTCATGTGGAGCAGCCAACTGCTATCCATATATTCTCTAACATACTTGATATTGAAACTGTAAGCTTGAAGGGAGTTTCTAAAATGATAACCTCTTCAGGTAAAAAGCATATCGTACTTTGTGTTGGTCCTGCTAACCTCAAAGAAGAACGAATACGTTCTTTTCTTAACTACTTCGTAGAAAATCATATTCATGTTTTTACAGATTTCAAAAATACAAATTTCGGTTATCATCCTGATCCTAATCATAAGGCATATGGCTGTTTTATTCGAAGTTTTAGTTATAGTCTTTCTTCTGTTTCAGAAATTCTGCATAATTACAAATATTTTGCGCCTATTCAGTATTTCGCATCCTTTACGGACACGATAGGAAAATCGCCCCTTGGCGAGAGTGCTTTTGAAATATTAGCTCCTTTTGATATGACTGCCCATAAGAATTTATGTCCAGTCTATGCCTTAATAAGTAATTTAATATCACGAGGATGTCCTACATTGGCAAGCAAGAGAGTTCTGAATTACGTATCAATCATGTCTGATGAACAGAAAGCAAAGAATCTAAATGCCGTTGCGCGTATTCAGAAGACATTTATTGAAGCAATCATCTCAGAACGACTTGATACAAACAAACTGGAATGGAAAATTCTCATTATTGAGGATAATACTTCCGTTGCAAAGATTTCTATAGAGGATTTTTCGGAGGCTTATCATAATCTCATTGCCATGACAAAAGATTATGATCATATGGTATTGCCAAAAATATCTGTGAGTGCCCAAAAAGATGCTTTGTCTGAAATAGAATACGATGCTATTATTGATGTGTCGATTGATCAGATTTGCAATGCAAAAGAGGTTGCTTTCTCTAAATTTAAGGCTTCAAATGATTGCTATTTTATTGTACGCTCTTCAGAAAAAGTGTACGAAGACAGAGTTCTATACACTACAGAACGTATCAATTACAAGCCATTTGTTGAAAAAAATAGTCAAGGAATATATCATAAAATCGAAGCGAATTGCTCTAAACTTAGATATTTTTTAAACCTCATTTTTAGAAAAGAAGATTTCAGACCAGGGCAATTGCCGATACTAAACAGAGCTCTTCAATTAAAAAGTGTAATTGGTTTGCTCCCAACAGGAGGTGGTAAGTCTTTGACTTATCAGCTTGCGGCTATGTTGCAACCATCGGTTACACTTGTTGTGGATCCATTGAAAGGTTTGATGAAAGACCAATATGATGGATTGTTAAATATTGGCATAGACTGTATATCATACATCAATAGTGACATCACTAAGAATTATGAGGAAGGCAGAAAACGTGAACTTGCATTGACGGGTTCGCAAGTTCAAATAATGTTCTTGTCTCCAGAACGTTTGAGTATTTATCGCTTCCGAGAGGTTTTGCGTTCTATGCGAGAATCAGGTGTCTATTTTGCTTATGGTGTAATAGACGAGGTTCATTGTGTATCTGAGTGGGGACATGATTTCCGTCTTGCATATCTTCATCTTGGCAGAAACTTATTCAATTATGTACTTCCAAAAGAAGTGGAAGGAGAAGATAACCATATATCATTGTTTGGCCTTACAGCAACGGCGTCATTCGATGTCCTTGCCGATGTAGAACGTGAATTGTCTGGTCCGAATGCATATTCTTTAGAGGATGATGCAACTGTTAGGTATGAAAACACAAATCGTCTAGAGCTTCAATATAATGTTTATGAGGTTGATGCACAAGACATTCAAAAATCGAAGGAGGTTGATTGCCTTAAGGAAAACACCTTGTTGGAAGTTATTGACGATGCTACTCGAAAGATAGTTGAAATACAAAGCGAAGATGCAGTTGAGACTATCAAAAAACGTTTTATAGAGCGAGAGAATTTAATGGACTCCGACAAGGTTAGTCATATATATCATACAGACCTTAGTGTTGACGTGGAGTCGGATTGGTATAATCGCACCTATACTGATACTGCAGGTATAGTATTTTGCTTGCGGGCTAATAGGGAATATAAAGCAAATGTGTATAACAGCGTTCCAACTGTAGAAACCATTCTTCGTAATCATGGGTTAAGAAGCATTTCAACATATAAAGGTGGTGATGATACTGCCTGTCAAGATTCATTTCTTAAAGGTGGGACTAACATAATGATAGCTACAAAGGCTTTTGGTATGGGTATCGACAAGTCTAATGTGCGAATGACATTCCACTTGAATTATCCAAGCTCGTTAGAGTCTTTTGTCCAAGAGGCAGGACGTGCTGGGCGTGACAAGAAGATGGCATTAGCTACAATTATGTATTCTCCGAGGAAATTTTGGGTAAAAAATGTAAAGACTGATAAATGGCAAGAATTTTCTGCAGATTACACGAATAACAAATTCTTCTATGATAGCAACTTCCTTGGTGAAGAGTTTGAATTGTTTGTCATGGAACTGCTTATGAATAACCTACAAGTAAAGATTAGTAATGAGGAGTTTGAAGGTATTGATGTGCCACATATTGTTGATACACAAGGTATTGTTAGGTTTATAAAAAGTTATGAAATAGGTCATGTCTTAACCTATTATGTGTCTTATGAAGAAGACGAACAGGTACTCGATAGGTATAACCAGTATCTTGTTGCAAAACTCATGCCCGTATTTGAAACAGCTAATGCAAAAAAACTAAAAACAGCTAAAGGTTTTGGGTTTATCAAGGACTATGGTTCTGCAAAATATAAGGATGCCATACAGAAGGCTATTTATAGAATGTGCGTTATAGGCCTAATTGATGATTTTACAGAAGACTATTCAAAACGAACTTTCCGTATCACGACAATTTGCCAAGATGAGTCAGAATATTATGAACATCTCAGACTATACTATCGCAAGTATTATTCCGTCGAAAGGGTAGAAAGTATGATGACAGAGGTAAAAGCGCTTGCCAATACCGAAGGAGTAATCATGGCTTGCTTGAAGCATCTTACATCTTTTATTTATAAGAGTATTGCTGATAAGCGAGCAAGAGGAATCCCCGATATGGAACAGTTCTGTAACATGGCTATTAGTTCGAAACAAGATTGGAAGGAAACAAATGAGGAACTCAAAGACTTCATTTATTACTACTTCAATTCTAAATATGCACGTGAAGGATTTGTTACATACGATTCAAAATTACAGCAAGATATGCCTTTCTCATTAAAGGATGACACAAACCATGATGGCCATTCGGAAGATGAAATTACAAGTTTTGATCTGGTGAGAAAATACATGAGGGTTGTAGATTCAGAGATCGTTAACAACGATTCGCAAATGGACAATATAAAGCATCTGCAGGGTGCTGTTCGTTTGATACGTCGAGCCATAGCAGAAATGAATCCTGTTTTAAACCTTCTCAATGTATTCTGCATCCTATATCTTGGATTAGAGGCAAACGAGATGTTAGAGGAAGAACTTTACAATGATTATAAGGCAGTATATATACAATATTTAAGTGATGGCAACTCCGCCTTGATAGACGAGTTTACTCAACTTCTTGTAAAGCATGCTGCTTTGAAAGATAAAGAATATATAGATAAAATCCAGTTGGCTATCCAATTGGAGGGACATGTAAATGAATTGGTTAATATTAGTAAAAAATATACAGAATTATGATGGATCAGAGAATTAATGACTCCCTAAAGGAGTTGGAACAAAGTCTAAAAAATTTAGATTCAGCTCGAAAGCAAGTAGAAAAGACAATAGAATCGTATGATGGATTACACGATTCTGTATCAGAATATGTTGCTCAACTTGAAAAGATAACTACAAAAGTTGAAGAACTTATTGTCGTAGTTGGGACGGATTATAAGCAGAAAGTTAAAGGATTTGATAATGATTGCAAATCCATTATTGAGTCTGCCAATTCTGCTTCGCAAAAACTTTCAGAGGCAGCAGACTCTTTCAATAATTCATTGAATAAAATAGAGGCAAAACAGAATTATAGCTTGATTATCAATGTTGTCTTGGCTATTATTTTGGGGAGTATTATCGTATTATTCATAAGATAGCCTAGTGTTGGAAACGGGGTGTTGGTAGAGAATATGTCTGCCGAAAAAGTAATGGATTTATATAATAAGTCTGAAAATATAGCCGTAGATAAAGAATTAAACAATAGTACACAATATGAAGTATCCATTGATATCAGAATATGTAAAGGCCATTCAAGGAGCTAGCGACAATCTTGATAAATTGGCTTACCTGGCTCCCGTATTAGATGATCACGGAGAGCCATATCGCAGTAGGGGTGCTTGTGCCGTGGTGTTTAAGATGCTGGACAAGAGTACCGGAAAATGTTATGCCCTCAAGTGTTTTACGGAAGAACAGGATAGGCGAGCTGAAGCCTATCGTCAGATTGCATATGAACTTGATATGATTGATTCTCCATATATTACTTCTGTAAAGTATATAGAGCAGGAACTTTTTGTGGACAGTCAATGCGAGGAGGATAAATTTCCTGTATTGTTGATGGATTGGGTAGATGGAGAAACGATTGGAGCATACATCGCTGCAAACTATCACAATCAATCAGCCATGTCTATGCTTTGTTATCACTTTGGTAAAATGGCTGTTTGGCTCCGTACTCAATCTTTTGCTCATGGTAATATTAATCCTGACAATATTATAGTCCGTCCCGATGGTTCTCTTACATTGGTGGATTATGATGGAATGTTTGTGCCATCTATGAAAGGCTACAAATCTCCAACTATCGGTACCAAGGATTTCAGTCACCCATTGCGTACTGTGGATGATTTCGATGAAACAATAGATGATTTTTCTTTGGCAAGCATCGCCTTGTCATTGAAGGCTATATCCATGAATTCTACTTTGTTAGATACCTATGGTGCATCAGACAGACTTCTCTTCTCAGAAAAAGATTATCGCACTCCATCAAATAGCAAGGTCATATCAGCTTTGCAGGGGTTGATGTGCGATAAAGACTTCTGTACACTTTACTCTCTTTTCATGCTCGCATTGGCAAGAAAGGAACTTTCTGCATGTTCTTTTAGATTGTTTGTTGGCGAAAAGCCTATCCTGCCTCAAACTATTGAAGACTTATCAACCAAAGCTACAGAGGAAGAGTTGAAGGAGGCTTTTATTGATGAATGGGGTGTGAAATATAGCAAAGATGGAAGAAAATTATTGAAAGCTCCACAAGGACTCAAAAGGGGGTATTCTGTCAAAGGGAGTACACGGATAATATGTGATCGTGCATTTTCAATGTGCAGTTCTTTGACTGGCATAGCCATTCCTGAAGGTATGACTAGTATTGGAAAATCGGCATTTATAAAATGTTTTTCTCTGTCCAAAATAGTCATTCCAGATAGTGTGACTAGCATTGGAAATCATGCATTTTCTAATTGTACTTCTCTGTCCAACATCGGCATTCCAAATGGTGTGACTAGCTTGGGAAATGGTACATTTTGGTATTGTTGTTCTCTATCCAATATCGTCATCCCGGATAGTGTGACTAACATTGGAAATTTTTTATTTTGTGGTTGTAGTTCTCTGTCTAACATTGTTATCCCAGATAGTGTAACTAGCATTGGAATTGGTGCATTCTCAAATTGTAGTTTTCTGTCCAATATAGTCATTCCAGATAGTGTGAATAACATTAGAAGAGGTGCATTTTATAAATGTAATTTGCCATACAGACTTGAACAAAATTTAATATCTCACTTTGGTAATGAGCTTTTTAAGTTTCCGTTACAAATTCCCGGCTATAAGAGTTAGTACAACTAATCAGAGAAAAGGAAGTGTGGAGGTAACCGATGAAGAAGAGAAAGCAAAATTATCTTTCCCACATCGGTTCAATCGTTTGTCTGTTAATATGTATTCATGATATTGTTATCAGTTTAAAAGTTATGGAAAAGAAAACAATATTATCTGCGAATCAGTACACTAAGGTACTTGTACCGGCATCTTCCTATAAATTGGAAGAAGACCCAAGATTACTCATACCATTTACAAGTGGTGATAAAATTGGCTTTGTTGATAAAAATGGTATCATCATCGTTGAGCCACAATATGATATGTATTATGGTGACTGCTATAGCAAAGAAGACAAAATCAGAGTCGCTGTTGAAGATATTTATGGTTTTGTCAGAAGTGGTGGTAATGTAGCATGTTATAGACGTCTCTTGTATGGACTTATAAATTCTAAAGGAGAGGTCATTTTAGAACCATCCTTTCGTCATCTGATACCTGCAATAGGAAATAAGGAGCTATATACAGTACAGAATAAAGAATCCCAATATGGAGTGTTACGTATAGATGGTTCTGTTGTTGTTCCATTTGGTAAATACAATTGGATTGATGGATTTGACAATGGACTTGCAAGAGTAAAAATAGGAGGCGTAACAAATGGAATAAACGAAAGCAAATGGGGACTTATTGACGAGGAGGGTGAGGTAGTCTTGCCTATAGAGTATGATACAATATGGACGTTCTATGGCAAGGAACGCAACTCTACTAATGTCGTAAAAGGAGGCTTTTCGCAAAATATGGATTTCTCGAGTATCTTGGGGCGAGATAAAGCCTATGAAAAGAAAAGTGACTCATACAAGAGCGAATACGAAGGACATGAACAAGATGATTCAATTATATAAGAATGAGTTATGGGAAATATTATAGATAAAATTAAAGAAACAATATATGAGCAAGTCATAGGAGATGCCTTTGAATTGGAGGAGAAAGAGGATATATCTATGTAAATCTCATACTGCTGGATAGAATCCTATAATGTAGCCACTCCTCCTTAAAAAACATATAAAAAATCGAAATCTCTTGTGGGAGACGTGCTTTTTGTTTATCTTTGCACCAATAGATAGCATTCGGACATTTGAAGGCAAACTTTCATAGTGCTCGTTCGCATGTGTTAAAGCTAAAAGGAATTTACAATTATGATGTTACTAAAGAAAATAACGGATTTACGGAGTGCACTTCTTCGTAAAAAAGGGAAACAAGAGGTGATGCAGGAGACAAAGGGGAGGGCAGAGTTGCTCTATCCAACAACTGGTATCATTGGAGCAATTGCTGGCGATTGCTTCGGGGCTGCGTATGAATTTCATCCAGTGAAGCATGGGGACTTCGATATATACAAAGGGCCTCGTTTTACGGATGATACGGTTATGACCTTGGCTGTTGCAAAATGGCTGACGATTGATCCTGAACATACTCATGAGAAGCTCGTGGAGTGTATGAAAGAATTGGGACGGAAGTATATGTTTGTTGGCTATGGGAAGAAGTTCTTGCGGTGGATTATTAGTAGGAAAACGGAACCTTACAACAGCTATGGCAACGGTTCTGCCATGCGAGTAAGTCCATGTAGCTTTTATGCCAAGACATTGGATGAGGCTTTGCTGCTTGCTAAGATTTCTGCAGAGGTGACCCATAACCATCCTGAAGGGATAAAGGGGGCGCAGGCTATAGCTGCTTGTATCTTCCTGGCTCGTCAAGGAAAAGACAAGAAGCAAATATGCGATTATGTTGAGGCTCATTTTGAAGGCTACAATCTTCACCGTACTCTTGCAGAAATACGTCCCGATTATGGATTTAGGGTTAGTTGTCAGTCGAGTGTTCCTGAATCTATCATCTCATATCTCGAAGCAGATAGTTATACTTCTGTTATCCGTAATGCCATCTCTCTTGGCGGTGATGCAGATACTATGGCGTGTATGGCTGGAGGAATAGCTGTTGCTACAAGAGGGATGGAAATGCCAAAAGAACTGGCTTATTGTGTATATAATAATGTGCTTGATGATAATCTTCGTCAGATTCTTAATGAGTTTAATTTGTATCTGAAGGAGCATGAAAGGGAATAAGTGTTGTCGTTAAAAAAGTGAGCAGTGTAATCGGTACAGCACTATTACCAGATATGGATGACTTTACGATTTGTTGGTTGTATGAATAGAAAAAATATGGAAAATGAAACTATAAAAGAAAGATTCCTCGGTACCATCTTCGGGCAAGCTGTAGGAGATGCTTTGGGACTGAGCACGGAGTTTATGTCCAAGCAAGAGGTGGATCGTTTTTATCCTAATGGGATAGAGGACTATTCACAAATCGTGCAGGATGATCATCGTCGTCGTTGGCAAAGAGGCGATTGGACTGATGATACCGACATGATGCTATGCATCTTAGATTCCTTTGTGGCTTGTCAAAAGGTAGATGTTCTTGATATTGCCAGAAGGTTTAAGGAATGGATGATGAATGGAGGCATGGGAATTGGCCGGCATACATATAATGTAATGGCTCTAGGTGATTATACTTCGAATCCACAGAAGGCTGCAGAGATTATCTGGAAGATGGGAAAGAAAAAAGCTGCAGCTAATGGGGCTGTTATGAGAACTTCGGTGGTAGGGCTTCTGAAGGAAAATGTGACTAATAATGCTGAGAATATCTGTAAGCTAACTCATTTTGATCCACGCTGTGTGGGCTCTTGCGTTATCGTTTCTTCTATCATACATGCTCTTGTCTTTGAAGACAGGATATTGGATTATGAAGAGGTGATTGGCATTGCCAAACAATATGATGAACGAATCGTTCCATTTGTTGACTTGGCATATCATGAAGGTCTGGATTCTTTGTGCCTGGATGATGAAAAGAGTATGGGATATACGCTCAGAACTTTAGGGGCAGCCCTATGGGCTTATTGGCATGCAACCTCGTATAAAGAGGGTATTCTGAAGATTGTTTTATCGGGAGGAGATGCGGATACAAATGCAGCAGTAGCAGGGGCTATCCTGGGTGCTAAATTTGGAATAAGCCAAATTCCTGAAGAATGGAGAAATGGTCTTCTTTATGCTTCTATGCTCCATAACAAGGTGCAGGAATTCTACGCAATGTATCGCTAAAAGAAAGGAATCGATAATGAATGTGATGCAATTGAATACTGATATTTATAATAGCTTGGGCGTACTTTCTAATGACGAGAGCTATTTGGAAGAAGCCCTTGCTAGTATCAATCAGGCCTTTACGGAATTGAAGCTTCATCGCGAAGGAAAAATGGATTTTATTCCTGCGGAGGATTTGCTTAATGAGTTATAGGATAGAGGTTGCACCTGAGTTTGCCCGTAGATTGAAGAATTTAAGTAAGCGCAGTCTGCATTAGAGTATAATAACGCAGAATCCTGCCGGCATCATTGCCAGCAGGATTTTTTTGTATCAGCCCAGGCTATTCATCTTCTGTAATGATTTCTAAATCTTCAGCTATTTTCTTCAGTCTGTCTCTTATCCTCTTCGACAAGGTTGGTGGCTCTTGCTGACGATAGGCTTTGGGGGCTCTTCTTCTACGACTGGAGATTCTTCTGGCGGAGCTTCGGGGGTGAGTGGGGCTGGCTCCTCATCAGGGATGTCTGCAGATTCTGTGTTTGAGGACTCTGCTGGAATATCCTCTTTTGGGGAATCTTCTTTTCCATGTGATTGGAAGTTGTCACGTATCGGATGATAAAGCTTGTCGATAATTCTCTGGTAATCATCTTCATCCTTTGTGGTTGTGACTGGATTGTCCTGAATTTCATCTGCCAGTTCGTTGTTGAGACCTGTTGCCAGAATGGTGACTTTGGCATCCTCATCCAGACTGTCATCATCTGAAAGACCCCAAATAACCTTGATGTCAGGATTCAATTCATCGAAGAAGGCATCTATCTCTCGCATTTCCCTAACGAAGATAGGGTGCTTGCTGGAGGTATAGATGTTGAAGAGGATGCGCTGGGCATCGCTCAGCACCTTGTCAGCCTTCCATCTATGAGTTAAATAGAAGTTTCTTTTTATCTGGATATTATAATTCTTGCGAAGTTTTTTTTGGCTATATTGCCACTTTTTCTTCGCAGCATACGAAATTTGTGGTTATTTATAGCAGCTCTCTTGCTATCCAGGCACAGGCTTCGGCATCTGCCAGGGCATTGTGATGCATGGTGAGGTCGTAACCGCAATAGGTGGCTACGGTCTGGAGCTGATGGTTGGGGAGGAGAGAGCCCAGCTTTCTTCGGGAGGCTCGGCAGGTGCAGTGGAATTCGTAGTCGGGATATTCCATTTGGTACATCTGGAATACTGCCTTCAGGCATCCTTCGTCGAAGGGGGCATTGTGGGCTACCAGGGGCAGACCCTCTATCTTGGGCGCAATCTCAGCCCAGACTTTCGGGAAGACATCTGCATTCATCGTGTCTTCCTGGGTCAGGCCGTGAACCCGGGTGTTCCAATAAGAATAATACTCCGGTTCGGGCTTGATGAGGCTGTAGTAGCTGTCTGCAATCTCGCCATCCCTCACTATCACAATGCCCACCGAGCAGACACTTGTACGCTGCTGGTTGGCCGTTTCGAAATCTATCGCTGCAAAATCTTTCATCGAATTATCATTTTTGTGCCTTATATATTATGGTGTTACTCTGAGGAAATATAGGCTATCCTATTTCTCCCATCAGCCATCTTAGGGCATTGATTCTCTTGATACCGTTGTAATCGGCAGTAGGGTCTTCATCAAGTGTAAGGATATACTTAGGATATTGGTCATTGATCTGCTGCAGAGATGCCAATTCACGTTTTAAGGTAGTCTCATCTCTAACGGTAGCAGCTACCTGATAATACGTGATATTGTTTTCATCAATCGCTACAAAATCTACTTCCAGATTATCCATCTTTCCTATATATACTTTCTGCTGGCGATGGAGTAGTTCCAGATAAACGATGTTCTCCAGGATGCGGCCGGCATCGAATGAGCGGGAACCTAGGAGCATTCTTCTCAAACCGATATCTACTAGATAATATTTACCCAATGTCTTGAGCAGCTGCTTACCCTTGATGTTGTATCTTTTGGTTTCATATACGAAGAAGGTTTTGCAGAGTGCGGTCAGATATCGTTCTACGGTTTTCTGGTCTATTTTCCTTCCATCGTCAGTCATGATGTCGGCTATGCGCTTGGTGGATAGGATGTTGCCGATATTGTCGGCTGTGAAACGGATAACGCTTTCCAGCATCATGACATCGGGTAACTTCTTCCTGCTCATGATATCCTTTACTACAATGGTGTTATATACGCCATTCAGGTAGTCGCTGATTTCTGCGGGAGTATCCAGTTCAAGGGTATATGGAAAACTGCTCCTTGTGATGTAGTCTGTATAGGCTTTGGGAAGATTGTCGGTTCCTCCGATACCTTCAACATACTCTCTGAATGAAAGGGGAAGCATTGCGATTTCCACATATCTTCCGGATAGTAACGTGGCGATTTCGCTTGACAGCATATAGGCATTCGACCCCGTAATATAGAGATCTACCGTTGGCTTCAGGTTGAGGCTGTTGATGATGTCTGGGAAATCTTCCACATGTTGTATCTCATCAAAGAAGATATAAGTCATCTTGTTTTGATGAATTAATGGCTTGATATAAGCGTATAAGTTATGTGGATTACGAAGCTCATAGAAGTCGTAATCCTCGAAATTGAGATAGATGATTTGGTCGGCACTGACACCTTGCCTCTTAAGCCAGTCACGATAAATCTCCATAATGGTGGATTTACCGCAACGGCGAATGCCGGTTATCACTTTGATAAGAGACTTGTCTTTGAAAGCGATCAGTTTATTGAGATATTCCGTTCTTTCTATTCGTTTCATATCATTTCATTGCTCTTTGATTATATATTTGCTGCGAAGATACTATTTTTTTAGGATAAATCATCCTAAAAGTAGAATATTTAAGAAAGTTTTAGGATGAATCGTCCTAAAACTTTTGAAATTAGAGAAGTTTTAGGATGAATCGTCCTAAAACTTTTTATCTATCCCCATATTTAGGTATTTCTGCGAAACCATCATTTTTAGGTATTGCAGATGATGGAAAAAGGATGTATCTTTGCACCCGAAAATAAATGTAACTAAAAGTAAGATAGACAAATGAAAACAACAATCGTAATTTATGGCTCTTCTACTGGCTCATGCCAGTCGATTGCCGAAACCATCGCCTCTAAGTTGGGCGTGGAAGCTGTAGATGTAGCTAACATCGATGACGCTACTATCACAAGTCATGAGAATCTTCTTCTCGGTACTTCTACATGGGGTGCCGGTGAGATGCAGGATGACTGGTATGATGGCGTGAAGACATTGAAGAGTGCCGGCTTGGCTGGCAAGACTGTGGCCCTGTTTGGTTGTGGCGACAGCGAGTCTTACCCTGATACATTCTGTGGCGGCATGAAGGAACTCTATGATGCTGCCGTTGAGGCTGGTGCTACCGTATTGCCTGGTGTTTCTACAGACGGATACACCTATGATGACAGTGAGGCAATTGATGGCGACAAGTTCCTGGGACTCGCACTCGACGAGGTGAACGAGGACGACAAGACAGAGGAGCGTATCGATGCCTGGCTCGAGGCCATCAAGCCAGCGTTATAATTTTACAAAAATATTTTTCAAGAATTGGAGAATGATGGAATTCTCTGATTCTTGGTTTAAAAACAGATAAATTCGGATAGTATGCAGCAGGAAATCGCAACACCAGTAGATTTGAAGGTTCTGATGAATCATATATATGAATATAAGAAGGGCGTGCGCCGCCTGGTGCTCTACACCTTCAACAAGAAATATGAGTCTTTTGCCATAACTAGATTAGAGCGTCAGAACATTGATTATATCATCCAGCCGGTTGGCAACGACCGTCTGAATCTCTTCTTTGGTAAGAAGGAATGCCTGGATGCTATTCGCATGATAGTTACCAAACCATTATGCCAGCTTACGCCGGAAGAGGATTTTATCTTGGGTGCCATGCTGGGATATGACATCTGCGCCCAGTGCGAACGCTATTGTGAGCGGAAGAAGAAGGTTTGCTAAGCTTTTCTTTCATCATCGTAATGTTTTATGTTTATAAGTAGAAAGAGCGTGATTGCCGTAATGGTGATTACGCTCTTTCTGCATATTTCGGAATAATTCCTCTTTTTGATGCCTATTCTGACGGAATAATTCCTCTTTTTGAGGGCTGAAATGAAAGAAAAAGTCCTGAAAACACTACTTATTTATTAGTACTGACTATATCAATGCGTTTAACCTGATACTTAATTCTAAGTATAAAAAATGTGAAAATCACAATTTCTCGGTATTGTACAATTTCTAAGAAAGCCTTACCTTTGCAGCCCGATAAAAGGAATAGATATGAAAAAAGGAATAGATATGAGAAAAGGATTAGGAAAAATCAGAAAGATTAAAAAGAAACACATCTTCCTGGCCTTATTGGCTGTGATCGTTCTGGGAGGTTTGGCGAAGGCTTACTCTGCCTGGGTGGGTACTACCCGCATCGCTTTCCTCAACTATCAGGCTATTGCGCTGGGACAGATTTCGCATGCCAACGACAATGCGATGATTAAACTGAGTGAGATCACAACCGATGATTTCGATCATCTGGATGATTACGATATGATTATCGTGAATGGTATGGGACTCCGAATTGACGAGAACCAGCGCAAGCAGTTGGAAGAGGCTTCCTACAAGGTGCCAACACTGACTCATGCTGCTACCAACCCAGCCAACAATATCGTATCAGTAGATAACTTCGATGCAGATTATCTGATGCAGTACATCGAGAACGGCAGCAAGAAGAATTATCACAGTATGCTCGCTTATATCCGTAAATTTATCGACGGAAAGAAGTTCATGGCTCCAGAACCGGAACGTGTGGATGAGCGACCAAACTATCTCCTGACTCATTTCGACCCGAAGGATGAAAAGGGCGATGAGCTGGGTTTCAACAGCATCCGTGAGTACAATGCCTTCCTGGCGAAGAACGGATTATATAAGAAAGGTGCTCCTACCATCTTGCTCACCGGTTTTATGGGTGCGGCTCCTGATATGGAGAAGGCTTTTGAGAAGAAGGGATTCATGGTGTATCGCATCAACCAGCTGCAGAGCTTTATCGCCGGTCATCATGCTGACAGTATTCAGGCGAATGCCGTAGTAAATATGGCGCACGGCAGACTGGGCGATTACTTCGTTGAGTTCCTGAAGCAGAAGAATATTCCATTGTTCTCACCTCTTAATATCAACCGCTTGACCACCGATTGGGAGAACGACAAGCAGGGAATGAACGGCGGTTTCATGTCGCAGAGCATCGTGACTCCGGAGATTGATGGTGCCATCCGTCCATACGTGGTTTTCGGACAGCGCATCAACAAGGAGGGCTTGCAGGAGGTTTACGGCATCCCAGACAGAATGGAGAGTTTCGTGGAGAGCGTGCAGGGCTATGTGAATCTGAAGAACAAGAAGAACAGCAGCAAGCGCATCGCCATCTTCTACTTCAAGGGTCCCGGTCAGAATGCACTTACCGCTTCGGGAATGGAAGTGGTTCCATCGCTCTACAATCTCCTGGTTCGCTTGAAGAATGAGGGATACAATGTAGGCAAGTTGCCTGCCAATCCTCAGGAGTTAGCAAAGATGATCCAGGCTCAGGGTGCCGTCTTTGGAACCTATGCGGAGGGTGCTTATACCCAGTTTCTGAAGTCTGGACACCCTGCCCTGGTTACCGCCCAGCAGTTTGCCGGATGGACCCAGAAGGCTTTGTCTAAGAAGATGATCAAGGAGATGAACCAGCTCTATGGATCCTTCCCTGGCAAATATATGGCTACCGATGACGGAAAATTGGCGGTGGCAAGACTGCAGTTTGGCAATGTGGCTCTGCTTCCACAGGTGATGGCAGGCGTGGGAGGCGACTCCTTCAAGATTGTGCATGGCACCGACCAGTCACCTCCTTACACCTATGTTGCCTCTTATCTCTGGGCTCGTTATGGTTTCAGTGCCGATGCACTCATCCATTTCGGAACCCACGGTTCGCTGGAATATACCCCGAGAAAGCAGGTGGCACTCGGCAGCAACGACTGGAGTGACCGATTGATTGGTGTGGTTCCACATCTTTATATATATACCATCGGCAATGTGGGCGAGGCGATGATTGCCAAGCGCCGCACCTATGCCCAGACCCAGAGCTATCTCACTCCTCCTTTCAAGGAGAGCGAGTTGCGACAGACCTATAAGCAGTTGAGCGATGCCATCCAGTCTTACGAAAAGAAGGCATCTGCCGAACAGTCGCTGAAAGTGAAGGCGCTGACCGTGAAGATGGGAATCGCCAGTGAACTGGGACTCGATGCCAAGCAGATGAACAAGCCATATTCTGCAGATGAAATCGCGAGAGTAGAGAACTTTGCGGAAGAGTTGGCAAACGAGAAGATTACCGGCAAACTCTATACTTTGGGTGTGCCATACGATAACGATGATGTCCGCACCAGCGTCTATGCGATGGCTACAGATCCTATTGCCTACGGAATGCTGGCAGTAGATAAACTGAAAGGTCGTGCTCAGGAGGATGTGGAGAAGCACAAGCAGCTTTTCGACCGTCTCTATCTGAGCAAGGCACGCAATACCGTGACCCAGCTTCTGGGTTCTGCCTCGGTTTCTGATGAATACATCTGCCGTTATGTAGGAATCACTCCTGCCGAACTCCAGATGGCGCGTAAGGTAGAGGCGATGCAGGCAGCTCCGGATCCTATCCAGATGATGATGCAGATGGCAGACCAGATGGGTGGAATGAAGGAGGCGAAGCCGAAGAAGGTAGACCACCGAACTGTAAGTGAGCTCCGTGCTGCCAAGGTTTCTCATAAGAAGAAGATTCCGCAGATGAGTCGTGAGGCTTTTGAGAAGATGGAGCAGACCGGTCGCTTCCCTGACAAGATGATGGAAGCCATCAAGAAGGGACAGAAATGGTATCAGGAGGATTTGAAGAAGGCGAAGATGGCGAGAGCCGGCAAGGGCAAAGCATCTCAGAAATCGTCTAAAGATAAGGGTATGATGATGTCGAAAGCACCTAAATATACCCGTCAGCAGATTCATCTGGCTCAGGCGATTACTACCGTAGAGCATGCCTTGCAGAATGTGGGCAAGTATTCGGAGGCGCTCCGTCAGAGTCCGCTCAACGAGATGTCTTCTCTGATGAATGCCCTGAATGGCGGCTTTACCGCTCCATCTCCTGGTGGTGATCTGATTGTGAATCCGAACACCCTGCCTACCGGTAGAAATCTCTTCTCCATCAATGTGGAAAATACACCTTCGGAGGATGCCTGGGAGAAGGCAAAGGAACTTTGCGACAATACCATCAGGATGTATTGCGAGCGACATAAGGGTGAATATCCTCGTAAGGTGAGCTACACACTCTGGAGCAGCGAGTTTATCGAAACAGAGGGTGCTACCATCGCCCAGATTCTCTATATGCTCGGTGTAGAACCGGTAAGAGATGCCTTCGGTCGTGTTACCGATCTGCGTCTCATCCCATCCAAGCAGTTGGGCCGTCCTCGCATCGATGTCGTGGTTCAGACTTCCGGTCAGCTCCGCGACCTGGCAGCATCCCGTCTCTTCCTCATCAACAAGGCGATAGAGATGGCGGCAAATGCCAAGGGTGACAAGTACGACAATCTGGTGAAAGCCGGTGTTACCGAATCCGAAAGAGTGCTCGTAGAGAAGGGTATGTCGCCAAAGGAGGCACGCGAGGTGAGTATGTATCGAGTGTTTGGTGGCGTAAACGGCAACTATGGTACCGGTATCCAGGAGATGGTAACCGCAGGCGACCGCTGGGATAAGGAGAGTCAGATTGCCGAGGTCTATATGAACAATATGGGTGCCTACTATGGTGATGAGAAAAACTGGGAGACCGTGCGCAAGGCTGCTTTCGAGGCTGCATTGACCCGTACCGATGTAGTGGTTCAGCCACGACAGAGCAACACCTGGGGTGCCTTGAGTCTCGACCACGTATATGAGTTTATGGGAGGTATGAACCTCGCAGTCCGCACCGTAACCGGTAAAGATCCGGATGCTTATCTCGCCGACTATCGCAACCATAGCAATATGAGAATGCAGGAGGTGAAGGAGGCTATCGGCATCGAGGGCAGAACCACCATCTTCAACCCTGCCTATATCAAGGAGAAGATGAAGGGTGGAGCCAGCAGTGCCAGCACATTCGCTGAAATCGTAACCAATACCTACGGCTGGAATGTGATGAAGCCAAAGGCTATCGACAAGGAGATGTGGGACGAGATCTATAATGTATATGTCAAGGACAAGTACCATCTCGGAACCAAGGAGTTCTTCGATAAGCAGAATCCGGCAGCGCTGATGGAGATGACCGCCGTGATGATGGAGAGTGCCCGCAAGGGAATGTGGAAGGCTACTCCTCAGCAGCTCAAGGACATTGCCAAGCTTCATACCGAGACCGTGAACAAGTATAAGCCTTCATGCTCCGGTTTCGTCTGCGACAATGCCAAGCTCCGCAACTATATAGCCAGCAAGACCGATGCTGCTTCTGCCAAGGAATATCAGCAGAATGTAGAACAGATCCGCGATGCTGAGGCTGCGAAGAACAGCAGCGACAAGGGTATGGTGATGAAGAAGGAGACGCTGAATGAGGATGCTCAGAAGACTACCACTGTGGTGAGCGGCATCGTTGTAGGTGTCATCGTCATCGTAGCGTTCGTTGTGCTCGCAGTATATTTGCGACGTCGTCGCAAAATGATGAGTGAAGAATAATTCAACACTTAACAGTGAAGAATAATTCAACATTCAACATTCAACATTTAACATTCAACATTTTAAAAAAAAGTGGAGACATTAGTTTTAGTAATGATGATATTGGTTTGCTTCAGTTTTGTGCTGAAGCAGACCTTCCACGGAGTGAAGGAGATTATGATTATCTCGGTGCTCGTAGCCTTCTTCGTGGGAATGACCTGGCCACTTGCCATCGAGCAGTCGAAGACGCAGATTGCGGCTTGGATAGCCGACCAGAAGCTGATGCTCGATATGGCGGTGCTGCTGAGTATCGACGTGGCACTTACGATGCTTTTCTGTGTGCACCACGTAGATCTGAAGACTTCGGAACATGTGAGCCGCCGCAAATGGGTGTTCTTCATCTTCCTGAAGTATTTCCCGGGTTTGCTGGTTTTCCCAGTGCTGTTCAGTGTTCTGGTGATGACCATCTTCCTGCTTCCCGGCGTATCGTTCCAGGTAGTGGCATGGGTGCTTGCCGTAGTACTGCTGGTCTTGACGCCGGTATTCACCTACGGTTTGAGATGGCTCTTGCCTGAGCGACCAATCCGCTTGGAACTGCTTTTCCTGGTAGAGGTGCTACTCGGATTGATGGGCATCATCGGTACGGTGAATGGCAGGACAGCGGTGGCAGGCTTCAACAGTTTCGATGCCCTCTCGCTTCTCGGCGTCATCGCCATCGTTATCGTAGGAATGGCGATAGGATGGGGCTGCTATCGCATCAAGATGCAGCGCTTATCACAGAAACTGTAAAGGCGCAAGCCAACTTAACATTCAACATTCAACATTTAACATTATAAAAAAGATGAATTACATATCAGACGTATTGTTTTGGATTTCCACAGGCATGCTGGTTCCTGTGATTATTTTGTTGATTTTCTTCTTCCTCAGAGCCTTGCTGCTCCTCGGAGGTTTCTTCGGACAGTATCTTGTAAAGCGCAAGTCGGGTGCGGAGATTCGTGAACAGATGAACACCCTGACACTCGATAACATCGATACCCTGGGCGATCGCTTGCCAAAGAACAAGCAGGCAGTCATCGTTTCCTATATGAAGAAAGTCGTGGACAACCGTCAGAGCAAGGCGCAGGTGAACCGCATCCTCGACCAGTATGCCCAGTTTGTTGAGAAGGATCTTTCTCTTCCTTCTACACTCCTGAAGATGGGTCCGATGCTCGGTTTGATGGGTACCTTGATTCCGATGGGTCCAGCCCTGGTAGGTCTTTCTACCGGTGATATTGCTTCGATGGCTTACAATATGCAGGTGGCTTTCGCCACCACCGTAGTGGGATTGTTCTCTGCAGCCATCGGTTTCGTAACCAAGCAGACCAAGAACCGCTGGTATACCGAGGATATGAGCAACCTCGAGTTTATGGCAGACCTGATTGATGAGAAAAAGTAACTCCTTAACATCTTGAAAAGAATATGAGACAAAGACGTAGAAGTCGTCTCTCGCATGATGGCGAGGATGATGATCCGATGAGCGTAGTGAGCAACCTTTTCGATGTGGCGATGGTATTTGCCCTCGCCCTGATGGTAGCCCTCGTTTCGCGCTATAATATGACGGAAATGTTCAGCAAGGATAACTTCACGATGGTGAAGAACCCTGGCAAGGAGAATATGGAAATCATTACCAAGGATGGACAGAAGATCAATCGCTATACTCCTTCAGAAGACCAGAGTAAGAAGTCGGGCAACAAGGGAAAGAAGGTAGGCATTGCTTACCAGTTGGAGAATGGCGAAATCATCTATGTTCCGGAAGATAAATAATCGGGGATTGCAAATCCCCTCAAATAGAAAATATTATTGTAACTAAAAGAAAAATAAAGAAAAATGAAAAAGTTTAAGACAATGATGGCCATGATGTTGGCTTTGGTTTCTATGTGTGTAGCATTCAGCTCTTGCAGCAGTGATGATGATGATACAGTGGCAGCTGCCAAGGAGATTGCTGGTACATACACCAGCAGCCTGGATATGACCGTAATGGGTCAGGCTTCTACATACGAGAATCTTACCATGAAGATTGAGGCGGTAGATGATGCTACAGTCAAGGTTACATTGCCAGCTTGCGGCGAGGGTATGATGGCTCTTCCTGCTCTGGAGGTACCTGCTGTAAAGGCTTCCGGCTCTAACGGTGCTTATGCTTTCTCTCAGGAGAACTATGCAGGTACTATTACCGTGAATGGTGCAGAGAAGAAGTACACAGTTACTTTGCAGGGTACATTGAAGGACAAAACCCTGACCGTCAACTATTCTGTGCAGTATGGCAAAATGCCTATGCCAATGATTGGTAAGTTTGTTTGTACAAAATAAAAGGATTGTTTCAGGATAAACTTTGATATAATTCGATGAAACAAAAGATATTCGCACTATTCCTGATCCTTTGCGGATTGTGCCTGAATCTGAAAGCCGAAACCCAGGGCGATGTCGTGGGTAGGGTGCTCGATGATTCGGGCGCACCTCTGGTGGGTGCCACCGTCCAGATTTTGCATGCAAAGGGTGGGGTAACAACTGATGAAGACGGATATTTCCGCATTCCTTACAGCAAGGATGGAGCGGTGAGAGTGAAGGTGAGCTTTGTGGGCTATCAGACTCAGACTTTCGTACTGAAAGCGGATGAGAGAAAAGGTGAGCAGCATGTGCTTCGCCTTCAACCGGATGCTACTGCCCTCGATCAGGTGGTAGTTACCGCAACCCGAACTCCAAAGGCTTTGAAGGATGCTCCTGTGGTAACCCGTCTGATTACCGCCAATGATATCAAGATAGCTGATGCTACCAATATCCAGGACCTCCTCACCGAGCAGATGCCGGGTCTGGAATTCGGCTATGCCATGAATCAGGAGACTTCTCTCAATATGAATGGTTTCGGTGGAAATGCCGTGCTCTTCCTCGTAGATGGCGAGCGATTGGCTGGTGAAACCATGGATAATGTAGATTATAGTCGTCTGAACTTGGATAATGTAGGACGTATCGAGATAGTAAAGGGGGCTGCTTCGGCGCTCTATGGCGCCAATGCCGTAGCCGGAGTTGTCAACATCATCTCCCGTGAAAACAGCGAACCTTGGACTGCCAATGTCAATACTCGCTACAACGACTTCAACAAGGAGTGGCGCCATGGTGGAAGCTTCAGCTTCAATGCCGGAAAATGGAATTCGCAGACCAGCATCCAGCGCACCACATCGGATGAGGTTCAGCTCACCAGTCCTTTCGATACAGAATCCAACATCCTCCATATTTATGGTGGTGAGACCTTCAATGTGAAGGAGCGTCTTACCTACAAGCTCTCTGATAAGGTAAAACTGATAGGTCGTGGCGGTTATTTCAATCGTATCAGCAAGCGCAGCAACTATGATGATCATTACATGGATTATTCTGCCGGACTGAAGACCGTGATGAATCTTTCGGAGAATGATAATCTGGAGATTTCTTACGGCTTCGACCAGTATGACAAGGCTCGATATGTGAATGATGAGCGTACTCACGACCACGATTATACCAACCGTCAGAACACCGTTCGTGCCCTCTATTCCCATATCTTCGGCAAGAATACATTGACGGTAGGTGCAGATTTCCTGAACGATTATCTTACCACCTATCAGTTTGAGGATAATGCATCAAAGAATCAGAATTCATGTGATGCCTTCGCCCAGTTCGATTACAATCCTTTGCAGTGGTTGAACATCGTGGCAAGTCTTCGTCATGATTACTTCTCTGCATCCAGCCAGCATGCCACTACCGGTCGTCTGGCTCTGATGACCAAGTGGAAGGGTTTCTCCATCCGTGCCAACTATGCCGGCGGATTCCGTGCCCCAACCCTCAAGGAGATGTATATGAACTTTGATATGGCAGGTATGCAGATGATTTACGGTAATCCGGATCTGAAGCCGGAGAAGAGCGACAACTACAACCTGGCGCTGGAGCATACCGGAAGGGTGAAGAATGCTGGCTTCTTTACCGGTCAGTATAGTCTTACCCTGATGGGCTATTATAATAAGTATGATAAGCGCATCACTACCGAGGATTATGCCGATTATACCCCGGGAACCGGTCAGCCGGATGTGGCTTCGCGTTATTGCAACGAGGATGGAGTAGAGGTGAGCGGCATCGACTTCAGTGCCCAGTACCGTTCGGATATGGGACTCGGTGTGAAACTCGACTACAGTTATCTCCATGTGGGTGGCAGAAGTGTAGATTCCCAGTTCTCCCAGCCTCGTCCTCATACCGCCACCTGGCGTCTCGACTACGATCGCCAGCTCTGTTCGTTCTATCGCATCAATGCCGCTCTGTCAGGCAGATACCTGTCTTCTCCTGATACGAACATCAAGAAGCATGACAGCAGTTATCAGTTGTGGAAGTTCACGCTTCAGCAGCGATTCCTGGATGCCGTCAATCTGAACTTTACGGTAGATAATCTTTTCGGTTATACGCCAAAGAACTATTATTGGAGTTCGGCGATGACCACCGGCCGCACCTTCTCAGTGGGGCTTTCGGTTGACATCGACCGTTTCGTAAAGGTATTCTAATAAAAATAGCAGGGTGGACCAGTCTTCCATCCTGCTTCTTTTTTATTAATAGCACCCCTCTAACTGTAAAAAAAACAGGTAGTTAGGGCGGTGCTATCGCATTTTTTATGTCCGTTTTCAAAACTGATACTGCCCCTATGAGATAGGGAAAGAAGATGGGTGAAAACGTTGAAAAAACACCCTAGAAATATCTCTTCTTCATTTTCTTCAAGAAATCCTTGGTGATAGGGAAGCCGGAGGCATCACCTATTACGGAGTCGGTATAACAGAAGGGACATTCGGCTGTAGGCGGCTCATCAGGGAGGTAATCCGTGATTTCGGATGGCGAGAAGATTTCGCCGCAGAAAAAACAGCCGCACTTTTCAGATTTTTCTATCTGTTCCTTGTTGCTGTAGCAGCAATCGTGAGCCTGGCGGAAGATCCTGTTTTTCTCCTCCTCTTCTTTCTGCTTTTTCTCAGCCTTTTCTAGATAACCCTTGAATCGTCTCTGAAGATAGAGCGGCACATGATAGTGAGGGGCGAAGGCATGCAGCGACGGAACGTGGTCGTGGTATTCGTAGCCGGGACCATCTATCACGGTATAGCTGTCGTCCGTTTCATCGTATGGCAGTTCATCCAATCCCCTTTTATCCTTGGCAGCCTGGTTTCTCTCCCAGATCCATTCGGTGGTAAGCGGAGTTCCGACAACGATGGCAAGTTTCACCTCATCGCCACGATATACTTCCACGATGTCACCCTTTTGGAATCTGATCTGTTCTGCGCTTCTGCCTCGGAAGGTCTCGTCAGGATGACGGTCGTATGCAGGCAAATCGCAGACTCCGGGATAGTAAATGCTGAAATGCGAACAGCAGTAAGACCGGTCAATCTGTTTTCCTTCACCGTCATACACTCTTTCAGAAAGACATTCGCGGTCGTAGTGCAACAGTCCCATTGGAATCTCCGAGATATAATAGCAGAAGGTATCCAGCGGATAGTCGTCTTCCTCCTTCATCTTTTTGCGGTAAAGGACATCCTGGTGCATCAGTCTCTCTGCCTCCTCCAAAGTTGTAGTGAAAGCTTGCGGACAATAGGTGTTCACCTTGTATTTCGGATAATGTGAACGCTTTTTCTCCTCCAGCTCTTCTATTTCTAAAACTTCGAGCTTGAAGATGGCAGGAACATCCCGATGCTGTGGATGTTCAGCCAATTGCTTGAATTCTTCGTATGTCATGGGATGGTTATTTTAAGAATTTATGAAACTTGAGAATCTGAGATCTAAGTTCAGGTATTCTGATGCCTTCAGAGTCTTTGCCTTCTTGATTGTTAAGATTCCTTTTGCTGATAGTTTTATGAATTTTCAGTTTTCTCATGCTCGACTTGCCGTTAGCTTCATGGTCCTCCCAAGGCTTGGGATATGCATGTCTTTTTTTGTATCTCGTGCCGTCGCAGTTCTGGATAAAGATTTCCAATACTAATCCACCCATTTGACAATCATGCGGAATGTTGACGGCACGTCTTTGGATATCCATTTCGTAGAAGATACTTCCGTCCTTTTTGCAGAGCACGATGTCCAGATAGTCTGGCATATCAGGTATAGTTCCAGGCTCTGATATTTGTGGTTGAAACTCCCCAAACTCTTCCTTCACATACTCGAATAGTCCTCGAGTATATTTTTCGATATCCACCCCTGCGTTTTGAGTATAGGTGTATTTGATAATACATAAAGACATTTTATTTGCCATTTTATTCTTTCTTTTTGGTTATACCTATATAATATAGTAATATGAAGGGAAAATTTCAAAAAAAAGCGCCAATATTTTGAAAAAAAGTATTGGCGCTTGATTATTGAATGATGTTATTGTAAAAAGATCGTACCTATTAGTTCTTGTTATATCCGAATTTTCTAGTAAACAATACATCTTTCCAATGTGATTCCCTATCAATGATGATTTGGTCATCAGTATCCTTATTGAATGTTTCGAGAATTGTGAAATAGAAATTATTCTTGATATAGTCTGTACCTAAATCCTTTAGAAGTTTATTTCCTCCATGGCATGTACGAATGTATGTTTCCCATCTACCGAGAATCATATTTTCACCATACGCTGAACCAACATATTGTTTTCCTGTATTTGAATCAACCAACAGATACACTCCTTTTTGATTTTCAAGAGCAGAACGCCAACTATCTTTTGTGATGAGATTCTTAAGAGATAGCCATGAAACATTCACGTTGGAATATCTAGGAAAATAGTCGTTGTTGTAAACATTGGGCAGAATCTCTTCAACTATGCACTCTGGCAATACATTCTCTCCTATTCTGATTAGATTTTGACTATGATTTTTGAAGCGGATAACAATTCTGCCGATGTATTCTTTGTATTCATCCAACTCTTCATATTCATATCCAACTCCATTTTGAATACCAAGATCTTGAACAATCTTTCCTATATGGAATAGTAACCAACAGTCTTGTTTTTGAGGGATAGGGACAAAACCTAAGGTAATGTTTCCATTAGAGAAATTGCTTTTTCTTGCATAGTTCCAGTATTGACCGTCAAGCATATGTTGCTTGCTTTCTTCAGTTTGGTCTGTATAATAATCAATAGCTGGTCTTTTGGTTCCGAAGTTCAAATTAAATCTAACTTTAACGTTTTTAATATCCGGAAGTCTGAGAATATCATTAAGTAGTATCATAATCTATGATGTAATATTATTTTGTGACAATTAATTATCTTTAGACGAATTTACACATAACATATGTGTAAATTCGTCTAATATATATACTATGTTTTCAATCTACTTAAACTCATAATTACCATCACATCCCAATTTTTCGAATAATTCAGCTAGTCCACTTTTACCGAAATCGAACTTTGAGCTACAGGATATAACTAAATTCTGTGCTTTCTTCTTTTTTCCTTTATCAAGATATGCATCTACAACATTTGCAACCAATGATTTATACAAAGAAGTTGCTTGATCATTATCCTGTAGAGGGTTGCCTAAACCTGAAGCCTCACACATCGTAAGTGCGTTGGCAGCCTTGTCAACTTGCCCTTTATCAAGAAAGTCATTAACCTCTTTAGCTGTATTTTGAACATATGAGAGATCTTTAGCATTTTTTGCTGCTTTTTCTTCTTGATAAGCTTGTCTTTCTTCTTGTCTTTCTTCTTGCTCAGCTTGTTCTCTTCTGGCATCAGCGGTAGCTTCATACCATATAAATCCGAATAGTGGAATGGCTGCAATGGCAATTAAAACAAGCTTTTTATTTTTTTCGAAAATATTTAGCCAAAATTTCTTTTTCGCATTCTTTTTGGCTTCTGTCTCTGCTGCTTCTGATTCAGCCTCAACCTCATCAAGCAAGCGCTGTATCTTAGGATTGTTACCATAGTACATTCTTGCTTTGCGAGCATAGCGCTCCACCTCAGCTTTGCTCTTATCAACATCTTTTCCAGACTTAAAATTTACCAAAGCAGACTCAAGATGCTCGATAATCTCCTCCAACTCCTTACTTGCCTCAGGTGTAATGCTACCACCACAGTTAGGACACTTGTCGGTCAGTTCTGGAATAGAGCTACCGCAGTAAGGGCAGGTCTTGCCACGACGCTTGTTCACAGCTGCTGCTACTGCCTGATCAGCCTTCTGCTGCTGTGCATCGATGTACAAATCTACCTCGTCAACATTCAATCCCAGAGCCTGTGCCTTGTTCAAAAGAACCTGACGCTCCTTGGCAGAGATGATGCCGTCGGTAAGATACTCTTTGATGAGGTCATCAAGCTCTTGTGGAATTGCACCTTCCTTCTTTGCAGGCTTAGCTGCCTGAGGAGCCTGTGCTTCCATTTCTTTCTTGCGCTTAGCAAGACGACCCTCAAGTACCAGTTCAAACTCGTCGCGGTCGATGCCCATGGCCTCGGCCTTCTTGAAGAGAAGATTCTTCTCTTTGTCAGTCAATACTCCATCTGCCAATGCTGCAGTGATGAGTGCTTCTAACTTCTCGTTGTACATAGTAAAAATAATTTTATTTGTTCACTTGTTTTGCTATTTTACAAGATTAATAACTTGATTGATATTGTCAATCATATCATCAAGCGTATTTTCTATATTTTTAGTAACGGTATTTAAATCGTTATAATAGAAAACTCCAAAAGAATTGTATCGGGGCTTATCTTCTGATTCCACTTTCTTAGGGGGAACCATAGTTGCAAGTTTAGCTCCTCTAATGATCCTATCAGTCTCTTCATTCCAATTCTTTGTATCATGTTCTTTGGAATATTTTGGCTTTTTCGAAAGCATATCTAAAAAACCGGCTCTCAAAGGATGGTTACCTTGCTGTTGGAGCACAAAGATACCCTTTTGGGGAATAAGATACTTCAATTCAAGGAGGGCTTCACCATGGTAGTAGCTAACTCTCATAAATAATTTGTCTTTATTTTCAGTACCATTTTCTCCCCAGATTTCTTGATCAGAAGTGACGATTATTGGCTGAAAATCTTTACCAAACTTCTTTTCTAGTTTCTTGGTTAATTGCAAGGCACATTGGTGCATAACAAGCTTCTGCCATATATCATTGCAGCGGAGGGTGGAAAAATCCTCATTTTTGAGAATTTCCCAATTGTCAGTATATTTAATTTTTTCCAAACAGTTGTTGGTATATGTGTAGAATGCATCAATAAACTCGCAATATTTTTCCAGAAGTTCCTTGTAAAACTTATCTTTGACAAGAGCCAGATTGTCGTGTAGGGTTTTAGAGTAATCTGCATATGTCACAATTATCCATCCGGATTGTTTGACAGCTTCTTTGTCTAAGAAATCTTCAGCTAATGTGAGTAAGATATACTTTGTCTTTGGAAGTTTTGCGTTTCCTTTCCAATTCTCAAACTTTGCAGTATTGAGTCTTTTTAACTTCAACTCTACTTTACATTGTGCTTTGTCTGCCTCTTCGTTAAGAGCGTCAACTTTCTTTTGATAATTTTCAAGCTGAGCCTTATAAGCTATACTCTTGAATTTATTCTCTAGAACCAGACGGATTTTTCCCGTTTCTGATTCCTCATCGTTGATTATTTTCTCGCAAATACTAAAATCAAAATTCTTGTATTCGCGTTTGACTTCCATACAATCTGTATTATAATCAAAAGTATCTTCTCCTAACCAGGTAGAAAGAATCTTTTTGAAAAGGGCTTGCGTATTCTTATCTTCTGCTAACCATGCCAAAAAGTTGCTATGAAACAACTCCTTAGAAGATAGGGATAGCTGGAAGATAGGATTGTTCTGTAATGCATCTACAAATAAATTATTCATATTATTTTTTCTTATTAAATCGTTGTACATATTAGATAAATTTATTTATTATTATATGTATTAATTATGCTTCTCGTAGAATCTTGCCTCAAGCACCATTTCTACCTCGTCGGGATCTTCGCCCTCCTTAACAGCACGGCGTAAGACAATCTCCTTCATTTTGTCCGTCAGCTCATCACTTGCTGCTGCTGAATTGATGAGCTCCTCAAGAGCATCTGAGAACAGGTTGCCAGGAGACTTCTGTATGGTTGGAATCTCTTCGGATTCTTTCTGGATATCCAGTATTTCTTCCTGGGTGTCCTGTGATTCTTCCTGAGTGTCTTGTGTCTCTTCTTCTTTTGCCACTTCGGTAAGTGGTGGAACAGGTGTACCATAGAAATCCAACTTGTCTGCTGGCATCTTACGAAGACGAACTTCTGTATCGTCAACTTCCTTTAGAAGCTCGGCGTAGTAGACATATAACTCTTCTGGTACATACAGAGTCTTAATATAGGCACACAGACTTTCTATATCTGTAAGCTTATTAGTGTAGATATACACTTCAGGTGAGTATTCGTCATCATTGAGAGTGCCGATTTTTTCAACAGTATAAGGCACATATACCTCTCTAATGCTTTTGCTTGAGGCAAATTCATCACCCACAATTTTTACTCCTACAGGTATGACAAGAGTCTGAATATCGCAATTTTCACTAATGAAATATTCTGGAATTTCTTCCAACAGGTGAACCTTGGACAAATCCAATTCTTCGACATCTCACATTCATAGGTAGTGCTTTGGAGCGACTTTAGGGTACTTGGAAACGTTATTTTGCGTAGGTTGGTGCAAGAATCGAACACACTACTACCGATTATTTCTACTCCTTCAGGAATGTCTATTTTTTGAAGTCTCTCACAATTTTCAAACAGACCGTCAGGAATTTCCTTCAATAATTTAACCTTTGAGAAATCAACTTCTTCAAGAGATTCCTCATGTCCATGCTCACTGAAAAAAGATCCATCAATTTCTCTAAGGGTTGAAGGGAAGACAACTTTTCTAATTTTCTTATAACCCTCCAAGGCATCTTCGCCGAGAGTTGTATGTCCCTCGTCGATGGTTAAAACGCCATTTTTAAAAGTGCCTAACTGGATTCGTATATCATCGTCATCATCTGATAACTTTGTTAATGGATAATCCCAATTGTCATCATCATCGTCATCATCAGAGTTGAATTGATTCTGCTTTGCTTCCTGGATGTTCTTTCTTACCTCTTCGCGAGCCTCTTGGAAACTCTTTTTGGCTTCGTTTGAAACTTCTTCCAGGCTTTCACCTACTGTCTTTGCGATATCACCGACTAATTTTTTGAATAATCCCATATTATCACAAATTTAATGTTCTTACTTTTGTTTGTATTATAGCTGCCGGGAAATTACATCCCCGGCATAGTAGGAGGCATTCCCGGCATCTGTGGGGCGGTGCCTTGGAACAATGGAGCGAGTTCTGCTACATTGCCGGCAAACTCCCACTGTGCCATACCGTTCTTCCAAACGTATGACTGCTGAGTGAGCTGACCCTGCTGAACGAGCTGCTGGAGCTTGTTCCAATCGCATGGACCATACTGCTGACCATTGATGCCAATATAATACTGTACCTGAGGAACAGCAGCACCCATGCCTGGCATCTGAGGCGCACCACCCATGCCTTTCTGACCTGGCATCTGAGGAGCTCCATCCATCTGACCCATGTTGTTCATACCACCCATAGTCTGCTGGCGGAAGGCATTGATACCATTATCTGTAGCATTGTTGAGAACACCAGCATTGAGGTTTGCCTGATGAGCACCCATAAAGGTCTGCTCTGTCTGGAGACGAGAAGCACGCTGCATCTCCTCACGCTGAATACGCATGGTTTCACGTTGGTTCTCCAAGTTCATGCGCTGCAACTCCTCCTGACCGCCAAGGTCGAGTTCCTGCTTTCTGCCCATGGCATCGAGATTCAGCTCAGACTGCTTCTTGAGCATATCCTGCTGAAGGTCGTTGTTGAGGTTGAAGTTGGAAATCTGGGTATTATGCTGAGCCATCATACGCTCCTTCTCCAGGTCGGCAGTGAGTGCTTTGAGTTCACGGTAACCACGGCTCTCCTTATCCACGTTGATGCCTGTGATGTCGAGACTGCGGATGGTGATGCCGAAAAGCTTCTCTACCTGTGGAGTAACACGCTGCTGGATGAGTTCGCTAATCTCAAAAATCTTGCGCTCAATCTGAACTACAGGAATCTGGGCGTCAGAAGGGGCATTGCTAACTACACTCTTGATGAACTTGGTGAGCTGGCCACGAAGCTTGTTCTTGAAAGTCTCGTCGCTGTAACCCTCATTTCGGTTCACACTATGGAAGAGATCCATGTCCTCGATGGCATATACTACGGCACCATGTACAGATACAGGTACGCCATAATCTTGCAGGCGTGGGTCGAAGACATCAAAGTAAGGGATGGCGAAGTTCAGCTGACTACCCTTGCTCAGGTTGCTGAGGTTGGTCAGGTTGTTCTGTTCCACTCTTCTCGCTGCTTCCTCGGCAGCCTGTCTTTTCTCTTCTTCTACTTCCTTAGAAGATTTAAAACCAAAAAATCCCATATGTTTCAGTTTTATGATTGTTATTATTTTTGTTATTTACTATAGAGTCCCTTTGTAGGGGACAGATTATTTCGTTGTATAGATTCGCTTCGTCTTGCCCTGGGCATCTACTTCTACGAAGGTGTCTGCTCCATATTGGCGGCTTGCGTCGTGATAGTTGAATGAATATCCCGTTTCGTAATTGCCGTCGATGGTAGGTCGGCTTACCTGGTCGATGCTATCCAGCATTTCCGGTTTCAAGCCCAGCTGCTGGTACAGATGCTGCTCTACCATGTTTCGGATGGCATTGAGATTCTCATCCACATAACCACGAATCTGGTCGATGAGCGACTGGTTGCTCTTATCCTTCTGCAGCAGGCGCTGTCGCATGGTCTTCTTGAGCGGAGAGCCGTCGGCCTTGATCGGAGCTGGAGGCATCGCATCATTCTGCAGGGCAGATTCAACCACATATTCTCTGCGACGGACATGGAGCATCGGGTTGCCGTAGAGACAGAACATCAGGGCGGTGCTCATAGAGAAACAATCATCCTCTACATGTCGGCACATGTTGAAGTAATCGCACTTAGCCTGGAGCATCGCCTTTCCGCCCGTCATTCCCTTGAACTGATAGAGCGGATAGAGGCGCATCAGCACCTCGCTGCCTGTGCCCGGATTCAACAGAAGCTGGCGGGCTTCATCCGTTTCCTCATTAGAGAACATCGGAACAGGAATGAGCGAACCGGTATAGAGCAATACGCCACCTCCGTAGAGGGCGCTGAGCAACATGGAGTCGTTTCGTTTGTAACCGGCATATCGGGCTCCGAAACAAGCCACGGTATTGAAGACTCTTGCCTTGCCTTGGTTGAGGAGCGAAGGATTGAATGCTTCATCCTCACTATAGAATCCGCACATACCCTCTGCATCGGCACCATGAAGATTGAACATCAGCATATCTGCCTTGTCCAAAGACTTGCAATAGATGCTGAGGCTTTCCGAATCTTCGGTCAGCAGCTTCGGACTGATATACATTCCGTTGCGAATCAGCTCAGGATCGTCGGTATTGTAAAGAAGCGGCAGGTGCTGGGTCATCGTGCAGCTGGCTGGAATCCAGTCGCGGTTGCTGATCATCAGAACATTGCCAATAGGAATACCGCCGCCATACATTCCACTGATGTTGAAGTAGGCACCGATGTCGCTTCGGATATCCGTATCGAGCTGACCGTCTTCCAAAGGCAGACGAGCCACATTGTTGCGGGCGCAACCTACGGTGAAGTCTGAATCGCGACTGTCCAGCAAATCTACGATATAGGTGCCTTCGAAGGCATAGCAGGTATCTGTAGGGATTCGCTCGCTGCCATACGGCCATGGGTCTTCGACGCGAGGGATAGGAATCACATCGTCACCTCCTATTATAAATAGGTGTAGGTCGGGACCTGCTGTCAGGTTGTTGTCTGCGATGCAGCGGGATACAGCTTCATTGCATTCTATCCAGGATGGAGTCTCATGGGTGGAATCTAGACCATATTGCGAGATGTCGAGAAATGTCCAGTACATCTGCTGGTCGTAGGCATTCTGTATGAAGTCGTTGAAGACATCATATACTTCCTGGATGGAGCAACCGTATTTTCTTGCCAGTGCATTGCCATCTGTCAGGATGATGCCGTAGTGGTCTTCCAAGGGGTCGGGCTGGTCGATGGGTTCATCAGCAGTTCTTGCTTCTGATGCCATCTGCACGGCTTCCGGCTGTGGAGCCGCCTTGTTTTGTCCCGGCATAGGAGGAACCGATGAGGCTCCCGGCATAGGGGAAGGAGTTGTTCCGCCCGGCATACTTGCCATTTGAGGCTGCTGACTGATCGCATTGACGCTTCCCAGTCCCATATTGTTGGCAGCCTGCAGAGGGTTGAAGCCTCTCATCTGATTGAGCTTCACGTTCTGGGCATTAAACTTTGGCATAGGAGGTGGTGTAGGCATCTGAGGTGGTACAGCCATCTTGCTTTTTTCCTTCGGGATGAATTCCGAAAGGGTTGTGTCGCAATAGAACTGATACCATTCTTCTGGCTGAGGTTTATCCTCCAACATCTCCTTTACGGCATACCATAGGGCACTTAGCGGTTCACTCATTCCGTTTTGCACGGCCTGGTCGAGATACTGAATGGTCTGCTGCCTGTAGTAATCCTGCTTTCCATTCTTGTGGTAGTCGGCAAGATTATCAAGAGCCATCAGTAGGGCGATGTCACCTTGCGGACAACCGAAACCGCCCATTCTTGGCAGAAGCACGGTGGCATTGTCGATATTGCCGGTCTTGATGAACGCTACATGAGCCCAGAAGAGTTGCCAGTAGTTATCGGTACGGGAACCGAAGAAGGCAAGGGCGCACTTGTCGGGATACATCGAGGCAAGCAACAGATGATAGTAGAACTGGATGTTGTTATCATTCGTCATCACACGTGCCAACTGCTCCAGACTGTTGAACTTGCGTTTCAGAATGTCGGTATGGTTGGTCTGGATGGCATTGAAGACCTCGGTCAGAATCTGCTCTGCCAGGAATTCGTTGCCCTTGCTGCCTTGCAGGATATGGATGTTCTGACGTACCTGATCTATGATCTGGTTGGCTCTTAGGGGAGCAATATGCCATTGGATGCTCAACTGGTTGAGCTCTGCCAACTTCTGATTATCCAACTTGCCATCCACCAGTCGTTCCTGCACAGCCTGCAGAAAGAGAGTCTCATTCTGCTGATAGATCTCAGTCTGAGTCTTCTGTGCCTCATATACAGTCTGGTTGTTAACTGTACTGTTGTTGGTGGTATGGGTTGTTGTTGAGGTGTTATAGTTGTTTTGCGTATTGTGGGAGTCGGAATGGATTCCGCCTACTACAGCCGCATCACCATCAAGTTTAATATCGCTCATAGTCTGATTACTTTATATGTTTAGACTTCTTGTTGCATTTTCTGGAGAGGGCTTACCATTGGAACGGTGCGCCACAGTCTGGACAGTTTGGAGTGCCTGGTGCAATGTGGATGGTGTGTCCACAGTTGTAGCACTGGCATTCTATCAATTCCTGCTGAGGAGCTGCCTGTTGTGGAGCTGCTTGGCTTCCTGCAGTATTTCCGCCGAGTCCGCCATTGAAGGCGTTCAGATTGTTGGCGGCAGCAGTGCTTACCTGCGAGATGTTGTTCATAGCCACATCCTGGGTATGATCTACTCGCTCCTGCTGGCGTCGGTTTTCCTCTTCCAACTGATTGATGCGCTGTTGCTGCTGGCTTTGCTGGGCGCCGCTGATGCCGGTGGCTGTATCTTTTATCATGCCGGCCATCTTCATCATGGCTTCCATCTGGGCATTGCTGTTCTGCTGTTGCATCTGTAGCATCTGCTGCATCATCGCTTCTTTTTCTGCTGCAGTCTGTCGCAGGTTTTCGGCTTCCTTCTCGCCGCTATAGGCGTTTGCCATAGCTACCTGTGCATCTCCGGTGAGGTGGGAGAGTTGTGCGGCACGAATCTGTTCGGCGGTCATATTGGCGAAATGGTTGTCACGATTCATCTGCTCATTGCTCTGAATGGTGGCTACGTTTTCTTCGTGCTGATATTTCTGCTGGTCGAGCTGTACCTGCATCTGAGCCATCTGCTGCAGCTTGTCCATCTGACGCTGGTGGCGATTGGCTTCTAACTGGTCATCGTCCATCTTTTCCTGGCGGTTGCGCTCATAGGCAAGGCGGTCGTCTTCCAGTTTTTCGTTGCGTGCCAGGAGGTGGTCTTCCTTATCCAGTTCACGTTGACGCATCATCTGCTGGAAGTCGTAATCATCCTCCTTCGCCTTGCGGTTGAAGTCGCGGTTGTATTCCTTTTCTTCCAGCATCCACTGGCGTTCACGCTCTTCATCTTCGATGCCCCAGTTACGACGGCGTTCCAGATCTTCACGTTCCCAGTCGTGGTCGGTTCGGGAATCATCGAGTGCCCATTCTGCCTTGAGACGGGCTGTGTCAATGTTCTGCTGGCTCTGGATGCGCATGATTTCCGTGATTTCCTCACGAGGAATCTTCTTGTGTGCAAGTTCATCTTCGAGCACTTCCATTTCCTCCTGCTTGACCAGACGGTTCTTGCGGAGGTCTTCCAGGGCTTCGAACTCCTCTTCCTGGGTCTTAGCCTGGCGGATGCGCTTCTGACTTTCGAGCATCTGGACGAATTCCTCCAACTCATCATCGTGGAGCAACTGGTCTTTGTTGATGCCCTGGAGGGCATGGCGCAAATCCTCGGCGTTTTGTGCAGAAGAAATCTGCTGGGAGTTGGCCTCAACTTCCATTCGGTTTCGGAATTCTCCGGTGCGGTGCATGAAGTCGAGTTCCTTCTCTGTGTTATAGAGCTGGCGTTCTACCTGACGGAAACGCTCAAAGTCCTGATTGCTGTCGGTGATATTCAGAACCTGAGTGCATTCTATGCCGAATACCTGCTGGTTGATGGTCTGGCGGATCTTCTCTTTCAGTACATTTACAGTTTCGGCAGTCAGTCCGGCAGACTCGTAGTTCTGGTTGCGGAGTTCCTGGCGCAACAGGGTTTCTACGGTACCATTGAGCAACTGCTGTAATTCTCTAGTTGTTACGCTGTTGCGGTCGGTAAGATAATTGGTAGCGAAGGTATGAATATCGCTGATGCTCATCTGGAGAGATACTCCAATCTGCACATCATGGATGCCCATCGGAATGGTGTATGGCTGAAAGGCAAGTTCGCCATTCTCGTTCATTGCTCCATCGAAGGTGAGGGTGATGAAACGGTTGCTGACGATATAGACCGACAGGATAGGAGCCTGGGTGATGCGGGCTAAGATGCGGGCATAATCCAGTTGGCGCTTCTTGGCTTTTTCTTTCTGTTCACCTTTCTTTTCGCCGAAGATGATGCGACCGAGCCAGTTGAAGCCACGGCCTACTTCTCCTACGATACCGAGCTGGCGGAAGGTAGGCTCAGCCTGGCGCTTGCGGTCTCGTTCACGCTTTTCGGCTTCAGCCATATCTTTCTCAGCCTTTTCTACCGCATTCTTGATAGCAGCCTGCTCTTCTTCTACAGACTTATAAAAGAGGTATGCACCTGCTGAGAGGGTTGAAACCAGCTCACCATTGGCAAAAATGATGGCGGTGCAACCTTCCTGAACGATGATACCTTTCAGTTTTTCTATTTCGTCGAGTTCCCGTTCGCTAATCTTGCGAGCGATTTCTCCTGGTTGGATATTCCAGATGGTTCTGCCTCTTACCACGTCAACACCATCAACAGCTTCCATACTGCGACGGTCGCGGCTACGTTCAGCCTCTCTTTCGGCTGCAATCTGTGCCTGTTCAGCCTGCTGTTGCGCATTTCTGGCATCACGGATTTCCGACTGGCTTTCAGTAGCTTGTTGGTTAATGGCTCTTCTCTGTTCTTCTGCAATCTGGCGATTGAGCGCCCCACCAGTCATGGCGTTTGCTACAGAGCGAACGGCATTGGTGAACATACCCTTGCTGGCTTGTGGAGACTGAGGGGCTTGTGGAGACTGTGGAGACTGAGGCATTACTGGGCGCTGGGGCTGCATCGGTTTTGGGGGCATACCCGGTGCTTGAGGTCTCATAGGTTGAGGCTTCATAGGCTGCTGAGGAGCTATGGCTTTCAGTGGTTGAGGACGTTGAGGCTTGCTAACTCCTTGTGGCTGGGTTGGAGCCTGTGGTTGCAAGTCAATAGGTTGTCCACACTTCGTACAGAATTTCATTCCCGGTTGCAGCATTGCGCCGCATTTCTTGCAATATGTCATAATGGTTATTATTTTTAAGATTAAATGAACTGATTATTGTATCAGTGCAATAAATATAACGATTAGCAGAATCACCCAGAAGAACTTGATGAAGCATCCTATGCATCCAGTGATGCCTTCACCTAAGAGTCCTCCGAGAAATCCCAAAAGCTGTATTCCCCAGCCCAGAATGCCGAGAAGTACAAATGCTCCGATTCCTATTAATATGATAAGTATTATTGTCATATCATCTCTAAGAATATTTCATTTACTTTATACAATCGTTAAGCATATCAATTTACGTTGATAGCTAATTCATGTTTTGGGTGCAAAGATATATAAAATAAATGAAACTGAATTGGTTCAAATTGGTTCAATTTTGCCTTGATTTGGATCAATTGCCCCAAAAATGAGGAGGGTGTGTCATAAGTCTATGGCGCACCCTCTTTTATGTTATTTATTGCATAATCCTAGAAGTATCGTAGCCTATTCCAAAAAGGGAATCATATAATATCGTC
>OOBQ01000027.1_pt1 | contig 51419 bp, 39 predicted proteins | sample 1670941 | NCBI WGS metagenome assembly OOBQ01 (sample SAMN06348106, study PRJEB24527) | human gut metagenome | biome: human gut; feature: ankylosing spondylitis patient; material: feces | host: Homo sapiens | place: China | collected 2015-10 | reverse complement strand
TATAATAATTTAAATATATATACTTATAATTTGATAGTTGCAAACTTGCAATATACCCCCTCCGCTGAAAACTGTCACAACTGTCACAACTGTCACGCTGTAACGCCCCTTGGTCTTTTCCTCTTATGTATCTCTTATAACTCCAAGTTTCGATATTTGTAAAAACAATTTTCTCCACTCCGTATAGGTTGTCCTACATGGAGTGGAGAATTTCGTATCGTGTGGAGTATCTTCTATGTCATGACCAGATCCAGGTCCTTTGTGAGTTTTTTCATCGCAGGGTTCTTCTCCATAAGAAGTTCCAGAACTTCATTCTTGGTCAGAACCTTGCCTACCTCTTCCTGGTCGGCAAGGCGGTAGCTGATGCTCAGTTCGCTGTTGTGAAGCCCTAAGACGAAAGTCTTGAGAATGCGGTTCTTGATGTTCAAAACGTCGTCTAGTAAGAGCTGGTTGTTGATGATAACCTCTATCTGCGGATAGTTGGTTATCTTCGGTACAATACTCTTCATGCGGTTGGCTAAGCCTATGAAATCCAGCTTGTTTTGCATTCTCATGCACATACTGAACCATGTAGCTTCCACCTGCTCCTGGGTGAACTCGTTCTGGTCGCCCGTGATGGTCGCTTTTTCCTCATTGGTATCATCATACGGACTGTGCAGGCGGCGCTGGTTCTCCTCCCTCTTCTTCAGGTTAGAGAAAGTCATGCCTATGCCGCCCAGCTTGATATTCTTGAGTCGTGGCTTGTGAGGCGATGCAGCATCAGTAGCAGCTCCGGCAGCGGCTGAGCCTTCTGGAGAGGCAGATGCGGCTGCGGTGGCAGATGCAGAATAAGATGCAGCATTGGAGGCTGCAGAAGCGGCTGTCGGTGCCCCTGACGAAGGCACAGCAGTAGCTGTAGCAGCAGACGCTCCCGGCTGTGATGACCGGTTTTCGCTGCTGCCAGAAGGCTCAGAACCTGCACCCTGAGAGGCAAGCTTAGACTGAGCCAGGAGTTTCTGAAACAGGGATTTTAATCTATTGGGCGTACGCCCCGCACTAGGCACATCCTGATCCTCGGGCTGCGTAATCTGTCCTATCTGTATCAGGGTGAGCTCTACCAGTAATCGCTTGTTGCTGCTGGCGCGGTAATGGATATCGCACTGGTTCATCAGTTCCAGCGCCTTATATAAGAAAGGTGTAGGTGCCTTCTGGGCCTGAGCCTGGAACTTGGCTTTCTGGTCGTCGCTGGTCTCGAGCAGAGGCAGGGTCTGAGGGTCCTTCGCCATCATCACATTGCGCACATGCTGGGCAAGCCCCTGTATCATGTTGCCGCCATCGAAACCGCGGCTCAGAATGCCGTCGAGTGTTACCATCATCTCGGCCACCTTATTCTCCAAAGCCAGGTCTACCAGACGGAAATAGTTGTCGCTGTCGAGCACGTTCAGGTCCTCGATCACCTTCTGGTAAGTGATGTTGCCCATGCAGAAGCTGGCAGCCTGGTCGAAGATAGAGAGGGCATCGCGCATACCTCCGTCAGCCTTTTCGGCTATCACGGCGAGCGCCTGCTCTTCATATTGTATGCCTTCCTTCTCAGCCACCATCTTCAGGTGGTTGATGGTGTTGGCTACCGTCATTCGCTCGAAGTCGTAAATCTGGCATCGGCTCAGGATGGTAGGCAGAATCTTATGCTTCTCGGTAGTGGCGAGGATGAAGATGACATGCTGAGGTGGCTCTTCCAGCGTCTTGAGAAAGGCGTTGAAGGCGGCTGTAGAGAGCATGTGGACCTCATCGATGATAAACACCTTATACTTGCCCACCTGAGGCGGAATGCGGGTCTGCTCCATCAGAACCTTAATCTGGTCAACACCATTGTTGCTGGCGGCATCCAGCTCGAAGATGTTGTAGGAACGCTGCTCATTGAAGGCACGGCAGCTCTCACATTCGTTGCATGCCTCGCCGTCTTCACGAGGATGCTCGCAGTTGATTGCCTTCGCAAAAATGCGGGCACAAGTGGTTTTGCCCACACCTCTCGGACCGCAGAAAAGGTAGGCGTGCGCCAGCTTGCCGCTCTTCACAGCATTCTTCAAAGTGGTGGTCAATGCACTCTGTCCGACAACCGAATCGAAGGTCATCGGACGGTACTTTCTTGCAGAAACTATATACTCTTCCATTATTTTTTCTTAATTGATGATGCAAAGATAACAAAAAAATATTATCTTTGCAAACAAATTCGGAAGAAATGAGTAAAAAACTTGGTATTATATGGAATTATCTCGCTCATTATAAGTATCTTATAGTGATTGTAGCGGGTGTTCTGGTAGTTGGTGTAGTTGACGACAACAGTGTAAGGCAGCACATTAAGTACCAGATAGAGATTGCTACGCTCCGTTCGGAGATAGAAAAGTATCGTGAGCAGTATGAAAACGACAAGCATACCCTGCGCGATATGCAGCATGGTGCGCGGGCATTTGAGAAGATAGCCCGCCAGCGTTATTTCATGAAGGCTGATGATGAAGACATCTTTGTATTGAGTTCGGATATTCCGGAAAAAACTAATGAACAAGACGAAAATGAAACAATTGAGTAAACTGGAAAGTGCTATTTTCTTGCTGGGCGGCGTGCTGATGGTTGTCGGTGCGGCTTGCTTCGCATTTGGTTTTTCACATCCGCAGCTGGTGCAGATAACGAGCTGGGGGTTCCTGCTGGGCACCATACTGTTCAGTGTAATGCAGGCGATGCAGTTCTATGAGGGACCTTCGCTGGTTATCCACCGCCTGAAGCGCATGCAGTATGTAGCAGACATCTTCTTCGTGCTCTCAGGCATCTCGATGGTAGATACGGTGTATGCTTTCCTGCGCCGCTGGTTTGAGAATTATGAGACCTATATCACCTATTTCTATAATAAGTGGGTAGTCTTCCTCCTCATAGCAGCCCTGCTGGAACTGTATACCACGCATCGCATCTCTCATGAACTGAAGAAGGAAAACAATCAGTAATATAGAAGGACGAGAAAAAAGCTTTCGGTGGGCAATAGGAGTGCAAACAAAACATAAATCTTGTAAGAATGAATTAAATTGCAGCAATTTATTTCGTCAGTTCAAATTAAGATTGTATTTTTGTTCACCGAAAGTGATATAGATAGCTTATGAATAGAATATTTTACGCATTCATTGCCTTGATGGCACTTGCATCTTGTGCCAACAGTTACGATATCTCGGGTACTTCTAACGTAAGTACTCTGGACGGACGCATGCTGTACCTTAAGATACTGGAAAACAACGATTTCAAGAACGTGGATTCTTGCGATGTAGTGCACGGACAGTTCCATTTTCAGGGTTCTGTCGACTCTATGAAGATGGCGAATATCTTCATGGATGATGACCCTGTGCTGCCGCTGGTGCTGGAGAGTGGAAGCATTACGGTGAAGCTCGATGATACACAGCAGGTGGTAAGCGGTACTCCTATGAACGATAAACTCTTCGGATTCTTCAAGAAATACCAGCAGATTCAGAATCAGTTGCGTGAATTGGTACACAAGCACGACCAGGCTATCATGAACGGTAGCGATATGGTGGCTGTCAACAAGCAGCTGAACGAGGAATCCATCCGCCTTTCTGAGCAGGAAGACAAGCTCATCACTTCGTTTGTTACCGACAACTTCAACAATGTGTTGGGTCCGGGCGTCTTCTTCCTCGTTACAATGGGCAACCAGTATCCGATGCTCTCTCCTTGGATTGAGGATATCATGAGCAAGGCTACCGACTATTTCAAGAATGATCCTTATGTAAAGGACTATTATAAGAAAGCTCAAGAGAATCAGGAGATTATGAACGGTACGCGAGATGCCCAGAGCGGCGTGCAGCCAGAGATGGAAGCGGCTCCACAGATAAATCCTGATGCGGCTCCGGCACCTACAGCCAACGAACTGGCTGCGCCTACGATTCCTGAAAAACAGGAAGGTCAGGAGTAGAAACAGGGCTCTTTCAAGGTCTTGGGCATTAACATCTTGTAAAACTCTTCATTTTATAAGTTTAGTAATATGAAATTAATCAAGAATGGAACCATTATAAATGAGGGTCGCTCTTTTGTGGGCGACCTCTTGTTGGATGGTGAATTTATCAAGGAGATATATGAAGGCGAGGCACCCCGTGGCAATTACGATGAAGTCATCGATGCCTCGGGGTGTTTTGTTTTGCCGGGTGTGATTGATGATCATGTTCACTTCCGTGAGCCGGGACTTACGCAGAAGGCTGACATCGAGAGCGAAAGCCGTGCTGCTGCCTTTGGTGGTGTGACCAGTTATTTTGAGATGCCTAACACGGTACCTCAGACTACCACTCTGGAGGCCTGGCAGGCAAAGCGGCAGCTGGGCGCTGAGAAGAGTCATGTGAACTACAGTTTCTTCTTTGGTGCTACCAATGATAATGTAAATGATTTTGAACAGCTCGATACGCATCGTGTTCCGGGAATCAAGCTCTTTATGGGCTCCAGTACGGGCAATATGCTGGTGGATAAATATGAGGCGCTGCAGGCTATCTTCAAGAAGGCGAAAGAGCTGGATTTGCCGGTGATGACCCACTGTGAGGATACCGAAATCATTAACCGCAACATGCAGCTGGCTAAGCAGAAATGGGGTGAAGACCCTGCCGTAGAACATCATCCGGAAATACGCAGCGAGGAGGCTTGCTATGAAAGCAGCCGTCTGGCGGTGCTGCTGGCTAAGGAAAGCGGGGCGCATCTCCATATCGCTCACGTTACTACGGCTAAGGAACTGGAGTTCTTTGGTAAGGATGAAAATATTACAGGCGAGGCTGTTGTGGCTCATCTCATGTTCTCGGATAAAGATTACGCTGTGAAGGGCGCACGCATCAAATGCAACCCTGCAGTAAAGACCGCTGCTGATCGAGAAGCTTTGCGTAAGGCGCTGAGTAATGGTAAGATAACTGTAGTAGGTACCGATCATGCTCCTCATCAGTTGAAGGATAAACAGGGCGGTTGTGCCAAGGCTGCATCAGGTATGCCAATGGTACAGTACTCGCTGGTAAGCATGCTGAAACTTGTTGACGAAAAGGTAATCAGTATTGAGCGCCTGGTTGAACTGATGTGCCATAATCCAGCCCGTCTGTTCCATATCAGTCAGCGCGGCTTCCTGCGTCCGGGTTATAAGGCAGATGTCGTTGTGGTGCGCAAGGGAGAGCCTTGGAAGGTGACTGCAGAGGTGATTCAGAGCAAGTGTAAATGGAGCCCTGTAGCGGGTGATGAGTTTGCATGGAAAGTGGAACAGACTTTCTGTAACGGTAGTCTAATCTATAACAAAGGCGTGTTTGATGCCGCTTGCAGAGGAGAGGAACTGGAGTTCAGAAACAATTCCTGAAAAAGGAAAATTTTACGGGAATTGTAAAATAAAATATCGTATCGGATGCGAAGAATAGTATACAATATAAGCGAAATTGAGCCATATATCAACTGGCTATACTTTTATCATGCCTGGGGATTGAGCGGCAAACCTCGAGAGGAAAAGGAAAAACTGAAGGCTGAGGCGCTCGATATGCTCCATTCATGGGAAGGCGAATATCATACCTATGCCGTCTTCGGACTCTTCGAGGCGAACAGTGAGGGGGATGATATCTGGCTGGAAGGGCAGAAAGTCCGCTTCCCGATGCTCCGTCAGCAGCATCCGGCGGCTCAGGGAGAACCCAATCTCTGTCTGGCTGATTTCATCCGTCCTCTGGACAGTGGAATAACAGACCGGCTGGGTATCTTCTGCACGACGGTAGATGGCGGTCTGGAGAAGAAATATCGCTCGGACGACTACCTCAATATGATGGCACAGACACTCTGCGACCGGTTGGCAGAAGCCACGGCAGAGAAGTTGCACGAAGAGGTGAGACGCTGCATCTGGGGCTATGCTCCCGACGAGCAGCTGAGCATCGAAGACCAGCATCAGGAACGCTATCAGGGCATCCGTCCGGCTATAGGATATCCTTCGCTGCCCGATACCAGTGCCAACTTCATCATCGACCAGCTCATCGATATGAGTCAGGTGGGCATCCGGCTCACCACAAGCGGAATGATGACGCCTCATGCCAGTGTCTCGGGGCTGATGTTTGCACATCCCAAGTCGCGGTATTTCGAACTGGGACGGATAGGAGACGACCAGCTTCGCGACTATGCACAGCGCAGAGGAGTGCCCGTGCAGGCAATGAAAACGTATCTTCAATCAAGTTTGATCAAGAAATGATAGCAAGAATATTGATACCCGTAGTGGTATTCACCCTGTTGCCGTATCTGTGGATATATAAAAGGTATGGCAAGTTACGGCTGAAGAGTCTCTGGCAGCGGGTGCTCTTCTGGTTGCCGGCTTTCGTGGTTATCGCCTACAGCGCATATATCACGATGCTGCCCAACTTCCTGCCACGCAATCCGGTGCTCATCGACATCTGGTTTGTGATGATGGCAGTATGTGCAGTTCCGCAGTTTGTCTTCAGCCTGTTCAGTCTCTTCGGTTGGTGCTGTATGCGGCTCCTTCACGGACATCGCAACTGGGGCAAGCTCCTCGGACTGGTAGTGGGAGCGGTGGCGTTCATCTGCTTTATCTACGGATTTACCGAAGGATTTCCTAAGATGCAGGTCAAGCGAATCACCATCTATGTACCCAATCTGCCGAAGTCTTTCGAGGGCTATCGCATCGTTCAGTTCAGCGATATCCATCTCGGTTCATACTATGGCTGGCGTGGTCATCTGCCTCAGCGCGATATCGACAGCATCAATGCCGAAAAACCTGATCTGATTTGCTTTACGGGTGATTTACAGAATGTTACGCCCGATGAATTGCCTGAGTATCAGGCGCTGCTCAGCAGTCTGAAAGCCAGAGATGGCGTGATGAGTGTGCTGGGCAATCACGATTACACCTATTATATGGATGTAGATGATGAGCAGGAGATAGCTGCGCTCGAGAAGCGGATGCAGGACTTCCAGCGGAGTTGCGGATGGCGCCTGCTGATGAATGAGCATGTGGCGGTACATAGAGGCGCTGACAGCATCTATGTAGCTGGTACAGAGAACTATGACAATCCAAAGCGAACCAATGTAAGGAAGGCGCTGTATGGCATCAGACCGGGCTCTTTCGTGCTGATGCTGCAGCATATTCCGAAGCAATGGCGCGAGACCTGGCCTTCTACTATTAATAAGGAGAAGGATGAGGATGGCGATGTGATAGGACCTGACAGGAAGGATTCGCTGGTCGTAGCACCGCAGCTTACGCTGAGCGGTCATACGCATGCGGGGCAGATCAGTATCCTGGGCTTGCGTCCGTCGATGTTTACTCCTTATGATTACGGCCTCTTCGAGGAGGAGGGTTGCCAGCTCTATACCACATCGGGTCTGGGCGGTACCGTTCCAATCCGCATAGGGGCTACGGCAGAAATCGTGGTCATCACACTCAAAAGAAAATGAGGAGTGTTGAGTGTTGAATGTTAAATGTTGAGTGTTAAATTATTCATTCTTAAATAAAAAATGAAGTACTTATATCGTCTGTATCAACTTGTTATATGCTTGCCTATCCTCTTGTTGGCTAGCGTTTTAACCAGTTTAACTACTGTTTTGGGATGTATGCTGGGCAATGGCCATTTCTGGGGCTATTATCCCGGCAAGTATTGGGCTTGGCTTTGGGTCCGCATCCTCCTCCTGCCTGTAAAGGTGGAGGGACGTGAGCATCTCAAGAAGAACCAGAGTTATGTTTTCGTGGCCAATCATCAGGGCGCTTTCGATATCTTCCTGATATACGGTTTTCTGGGCAGAAACTTCAAGTGGATGATGAAGAAGGGCTTGCGCAAAGTGCCTCTCATCGGTATCGCCTGTGAGTATGCGCACCACATCTTTGTAGACAAGAGCGGACCTTCTAAGATCCGTGCTTCTTATGACCGTGCTCGCGAGGTGCTTAAAGAGGGCATGTCGCTGGTGGTATTCCCAGAGGGTGCCCGTTCGTTTACGGGGCACATGGGTGTGTTCCGCCGCGGTGCTTTCATGCTTGCCGATGAACTGCAGTTGCCGGTATGTCCGCTTACCATCAATGGCAGTTTTGATGTGAAGCCTCGCATGAAGGACATCTACTGGGCTTTCTGGCATCCTCTGAAGCTCACCATTCATGAGCCTATCGAGCCGATAGGCAAGGGAGCTGACAATATCAAGAACCAGATGAACAAGAGCTATGAGGCGATCATGAACGGACTTGACAAGAAATATCAGGGTTTTGTAGAGAATCCGGACCAATAATTTCAGTTTTTTGCTTGTTATTTCAAAAATAAGTTGTAATTTTGCATCTGTATTACATTATATAGAATCAGAATCATTAAAATTATAAGAAGTTATGAGTGATAGCATAGTAATCATTCCTACATATAATGAGAAGGAAAACATCGAGAAAATCATCCGTGCTGTCTTCGGTCTCGAAAAGCAGTTTGATATCCTCGTTATCGATGACGGAAGTCCTGATGGTACTGCTGCCATTGTTAAGGGCTTGATGGCTAATGAGTTTGCCGGTCGTCTGCATATCCTGGAGCGTTCGGGTAAACTCGGTTTGGGTACAGCCTATATCATGGGCTTCAAATGGTCATTGAAGCAGGGCTATGACTTCATCTTCGAGATGGATGCCGACTTCAGTCATGATCCTAATGATTTGCCTCGTCTCTATGCGGCAACTCACGATGAGGGGTATGATGTGGCTGTAGGCTCAAGATATATTTCGGGTGTTAACGTGGTCAACTGGCCTATCGGACGCGTATTGATGAGCTATTTCGCTTCTAAATACGTACGTATCGTAACCGGATTTAAGGTGAATGATACCACAGCTGGATTCGTCTGCTACCGACGTAAGGTATTGGAAACCATAGATTTGGATGCTATCCGCTTCAAGGGCTATGCTTTCCAGATAGAGATGAAATATACGGCTCATCGAATAGGTTTCAAGATCAAGGAGGTGCCTGTCATCTTTGTTAACCGTCGTGAAGGTGTGAGCAAGATGAGTGGTGGCATCTTTGGTGAGGCTTTCTTTGGCGTGATGCGACTGCGCCTGGATGGCTGGTTCAAGAAATATCCGAAGAAGGATTAATACTCAGTAATCACTACTCAGTAATCAGTAATCACTAATCAGTACTTGGATGGAAATCCAAAAGATAGAAAAAACATACGGGCGTTCGCCACAGGCGGATGCCCTCTTTGATTTGATGGGGAAGAAGTCGGTTCATTCCATTTTTCTCCAGGGTTTGCTGTGCTCTTCGGCTCCGATGTTCTTTGCTTCTTTGCAGGGGAAGATGAGGCGTTCGTTACTCTTCGTACTGGATGATGCCGATGAAGCAGGCTATTTTTATCACGATCTCACTCAGATGATGGGGCAGGAGAAGGTCTTCTTCTTTCCTTCCAGCTATCGGCGTGCCGTGAAATACGGGCAGCGTGATGCAGCGAACGAAATCCTACGTACAGAGGTGCTGGCGCGCCTCTCTTCGGGAGGATATTTCCTGGTAGTCACTTATCCCGATGCACTGGCAGAACTCGTTGTGGCTAAGCAGAATCTGGATGAACGGATTCTAAAACTGACTGTAGGCCAGCAGATTGCTCAGACCGATGTGGTTCATACCCTGCGCGATTTCGAACTCAAAGAAACCGATTATGTTTATGAACCGGGTCAGTTTGCCGTGCGTGGAAGCATCCTCGATGTCTATTCCTACAGCTGCGAATATCCGTTCCGTATCGACTTCTTCGGCGATGAGATTGACACCATCCGTACCTTTGATGTTGAGACCCAGCTCTCGCAGGCGAAGCGCACAGAGATAGAAATCGTGCCCGAACTCGCCCATATCGAGAGCAACAAGCAGTGTTTCCTCAATTTCCTCTCCGAAAGTACGCCAGTCGTTGCGAAAGACCTTTCTTTCGTTTGCGACCGCATCGGTCAGATCTATACCGAAGGCTTCTCATCGCAGAGCCTTACCGAGCAGCTGGAGGGAGCTACTGAGGTAGAGGCAGAGCGCATCAGACATGACATGAAGACCGAGCTCAACCTCGTTTCTCCGCTCGATTTCAAGAAGGCAGTAGCGGCTCATCTCCGTATCGAGTTCGGCAAGGTCGCTCCGTCAGAGAGTTCGGCTGTGATACCTTTCAATATCGCTCCACAGCCTCTTTTCCATAAGAATTTCAATTTGCTTTGTCAAACTCTGGAGGATTTCCTGCTCCAGGGTTACACCTTATATATATTGGCAGATAGCCAGAAGCAGCAACAGCGCCTGAAGGATATCTTTGAAAGCGAAGAGCTGAAGCGCTACGCCATCCGTTTTACACCGGTAGACAAGACGCTTCATGAAGGCTTTACTGACCATGACAAGAAGTGCTGTTTCTTTACCGATCATCAGATTTTTGACCGTTTTCATAAATATAACCTGCGCTCAGATAAAGCGAGAGCCGGCAAGATGGCACTCACCATGAAGGAACTGCAGGAGATGGAAGTGGGAGATTTTATCGTGCATGTAGACTTCGGTATCGGCAAGTTCGGCGGTCTGGTTAGGATTCCTACGGGCAACAGCTATCAGGAAATGATCCGCATCGTCTATACGAACAATGACAAGGTGGATGTTTCTATCCACTCGCTTTATAAAATCAGCAAATATCGCCGCAGCGATACCGGTACTCCGCCTCGCCTGTCTACACTGGGTACAGGTGCCTGGGATAAACTCAAGGACAAAGCTAAGAAGCGAATCAAGGACATTGCGCGCGACCTGATCAAACTCTATGCCCAGCGCCGACGGGAGAAGGGATTCGCCTTCAGTGCCGACAATTATCTGCAGCATACGCTGGAGGCTTCCTTCCTGTATGAAGATACGCCAGACCAGAATAAGGCTACTCAGGAGGTAAAGAAGGATATGGAGAGCGGCAGACCGATGGACCGTCTGGTTTGTGGCGATGTGGGCTTCGGCAAGACTGAGGTTGCCATCCGTGCAGCCTTCAAGGCTGCGTGCGACAGCAAGCAGGTTGCGGTGCTGGTGCCTACTACCGTTCTGGCTTTCCAGCACTATCAGACTTTCAAAAAGCGTCTGGAAGGCATGCCTGTAAGGGTAGACTATCTCAGTAGAGCCCGTACAACGAAGGAAACCAGAGAGGTGCTTGACGCCCTGAAAGAGGGTAAGATTGATATCCTCATAGGTACGCATAAGCTGATATCAAAGACCGTGAAATGGCATGACCTGGGACTGCTCGTCATCGATGAAGAGCAGAAGTTCGGTGTGTCTACCAAAGAGAAACTCCGTCAGCTCAAGGTAAATGTCGATACACTCACGATGAGTGCCACTCCGATTCCGCGAACCCTCCAGTTCTCTCTGATGGGCGCCCGGGATATGAGTATCATGCGCACTCCGCCACCTAACCGTTATCCGATTCATACCGAACTGGTAACGTTTAGTAGTGAAGTTATCTGTGATGCCATCAATTTCGAGATGAGCCGAAACGGACAGGTTTATTTCGTATGCGACAGAATATCCAAGCTTCCGGAGCTCAAGATGCTCATCGAGAAGCATATCCCAGACTGTAGGGTAGCAATCGGTCACGGACAGATGAAGCCTGAGGATCTGGAGAAAATCATCATGGGCTTTATCAATTACGATTATGATGTACTGCTTTCTACCACTATTGTAGAGAACGGTATCGACATTTCCAATGCCAATACGATTATCGTGAGCGATGCTCATCACTTCGGATTGAGTGACCTGCATCAGATGCGTGGACGCGTAGGAAGAAGCAACAAGAAGGCTTTCTGCTATCTGATGGCGCCACCTAAGAGTGCACTTACTCCTGAGGCGCGTCGCCGTCTGGAGGCTCTGGAGACGTTCAGCGAACTGGGTAGTGGCTTCAATCTCGCCATGCAGGACCTGGATATCCGCGGTGCGGGTAATCTGCTGGGCTCTGAGCAGAGCGGTTTTATGGAAGATCTGGGTTATGAAACCTACCAGAAGATTCTCTCTCAGGCTGTCACAGAGTTGAAGAACGAGGAGTTCTGTGATCTTTATCAGGAGAAGATGGATGAAGGTGCCCAGCTTACGGGTGATGATTTCGTTGACGATTGTGGCATAGAGAGCGATCTGGAGATGTATTTTCCTCAGACTTATGTGCCGGGTGACAGTGAGCGCATGCTCCTTTATCGTGAACTGGACCGTCTGGAGAGCGATGAGGAAGTAGAGGCTTACCGCAAGCGTATGATAGACCGTTTTGGTCCTGTGCCTCATGAAGCAGACGAACTGATGCATGTGGTAGGTCTGCGTAGGGTAGGCAAGAAGCTAGGTTGCGAGAAGATTATTCTCAAGCAGGGCTATATGCAGATGCAATTTGTGAGCAATGTAAACAGTCCGTTCTACAGAAGTCAGATGTTTAACCGCATACTCGCTTACGTTACCAGTCATATTCAAGATTGTGTTCTGAAGGAAAAATTCAACAAGCGAATGCTTCGCATCAATGATGTGAAGACTGTAGGACAGGCTGTAAATCTGTTGAATCAGATATCGCAGATAGATTTAGGTAATGAAAAGAAATAATCTGTGTCTGCAGTCTATGGGTAAAATCCTGTATCAATTGTGGAAGTAGACAATAAAACAGACTGTTGATTTATACTGAAAGGTTAGAAATCTGACAACGTTACATGATGATATGTCAACTTTACATGATAATATGTTTCAGTTTAGTGTATAAAAAAAACATTGGAATCTCAATATCACTATTGAACTCCAATGTTTTATTTTTTTGTATAAGTAAAAGATGATGATAAGCGTTTCACAACGCATTTTGAATTTTTCTGTTGCAAAGATACTATTTTTTATTATAATATAGGGGGTAATATTTGGTATTTTATGGGGTAATATTTGATTGAATTTATAAAAATGACACTGAAAATACACTTATATAATAAATAATACCTGTAGAATGAACTATTTTATTGGATAAAAATAAAAAAATAGTGGAAAAACACATAAAAAAGTTCTTTATTTCATTTTTTATTTGTACCTTTGTTCTGGCATACAACAATTTTAAACATATATATAAATATGAGACAGAAAAAGTACATCTTAAGCGAGCAGGAACTTCCTACTCAGTGGTACAACATTCAGGCAGATATGCCTAACAAGCCATTGCCACCGTTGAACCCTCAGACACACCAGCCAATGAATGCTGATGATTTGTCACACGTATTTAATAAGGAGTGCTCAAAGCAGGAACTTGATACAGAGCACGCTTGGATTGATATTCCGGAAGATGTGCTGGAGAAGTACACCTTCTACCGTTCAACCCCTCTTGTACGTGCTTACGCCCTTGAGGAGGCACTCGGTACTCCGGCGCATATCTATTTCAAGAATGAGAGTATCAATCCGTTAGGCTCTCATAAAATCAATTCAGCCATTCCTCAGTGCTACTACTGTAAGCAGGAGGGGGATACCAATGTCACTACAGAGACTGGTGCAGGACAGTGGGGTGCAGCCCTCTCTTATGCAGCAAAACTCTACGGCCTGGAGGCAGCAGTTTATCAGGTAAAGATTACCATGCAGCAGAAACCATACCGTTCCAGCATCATGCGTACGTTTGGAGCCACTGTAGAGGGTTCTCCTTCTATGAGTACACGCGCAGGTAAGAACATTATCACACGTGATCCTCATCATCCTGGTTCGCTCGGTACTGCCATCAGTGAGGCTGTTGAGTTGGCTACAACCACACCGGGCTGTAAGTATACGCTGGGTTCTGTGCTCAATCATGTGGCACTTCACCAGACCATCATCGGTCTAGAGGCAGAGAAGCAGATGGCGATGGCAGGTGAGTATCCTGATCAGGTGATTGCTTGTTTCGGTGGTGGTAGTAACTTTGGTGGTATTGCCTTCCCATTCCTTCGACACAACTTCACAGGCGAGCGCCATACTGAGTTTATTGCTGCAGAGCCGGAGAGCTGTCCTAAGCTGACTCGCGGTAAGTTTGAGTATGATTTCGGTGATGAGGCAGGTTACACACCATTGCTGCCAATGTTTACTCTGGGTCATGATTTCAAGCCTGCCAACATTCATGCAGGTGGTCTCCGTTATCATGGTGCTGGTATGATTATCTCCCAACTTCTGAAGGATGGTTATCTGCATGGTGTAGATATCCCGCAGCTGGAGTCATTCAAGTCTGGTATGCTCTTCGCTCAGACCGAGGGTATCATTCCTGCTCCAGAGAGCTGTCATGCGATTGCAGCCACTATACGTGAGGCTCTGAAGGCTAAGGAAGAGGGCAAAGAGAAGGTTATCCTGTTCTGTCTCTCAGGTCATGGTCTTATCGATATGCCGTCTTACGATAGCTTTATCAATGGCGATTTGCACGATTATTCTGTGAGTGATGAAGAAATCCAGCAGTTCCTCAAGGATGTGCCAAAGGTTGACTAATTTTCAGTTAACAGTTAATAGTTTATAGCAAACAGTTGACAATTATTCTTTGAGATATATTGAAATAACGATATCACATATAAAAGAAGCCAGGCTGCGAAAAGCAACCTGGCTTTTTATTTAGAGATTCTATTCTCTTTTATTTAGAGATTCTATTCTCAGTTCGAGACTTCTATCTTTCATTAGAAGTTCAACCACTCTTCGATAGCCTTAGCGATGACATCGAAGCTTGTGGTAGGCTCGAAGCGGGCTACAACCTGACCCTTCTTGTTAACGAGGAACTTGGTGAAGTTCCACTTGATATCGGCACTCTCCTTGTAGTTAGGATCAGCCTCGCTCAACATCTTGTCGAGAACAGGGTAGAGAGGGTGGCTCTCGTCCCAACCAGCAAAGCCCTTACATTCTTTCAGAAATTTGAAGAGAGGGGCAGCATCGTCTCCGTTTACCTTGATCTTCTTGTAGCGCTGGAACTCTGTGCCGTATGTAAGCTTGCAGAACTGATGAATGCTTTCATCTGTACCAGGGGCTTGCTGACCAAACTGGTTGCAAGGAAAATCAAGTATTTCGAAACCTTGAGAATGATAGGTCTCATAAAGTTTCTCCAGTTCCTCATACTGAGGGGTGAAACCACACTTTGTGGCGGTGTTAACGATGAGCAGCACTTCGTTGGCATACTCCTTGAGGGAAACATCCTTTCCCTTTCTGTCTTTAACAGAAAATTCGTAAACAGTTCTCATTTTTTTTATCTTTATGTATGTGTTATCTATATTTCCGATCTCAACTTATATGATCTAGAGTGCAAAGATACTACTTTTCTCTTAGAATACTTCAAGAGTTTTTTTAAAAATTCTAAAAATCGAACAAAATCATAGATGAAGGAATGAGCGTAATATATATAATGTAGATAGTATCGCAGTTAAGAGTATATAGATTCCGTAGATAATTGGGTTTGTGAATAGAAAGGTGTGTAGATTATAAGACTACATAACGGCCTGCATGAAAGTTGTAAAAATAAAAAATGCAGGATTTTCACAAACCCTGCATTTCTTTTTCTTTACCTCTTTTTCCTCAAAAAAACAAAGAAAAAGAGGTTTACGATTAATCTATCATTTAACTTTTCTAAGAACTTGTTGCAAAGATACTACATTTTCTTGTAACACCAAACTTTTTCTCAGTTTTTTTTCAGTAAAAAGGGAAAATTAATCAAATACCCCCCCATTTTTATACTTTTTTGCAATATTCGGTCAAAAAACAAAGCAAAATGGCTCAATTTTATGACTATTCTGCTTTTTTCCTTGCTTGAACGTTTTGCTGTGTACGATAACGAAGAAGGCTGTGCTCGGCAACAACTGAAGATATGTCCTGTAATATGTATTACTTTTTTGTCAATACAGATAAAAGCAGCCATCAGTAATGATGACTGCTTTCATCTGTAATGATGCGGGCTATCCCTGCGTTCTGTTTCGGTATTCAGTAGGCACGATACCCGTTTCTTTCTTGAATACCTTCGAGAAATACTTAGGGTCGGTGAAACCTACTGCAAAGGCGATGCTGCTCAGTGTATCGTCTGTCTTGCGCAACATCTCGCATGCCTTCTTGATACGTATATGGCGAACGAAGTCTACCGGCGTCATTCCGGTCGTTGCTTTCACCTTATTATATAGTACGCTTCGGCTCATACCGATTTCGTTCGAGATATCATCTATCTTGAGTTCCGGGTTGCCTGCATTTTCAACAATAAACCTGAAGGCACGCATCATGGTTCTGTCCTGCATCTGTGCCGCCATCAATGCCAGCTCGCTGTTTGGGTCAACCGCTTCGCTCTCGGCACTAGTTTCAGCCTGGTTAAGAGCAGGCTGAGGAACAACTGTAGGCAGTATTCGCAGGGCTGCTATGGCATCTTTATCGCCAGTTTCCTTCAGTTTTCTGATGACATCCATCTGAATGTTGCGGCGCTGGGTGAGGATAGCCTCTATTCGGCCGAGCAGATAAGGGGTAGAGAATGGCTTGGTGATATAGGCATCAACACCTTCATCAAAACCTCGCTGCTGGTCTTCTACGCTTGCCTTGGCTGAGAGAATCATCACTGGGATGTTGTTGAGGGTGGTATCCTGCTTGATCTCGTGAATCATCGACAAACCATCCATCACAGGCATGGTAACGTCTGTAAGGATAAAGTCGGGCGTCTCCTTGCGCGCCATCACCAAGCCAGCCTTTCCGTTCTCTGAGAGCAGCACGTTATAGGTAGGCGAGAGGATACTGTAGAGGAACTTGCGCAGGTCGGCATTGTCTTCTACTACCAGTATCGTCTGGTCTTTTTGTTCCGCTTCTTCCTGTGCTTCTTTCTGTTCCTTGCCCATTTCTTCCAGGCGTTCTGCCTCTGCATCCTTTTCTTCTTTCTGTTTGTTGGTTTCTTCCAGATAGTCAGATGCATTGTGGTCGTCAATCTGGCCATTCGCTTTTTCTCTTTCTGCCAGGTCGTAATCTTCCTCGGTCAGACCGCTGTTCGTACGGAAGTCTGCCTTGTTGTCATATCTCTGAACCTTGTCCAGCATTACCAGCATTTCGTTGGCATTGTCTATTACCATTCTCAGCAGTTCCTTGCCCTTTCGGGTGATACCCGGTTCGGTATCCAAAACGGTTTTTACCGGGGCTCCGATGAGCGTTAGAGGAGTTCTCAGACGGTTGGCAGCATCGTTGTAGAACTCGTTCTTCATCACGCTCATCTCGTGGGTTACGTTCTCGCGCTGGCGCTGGTTGTAGGTATAGAAGATTGCGCCTACGATACCGAAGAGCAGGAGCAGCATCAGAAATTTGCCCCAGATGCTTTCCCAGAAGGTAGGGCGCACTTCGATAGGCAGTTCTGCCACATACTTGCTCCATACACCGTGAGAGTTGGTGGCTCTCACCTTGAGTACGTAATCGCCATGACTGATACGGTTGAAGCCGATGGTATGGTTGCTTCCGTTTGATATCCACACGCCTGGAGCTGTATAACCATCTATGCGATAGAGGTATTTGGTCTGATACTTGCGCTGATAGTCGAGCGATGCGAAGTTGATGGTCAGGTTTCGCTTGTTGGCAGGAATCACCACTTTTTCCTTGTGCAGGATAGGTTCCGACTCCTTCTCTCCGCTATAATGGAGGGAACAGAAGATGACTTTAGGCTGGTAGTTGCTCTTCTTCAGCGTAGCCGGATTGAAGGTAATCAGTCCCATCGGGGTACCTACCGAGATGTTGTTGCTTGCCGGATCGTGGTAAGGACGGCTTTGCGAGAACGACATGTTGAAGTCGAAGTCGTTAGGTCCGAACACATTGCACTGTCCCGTTTTCGGGTTTACGCAGTCGATACTCGATTCTCTGATTACCCAGATTCTTCCCTGGTTGTCTTCTACCATGCCCTGTACGATGCCTTCATTAACATCGATGGCATGGAAGTATTTCATCTTCAGGTTGTCTTGCAGGAGCGATTTGCTCACAATCTCTTCCATCACACCGCCCTGTTGCGAGATATACATCTTGCCGCTGGTGTGCTCCATGATATTGTTCATATCGTTTGCAGCCAGACTTGTTGTATCGTTCGGTATGTAGTAGGTCTTGTGGTATTTGATCTTTCTTGCGTTTGTAAAGGCATCACTGAAGGTGATGAGACCATCTGTAGTACCTACGAGAATGGTTCCCGTAGTGGTGCAGCAGATGCGGCGTATGCGGTCGTAGTGCTGTTTCTCCCAAGGCAGTCCGTTTCGCTTGCTGATGAAGCTGATACTGCCGTCTGCCGCCTCGTTAACAAGTGCCAGCCCACCTCCATAGGTACCTATCCAGATGCGTCCGGTACGGTCGGCTACAATGTCTTGTATCTTGTCGAACGGTAGCGATGACGGGTTGTTGGCATCATAAACAAAGTGTCTTACCTGCATTTTATCTATCAGATAGACACCATTTCCGTTGGTTCCTATCCATGCTCTTCCCTTGATATCGAAGTGGATAGACATGATGCCCTTCTCGGTGAAGTTTACCTGCTGTGGCACAATCTGTCCGCTTGGCGAAAGGTATCCGATATTCTGGTAGGATGCGTTGAGCACCTGGATTATACCATTGTAATAACCAGCCCAGATATGTCCGTCTGGCGATGCATTCACCGAGAACACTTCGTCTTCGCCCACATCCAGCTTGTTGATAATGTAAGGGTGATATTTGAAGACTACCTGTGTCAGGTCGTGAGAGCCTGTCAGCCAGAGGATTCCCTGGTCTGAGAGTACATATTTCGTAATCTTCGGTATGCGGTAGTTGCCCGATGAATTGCTTCTCAGCAGATAAGGCACCAGTTTTCCTGCCTTGCGGTCAAAATAACTGAAGGTTCCTCCCCTTGGCACTACCCAGAGGGTCTTGTGTTCATCTTGTGTGATGAAATTGCTTTCGCAGGTTGTGCGGTCCATCGGGTCGTCCTGGTCGGCAAAGAGCCACTGTTTCTGTCCGGTCTTCGGATTGACGAGGGTTACTCCCATGCCGTCAGTGAATGCCCATACCATACCGAAATCATCGGTATAAATCTTCTTTACCTCTGCCAGAGGCTGACTCGGGCTCTGTACGTTGATGATATCAAACTTGAAGGTGCGCGGGTTGTAGATGATAACACCCAGATTGGTTGCCAGCAGGAGTTGGTAACCTGTATTTTTCAGTTGGTTGATACGGGTTACGCCTTCCGGCATCGGTATCATGGTGAGTCGGTTCTGCAGGTCATATTTTGCCAGTTTACCGTCTTCAGTTGCCAGGAACTCATCTTCTCCCACCCCTCTGAGCCATTTGAAAGGCAGTTTGCTTGGAATTTTCGAATGGTATATGTATGTGCCTTTATCGGTAAGCACCCATTCTCTTCCGTGTATATCTTGATGGATGTACCATACATTTCCGCTTCTGAGTCCCTTTTCTCCTACTTTGATGAGTTCTATGTTCCGCTCATCAAAGGTTCTTCCTGCTGATCGGATGATGTATTTTCCATCTTCTGAAGTAAACCATGTAGCTCCGTTTTTCATTGGGTATACCTGGCTCACGCGCAGGTTGATGTTGAACAGTTCGTTGAATTTCTGTCCTACAGCAAAGAACCGGCAGAAGTGGGTATCGTATACGTAGAGCTGGTTGTCGTATGTGATACACCACACGTTGTTGTTATAGGATGGTTCTATTTTCAGTATACGGTTGGTTGACAGGACGTCAATATCATCGGGGTTGTCTCTGAAAGTATGAAACTTGTAGCCGTCATAGAACGACAGTCCGTTCCATGTACTGAACCACATGAGGTTGTCTTTACCTTGTTTCAGGTCTGAGATGGTATTGGCAGCGAGTCCGTCTGTGATAGAGAATTTTCTCACATCGCAGTAGGGTACAGCTGCTGTCATGATGGTAGAGAGCAGTCCTAATAGGGTAATATATAATTTTCTTTTCATCATTTTTTATTCGTATACGTTTATTAATCGCAACAAAGGTAGTGAAAATAAATGAGATATCGTAGTTTTAGGTGTATTTTTTTATGTTATTGCATTAAATTATTCCACTTTTCATGTTATAGGGGTAATATTTGGTTGATTTGCTGGTGATTCCTTCTTATGTTATGCCTAACAAAAAACTCCCCCGATAAATGAATATCGGGGGAGCAGTATAGGGATATGTTGTTTAGAATTTGATTACTTCTGAATCATCTTCTTTCCGTTCTTGATGACTACACCCTTGTAAGCCTTGGTTACCTTCTGGCCTGCGAGGTTGTAAACAGGAGCGTTCTTTGCAGCTTCATCTGTTGTTATGTTAGTGATGCCGGTAGGTTCAAACTTTTCTACAGCCTTGATAGGGAGAACTTCAGGGATGTTTCTGAATATTACACCGAAAATACCGGTTAAGGTATATTTCTCTCCTTCTGTTAATTTTGAAACACCACCAATACCGCTAAACTTATCGTAAATCATAATCTTGTTTTCACCATCATTAGCATAGTAGTTGAATTTACCTGCAGTATACTCTTCTTTGCTGAATGTGAACTCCTTAATCTTGATAAGGTCGTTGGTGTATTTGCCATCAAGGATGTCCTTTACAGTTGCAATAACAGGTTCAGCAGCTTCGTTGCTCTCTGTGATTTTGAGATTTTCGCCGTTTGTTTCCTTGCTTGCTGACAGATAAGGAATTCCTGCGTCATAAGCCAAATTTACCTTAACAGTACCGCTAATGATGCTGTTTACAGGCATATCGATTCCTAAAGTTCTCATTTCGATAGCAGTGTCACCTTCACGTACGTAAGTATTTACGGTTCCCTTGTAGCTGTTTACGTATAATACCTTTGCGTTTGTGAGTTTGAGGTTGATGTAATCCTTAGCTTCTTTATTGTTAGCCAAGAGTTCCTTTACACTTGCTGCATCGGTGTACTCTATCTTGGTACCAGCGAGCGTAACTTTGATAGACTTGATTTGGGTGTTGCCAGCAATTGTATATACAACTTTGTTTGCATCACCAGTCCAAGAACCTTTATTATTAGTACCTACGTCAGCATTGTTATTATCATTCCATTTTTATTAATAATGTCGATAGAAGCAATCTTCTTGTCAGCAGGTGCTTGAATCGTAAGCGTTCCACTGTACATTCTGAGACGTGGTGAACTACTCCAGATTCGGTTTTCATTCGAACCAGAAGTTTTTGCAGAAACTGTTACAGAAATACCATTAGTTGTACATGTCATGGCTTTGGTGATATCTCCATCTTTAGAAGCTGAAGAAGATGTACCAGTCAGTTCTGGGAAGAGTGTTTTGTAATCATTGTCAAAGTCAAAAGTTACTTCCTGTGCAAACGTAACGCTAGCTACGAATGCCAGAACCAATGATAATGAATAGCGTAAAAATTTGTTCATAACTTAATAATTTTAAAGGTTTAACGTATAATTAATAAACTGTTGAAACTCATTTTTTTTGAGCGCATTCTTAGAATTTACTTTGTGCTAAAAGCATATTCTTTGAATAATTACTTATTTATGATGCAAAGATACGAAAAATATCGATACGATGTGTTAAGAAAGTGTTAAAACTTTGATACAATATTATCAAAAAGGCGGCTGTTTTTGAAAGAATAGGGATTTCCCCCTCAGTTTGTATCCTTTTCCCCTTTGATGCAGACGGGAAATCCACTACCTTTGCATCGGGTTCAAGAAAGAATGCTGTTCTTCAAGAGCTCAATAAATTAGAAGATATAAGGATATAAATAACTTAACTGATAAATTGATATGAAAAAGTTTACTACTCTTCTCACAATGGCTTTCATAGCTTTGATGAGTATCTCATTCACCTCATGTGATGATGATTCTGATATTGCATACACCCTCGATGGTACATGGAAGGGTAATATGTTGGTAGAATATGGTAATCACAATGCCCTCTACTCGGTAATCCGATTCGACCAGAATGATGGCATCTATTCCGGTACAGGCTATTGGATCGATTACTTTGATAGAGATTATTGGCATGGTAACAATTATATAGCAAACCGTATTACCTGGACAGTACGCAACAGAAACATCTATATCACTCTTCTTGATGAGAATAGTGATGTTGTGATTTACGACTATGCTCTGGGCGACCGCAAGTTCTCTGGATATGTAGAGGCTGATAACGGCAACCGTGCTTATTTCGAGCTTTATCGCGATTCTTACAACTGGCGCGATGATTATGACTGGGGTTACGATGATGGCTGGGGCTACAGCAAGCAGCATTCGGGCTTGGAGAACACCCAGATTGTTTCTCGCGGAGCTAAGGATTCTGTAGAGTATGTTAAGGTGGCAGATGATAATCAGAAGCCTGTTCGCCGCTTTGTAGTGAAGTAAGGCAATAAGGAATTTAGTTTGAAGAAAGGAAACAAGATATGAAAAAGTTTAATCGGATATGGATGTGGATGGCGATAGCTGCAACATCTTTCTCATTTACCTCATGTGATGATGATGATTATTGGCATGATGATTATTACTGGTATGATGACTATAATCATGGTGGCTGGGGATGGAATCAGGGCGACTGGAACAACGGTTCTAACGGCTCTCAGGATGATTACCTACTGTCGGAGGCTCAGACTCTTACAGGCGACTGGAGAGGCTCTGTGATGCTCTCTGAACTTGCTGAGGACGGCCAGTCTCGCAATAACTACAGTTTCAATGCCGAGATGACGTTCTATCAGGCGGGTGATAAGGTTAACTCGCTCAGCGGTAATGGTGTAGAAGTGGATTATGCCGATGATGGAAGCAATAAATCCCAGACTCTGAAGTTTACCTGGTATATCGATAAGAATGGTGATATTTATATCCGTTATAATGATTCTGGTGCTACCTATGTGATGGATGCAGGTGCTAAGCAGTATGGTTTCTATCTGGGTGATGAAAAGGGCCGTGATGTGTTCTATGGTTATATGATAGGAACAGGTAAGGCTAAGGGTGATGTGATGCAAATCGATTTAGTGCGCTACAATCCGAGTGAAGCCCGTAAGAAGACCCGTTCAGCTGCAACCGATTCCGTAGCTCCTAGCTTCGGTACGGCTACCGGCAGGGCATTCATGCCACATGCTATCAAGAAGTTGCCAAGAAGATGATGATATAAACAAAAGAAATCCGCTCACTCATTGCTTTGAGAGAGCGGATTCTTTGTTTGTATATAGCCTGATTTATTTGAAGCCCCAAAGTTTCTTGAGAGCTTCTGCATCTTCGTTTTCCACTTTCTTCTCGGTTTCATCAGGGAGATTACAGAAGAAGTCGATGCCGGTTTTGTCTTCCAGCGTCTTGATGTTTACCACATAGTTGCCGAGCTGGTCGCCCTTTTCAAATGCTTTGTTCTCATGAGGGAACCAGTAGCCGAAAGCGCTGTATGTATACTGGTTGGTGCTCTTGTTTAGCTCCTTTTTCAGTACAGCCACAAAGAAATACTTTGGTATTGGGATATAGCCTGGCTTCTGGGTTTCGCTAGAAGCACCCTTCTTCTTCCAGCCCAGGAGATTATTCTCGCTGCCTACCGGGTCGATGGTACCGCCCTTCACGATGAAGAGGGTATCTGAGTCAATCTTTGGAGCTTTATTACGAAGATCTTCCTCCATCTTATACCAGGTTCCACGCTGGTTGAAGTTGCTGTACTGTGGTTGCATGTTGGTCATGAAGAAAGTCTGCTTCTGCTGGGTAAGGTTCAGCTTACGGTCAGCAGAAGGGCAGATATGACCATGGTTAAAGCCTTGAGTTGTAGGAGTAGGATCTTCTGTAAAATCTGTAATTCCCCATTGTTCTTTCAGATCCGTATCCCATGGATAGTTGCGCTCGCCTTGACCAGGTTTCCATCTGTCAACGTTAGATGCCGTGTTTCCTGTGTGGAAAGTATAGCAGCTCCATCTCTGGCTCTTCATGTTATCATCCCATTCTGTAGAATAGTTCAACATACCTGTTGTATTATCCATGTGAACGATGGCATAGCTGGTACCATTATTCTTGAGCTTTGGGAACTCCAGACCGCCGATAGCGTTTCTTACCACTTGTGGCATGTTGGCAGTAGCCACATTCTTGTTTGTATTGTTCTTATCGGTTGACTCACCACCGGTATTGCCACCCGTATTACCGCCACCGGTAGTACCACCGTTTTCAGGATAATAGAACTGCAGGGTATCGTCAGTGCCGCAGGCAGAGAACGTCATCGCAGCAAGGAGTGCGAAGATTAAAAACTTAGTATGCTTCATAATTTTCGATAATGTTTTGAAGTTAAAGATTAAGTACTTTCTATATAATAATGTATGTAGAAATCGATTGCATGAGGATAGAATAGAGAAAAAAAGTGCATTCCTACGTATATGCAACTACGCTGGAATGCACTCAGTATCTTTGCGATAATAAATATATCCTTATAAAAAAGGTATATTATTACTTCTTCAATTTGCCGTAACGGTTCATGAAGCGGTCTACGCGACCCGCTGTATCAACGAGCTTGCTCTTACCTGTGTAGAATGGGTGAGATGTGCTAGAGATTTCAATCTTAACAACTGGATAAGTCTCGCCTTCGAACTCAACAGTGTCGTTAGTCTTGCATGTAGACTGAGAGAGGAACATATCGCCGTTAGACATATCCTTGAATACTACAGGACGATAATTCTCTGGATGAATACCTTTTTTCATTTTTCTTTTTTATTTTTATTGGGTTATTAAAATTAGACGTCATGGGGATGCTTGTTGCATCATTTCGTGTCCCTTATCGGGGCATGCCCATTATAGCCTGTTATCAATTTCAGGCTGCAAAGTTACGCTTTTTTCCTGAAACCACCAAATATTTCCTCTTCTTTTTAAGAAATATTTGAGAAATGAGCATAATACGTAGGTTCGCGTTCCCTCCTGACACCTATGTTTTTAATGGATGAAAAGAAATCCCCATCGCCTCTGTTTGGGTAGAGGACGATGGGGATTGGTATTTTTCTCTAATATATAATATCTACTTAGGGGAATTACTTCAATGTGATGATGATCTTCTCGATGTAGAGAGCACCAACAGCATTGTTCCAGATGGTAAAGTACTTGCTGCTTACGCTGCTGAAGTCGTAGGTAAAAGTGAACGAATTGAGGGTGCTGCCTGTCTCTTTGGTGTAAGAGCCCTTGATAGCATCTGTCGTAGGATGGGCAGAAGAACCATGGTATACACCGAATACTGTAGGCGTGTCATACTTGCTCAGTCCCTTTACCACGATGGTGATGCTCTTGATATCCTTGCTGAACGCTGTGCTGTTGAAGAGGAATCCCTGCTTGGCTGCATCGGATGCGTTGCCTTGTAACTGGAGAGTGCCAGTGAAATCGCCGTTGGCTTTGCAGATGCGAGCACCGCTATAAGCGATGTTGTCGAATTTCCAAGAATACCAAGTGCTTTCTGTGGCTGCTACTTGTGAACCATAAGCGTTCTCAGGCAAATCTTCTGAGCTGGTCTTGCCACTTACGATAGAGCTGATGTTCATGGCATCGCCAGTAGCTGGTGTATCTGGTGTTGGGTCTGGTTTAACCTCACCACCGCCAGCGCTGGTCTTACCGTTTACAGAAATGAGTTTACCGCCCTGGTTGGTCTCTGGGGTGTTGCCCATGTAGTTGATGAGCTTAGCGCAAACCACAATCTCGTCGCCTTCCTTCAGTGTCATATCGCCTTCCTTCCACTTCTCGCCACCGAAGTAGTAGATGCGGAAGATGTAGAACTGGGTGCTGTTGGCATCATCGGCAATATAGAATGATCCGTTGCCGTAGGATGCAGAGAACTGCTCCTTGATGCTCTGTACCTTACCCTTGATGTAGAACTCCTTGTCGGTAGCCTTACCAGCCTCCAGGGCTGCAGTATATTTCTGGGCAGCTACACTGTTGAATGGGTTTGCCTCAGAACCATCTCCCTTAGCTTCTCCCTTCAAATCTGTGCCTGGGGTAGTATCTCCTGGCTTCTTACCAATCTCCTTACCGTTAATCTTAGCGTATGTTGCAGATTTCAAACCGGTAGCTCCGAAATAGGTTTCGATATTACCGCAGATGATGAGTTCTTTCTTCAGATTACCTGGGTTATCCTTCAGGTTGAGAGCAGTGCGGAGATCGCCGGCTGGCAACTGGATAGGCATACAGTTGTTAACCTCTTTCTCGTCAGCCTTGGCAGCGAGCAGAATGTTTGTTGGAGCAGTCTCTGCACTTGATGCATCACCGAAGATAGCCTCATTGAGTGCCTTGTCTGGTACATAACCTACAATGTAACCCTTAATATATTTGCCGGTGCCTGTCTTAACTGTCTTAGCGTCAGTCACAGTATAAGGGCTGGCTTCTGTACCCTGTGTTGCCACCTCAGGAGTGGTTGGAGCACCAGGCTGAGTAGGCAGTGTATAAGGCTCTGGTACGTCCTCACAGCTAATGAATGTGAAGGCTGCCATAGCCGCCATCAAAACTGAAAATATATACTTTTTCATATTATTGTCTTTTTAAATATTGTTACTATATTGATAATCAGTAATTACTTGATAGAGATGAGATTGCCACCCTTAATCTCTTTGGTGCCGTTATAATCAAGCAGGGTGCCTGATACAACCACCTTCTTGCCTGGTACAAGGATACCCTTGGTTTCCTCTGTCCACTTTGCACCATCGATGTTGAAGCAACGGAATACCTCGAGAGTCTTGCCTTCTGTATCCTTACCGTCGTCAGAGATAACGAATGTACCGTTACCATACGTGCCTGTATCTACATCTTTCACCTTTACGATGATACCGGTAGCATAAACCTTTGCATCGCCTGCTGTACCGGCATTGATCTTCTCCAGTGCCTGAGCCACGGTATAAGGCTTCTCCAATGTACCGCCTGTTTCTGATGCCCTCAGATCATCCGTGTTGCGAAGTACAATCTGCCAAGTGTTGCCGAATCGGGTGAAGATACCGGTGATATCGAATACACCCTGTGGAACCACCTCGTTGGCAAACTTAGAATAACCTGAGTTGCGCACTACCAGATTGCTGCTGCTGATCTTCTTGCCCGTTTCTGCATCAATCAGTTCCAGACTCGTATTGGTATCATCTGGCGCCCATACGTTTGTACCGTTGGCAGAAGCAAACTTCACTTTCTTCAGGGTCATCAACTTGCACACGTTAGCCTCCATATAGGCTGCATCAGTAAGCTTTGTCAGGTCAAACTCCTCTGGCACTACCGTGCTTGCATCAGCCTCGCCAGGGTTCAGAATCTTGAAGTGCTCGTTCCAGATGGCACGCTCTATCTTTCCCATACCCAGACTTCCGTCTGAGAGCTTGGTATTCACACCGCCAATCTGAGGCAACTTCTTGTAACTTCCGATATAGAGACCTTTCAGGTTTACGAGAATCTCCTGACCAACAGGAAGATAACCTGACAGGCCACTTCCGTTGATGGCAATGATGATTGCGCCGGATGCATCCTGTACGCTCACCTGGTTGTAGATATTGCCACTGACATCATTGCCCGTCACTACCGCCTTGATCATCATGTCCTTCTCAATCAGCTTGTAGCCATTGTCGCTGTTGATAATCGTAGCAAACTGGGTCTTCAAATCTGCTATGCTGATCACATTCTTCTCCCTCAGGCTGTTGTTGCCCCATGGAGATGCAGGCACCTTCTCGGTCAGGTCTGGGTCAGCATAACCGTCGCCCATACACGACCCCAGAGTCAGTGCCAGGAATGCCAATGCTATGAATTTTATCTTTTTCATTGTTCTTTCTTTTTATTGTTATAGAGAAACGGGATTGCTCCCTGTTCTTTATGTTAAAGAGAAACTGCTCTTTAGAATCTGTAAGATACCTGGAACATGCCGTTGGTACCCCAGGTGTAATACTTCTTAGGATTCTTAGAGAACTGGTAGAGGCGTGGATTCTTCACGTTGCCGTTAGCATCCAGTGTATAGCTTGAACGTGAGTTCTGCTCATATCCGCCTGTTACGATAGTCTGGTTGTTCAGCAGGTTGGTAATCATGAGGTTGAAGTTGAGAGAACCCTTCTTCAGTCTCACGCTCTTGCCTATGCTCAGGTCAACCATCCATCCTCCGTGACCCTTCTCCTGGGCTACAGCATCCTCAGTCCAGCTCATACCGTCGAGTGTAGTAGGAGCAAAGATTTCTGGGAATGCCTTGTGGGCAGCCTGTCGGTTGGTCAGCACCTTCTCATATCTGTAGCTTGGAGAATAAGAGAGGTAGATGCGGTCGTAATAGTTGGCATTGAGGTTGACGAACCATCCGTTTACATGGGCATCGAGACCGATGCTTCCCACTGTGAGCGGTGTGCCACTCTCGCGCATATTCATCACGTAAGCCTTGTCCTGGTAAACCTCAGCACTCTTTGAGAGCATGTATACGGCGTTTACATTGTTGATGTTCTTCGCCTCGCTCATAGCGCCCAGGGTCTTCAGGTCGAGCCATGATGTGAGCTTGATCTTAGCGCCCACCTCTACACCATAGTATTCCTTCTTCAGTCCGGTCATGCTCACGTAGGTGAATGAGTTCTCATCATCGTTGTAGAAGTTCTGCCATTCCGTAACGTTCTCCAGTCGGCTGTAGTATCCGCTCACGTTGGCACTCAGCCATGCGTTGCGATACTGGTAACTGAATTCAGAGCTGAAGATGCGCTCGTTCTTGAGGTTAGTCACGAAGTCGTTGCTGATTTCAGGCGAGATGAAGGCTGTGTTTGCCATCGGTGCACGCAGCTCGTATCCGGCTCCTATGCTGAAGGCATGACCTCTGCCCATATCCACGTTCAGACTTCCCTTTACGCCACCGTCCAGGAAGTTGGCTGTGCCGCTCTTGCCCTGGCTGTTGTTCGGTGCCATACCATTGCGCATGTAGCCTCGGCGGTTCATTCCGGTATATCCGATACGTCCGCTCAGCATCGCCTTCATCTTGTAGAATTCGGCTGTATAGGTGCTCCATGCGTTTGCCTTGTTCACGTCGATGCGATAGTCGTAACCGAACTTGTCGCCCTCGTAAACCAGCTTGCCTGTGTTGTTAGGACCGGCTGTGTTCAGGTCGTACTGCACACGTGGGTCGGTCTTAGGATAATCTCCCAGGGCGTATGTGTTGATGTTGTGGAAGATGGCACCGCCCAGCATGTCTTCCAGTGTCTGATAGTGCTGGTTGGTACTCTTTCCGAGCATGATACCCGTAGCCAGGTTCGATTTCTTGGTCAGCTTGGTGTTCAGAACGGATGACAGGCTCAGGGTCAGGTTGTCGTTGTGCTTAGCCTGAACATAGTATAGCAGATCCTGTCCGTTCTTGGCTGCCTGCTGGTTGGCATAGTACAGGCGGTTCCAGTTAATCTGTCGGTTCTGTTTGCTTGCCTGCCAGTAGTTTACGGCGTTGTTCCAGTTTTCCCAGGTATACATGTTGTTGCCGTTCTTGTAGTCGCCCCATACATAGTAGTTGGCTGATGGCATGTTCTTCCAGTAGTCTGGCTGTGGATTCTCTGCGTTGTTGTAGTTGAGCTTGGTGCTCTTGTACATAGAGTATTTTCCGAACACCGATGTGGTGAGCTTCATCTGGTCGTTGATTTCCCAGTCCCATGTAGCGATAGCCGAAGGGGCAAAGTCGTTCACTACGCGTGAGTTTCTCTTGTGTCCGTTCTGGTATCCCCAGTATGGGTTATACTGGTAGTCGTTTGCCAGCCAGTAAGCCTCGTCGGTAGATGCTCCCTGGGTACTTCTTTCTGTCGGGTTACCCCATGTGGAGAAGCTCAGCGAGTGGCCGTTCATCCACTTCTTCTGTACACCGAAGAAATAGGAGAGGGCGTTGTAGAAGGTTCCCTCTACGTATCCCTGGTTAGCCCAACGGTAGGTGAGACCGGCTGTTATTGCCCATCCCTTCTCGTTGAAGCCGCTGGAGTAGGAGTAGAGTCCGCGCAGGGTATAGTTGCGGTTGGCAACACCTACGCTGGCATACTGTCCTTCCTGCATGCTTCCGGCACGGAAATCATAGTTGTTGGAGCCTGCCATGCCGGTCATCGAATAGCCGTTGGCTTCGAAAGGCAGGGCAAAGTCTACGTTTCTGGAGAATCGGTTCAAACCGCCGATGTTGGAGAAACGGAACTGTCCGGTCTCCATATCGTTCATGGAAGCACCGTTGATATAGACATCGTTGTACTTCTGGTTGAAGGCACGATAGCGGAAACGTGCTGGCGAGAACAGGTAACCTGCCTGGCTCGCGTATACGTTGCTGGTAGAATTGAGGATGGTGACATTGGATGACATGTCATCGTCCTCGCCCAACTGTGCCTCGGAGAAGGTGAAAGCATTCTCGTCAAGTCCCTGTGCTATGTTCTGGTCAGTCTTTTCGTTCTGAGCCATAGCCAATGAACATGAGAAGAGTGCTAACATTGCTAAGTTTACTTTCTTCTGCATAGTTTATATGTATTAAGTATTAATAAACCGGCAACAGTAGTCTCTTTGAGCAGTGATGATATATGTCCCGCTAGGTCTTGTTTGGGCGATAAGGGGACTTACCGTGTCCCTGGTCTTGTGTCTTCTGTTCCGATTCAATGTGTTTAATGCTGCAAAGTAACAAAAAATTTTTTGAAAAATGAATTTATTTATGTTAAAAATGTATGAAAACTGAAAAAATATTCGTTTTTATGGAGATATTTCCGGTTTTTTAGGTATCTTTGCTGCCTGTTACCTCACCGCGTTAAGGTGAATATATATAATTAGGTATACATTAATATTTAATATTAGTATGAGAAAACATTTGCTCTTGCTGGCTGCTCTCCTCATGATTGGGTTGGGCGCTACGGCACAGAAAAAGAAGTCGCAGACTTCCGGTAACAAGCAGTATCAGGTGTATGCTGTGGGTTTCTATAACCAGGAGAACCTCTTCGATACCTGCCATGATGCCGGTAAGAATGATTATGAGTATCTCCCTGCTAAGGGATGGAATGGTATGAAATATACCAATAAACTCAAGAATATGTCGCGTGCACTTGCCGACATGGGTACCGATGTGCTGCCTAACGTGGGTTGTGCCTTCATTGGTCTGGCTGAGGTTGAGAATGCCAACGTGCTGAAAGATCTCACCGCGCAGCCGCCTCTCAAGGCAAGAAACATGCAGTTCTGCCATATCGAGGGTCCCGATAAGCGAGGCATCGATTGTGCGCTGCTCTATAATCCGGCACTCTTCACGGTGAAGAATACCCGATTGGTGCCTTACGTACAGGAACTTGCCAAGGATTCTGCCTACAAGACCCGTGGTTTCCTCACCGTACGTGGTGAGTTGGCGGGCGAGGATGTGGCGGTTATCGTATGCCACTGGCCAAGCCGTTTCTCCGGTTCGTTCTATCGCGAGAGCGGAGCGCGCCAGGCTAAGGTGGTAAAAGACAGTTTGCTCCGTCTGAACCCTGAGATGAAGGTGTTCGTGATGGGTGATATGAACGATGATCCTACCAACGCCAGCATGCATAAGGTGCTGAAGGCGAAGGCTGAAATCAGCGAGGTGGGTGCCGATGAAATGTATAACCCATGGTATAACATCCTGGCCAAGGAGGGCAAGGGAACCCTGTTCTACAGCGGTTCATGGAATCTCTTCGACCAGATTGTCATCACGCCTAATCTCCTGAACAGGGATAGTAAGAACAAGGACTACAGTTCTCTGAAGTTCTGGAAGAATCACATCTTCCGCCGCGATTACCTCATCCAGCAGGAAGGTCAGTACAAGGGTGCTCCTTTGCGTACCAAGGCAGGCGGCAGATGGCTTAACGGCTACAGCGATCACCTGCCGGTAGTGATGTACCTGGTGAAGGAAAAAAGTAGAAAATGGTAGAGAATCATCCTTTTGAGCCGTGGCTGCCCGAGAATGCGCGGCTGCTGATGCTCGGCACGTTTCCGCCTGCAGCGAAGCGGTGGTGCATGCCCTGGTATTATCCCAACTTCCAGAATGATATGTGGAGGATATTCGGGATTATCTACTTCCAGGATAAGTTCCATTTCGTGGATGTAGAGAAGAAGACCTACCGCCTCTATGCTATTAAGGAATTTCTCAGGGAGAAGGGCGTCGCCATCTATGATACCGCACAGCAGGTGATACGCACCAAGAATACGGCATCCGACAAGGACCTGCAGATCGTGCAGCCCGCCGATCTCGACGGCATGCTCCGCCAGCTGCCCCATTGCAGGGCGGTGCTTACAGCCGGCCAGCTTGCCACGAAGGTATTTTCAGAACACTTTGGCATCAAGGAAAAGCCTGAGATGGGAGGCTATGCAGAATTCCAGTTCGAGGGCCGCAGACTCCGTCTGTACCGCATGCCCTCCAGTTCCCGTGCCTATCCTATGGCAGTGGAGAAGAAGGCTGAATTCTACCGCAAGATGTTTGATGAAATCTTATAGAAAGAATATGAAAGATAAAGTGACCGTTATTGGCATTGCGGGAGGCACAGGCTCCGGCAAGACTACTGTGGTGAAGAAACTCGTAGAAGTGCTGCCGCCTCATTATGTGGCTGTGGTGCCCCTCGATTCATATTATAACGATACCTCGCAGATGACCGAGGAAGAACGTCATCGGATCAACTTCGACCACCCGTCGGCATTCGATTGGAAGCTTTTGCACCAGCAGCTCGCTGATCTGCGTGCTGGCAAGGCGATAGAGCAACCCACCTATAGTTATATCAAATGCAACCGTGAACCGGAAACGATTCACGTTGACCCCAAGCCGGTTGTGATTATCGAAGGCATCATGACGCTGGTGGACAAGAAGTTGAGAGACCTGATGGACCTGAAGGTGTTCGTGGATACCGATGCTGATGAGCGCCTGATACGCAACATTCAGCGTGATACCATCGACAGGGGTCGCACCGTATCGATGGTGGTAGACCGATACCTCAAGGTCCTGAAGCCGATGCACGAGCAGTTTATCGAACCGACCAAGCGCTATGCTGACATCATCATTCCTCAGGGTGGCGAAAACCTCAAGGGCATCGGTATCCTCTGCAAGTATGTAGAGGGACTGATAGAGAAATAAAAATATTTTTGCTCAAGCATTGCATTTCTTTAATGCAACAAAGTTTAATTAGGAAACAGGGCGGCCTTCTTCTTGAAAAGAGGTCCGCCCGCTTTGTTTTTATCCCGGTCGGGCTATTCAAGTAGTTCAGTTAGCTAATTCAAGTAGTTCTGTCAGCGAATTCAGCCGTCTCAGTTAGCTGATTCAGCCGTCTCAATAAGCCTACGGATACGTCTGCGTTAGCCGACGCAGTAATATCCGTACCCCGACGCAGTAATATCCGTACCCCGACGCAGTAATATCTGTATCCCGACGCAGTAATATCTGTATCCCGACGCAGTAATATCTGTACCCCGACGCAGTAATATCCGTACCCCGATGCAGTAATATCTGTGAGCCAGCGCAGCACAACGTGTGGTCCGTTTTCGCCAGGTCTCATAACCATATTCTGCAAAGATCTTTTTGCTTTTTGCAAGAAGATAAGCTGAAAAACGTGATAGATGAAGGCTATTAGTGATGGATAGCGTGATGGATATTGTAAACATTTTGTCCATCCATCACGCTTTCCTAAATAGATAATTCTCTTATTATCAGGTGATTAATATTTTGAAAAGAGAAAAAGTGAGGGATAAAACTTAAAAGATTATTCCTCTTCCTCCTTCTCAAAAGCCTCTACGAAAGGCTGGTGGAAACCCTGGAAGATGCGGAGATACTCGGCTCGCACCTCATCACTCTCCTCAAAAAGATTCAACTCGCCACGCTTGTGAGCCTTCAGCATACTGCTGTAACGGCGAATCTTACGCTTGTAGTTCCTTGCCATCAACGCATCTGCCTGAACAGGATTCTGACTGACATACGAAAAGGCACAAAGTTGCTTCATGAACATGTCGAACACTGGATTGTCATGACTCCAGTCGTCCTCACTCAGCCAGAACCACTGGAAATGATACTTCTGTTCCAATGCCATCAGATGCTGCCCCAGCTCGTCAATCTCCATGCCCTTCTGCATCTGCTCCTCAGCAAATGCTACCAGAGATGCCGCATCTACATTCAACTCAACCTCGTGAGACAGCGTGGTGCCCTCAATCTGAATGCGCCAACGGTGATTCCTATTCTTGATGAGCGCAGAATTCGTGTTCATGAGCAAGTCAGAAAGCTTGCCCTCGGTAGGAATCTGATCTACTACCGAAAGACGGTCGCGCTGGTTGCGAACCACCAGCTGATGGTCCTCATGGCGCAATACACACATGTAAACCAGCCTGTTGCTGTCGAGCTGAAGGGTGAAACGGTCGTTGTTGTCATCGCCCACAAATTCGTAGGTGTAGTCATCCACCTTATCCTGCGGAATGCTCAGCTCGCCATACACCTTGTTGCCCTCGGCATCGTAGAGCGAGAAACCGATGTAAGGAATCTGAAGACGGAGGACAACCGGATTGCCGCCGTCCTCAGGAATCAGGGTAACAGCCAGTCCGTCATCGCCGAAATCATCCTTGCGGCATACGAATCCGTCATCCGTCTTCTCAGCCTTCTCCACCTTCACCTCGCCGTGGCGCCACCAGAAATCGAAGGTGATGGTCTGGTCGTCCTCAGCGGCTACACGGATGAAATCCTCGATGTCCTGACCCAGGTAAATCACCTTGGCAGGCTCAATCTCCTCATCGTCATCGCCCAGCGCTCGCACCCACATCTCGCCCGGAACAGGATCATCTTCCCATTCGGCATCAGCAGGGGCTGCAGTAGATTTGAAAACGAGGAAAACCATTCTTTCTTCTTCCCTCGTGCCATCTTCGCGGCACGTGAAGCACTTCGCCTCCTTAGGGATGAAGAATGGGGTTAACAGGTACGGGTTTTTGCATAATGCGGTATACTCTACCTCGGTCCATGCCGGGAGAGCGTGTGTATTTGTCTTGTCTGTCATATTCTCTTGTTGCATATAATTCTTGAGTTGGTCCTATTTCTTTTCATCATCCGGCGTGTGTGGCAGGACGAGGGGGATGTTGATCCCCAAAAACGGTTGCAAAGGTAATGCAAAATCGAGACACTACAAAATATATCACCTATTTTTTTAATTATTTTACGATTCAATATTTGGTGCTTCCAAAAAATAATTGTAGTTTTGCATCTGAAATAATGAATAGAAAGATGAAAGTCAAGACAATACTCACACTGGCGCTAGCCGCCACAACCCTCGCAGCATGTCACAGGGGAAAGAAACCACCACGTATGGACAATTCGAAACTCGCTATCAGCCTCTCGAAACCGGCTAAGGGCGACAGGGCTATCTACGGACTTGCCTGCCTGGGCTGCTCGGATACCGCGCTGGTGCTGCTGCCCAACGGAGGCGGCGACCCCGTGAGATACAACATTCTGGATGCCACTCGCAACCATCAGGTGTTTGGAGATATAGAGGTGGGCGACTGGGTTTGCGTGATGCCATGCGAGGAGAAGGATGAGAAGAACCGTGCCGACATGGTGATAGACCTGGACCAGCTGAAGGCCACCTGGACCTATCCGGTGATGCCGAAGCTGCGCGATGTATCGCATCTGAGCAAGCGCCAGCAGGCGAGAATCCTTGCCAATATGCCCGACAGCATCGTAGAAACCTATATGGTGCCGCGCCAGTATGGCTTCACCCTGAAGCGCATGAGCGAGGCGATGGCCGTGGGCAGGGTGATGATAAACAAAGATGTGGACGACGACAGCCCGGTAGAATATCCTGCTGTGCCTCAGTATACGGAATGGCATGCCTATAACGGCAAACTGATTCTGGTGCAGGGCCGCCGCGAGTTGGAGGGCGTGGTGATCAACGGAAAGACGAAGCGCGATACCTTCACCTTTGTATATATGAAGGGCGACAGTCTGGCCCTCTCAGACCGTGAGGGCCGCATCCAGGGTTTCCACCGCTCGCTCGATGCGATGAAAGCCAACGCCAAGGCCCATGCCGCAGCCGAGAAGCTGAACAGCAAGATGAAGAAGGAAATATTGAAATAAATTACATAATAAATATAAAAAAAGAGGCGAATAGGACGATTTCTCAATTTTTTTGTCTAATTTTGCACCTTGGAATTTAATTCATACATCGAATATAAAGAAAAAGAACAAGAATAATGAAGAAGAAAATTCAGTTCAGTCTCGTTTATCGAGACATGTGGCAGAGCTCTGGTAAGTTCCAGCCACGCAAGGATCAGTTGGCTAAAATTGCCCCAGTTATCATCGAAATGGGATGCTTTAGCCGTGTAGAGACTAACGGCGGTGCCTTCGAGCAGGTAAACCTGCTGGCAGGTGAAAACCCTAATGATGCCGTACGCGCATTCTGCAAACCTTTCAACGAGGTGGGTATCAAGACTCACATGCTCGACCGTGGATTGAACGCTCTTCGTATGTATCCTGTACCTGACGACGTGCGCGCCCTTATGTATAAGGTAAAGGCTAAGCAGGGTACCAACATCACACGTATCTTCGACGGACTGAACGATGTGCGCAACATCATTCCTTCTATCAAGTGGGCTAAGGAGGGTGGCATGACTCCACAGTGTGCACTCTGTATCACCAACTCTCCTGTTCATACCCTGGAATATTACATGAACATCGCCGACCAGCTCATTGCTGCCGGTGCAGAGGAAATCTGTTTGAAGGATATGGCAGGTATCGGCCAGCCAGCATTCCTCGGCAAGCTCACCAAGATGATTAAGGACAAGTATCCTGAGATCATCATCCAGTATCACGGCCACTCAGGTCCTGGTCTCTCTATGGCTTCTATCCTCGAGGTCTGCAACAATGGTGCCGACATCATCGATACAGCCATCGAGCCATTGTCATGGGGTAAGGTTCACCCAGACGTAATCTCAGTTATCAGCATGCTGAAGAACGAGGGCTTCGAGGTGCCTGAAATCAACATGAGCGCTTATATGAAGGCTCGTGCTATGACTCAGGAGTTCATCGACGAGTGGCTCGGCTACTTCATCAACCCAGGTAACAAGATCATGTCTTCATTGTTGCTCGGTTGCGGTCTCCCAGGCGGTATGATGGGTTCTATGATGGCAGACCTCGGCGGTATGCGTCAGACCATCAACAATATCCGCAAGAAGAAGGGTGAGGAAGAGTTGTCTATGGATGACCTGCTCATCAAGCTCTTCGACGAGGTAGAGTATGTATGGCCACGCGTAGGTTATCCTCCATTGGTAACCCCATTCAGCCAGTATGTAAAGAACATCTCACTGATGAACCTCCTCACCATGGAGCAGGGCAAGGGGCGCTTCGTAATGATGGACGACTCTATGTGGGGTATGATTCTCGGTAAGAGCGGTAAGATTCCTGGAACTATCGACCCAGAACTCGTAGAGCTCGCCAAGAAGCAGGGCCGCGAGTTTACAGATGTTGATGCACACACATTGCTCACCAACGCCCTCGACGACTTCAAGAAGGAGATGGACGAGAACGGTTGGGATTACGGTCAGGACGACGAGGAACTCTTTGAGCTCGCTATGCACCCAGAGCAGTATCGCAACTACAAGAGCGGACAGGCAAAGAAGAACTTCCTGGCCGACCTTCAGAAGGCAAAGGATGCTAAGCTCGGTACAACCCTTACTCCTGCACAGCTTGCAGAGTTCAAGCACGCCAAGGCAGATGCCATAGTGGCACCAGTAGCCGGCCAGCTCTTCTGGGAATTCCAGGGCGAGGGCGAGTGCCAGCCAGCTGTAGAGCCATACATCGGCAAGGAATATAAAGAAGGTGATGCCTTCTGCTATATCCAGGCTCCTTGGGGCGAGTTTGAAACCATCCCAGCTGCATTGGGCGGCAAGCTCGTAGAAATCAATGCCAAGCAGGGCAGCAAGGTGCGCAAGGGCGATGTTATCGCTTACATCGAGCGCGATGCTGAGTAAATATAATAGAAATGAATTATCAAGCTATTATTGATAAGTATTATCCTGAGGATAATGAGCTTCGGCATATCCTCATTACACATAGCCAATCTGTAGCGCGAAAAGCGCTACAGATTGTTTCGTATCATCCCGAATTGCAACTCGATGCCCAGTTTATCGAAGAAGCAGCTATGCTCCACGACCTCGGCATCTTCATGACCGATGCCCCAGGCATACAGTGTTTCGGCTCACAGCCCTACATCTGCCATGGACGACTGGGAGCAGAAATCCTGCGCAAGGAAGGATATGAGCGACATGCCCGCGTATGTGAGCGCCATACCGGTGCAGGCATCACAGAGGCACAGATCATAGCACAGAACCTGCCCCTGCCACATCAGGATTTCCTGCCGGAAACCATGGAGGAGAAGGTGATTTGCTACGCTGATAAATTCTTCAGCAAAACTCACCTCGACCGGGAAAAAACAATTGAGAAAGCAGAAAAAAGTCTCATGAAGTTCGGAGAGGAAGGAGTAAAACGCTTCCAGCAATGGGAACGCATGTTTGAATAGAATTCTAATTTATTGAATGAGAAAACAATCGACGATAGCTATGCTGCTGCTCGCTGCCATCTCGTGTATGATGGTGGCTAACCCAGGTACGCCCGATTCGAAAAAGAAAAAGAAGAAAACGGAGAAGACGGAAACCGTTGACAGCGTGGGGGACAGTGTGTTCGTAGACTCGCTGGGTAACGAAATAAAGCCCAAGCTGAAACAGGCTGACGACACCACGCAGATGGACTCGCTGCAGAAAGCTATATGGAAACATAATAAAGTGGTGGATGACAGTATTCGCCTTGACAGTATCGCCAGAAAGAAACAGGGTGGAGTAGACGCACCGGTTAACTATCAGGCGGACGACTCTCTCGTATATGATGCCAAGAACAAGGTGGCATATCTCTACGGAAACTCCAACGTGAAGTATACCAACATGGACCTCAGTTCCGACCGCATCTCCATGGATATGGACAAGAGCAACGTGAAGGCGATGGGTACACCCGACAGTACGGTGGAGGGAGGCATCAAGGGCAAACCTGTCTTCAAGATGGGTAGCGACACCTATGATACCGACACCATCAAATTCAACTTCAAGAGCAAGAAGGCCCTTATTAATAATGTATATACAGAACAGCAAGACGGATTCCTGACCGGTATGAAGTCGAAACGCGACTCATCGGGAGTCATCTATCTGCAGCACGGAAGGTATACCACCTGCGATGATCCGCATCCCGACTTCTACATCTCGCTCTCCCGAGCCAAGGTAAGGCCGGGCAAGGATGTGGTATTCGGACCAGCCTATCTCGTGGTGTGCGATGTGCCTATGCCGCTTGCCATCCCTTACGGCTTCTTCCCGTTCACCAAGAGCTACAGCAGCGGTTTCATCATGCCAACCTACGGCGATGAAACGGCACGAGGATTCTATCTCAGAGATGGCGGATATTATTTCGCCATGAACGATAAATGGGACCTGAAGCTGCTGGGCGAGATTTATACCAAGGGATCGTGGGGACTCTCGGCAGCCAGCAACTATCGAAAGAGATACAAATACTCGGGTTCCTTCTTCTTCAGTTACCAGGATACGAAGAACGGGGACAAGGGAATGCCAGACTTTACCGAGCAGGAGAGCTTCAAACTGCAATGGAGCCACCGCCAGGACAGCAAGGCAAGCCCATACAGTTCGCTTTCGGCAAGTGTGAACTTCGCCACATCGAGCTACGAACGCAACAACCTCAATTCGCTCTACAATCCGCAGACGATGACGCAGAGTACGCGAACCTCATCTGTTAACTGGAGCACCTCGTTCTCAAGCATCGGTATGACGCTCAGTTCCACCGCCAACCTCTCGCAGAACATGCGCGATTCATCCATCGCCATGACGCTGCCCGACCTCAACATCAGCATCTCCCGCTTCTATCCGTTCAGAAGAAAGAAGATGGTGGGCGATGAGAAATGGTACGAGAAGATAGCCATGAGCTATACGGGACACATCTCTAACAGCATCAATACCAAAGAGGATAAGCTGATGCACAGTTCACTCATCAAGGACTGGCGCAACGGATGGCAGCATCAGATACCGGTGAGCGCTACATTCACGCTCTTCAAATATCTCAATGTGAACCCATCGTTCAATTTCACTGACCGTATGTATACCAACAAGGTGGAGAGATCATGGGATGAAGCCAGCCAAACGGAGAAATGTGATACCATCTACGGTTTCAACAACGTATATAACTGGAACATGAGCGTAGGTCTCTCTACCAAACTCTATGGTTTCTACATACCAAGCCGCAAGCTCTTCGGAGATAAAATACAGGCTGTGCGCCACGTGTTTACGCCTACGGTGAGCTTCAGTTATGCCCCAGACTTCGGAGCTTCACGCTACGGCTACTGGGACACCTACCAGAAGACCGATGCCGACGGAAACGTATCACTGGTGAGCTACTCGAAGTATGCCAATGCCCTTTACGGTGCGCCGGGCAAGGGTAAGAGTGGTAATATCTCGTTTACCCTGGGCAACAACATCGAGATGAAGGTGAAGAGCGATAAGGACTCTACCGGATACAAGAAACTCAGTATCATCGATGCGTTCGACATCAACATGAGTTACAATACCGCAGCCAAGGTTCGCCCTTGGAGCGATATGAATATCAACCTCAGACTGAAGTGGTGGAAGAACTATACCTTCAACATGAACGCTGTGTTTGCCACCTATGCCTACGAGCTGGACGACCAGAACAATGTTTATGTGGGTACCCATACGGAGTGGGGCAAGGGCAGGTTCGGACGATTCCATGGTATGTCGCAAAACTTCTCGTTCACACTGAACCCGGAGAAGCTGAAGAAACTCTTTGGCGGGGGCGATGATGAGGATGACAAGAAGGACAGCCAGCGCAATGATGATGACGATGAAGGTCTGGATACCGACATCGAGAGCAACGTAGACGACAGCATGGAGAAGGGTAAGACGGCAGCCAAGAAGGGCGGCAAGGCTGAAACGGATTCAGATGGTTATATGGCGTTTAAGATGCCATGGTCGCTGACCTTCGGTTATGGTGTAACAATGCGCGAGGATACGCGAAGAGAAAAGTTCAATGAGAAGACGATGCGCTATGCATATAAGTTTACCCAGACTCTAAACATGAGTGGTAACGTAAGAATCAGTGATGGCTGGAACATCAGTTTCTCATCCGGTTATGATTTTGACAACCACAAGATCAGTATGACCACCGCCAGTCTGGCTCGTGATCTTCACTGTTTTAACATGAGCTGTTCTGTGGTTCTCGCTCCATATACGAGCTACAACTTCACCTTCCGTTGTAACGCAGCCACCCTGACAGATGCGCTGAAATACGACAAGCGCAGCGGTTATTCGAACGCTGTACAATGGTACTAGATGATAGCTTATAGTTGAAAGTTTCCAGTTGATAAAGCTTTTCAGCTTATAGATAAAACAAAAAAAAACAGGCAAGTGATTTTGCCTGTTTTTTTGTTTTATCTATATTGCTTTTTACCTTTTTACTTTTAAAAGCCTTTTTTTCGCCTCCGGGTGCTCAGGATAAAGGGTAAGGGCCTTGCGGTAATTCATGATGGCAGCCTCTTTCATTCCCTCTTTTTCGCATTCCTTCCCCATAATCACATACTCCGTGGCAAGGCGCTTGAGGAACTTCTGCTGCTTCTCCTTCTCTTCATCCTTCTTTCTTATTTCTTCGCGCAACCGCTCGTTCTCTGCCTGAAGCTCGTTCACCTTGTTCAGCTTTCTGCGGATGAAACGCTTGGCAAGCGGCTGCTCGATATCATAACGGCTGTGGATGGCAAGGAAGAAGTTGTCGAGAGCCGACTGCATATCGCCCCTGTCAAAGGCCTTGACGGCATCATGATACTGCTTGTCGGCCTTACTCTGGGTAAGCGCTGTGTTGATGGTGCTCTGGTCGTTATAATGACGGGCAAACTGCTTGACATCATTGCGCACGAAAACATCACTCTGACGCAACGGCTCCTGAAGACTGATGCCCTCGAGACTGGTGCAGCGGGACAAGGCAACATACGTCTGTCCGCCCGCAAAGACACCACCCGTGAAATCAATCTTCACCTGGTTGAAGGTGAGGCCCTGGCTCTTATGAACCGTTATCGCCCAAGCCAGACGGATGGGGTACTGCTCGTATCTGCCAATCTCTTCCTCCTCAATCTTTTTCTCAACCTCATTGAAATGGTATCTCATGTTGCTCCATGCCGCAGGTTCCACCATCACATCCTTGCCTTCCTCGGTGCGCACATAAATCTTGGCATCCTCATCCTCATCAAAACCGATGATGGTGCCCAGCGTGCCATTCACCCACTGATGCTCGATATCATTCTTGATGAAGATAACCTGAGCCCCCGTCTTGAGGTAAAGCTCGATAGGGGTAGGGAGACTGCTCTCCGGAAACTCGCCCTGTATGTGGCCACGGAAGAGGCAAGGCTCTCCCGGAAGACGCTGGAGTTGGCTGTCGTTGATGTAATCTACCGTATCGCGGCGTGTAGAGAGGGTGATGGCAAGTTTGGAATCGCTCTCATCGAGCTGGGCTCCCACGCGCTGGTTGAGGCGCTGGAGATCCTGCATGGGCACCTGAGACGTGCGGATATGGTCGAGGATGCTGATGAAAACGGGATCGCTCTGACGGTATACCTTCTTGAGTTCAATGCTCACGAGCTTGAAGTATTCGAACACCTTGGCATTGAAGAAGAAACTGCTGCGGTAGAAGGGGCTGAGCAGACGGCGGTCGTCCTCTCTTACCACAGGCTCCAGCTGGAAGATATCGCCCACCAGAAGCAGCTGCTTGCCCCCGAAAGGCTCTCGCATGTTGCGGCAATATACCCGCAATATCTTGTCCAGGAAATCGATGATATCGGCACGAACCATACTGATCTCATCGATGATGATGAGCTCTACCTCGCGGATAATCTTTATCTTCTCTGAATTATACTTCAGGGTGTTGCGGATGTTGCGGACGGAATACATGCTGTCGTTGGGTAGCAGCGGGTGGAAAGGAAGCTTGAAAAAGCTGTGGAGTGTGCTTCCTCCGGCGTTGATGGCCGCAATGCCTGTTGGGGCAAGAATGATATGTTTCTTCTTGGTATTAGCGGCTATATAACGTAAAAAAGTAGATTTACCCGTCCCCGCCTTTCCGGTAAGGAAAAGCGAACGACGGGTAAACTGTATGATTTGGAGTGCATTCTGCAACTCCGGGTTGTCGAGATCAATCATTGTATTTAATTTATAGTTTATAATTTATAGTTTATAGCATAAGCCACATTAAATCGCCTTCTTGCTAAACGGCGTAGCCGCTATAAACTATAACTATAAACTAAATTTAAAGATCATCGAAGTTGATAGGCTGCTCGGTTGGCTTAGCCTTCTTCTTCTCTTTCTTTTCTTCTGTAGTGGCAGTACCGGTGGCAGATTCGTCTTCCGCCTTCTTGGCAGGAACCTCGCGGATGATAGGGTTGCCTTCGTCATCGAGAACGATCTCTTCCTGGAAGACGGTACTGTCTACCTTGGTGGTATCTACCTTTGGCTTTGGTGCATAACTTGCACAGATGTACATATCGCGGGTGATATCGCTGTCATGTGGTTTGTCAAACTTGCCGTGATACTGCTGGAAGGCTGGGTCGCCAAAGACACTCTGAAGGAAGTAACCGCACACAGGAAGAGCGGTTCTGGATCCCTGACCCAAGGCTCCGGTGCGGAAGTGGAGACAGCGGTATTCGCCTCCTACCCAGGCACCAACTACGAGCTTAGGGCTCACACACATGAACCAGGCATCGGAGTGGTTATTGGTGGTACCTGTCTTGCCACCGAACTCTGTATCACGGTAGTTGCCTACATAGCCCCAGAGACTCTGGGATGTACCTCCCGGCTCCTTCATACCGCCCTGTAAGAGCTGCTGCATGAGGAAGGCACTCTTGTAAGGTATCACCTGCTCGGAATCGGTAGGGCCCTTGTAAACCACCTTACCATCGTGGTCTACAATCTTGGTAACCAATACCGGGTCGTGGTGCTTGCCATTGTTGGCAATGGTGCTGTAGGCGCATGTCATCTCCAGGAGGTTGACATCGCTGGAACCGAGGGCGAGAGAAGGGGTGTCATCCAGCGGACTGTTGATACCCATCTTCTTGGCTGTCTCGATGATGCGCTTGATGCCCATCTCCTGTCCTAATCTTACAGCCACAGAGTTGATACTCTTGGCAAAGGCACTCTTCAATGGGATACTGTCGCCCGAGAACGAACCATTGGCATTGGATGGGCGCCAGGTGGTCATCTCGTGCTTCTTCTTATCGTATACCTCCATAGAGATATATTCGTCGCGACGCTTGTCACAAGGGGTTAAACCCTGATTCATCGCCTCGGTATAAACAAAGAGCTTGAAGGTAGAACCAGGCTGGCGCTCGGCTGTTACCTTGTCATACTTCCAGTGGTCGAAGTCGATATCGCCCACCCATGCCTTTACTGCTCCGGTCTGTGGCTCCATGGCTACAAAGGCGCAGTGCATGAAGGTGGTCATATACTTGATGGAGTCTTCTGATGTCATATTCATCGTGATGCTGCCCTTGTCATAATCGAATACCTTAACCGGGTGAACCCACTCCTTATAGTAATAGTTTACTGAGTCGGGATTGTTAGGGAAGCGGGCTATCAATGCCTTGTAGAATGGCTGGCGCTCGGCAATGCCCTGGATGAAGTTTGGTATCACGTTGTGGTTCTCATCCTGCCAAGGATCCTGACCCATCCAGTTGTCTTTGCCTGCCTGGGTACGGCGGATGCTCCAGTGGTTGTTGAAGTTCTGCTGTACCTGTTTCATCTGCTTGCGAGCTGCATCTTCTGCATACTTCTGCATGCGGGTATCGATGGTGGTATAAATCTTCAAACCGCTGGTATAGAGGTCGTAACCTTCGTCTTTACACCAGTCTTTCAGGTAGTTGGCTACTGCCTCACGGAAGTATTTAGCCTGTCCGTCGTAGTTTTCTTCTACCTTGAAATCGAGCTTGATAGGCTCATCTTTCAGTTCATTGTATCTGTCTTTTGAGAGATCGCCATGTGTCACCATATTATATAATACGGTGTTGCGGCGTGCAAGACTGTTCTCCGGGTTGGTGCGTGGGTTGTAGTAGGTGGTAGCTTTGAGCATGCCCACGAGCACGGCAGCCTGACCGGTGGTCAACTCCTTAGGGGTGGTGTTGAAGTAGGTCTTCGCAGCGGTTTTGATACCATAGGAATTGCTACCGAAATCTACTGTATTGGCATACATGGTGATGATTTCCTTCTTGCTGAACACCGTTTCGAGTTTAACCGCGATGATCCACTCCTTGCTCTTGATGATGAGCAGGCGGAGTACAGGAATCTTGCCCAGCAAACCGGTAGAATATTGCGACCGTACACGGAACATGTTCTTCGCCAGCTGCTGTGTGATGGTAGAAGCACCGCGCCCGTTATGATGGAGGAGTGCATCCTTGGCAGCAGCAAACACACCGATTGGATCGATACCGATGTGCTTGTAGAATCGTTCATCCTCGGTATCTACCAGTGCCTTGAAGAAATCAGGTGTTACCTCATCATATTCTACCGGAGTACGATTTTCGTTGAAATACTTGCCGATGAGCTTTCCATCAGCCGAATAGATTTCAGAGGCCTCTGAGGTCTGTGGGTCCAGGATGCCTGAGAAATAGCCAGGTGACTTGCCGAAGAGCCATAAGAAGTTGATATCTACTGCGCCCAGATACAAGATGAAGGCGACTATACAACTTGCCAAGGCAACGAGGGTCTTGGTATACCACGCCCTGCCCTGATACAATCCCTTGTACCAAGGCCAGAATGCGCGAAACTTTTGCCATAACCAGGCAAAGAGAGACTTAATTTTATTCATATATGATGATATAATGATTTCGTTGTTTTACTCTTCGTTCTTCACTTCCTCTACATCCACATAAATCTCCTTTGAATTCTGTTTCTGCTGCTGGTTCTTCAGCCAGATTCTCTTGTTGTTGGAGACTTTAAAGGCGTTGAGAAGCTCTACTACTCCATAGATGAGCATACCCCAACCGATGATGAAAAGAGGAGCAGAGGCGATGGCTGAAGGCTTAATGATGGCGAGCAGACCCAGCAGAAGAAGGGCTGAAGGGAAGAGCCAGAAGAGAATGCCTACGCGTCCCATCTTAGCTGCTGAAGCCAGGTTGGCAAACTGGGTCAGAGCACCCAGAATCAGGATGAATGCCAGGATGAACATCAGCCAGGCGATAAACACCTGAGGCATCAGGGCAAGCAGCAATCCCAGGATAAGACTGCCTACACTCACAAGCGGGAATTTAGGTATCATGCCCATGATAGGCTTACCATTGGAATCAGACAGAATCTGGCCCTGCATCTTCTCTGCATTGCGCTTGGTTGCCCAATAACTGGCAAGGGAGATGACACCTGAAAGGAAAAACAAAACACCGATGGCGATGGTTATCCAGGTGACGGTCTGCTCACGATATTGGATGAGCAGGACTCCTACGATGATGGCGCATACTGCGCGGAATATTGAACTGTGTATTACCTTCATACTAAAACTGATTTTGTTATTTCGGGGCAAAGTTACGAAAGAAATCCGAAACTAGCAAGAAGTTTTTTATATAAACTTAAATTATTGCTATATTTAACGCTAATTATTGCTATATTTAACGCAAATTATTTGTTGGTCTCGATAGAAAGCCGTAATTTTGTAAGCAAAATCAGAATCATGATGTCTTGGAAAGAGACTTAGTGAAAGTAAAAACTATGTCTGGAGTATAGACTTAGGAAAAGTAAAAACTCATTTTTGATATAGACGGAAAAAGTAAAGACAATGACAAAATTATATTTGGTGCGCCATGGTGAAACGGTGGATAACAAGGCGCAAATTATGCAGGGACAAACACCGGGAAAACTCAATATGAAAGGTATTGAGCAAGCTGAGGAAGTGGCCAGGAAAATGGCCGGTACACCTATCGATGTTTTCGTATCGAGCGATCTCTATCGCAGTATACAGACCTGTGAAATTATTGCCGGCTCGCATCCCGTTGTCACCACTCCCTTGCTCAGAGAGCGCGATTGGGGCGATTTTACGGGTAAATTCATCCCTGACCTGCCGAAGGACCCAAAGGATTGGCCGGACAACATAGAGACGCTGGAAAAGATGAAATCAAGAGCCCAGAATTTCCTTACCTGGCTCAAGGTTACTTATCCTGATCAGACCGTTCTTGCTGTGGGGCATGGCATCATCAACAAGGCTATCCAGAGTGTTTATTATAAACGTCCGATGAACCAGATAGAGAAAATGGCGAATGCTGAGGTCAGAGTCCTTATTTTTTAAGTGAAGAGTGAAGAATTCAATTGCTTCGCTAATCATAAAAGTTCAAAGTATCAAAAGTTCTAAGTATAATTCAAAGTATCAAAGAATATGAATAAAATTGCTCTTATTACAGGCGCAACAAGCGGTATTGGCGAAGGTTGTGCACGTCGTTTTGCCCGTGGCGGCTATAACCTGATTCTTACAGGTAGAAACACGGGAAAGTTGGAAATCCTGAAGAAAGAACTCGAGGCTGAGGGCGTTGAGGTGCTTGCCTTGGCTTTCGATGTGCGTAACCGTGAAGCTGCCAAGAAAGCGGTGGATTACATCCCTGAGGAGTGGCGCAATGTGGATGTGCTTATCAATAATGCAGGACTCGCACGTGGACTGGAACCTGAATATGAGGGCGATTTTGAAGATTGGGACCAGATGATTGATACCAATATCAAGGGCCTCTTAACCATGACTCGCCTGATAGTACCTGGTATGGTGGAGCGTAATCATGGTCATGTAATCAATATAGGTAGTGTGGCGGGTGATGCTGCTTATGCGGGAGGTAATGTATATTGTGCTACCAAAGCGGCTGTAAAGGCTATTACAGACGGCTTGCGTATTGATGTGGCACATACGAAAGTGCGTGTTACTAATGTGAAACCGGGTTTGGTTGAAACAAACTTCTCTAACATCCGTTTCCATGGTGACCAGAACCGCGCAGACAACGTTTACTGCGGCATAGAGCCTCTGAACGGGGATGACGTGGCAGATGTTGCCTTCTATGCTGCAAGTGCTCCAGAACACGTGCAAATAGCTGAGGTGCAGGTTCTTGCTACGCATCAGGCTAACGGAACCGTGATACACAGAAGCTAGTTAATAGTTTACAGTTAATAGTTTATAGAGGCTGCGCCGTTGAGTAAGATTGTCAAAGCGGTTTATGCTATAAACTATTAATTATTAACTATTAATGATGTGGCAAAGCTGATTGATATCTGATTCGAATGTATCTCGATTAATCGCCTTTGCTCGCATTCCAGACTTGTAGTTGTAGATGGTCTGGGTGGAGTAATGCAGCAGGGTGGCAATCTCCTGGCTGTCGGTTACACCCAGTCGCATCAGGGCAAAGATGCGAATCTCAGTGGTCAGGTCGTGCGTAGTAGGAACTTCCAGTTGACATTCTGGCAGCAGAAGCTTGTTCAATTCTGTAACGAAACCCGGATACAACTCCATGAATGCCTTATCGAACCGGTTGTAGAACATCTGTGATTCCTCTTCTTCCAATTTATGGGTGTGGAGACTCTTCAGCAAATCGGCGGTCTGGTTTGCCTTGATCTTACGGCTTACCAGTTTGCGGTAATCTGATAACTTGCTGATATAAGCCGCACTGATGTCCATAAAGAGGCGCATGTAGGTCTCTCGCTTGATATTGGTCTCTATCAGCTGCTGGTTCAGTTCGGTGAGCTGTGCATTCATTTCTTTCTGCTTCTCTTTCTGTTCTTCAATCTCAGCCTTGTTTTTCTTCAGTCTGTTCTTCTGTCGGTTATTGACGAATGAGAGGATGAGAATGATGACCAGCGCCATGCTTACACCAATGAACCCCCAAAGAAAGCGGGTACGAGAGCGCTCGGCAGCCTGCTGGTTGGCTGAAGCGATGACTGGAAGGATGTTGGAAATCTCCATCATGCGCAGTTGGTTGTTGAAGAACTGTGCATCTTCCATCGTGTGCTGGATATATTTGGCAGCTCTCTTACTGTTACTCGCATCCTTTTTAAAGATGTAGTAGGCTAGCTTTTGAAGCGCAATCGTTTCTTTGAGCTGGCACAATCCATCGCTCACGGATGCCTCTACAAGATATTTCTCGTAATGGTCGAATTTGCCTATATGTTTGTAATATCTGGCTATACCATAAGCCGACATGGCATGTATGCGGGATTTGGCTGGCGACATCTTCAGTGCCTTCAGATAATAGTTGAGCGATTCCTTGCTGGTAGGGTTGTGGAGATAGGCGTATTCGCCCATGAGATACTGATAGAAGACGTTATGCTTATTGTTTTCGTTGAAACTCTGTATCAGAAGGGTCATATAATGTTTCTTCTGGGCACGGAATTCTTCGGCATAATCTGAGTTCTTGGCGTATGATTCCCAATAGTTGTAGAGCCAGGCGTATGTGAAGTAATAGTATTGCTTCAGCTGGTATGGCATCTCATCAGGATTGAGCGATTGGAGTAAGCTTTCTGCTTTGCCATAAAATCCCCTCACCGAGAGTATGGACGCCCGGTTTATCTGGTTACGTAATATATAATAGGTGTTATGACATTTTTCTGCCAATTCAAGCCCCTGTTTCATATATGCGTATGCTGAGTCGTAGCGGTAAGTACTATAGGCATGATATATGCTGTCAAGAAACAGTAGTCGGGTTTGGTCGTCTTCAGCTTCATAAGCTTGCCGCTTCAGATGTTTCAATTCCTTTTCCTTGATTCCCTGATAATATTGGTCGTTTTCAATCATCTTGTCAATACAATCCAATAAAGTCTTCTCGTCCGTTTTGCCTTGAGCAGCCAATGGCATAGTAAGCAAAAGAAGTAAATATATAAGTAGTTTCATCTTTAATGCTTCTTTATAATTATAACAAAATCGTCTTTTAAATGTTATTTTCGTCCTTTTGTCCGTTTTGTGGTGCAAAGATACAAATTTCCTTTCATATAATACCATTTACTTTAGAAAAAAATGGTTAATATGTTGAAATCTTTGATTTTTAGGGAGTTATTTATTTCTTTAGTAGGCTAATTTTTTACCTAAATACTACTTAGGTATACAACTTTGAAAAAAATGATATAATTTTGCAACCGAAATCAGAAAACAGTAGTTTTTATGGTTTAATTACCACTTCAAGTCTTCTAAAAGTATTTAATGATAAAGAAAATTCCTTTTGTTGATTTAGTATGTTGATTTAAATAGGAAAACAGGTTTAGTTTATATTAGGGAAAAAAGGATTGGTAATAGACTAGGCTACTTGATGATTCAAGTTTGCCCTTAAAGGCAAAGCTTATCTATTATGTTTTAGGGAAAACCGCCATGCTTTTGTGAAAAAGTGTGGCGGTCTTTGTTTAATATATGTTAGTTTCTTCTCTTTTCTTTTCTTTTTTTTGGTCAACCCAATTTTTTTTTTTACCTTTGCCACATATTTATATATAGATGAATGGATTTATATATATAGGTAGTAGGAAATAGATTTCGAGAGAAAAAATCAGTTTTCTTCATGTGTAGAGGGAAATGGTAAGTAGACTTTAAAATATTATATTGAATAAAATATTAAAACAATGAATATATTAGTAACAGGCGCTAATGGTCAATTGGGACATGAAATGCAAATCTGTGCCCAAAAAAGCAATCACAAGTTTGTCTTCACCGATGTGGCTGAAGGCTATGAAAAACTGGATATCACCAATCTTGACGCTATCCGAGAAAAGGTGAGGGAGAATGATATTCAGGTAATTGTTAACTGCGCTGCTTATACCAACGTAGATAAGGCTGAAACAGATTACGATCTGGTTAATCTGCTCAACAATACTGCTGCGGGAAATTTGGCACAGGCTATGAAGGAGATAGATGGTGCTTTAATTCATGTATCTACCGACTATGTTTTTCAGGGCGATAAGAATATACCTTGCCGTGAAGATTGGGAAACGAATCCTTTGGGGGTATATGGTAAAACGAAACTTGCAGGCGAAAAGAGTATTGAAGCTACAGGATGCAAGCATATCATCATCCGTACAGCATGGCTCTACTCGCAGTGGGGTAAGAACTTCGTGAAGACCATGCAGAGTCTCACGGCAAGCCACGACACCCTGAAGGTGGTCTTCGACCAGGTGGGTACTCCAACTTATGCTGGCGACCTGGCTGCTGTCATCTCACATATCATCGAAACTGACCAGTTGGATAAGACGGGCATCTACCACTTCTCTAATGAGGGTGTCTGCTCTTGGTTTGATTTCGCTAAGATTATCTGCGAACTGAGCGGAAATACTTGCGATATACAGCCTTGCTACAGCGAGGAGTTCCCAAGCCCAGTGAAGCGTCCTCACTTCTCTGTACTTGACAAGAGTAAGCTGAAGCAGACTTTCGGATTTAAGGTGCCATACTGGACTGACAGTTTGAAGAAGTGCATCGCTGAATTGGCGGCAGCAAAATAATTATCCTCAAATCCGCAACCTATAGGGTTTAGTGGGATTTTGCTTGCAAAGCGACAAAA